>ERZ1046367.114-NODE-114-length-63698-cov-99.946703_pt1 | contig 63698 bp, 63 predicted proteins | sample MGYA00383091_ERZ1046367 | MGnify/ENA primary metagenome ERZ1046367 (study PRJEB29581, sample SAMEA5548361) | metagenome | biome: marine; feature: coastal; material: water | depth 50 m | study: Short-term variability in the microbial, nano- and picoplankton... | reverse complement strand
TTTCTAGTGGAATGTTTGGTAAAATACCATGCCCTAAATTAACAATGTATTTATCTTTACCAAACTCATTTATCATTTGATGTACCATCTTTTTTATCTCCGCTGGTGGTGACAACAATCTTGATGGATCAAAATTACCTTGAAGTGTAATATTACCTCCAGATAAATAACGAGCGTTTCTTGCCGAACAGGTCCAATCTACCCCTAGAGCAGCAGCACCAGATTTTGACATTTCATTTAGCGCAAACCAACACCCCTTTCCGAAAGCGATTACTGGAGCAACATCTTTTAACGCATTAATAATTTGCTGAATATACTGCCAAGAAAATTCTTGATAATCTGTAGGAGACAACATCCCTCCCCAAGAATCAAATACTTGAACAGCATTAACTCCAGCATTAACTTTAGCTTTTAAATATGCAATGGTAGTATCTGTAATTTTTTGTAATAATTGATGAGCTGCAATAGGATTTGTAAAACAAAACTCTTTTGCTTTGTCAAAGTTTTTAGAGCCTTGCCCTTGAACTACATAACATAAAATCGTCCATGGAGAACCTGCAAAGCCTATTAACGGAATTTCATCGTTTAATTTTTCTTTGGTAGCTTTAATAGCATCCATAACATATCCTAATTCTGAATGAACATCTGGTATTATTACAGTATCAACTCCTTTTTGATTTCTAACAGGGTTTGGTAGATAAGGGCCAAAATCAGGCTTCATTTCCACCTCAATATTCATAGCTTGTGGAATAACTAGAATATCTGAAAATAAAATAGCTGCATCCATACCGTATCTTCTTATGGGTTGAACCGTAATTTCGGATGCCAACTCTGGAGTTCTACATCTTGTAAAGAAATCATATTTCTTTTTAATTTCCATAAATTCTGGCAAATAACGACCAGCTTGACGCATCATCCAAACAGGTGGTCTGTCAACTGTCTCGCCTTTTAAGGCTCTTAAAAATAAATCGTTCTTTATCATAATAGTATTACTAATTTTTATTTATAAATTTATAATTTTCTCCTCTTTTTTCAATTTTAACAATATGATAGGGTTGAGTAATTATTGTAGTTACCATTTCCATTGGACCTGGCTCCTTTTTATTATAAACTATATTTAAATTCTTTTTTTCAACAAAAACACGTTCGATTTCTATTGCATAGCCACCGGTATTTCTAATGGTATCAAATACACAAATAATTATGTGATTCGAAAAGTTAATATTAATTTCTGAAAAACTTGAAGACACACTGTTTACACTGTTTATCTTATTTAAAAAAACTTGCCATTGTTTCTCGTTTTTGATGGTAAATTTTTCTTCTAAAATTCCTTCAATTCCATTTCCGAATAATGTGCCCTTAGAAATAGTATTGAAAACTATTTCTTCTTTCTTTATCGTTTTTGAAGGTTGTATAGTTGAACTGCAACCTAATACCACAAAAAGGAAAACACATAGAATTAACCTCATTGTTGTTCTTGAATTTTTTGGAATGATTTGTCTATTGCTTTTTCTATAATTAACATGTCTTTTTCGGAAATTGCAGATGATAAAAACCAAGCTTCAAACTGAGAAGGAGGTAAAAACACACCGTTCTTGATCATTTCCCAGAAGAAGATAGCAAATCTATTTGTATCAGATGTTTGCGCCTCTTCAAAATTTGTTACATGAACATTGGTGAAAAAAGGATTCATCATAGACCCAAATCTGTTAACGGTCACGTCTATATTATATTTTTTACCAGCCCCTAATAACATGGACGAAAGTCTATCTCCTACAGCATCGAATTTTTCATATGGATTTTGTTTTTTTAATTCTTTAAGGGTAGAAATACCTCCAGCCATAGCTATGGGGTTACCACTTAAAGTCCCCGCCTGATACATGCCTCCTAATGGAGCTACCTGTTCCATAATTTCATTCCTTGCACCATATGCTCCTACTGGAAAACCTCCTCCAATTACTTTTCCTAAACAGGTAATGTCTGCCTCTACTCCCAATAATTCTTGTGCTCCACCAAATTTTGATCGAAAACCTGTCATTACCTCATCAGCAATTAGTAATGCTCCTTTAGATAATAAGTAATCTTTTAACTCTTTTAAAAAGTTATTTTGGGGAATAACTACCCCCATATTTCCACCAATAGGTTCAATTATAACACCAGCAATATCATCATGTTCTTCAAAATGCTTTTTAACACTATCTAAATCATTGTACTTCGCAATTAAGGTATTCTTTACAGCTCCCTCAGGAACTCCTTTACTTCCTGGTAAACTCAATGTTGCTAATCCTGACCCAGCTGCCACTAATAAAGCATCCTGATGACCGTGATAGCATCCAGAAAATTTTATAATTTTATCTTTTCCAGTAAAGGCTCTAGCTAAACGAATTCCACTTAAAACAGCTTCTGTTCCTGAATTCACGAAACGAACTTTATCCATACCTGGAAATGCATCACAAACTATTTTTGCTAGTGTAATTTCATTTTCAGTTGAGGCACCAAATGAATACCCATTTTTAAGTGCTTTATGAACAGCTTTCTGCACTTTTTTGTGTCGATGACCCAGTATCATTGGACCGTAAGACAAAACAAGATCTACATATTTATTATTGTCTACGTCTATTATTTGAGAACCTCTCCCTCTTTTAATAAATAAAGGGTTTCCTCCAACTGATGAAAATGCTCTTACAGGCGAGTTAACAGCACCTACAAGATTTACCAATCCTTTATCGTAAAGTTTTTGAGATTTTTTAAAGTTCATTTTTCTTTGATTATTAATTTAACTTCTTGAACTTAAATTTTTATTGTGGGTTAAAGAAGCTTTGTTTAACTGTCTAATTTTTATTGTTTTTTCAACAATAATTTAGCAGCTTCTTTTGCAAAATAAGTGATGATAATACTAGCTCCAGCTCTTTTAATACTTAACAAGCTTTCCATCATCACCTTTTCACCATCGAGCCATCCTTTTTCGGCAGCGGCTTTAATCATTGCATATTCACCACTAACATTATATGCCACAACAGGTACATCATAATTATCTTTTAATGACTTAATAATATCTAGATAAGACAAAGCAGGTTTTACCATTATCATATCTGCACCTTCTTTAACGTCTAAATCAGCTTCAATAAGTGCTTCGCTAGCATTAGCTGGATTCATTTGATATGTTTTTTTGTCTCCAAATTTTGGAGCTGAGTCTAAAGCTTCTCGAAATGGTCCGTAGAAAGCACTTGCGTATTTCGCTGTATAAGACATAATTGACACCTGAGTATATCCAGCCTGATCCAACACATTTCTAATATAACCCACACGACCATCCATCATATCTGATGGCCCTAAAATATCAACACCAGCCTCTGCTTGTGCTAATGCCATTTTACCTAAAATTTCTAAAGTTTCATCGTTAAGAATCTCTCCATTCTCGAGGATACCATCATGTCCATCAATAGAATATGGATCCATGGCGATGTCAGTCATCAGAACTATGTCTGGAAACTGTGATTTAATCTTCACTAATGACTCAATATATAAGCTATTTTTATTATACCCTTCTGTCGCATATTTGTCTTTTTTGTCGTCTCCCAATGAAGGGAATACGCAAAATCCTTTAATTCCAAAATCTACACATTCTTGAATTTCTCTCAACATCAAATCAAGCGAATAACGATAAATACCTGGCATGGAAGCAATTTCCTCCTTTTTATCTGAACCTTCGATGAGAAATAAAGGATAAATAAAGTCATTAATTGATACGTTGGTTTCTTGAACCATGGCCCTTAAAGCTGAGGATTTACGATTTCTTCTTGGTCTCCTTGACATACTATACATAATGAAGATTTACTAATTCTATCAAACTTTCCACAGTAGGAACTTTTGCTACTTCTACGTTATTAAAATGTTTTCTAGCTTCTTTTGCAGTTGATTCTCCAATACAAAAAGCAACTTTATCTGAAGTATTTTTTTGAAGATAACTTTCAACTGTAGAAGGACTGTAAAATAAAACCCCTTTTACATCTTCTTTAATGTCAATTGGACTGTACATAGTTTTGTATGCCTCAACTTCGTTTACAGTAACTCCGTTTTCAGATAAAATAAATGGTAAAGTATCTAAGCGTATATCACTACAAAAATAAGTTACCACTTGTCCTTTTAATTTTGTTGACAAGTACTCTGCTAATTTTTGTGCATTGTTTTCAGAGTGACTAACCGATGCTATTTTTTTTTCAATTAGCTTTTTAGTTCTTCTACCTACGCAAAAAATATTTTTAAAATTTAACTCATCTTTAGAAAAATTATCTAGCAAAGCCTCTACCCCATTTTTACTAGTAATAACAACATTCTCTATAGGTTCTTTGACTACCTTTGAAGGAATTCTATTTGATCTTATTTTTATAAAGTCTGAACTACTAGAAGAAATATTATTATGAAATAATTTAGTTTGACTTAATGAAAGAGATTTTGTAGAAAAAACATTAATCCCAGCTTCCTCTTCTACATTTATGTCATTTATTATCAATTGTTTACCGCCCCTATTGATAATATAATCTGCACAATCTTTAGCTAAATATCGATGCTTATCTAATGGTGCTGTTTTAGCTACCTCTATTTTCTTCTTACCATCTTTACTCAAAAGAACCCCCTTAAAGTTAATCTCTTTTGTTTTATCATCTATGTAAGCAAATGCACCAATTGGTGCAGTACAGCCACCCTCAAGACGATGTAAAAAATCTCGCTCAACAGAAACACAAACTTCAGTTTCATAATGATTTAATTGCTCACATGCATCTTTGATATAGTCATCTTCGTTTAACGATGTAATCATGATAGCTCCTTGAGCTGGTGCTGAAATCATCCAAGACAAGTTTACAGCTCCACCGGGTCTCTTCCCTATTCTCTCAAGACCAGCTGCTGCAAAAATGGCTCCATTCCAATCATTATCTTTCAACTTGTTTAAACGAGTATTCACATTACCACGTAAATCAACAACTGTGTGTGTTGGAAACCTATTTAACCACATTGCTTTTCTTCTTAGACTACCTGTAGCTATAGTAGCCTCCTTTAATCCAAAAAATTCTTCCGTATCCTTTAATACTATTATATCGCTATTGTTAGCTCTTTTTAAAACTGCAGCTTGAATAATTCCTTCAGGTAATATAGTTGGAACATCTTTCATTGAATGAACAGCAATATCTATTTCATTATTTAATAATGCGATATCTAAATTTCTTGTAAAAACGCCAGTAATACCTAATTCGTAAATTGGTTTATTTAGAATTATGTCTCCAGTAGATTTTATTGGGACTATTTGGGTTTTATACTCTAATTCATTCAACATTCGTTGAACTCTGTTGGCTTGCCACAATGCTAATTCACTATCACGGGTACCTATTCTTATAACTTTATGCATAGAGTATGGTTAAGATTTTCCAAAAACTTTAGACATCACTTGAATACTATCAGTAACTGATGTCTTTTCTTCTTTTAGATGCTTTACAAACTGAGTTGTAATTTTTTGTATAAATCTATTGGTTAGAAGTTCTGCTTGAGTTTCATCAAAGTTCTTAATTTTCTTTTTATGAAAATTAATTTCATCCTTTTGAATTGCTTCTAAGGATTCTTTTAATGCATTAATAGCTGGAACTAACTTTCTGTTGTTTAACCAATCATTAAATTCTTCTTTGTAGACCTTTATAATTTGTTCAGCTTTGGGAATTTCATTTTGCCTTTTAGACAATGTTTCTATTGTAATTTTTGATAATTCATCTACATTTATCAAAGATACATTATCTAATTCATTAACTGATCTATCTACATTCTCAGGCATAGATAAATCTAGAATTAATATTTTTTTATTTTTCTCAATATGCTTTTTTGTGATGGTGGGCTTATCTGATCCAGTAGAAACTATTAAAATATCAGAATTAGAAATTTCTGCAGTTAAATTATTAATATTTGAGTTTCTTATTGAGTGGTGTTCTTTTACAAAAGAAATTGCCTTCTCTTGTGTTCTATTGATTAAGCAAACTGAACTATTTGAGGTATATTCAGCTAAATTTTTACAAGTATGCTTCCCCATTTTACCTAATCCAAAAACTAGAATATTTTTGGAATTATAGTTAGATACATTCTGGATAATATACTGAACAGCCGCATATGATACTGAAGTTGTTCCAGAACTCAACTGAGTGGTATTCTTTACTTTTTTACTAGCTTGAAGCACCAAATTTATAAGTCTTTCTAGGTATGTATTAGTTGTATTGAGTTGTTTTGCTAATTTAAAAGCCAGTTTTAATTGACCAACTATTTCATAATCACCAAGTATCTGACTTTCTAAACCAGTTCCAATTCTAAATAACTGATTTACGGCTTCATTACCGATAAAAATATTTGAGATGTTAGCAAATTCTTCAATATCGCCTCCAGAATACTTACATAAAAGCTGAATAAGTTGAAAAGGATGATCAGCAAAACCAGTGATTTCTGTTCTATTGCATGTAGAGAGAACAAATAATCCATCAAAACCAACCTCTTTTGCTTCTTTCAAAAGACTTACTTGATTGTCTTTGGATAAACTGTATTTACCTCGGGTTAATGCATCAGCTTTTTTGTAACTGATTCCAATGTTGTAAAGTTTTTTTTCTTGACGATCTATTTTCATTCAAACCTTAAAAAGAATGCTCAAAAGTATAAAGTAATAAGAGATAAAAGTATCGCTAAAAGTACTTTTTATATCGTTCTGTGTTTTTTGATTACATTTTATTTTAAAAATACTCGGTTTATTGTATTTTTGCAGTAAAATCAATAGTTAAAGATGCTATTGTCTAGAATCATTCTAAATAAAGAGTGTTTTTTTTAAAAAAAATTATATGTTAAAAAATGTCGCTGGAAGTTCTTTCGATGAAATCAACTTAGAAAATGGATTTAGAATTCTAGAATTTCAAAATGAAAGTGATGAAACACTCACATTTGAAAGAAATATAGACAGTACTTTCATTCAAATGCACTTTTGCATTAAAGGAAACTCAAAATTCTTATTTAATAATGGAAGTTACACTTTTGATGTTCTTGACAAACGCTCAATCATTCTTTACAACCCCCAGAGAAGTCTACCAATTAATTTAGAGATTTACCCAAATACTATTTTAATCTCTCTTTTAATTTCTATTGAAAAATTTCATTCTCTATTTTCAAAAGAGGCTAGTTATATTCCTTTTTTAAGCAAAGAAAATAGTAACAAGAAATACTATGACGATGTTGAAATAAAACCAATGGTTTTATTGGTTTTAAATCAAATAGTTAATTCTAGTATCAATAGCTCCATTAGAGATTTATATATCAAAGGAAAAATTTACGAATTATTAAGTCTTCATTTTCAACAAGACGAATCTAATTTGGGGGAATATTGTCCTTTTTTAGTAGATGAACAAAATGTAATTAAAATTAGAAAAGCAAAAGATATTATTATTTCTAATATGTCTGAACCACCTTCTCTTCAGGAACTTGCAAACGAGATAGGATTGAACATAAAAAAATTAAAAGAAGGATTTAAACAAATATATGGAGATACAGTTTTTAGTTTTTTGTTTGATTATAAAATGGAACACGCTAGAAGATTATTAGAAAGCAACCAACACAATGTTAATGAAGTAGGATTAAGGGTTGGCTATAGTACATCTAGTCATTTTATAGCCGCGTTCAAAAAAAAGTTTGGCACAACTCCCAAGAAATACGTAATGTCTCTTAATAAATAGTCTTAAAAATATATTTAATTTACAATAGTTAAAATAAGAATCCATTTGAAACAGTTAAGTCACAAAGACATTCAAAATAATCAACAACAATTTCCAATTACTATTGTTTGTGATGCTATTAGGACTCCTGGTAATATTGGAATGTGTTTTAGGATTGCTGAAAGTTTTGGGGTGTCAAAAATTTATCTTCACCAAAGTTCACCATCTACAGAAAATAATACTGTAAAAAGAACTGCTAGAAATACCATAAATCAAATTGAGCATACTATTTATAGTAATTTTAATGATACTATTCGTAAATTAAAAGAAGAAGGAAATACAATTATTGGTATAGAAATTACCGATAAGAGTATAGATATCCAAGATTTTAATTTTAAAAATCTTAAAAAAATCGTTTTACTTTTGGGAAGTGAACGAAACGGTATTAAAAATATTGAGTATTTAGATCACAGCATATGCATTCCAATGTTTGGTAGGAATTCTTCCATGAATGTAATTCACAGCTTAAGCATAGCTCTTTACGAGGTAACCAATCAATTAAAAAAGAATTAAATATTTATAAAAGTCACTGAAATAAATTTTAAAAAATGAAAGGAGTCTTACTAGTTAACTTAGGTTCACCTGACACCACAAAAACAAAAGATGTTAAGCGTTATTTGGGGGAATTTTTAATGGATGAGAGAGTAATTGATATTGCTTACTGGAAACGTTTCCTTCTCATTAAAGGAATTATTTTACAGGTAAGACCAAAAAAATCGGGTGCTGCTTACAAAAAAATATGGTGGGAAGAAGGTTCTCCTTTAGTTGTTATTTCTGAACGATTTTCAAATAAAGTAACTTCAAAAGCAGAAATTCCCGTTTCTCTAGCAATGAGATATGGATCGATGAGTATGGAGAAAGGTTTTAAGGAGTTAACTGATCAAGGGGTTGATGAGATTTTACTTGTTCCATTATATCCTCATTATGCAATGTCTTCATATGAGACCGTTACAGTAAAAGCAGAAAAAATTGTAGCAACCCATTACCCTAATGTAATTATGGATATACTTCCTGCTTTTTATAACAAACCGGAATACATAAAAGCAATGAGTGATAATATTAAAAATCATTTAAATGGTTTTGATTATGACCATGTATTATTTTCTTACCATGGAATACCCGAGAGACACATCAAAAAATCAGACCCCACTAAAAATCATTGCAAATTAGATGGTAGTTGTTGCGAGCGTAATTCTGTAGCTCATCATACTTGCTACAGACACCAATGTTTTGAGACTACAAAAGGAATTGTTGAAAATTTGGGATTAAAGGACGGAACCTTTAGTAATTCTTTTCAATCTAGATTACTGAAAGATCCATGGTTAAAACCCTACACAGACTTTGAGTTAGAAAAATTCCCTAAGGAAGGGAAAAAGAAAGTTGCCGTAGTTACACCTGCTTTTGTTTCAGATTGTCTTGAAACTCTTGAAGAAATTGCCATGGAAGGAAAAGAAGATTTTATAGAAGCTGGAGGAACTGACTACAAACATATTCCTTGTATGAATGACAATGATGATTGGGTTGATGTCATGGCAAGTTGGATTCAAAATTGGCAGAAAACCAACTAATAATTAGAAAAAAATAATCTCAAAATATTTCAGAATGGATATTTCATATATAAAAGCATTACATATCATTTTTGTTATCACTTGGTTTGCTGGCTTATTTTATATCGTTCGGTTGTTTATTTATTTTGCTGAAGCAGAAAACAAAAAAGAACCAGCTAAATCTATCTTACAGACTCAATACAAACTAATGAGTAAGCGCCTTTGGTATATTATTACTTGGCCATCTGCAGTCTTAGCTAGTTTTTTTGCTTTTTGGATGATCTATCTTGAGCCATCTTATTTAACCATGCCATGGATGCATGTGAAATTATCTTTTGTACTTGCTTTATATTTTTACCATGCTGGTTGTCAAAAAATATTTAAACAACAGCAAATGAATAGTGTAAAATACACATCTTTTAAATTGAGAATATGGAATGAAGTTGCTACAATTTTATTATTTGCAATTGTATTTTTAGTGGTTTTAAAAAGTGCTATTTCATGGATATGGGGTGTAATTGGTATTATTTTATTAGGCATTTTACTTATGTTATCAATTCGCCTTTACAAAAAAATTAAATTAAAAAATGGTTGGGAAAATGATAAGCATGAAATTTCAGAAGACGCCAATCAATCTGACTCAAATAATTAAATTTTTGAAAAATTTTAATTATTAAAAACCCTTAATGAAAAAAAACAAAAATCAAGCTGCACTAGGATTTATTTTTATCACCATGCTGATTGATGTCATTGGTTGGGGAATCATCATTCCTGTAATCCCTGGTCTAATCGAAGAACTTATCCAAGGAGATATAAGTGAGGCTGCAAAAGTAGGTGGTTGGATCACATTTGCATATGCAATCACCCAATTTATTTTTGCTCCATTAATTGGTAATTTGAGTGATCAATTCGGAAGACGGCCCATTATTTTAATTTCTTTACTAGGCTTCACGCTAGATTACATCTTATTAGCATTAGCTCCCTCAATTACATGGTTATTTATTGGACGAATTATTGCTGGAATTACTGGTGCAAGTATAACTACAGCTTCGGCATATATTGCAGATATCAGCACAATAGAAAATAGAGCAAAAAACTTTGGAATGATTGGAGCTGCCTTTGGATTAGGCTTTATCATTGGACCCGTCATAGGAGGGCTTTTAGGACAATATGGTGCTAGAGTTCCTTTTTATGCTGCAGCAGCTTTATGTTTTTTAAATTTCCTATACGGGTATTTTATCCTACCAGAATCTTTACCAAAAGAAAAAAGGAGTGTATTAAACCTTAAAAAAGCTAATCCTATAGGAAGTTTTTTACACCTTAAAAAATATCCTAAATTAATTGGGTTGGCTTCATCTATGTTTCTCTTGTACGTTGCATCCCACGCTATTCAAAGTAATTGGAGTTTCTTTACGATGTATAAATTTAATTGGGATGAGAAAATGGTTGGAATTTCTCTTGGAGTAATTGGTTTACTTGTTGCATTGGTTCAAGGAGTTCTAATTAGATGGGTGAATCCGTGGTTAGGAAATGAAAAAAGTATTTATGCAGGATTTTTTCTTTACAGCTTAGGGATGTTATTATTTACTTTCGCTAATCAAAGCTGGATGATGTTTATCTTCCTAATTCCGTATTGTTTGGGAGGTATAGCAGGACCTGCTTTACAAGCGGTAATATCTATTCAAGTTCCTGAGACAGAACAAGGTAAAATACAAGGAACTTTAACAAGTTTAATGAGTGCATCTGCAATAGTAGGGCCACCGCTAATGACAGGTATTTTCTACTATTTCACCAAAGAACAAACGCCTTTTGAATTTGCTGGAGCTCCTTTTTTATTAGCTTCAATTTTAATGACTATAAGTGCCTTGATGGCTTATTACTCTTTTAGGAAAGATTCTTTGAGCGCCAAGAGATAGATAAAAAAACTTAGTTTTTTATACTTTGTTCAAAAGGAATCCTATTCACAATACTCCTCCCCAAAGTAACCTCATCTGCATATTCTAACTCATCTCCTACTGAAATCCCTCGAGCTATCGTAGAAGTAAGCACATCATAATCTTCAATTTGCTTAAAAATATAAAAATTGGTAGTATCTCCTTCCATAGTAGAACTTAACGCAAAAATTAACTCTTTAACTTCTTTATTTTTAACCTTGGCAACTAGGCTATCTATCTCTAAATTTTGTGGACCGATTCCTTCAATTGGTGAAATTTTACCTCCTAAAACATGATACAAACCCCTAAATTGAGATGTGTTTTCTATAGCCATAACATCTCTAATATCTTCAACAACACAAACTATTTCTGGATTTCGTTTTGGATTACTACAAATTTCACACAAGGCAGTATCGGAGATATTATAACACTTTTCACATGACTTAACCTCTGTTCTTAATAATTGAAGAGACTCTGTTAAGTATTTTGTATTTTCAGAAGGTTGCTTTAATAAATGCAATACCAAACGTAAGGCGGTTCGTTTTCCTATACCAGGCAAACGGGATACTTCATTTACTGCATTTTCTAAAAGTTTTGATGAAAAATCCATTGTTACAAAACTACAACTTATACTTAAAAAAGTATAGAGAAAAAAGACAAAAGACCTCAAATCTATATTATCTGTATTCTAAAAAAACTATATTCGTCAATATTAATTTATATAATGAAGCCACTACACATTTTATTTTTAATTGTTGGATATTTTAGTGTCCTGATTTTAATCTCATTTATCACAGGAAGAAAAGCAACTAATGATACATTCTTCAAGGCAAACAATTCATCTCCTTGGTATTTAGTAGCTTTTGGAATGATAGGTGCCTCCCTCTCCGGTGTTACCTTTATTTCTGTACCAGGATGGGTTGAAAATCAGAGCATGAGTTATATGCAAATGGTATTTGGATATATTGTTGGTTATGCGGTGATTGGCCTTGTATTACTACCTCTATATTATCAACTAAATCTTACCTCTATATACACCTATTTAGAAGACAGATTTGGTAGATATTCATATAAAACTGGTGCCTCATTTTTCTTACTATCTAGAACAATTGGGGCAGCATTTCGTTTATTTTTAGTTGCAAATGTATTACAACTTCTACTCTTTGATGAATTTGGAATTCCATTTTGGTTTACAGTTACCATCACCATATTATTAATTTGGTTATACACATTTAAAGGGGGTATTAAAACTATTGTTTGGACAGATACCTTACAAACATTATTTATGCTAATTGCAGTTGGTGTATGTATTTACACCATTTCAGATGAAATGAATATTTCAAACATATTTAGTTATGTAGCAGATAATGAATTGTCTAAAACTTTCTTTTTTGAGGATTACAAAACTGGGGATTATTTTTGGAAACGTTTCTTCTCTGGAGCGTTTATTGCCATTGTAATGACTGGTTTAGACCAAGATATGATGCAAAAAAATCTAAGCTGCAGAAACTTAAAAGATGCACAAAAAAATATGTTTTGGTTTACCATAGTTTTGGTGATTGTAAATTTTTTCTTTTTGGCACTGGGAGTTTTATTAACAGATTATGCTCAGCAAAATGGAATAGATGCTCATAAAGACGAACTCTTCCCAATTATTGCCACTAAGGGGTCTTTAGGCATAGCTACTGCCATGTTCTTTTTATTAGGGTTAATAGCAGCTGCCTATTCGAGTGCAGACTCTGCACTAACCTCACTTACAACATCATTTAGTATTGATATTTTAGAAATAGACAAAAAAAAGAATACAATTGTTCAGGAAAATCTTAGAAAAAAAATTCATGTACTATTCTCTATAATTTTAATTATTGTAATTCTAATTTTTAAATATTTTATTGCTGATGAAAGTGTTATTGCAAAAATATTCACTTTTGCAGGGTACACCTACGGTCCGCTTTTAGGGTTATATTCTTTTGGGCTATTTACCAAATTTAAAGTTAAAGATACAGCAGTTCCATTCATCTGTATTTTTTCACCTATACTAACATTACTAACCAACTATACGACTATTACTTGTTTTGAATTTGATTTTGAGTTTTTTGTCCTAGTATTAAATGGAGCTTACACATTTATAGGCTTAATTTTATTTAAAAAAAACACTGATCACTTGTAACAATAATCTTTAACAAAAAATATTATAATGATAAATGCATTAGAATTAGTTTCGATATCAGATTTTGCACTTTCCATAGTTTGTCTATTTCTTGCTGGATTAACATTAGGAAATGGTAAAACCAATAAATCTCCAGATACCTATCTAGGCTTTTTTATAATTTTCATAGGCTTATCTGCTTTTATGGGTGGATTAAATCATGGTTTTTTTGAACCTTTAGATCAAAGTTATTACCCAAAGCTCTTAACCTACATATTTGCTGCAGGTGGAACTTTCTGTATTTTTAGCTATACCATTAAAGTATTTACTAAGGGTAAAGTTGCCAATATATTGACTATTATTAGCTATGTTCAGCTTATTGGTTTTGTATTAGCTACTTTTTACATTGATAATTTTATATTAGTAATTGGAAATTATGCCCCTATTTTATTTTTCTTTTTTATTATGAATTTTCTCAACTTTAAAAGAGGAAAAAGAGAACAATACTTTTCACTTTTCTTTCTAATAATGACACTAGGGACTATTGTACAAGTAGCCAAAATAGATGCATCGGAATTAATAAATAATAGTACTTTATTTCATAGTATTGTTTTAGTGGGGTATCTCATTTTGTATGTCGGTATTCAGCAAAAGAAATCATCTAACCCTTAAAATCTTTTACTATTATTTTCTTTTGAGTCTTAAAATCCTTCGTATTTTTACCTGTATAATTATTATCAAATGTCTAAAGATCTAAGTAACTACAGGAAATCTTATGAGAAACAGGAGCTATTAGAAAGTAATTGCCCAGAAAACCCCTTAGAATTATTTCAGAAATGGTTTTTAAATGCCGACGCATCTGATACTGTAGAGGAAACAAACGCAGTATCTCTCAGCACCATTGGTAAAGATAGTTATCCAAAAAGCAGAATAGTACTCCTCAAGAAATACACTTGGGAAGGTTTTATTTTTTACACTAATTATAATTCTGAAAAAGGAAAAGCTATTCAAGAAAACAATCAAGTCTGTTTATCTTTTTTTTGGCCAGCTCTAGAACAACAAATTATCATAAAAGGCAAAGCTGAAAAATTACCGGAAAATTTATCAGATGGATATTTTGAATCTAGACCAACAGGAAGTAAACTTGGTGCTTGGGCCTCTAACCAAAGTACGGTTGTAAAATCCAGAGATATTTTAGAGAAGAATCTTCAAAAGTTTGAAGAAAAATTTGAAGGAAAAGAAATCACAAGACCTCCTCATTGGGGTGGTTTCATGGTAAAACCAATATCTATTGAATTTTGGCAAGGTAGACCCAATAGAATGCATGACAGAATTCTTTACACGTTAAAAGAAGATTTTTCATGGAAAATTGAAAGATTGGAACCTTAATTTTTATATTTACTATTCTAAAATAGAATTGTTTGAAAACATTATACATTGTTAGACATGCGAAATCCTCATGGGACTATACAAATATAGAAGACATCGACAGGCCCTTGAAAAAAAGAGGCATTAAAGATGCTCATTTAATGTCTAAATTTTTATCTAAGAAAATTAAAAAGCCCGATGTCTTTATTTCTAGTGTTGCCAACAGAGCACTCCATACGAGCGTTATTTTTTGTCAAAATTTTAATTATCCTTTTTCAAATCTTAAAATTAAAAAAGAATTGTACAGCTTTAGTGATGGTTATCTAGTAAAAACTGTAAAAGCTCTTGATAACAGTTTTGATTCAGCTATTATTTTTAGTCATGACCATGGAATCAATACTTTTGTAAATAAATATGGGAGCAAGCCAATAACTCATGTTAGTACCTGTGGGGTCATTGGATTAAAATTTGAAGAAAAACACTGGAAAGACATAAAAAAAGGGACAACTGTCATGGCTGAATTTCCTAAAAATCACAAGTAGGAAGAAGATGGGTAGCCCATAACTTTTTATTTCATCTGAATGCAAGAATACCTTAAAAAGACCTTAAAATTGGTGCTTTTTAAAAAAAAGATCTGATTAAAGTATCAAAGTGATCATTCTCTTCAAAATTTGTAGACATCTTTAGATAACTTAATGAAGAAATCTTGTCAGATAATCTCATATAATCTTTTTCAGTGGTTAAAAGTATTTTCTTTTCTGAGGTTATTGAAGAATACTTTGCTGTGATAACATCTATTTCTTTTGCAGTAAATTGATGATGGTCTGAATATTTTAAGTGATGAACTTTATTATCCTTTGCTTTTAAAAATGAAACCAATGGTGTTGGATTAGCAATACCAGTAAGTAAAACTATTTCATAATCACTCAAAGTCTTCAACGGTATATTTTGGTTGCCTGAGGTTTTGTTATGATAACTAATAGTAGAAAAAAAGACATGCTGTTTTGATGTTACTTTTAATTTTCTTTTGATGTCTTGTTTTTTTGCTAGAGACAGGTCAATTGGACATTTGGTCACTATAATAATATGAGCTCTTTTAGCACCCCCTCTACTTTCTCTTAAATTTCCAGTAGGTAAAACAAAATCATCGGAATATAAATCATCAAATTTTGTTAATAAAATATAACAGCTAGCCTTCACTTTTCTGTGCTGAAATGCATCATCTAACAAAACTAAATCTAGTGGGTATTTTTTCTGAAGTTCTTGAATACCGTTTACACGATTTTCGTCAACTGCTACACATATTTTTGGGAATTTTTTGAAAAATTGAAGGGGCTCATCCCCAACATCTTGTGAAGTATGAGCATCGTTAATCAAAACAAATCCGCTGGTTTTTCTTTTATAACCCCTACTTAAAACCGCTACTTTAGTATCATTTTGTAAAAGTTTAATCAAATATTCTATTTGTGGTGTTTTTCCTGTTCCTCCAACACTCAAATTACCAACAGCAATGACAGGAATGTCGAAACTCTTGGATTTAAAGAAACCAACATCGTAAAAATAATTACGAATTCTGGTAACAAAATCATACAAGAGAGTTAATGGAAACAATAAAAATCGAAATAAACTCACAAAATATATTTTAAATGAAAATCCTGAAAGTGCGATAATAGCACGAAAATACAACAAAATTTTTCTTCTTTTTTTTATCTACTAATTTGAAAAAAGTTACCATGGTATTTCAGACAATTTTGAATTAAAATAGTAACTTTGAGAATGTTGAATTTCTATTTAATTAGATTTGTAAGAGAGTTTTACTTTAGACATAGACATTAGACATAGACAATTTTAATGAAACAACCTTGAGAAACAAAATGAGCATGACCATAAAAAACATAAGTGACTATCTAGAAAAAATAGCTCCACTAAATCAGGCAGAAGATTTTGATAATGTGGGTTTATTAATAGGTAATGAAACTACAGAAGTAAAAGGAGTTCTAGTGACATTAGACACTCTAGAAGAAACTATTGATGAGGCTATTAAAAAAAATTGCAACTTAATCATTAGCTTTCATCCAATAATTTTTAGTGGGTTAAAAAAAATTAATGGAAACTCTTATGTAGAACGAGTAGTCTTGAAAGCTATTCAAAATAATATTGCTATTTATGCCACTCATACAGCATTAGATAATAGTAAAATTGGTGTAAGTGCAAAAATGTGTGAGGTATTAGGTTTAACAAACTATAGCATACTGCTTCCTAAAGAAGATAGTACTATTGGAATGGGAATGATTGGCGATTTGCCCAAACCAATGCTTGAAGATGATTTTTTAACCTTTACTAAAAAAACTTTTAAAACTAATGGAATTCGTTTTTCGAGTAAAACAGGAAAACATATAAAAAAAGTGGCTGTTCTCGGTGGGTCGGGAAGCTTTGCCATAGCAGATGCAATTCATAAAAAAGCTGATGCGTATATAAGTGCTGATTTCAAGTACCATGATTTTTTTAAAGCTGAAGATAAAATCTTATTGATAGATGTAGGACATTATGAAAGTGAACAGTTTACAAAAAACCTTTTGGTTGAGTATCTTACAAAAAAATTCACTAGTTTTGCAGTCATTTTATCAGAAAAAAGTACGAATCCAATTTATTATTTATAAACATGGCAAAGAAGAAAGAAGTTAGTGTTGAACAAAAGTTAAGAGCACTTTATGACTTACAATTAATAGACTCTAGAATAGACGAGATTAGAAATGTTAGAGGTGAATTACCTTTAGAGGTTGAAGATCTTCAAGATGAGGTAACAGGATTAAATACTAGGCTTTCTAATTTATCTGAAGATGTTACGAATTTAGAAACTGATATCAATAACAAAAAGATAGCGATTGAGGAATCTAATACGTTAATGAAAAAATACGAAGAGCAACAAAAAAATGTTAGAAACAACAGAGAATTTGACTCTTTAGCTAAAGAAACAGAATACCAAGAATTAGAAATTCAATTATCTGAGAAAAGAATCAAAGAATTTCAAGTAAAAATTGAGCAAAAAAATGAAATTATAGCTTCTACTAAAGAAAAGTTAGACAAGCAACAAGTTCATTTAGATCATAAAAAAGCAGAGTTAGACTCTATACTAAAAGAAACAGAAAAAGAAGAAAAAATTTTATTAGATAAATCAAAAGAATTTTCTGAATCTATAGATGCACATTTGTTAAATGCCTACACTAGAATAAGAAATAAAGTAAAGAATGGATTAGCGGTTGTATCTATTGAGAGAGGAGCTTCTGGAGGGTCTTTCTTTACCATACCACCACAAATCCAACTAGAAATTGCTAACAGGAAAAAAATCACAATAGACGAACATAGCGGACGTATATTAATTGATGCAGGTTTAGCGGCTGAAGAAAAAGAAAAAATTGACAGCCTTTTTTCTTAAAATATATACTTAACACATAAAAAAAACTCGAACTGTAATACAGTTCGAGTTTTTTTTTATAAAATTTACTGAATGTTAGTAATCTAATGTTCTCAAATAGGAAAGTTTATTTTCCCAGACACTCAAACTTTTCTTAAAATTATTAATATTAGTATGAACATTTTTCACAAGAGGATTATCATCAGAGGCATTGGAGAAAAAACTTAAATTATTTTCAAGTTGCTGAATTTCTCGGACTGCTTCATCAATTTTCTTTCTTATAAAAATAACCTCTGAATTAAGTTTTCTTGTATCATTTTTTGCCAAATATCCATTTATAACATTTTTAAACTTTAATAACACAATTTCATCTTTACCTATAGACAATTTAGACAAAATAAGATCAACAAACTTATTAAATTTAACATCAACAGATCTAGAATTCCTTGAAGTACTTCCAAACTGATTCCAATCCTTCATTAATTTAGTAACAGTCGCCTTAGTTGAATAATCTTCTGGTTTTAGACTTTGAAAAAATGCTTCTTTTTTATCTAAAATCTCTTTATCCTCATCGCTAAGTGTATTTTTTTGTTTGTGGTACCGATCAAAATAGTGATTACAAGCTGCTTTAAATTTTTTCCATAAGTCATCAGAAAATTTTCTGGGTACATGGCCTACTTTTTTCCAATCAGATTGAATTTTCTTGAAAGTATTAGTTGTAGTCTCCCATTCCTCACTATCCTTAAGAGATTCAGCTAACTTGATCAAATCAAGTTTTTCTTGCAAATTGTGTTGTTGTGACTTTTTCTCTTGTTTATAAAATTTATTTTTCTCTTGATTAAACTGCTTGGTAGCATCCTTAAACTTTAACCATATAGTTTCACTTTTTGAGTATGGCAATTTTCCTGCATCAAAATATTTTTTTCTTAACAGTTCAATAGATTTTATACTTTTCTGCCAATCATTATGAGTTTTGTTTTGAGAAGAATCGAAATTTAATATTTCGTCAATCACTAACATTTTTGCTTCAATAATAGCACCATATTGAGATTTCATATCCCTGAAATGGCCATGTCTTTTGTCATGAATTATTTTGGTAGCAGCACTAAATTTTTCCCACACTTCATCTCTCATTTCTCTTGCAACTGGCCCAACATCTTCTTTCCATCGCTTATGAAGTTTTTGTAATTCTTTGAATGCTACATTTACATCTTCATTTTCAGCTAAATCCTCTGCTTTTTGAATTAATTTTAATTTCTCCTCTAAGTTGTTTTTAAAATCTAAATCTCTAAAATCATTACTCAAATGAAGTAAGTCATAAAAACGTTCTACATGGTGATGAAATATTTTCCAAGTGTCATTATATTTAGTTTTTGGAACTGGTCCAATAGCTCTCCAAGTACTCTGTATATCTCTAAAAGATTTATACATAGTTTTTGTATCAGCATTTTCTATCAATGATTTCAATTCTTCAATTAACTGAAGTCTCTTGTCTAAATTCTCTTTTAATTGTTTTTCTAAATTAGAATAGTATGCATCTCTGTCTTTCTTGTAAACAGAAAGTAGTTTATTATATCTAGACTTAACAGGACTAGAATATTGAAAATCTATAGTATTACCACCCTCAGCTAAAAAAGCTTCTTTTTTTTCCGCTAAAAGTGATCCAAACTTAATATTAAAGGCACTTTTAATTGCCTCTGCAGTTGATTTAATATGCTGTACTTTCTGAGTTTCTAAGAGCTTTTCTAGTGAATCAGCTAATTCTTCAAGAGATAATTTATCATATGCTATAATCACCTTCTCTAGAGCAGGTTTTTCTTTTTCTACATCTTCTTTTTCCACATCTTCTTTAGCTATATCTACTTTTGCTACATCTTCTAACTTATTCTCTTCCTTATCTATCCCCGAAGTATCTTGGGTATTTACGATTTCTTCTTTGGAGTCAGAATCTTCTTTAATAGCTTTAGCTGAGTCTACTGATTCTTCAACTACTATTTCGTCTTTTTGATCAGATACATTATCTAACTCAGTAGGGTCTGTAATTTTTTCATTTACTACAGGTTTTTTGACAGACTCTTTAGTATTACTGTTTTTTTTATTTTTTGTCTTTGATGACTTTGCAATTGGCTCTTTATTTTCTGATGATTTAATTTTATCATCTTTTGATTCTAACATATATACAATGTTTAAGGTTCCTAAATAATATGCCTAAAGATAACGATGTATTCTAAAACAACAAAAAAATATCAAACTGATTAAAAAACTAATTATTCCATATTCTCCATGATTCTTCTGCCTGAAGTTCAAGCATTTCGTACCCGTTTTTTATTTGAGTAAGTTGTTTTTTTCCTTCTTTCAGGAATGCTGTTTCTGTTGGATTGTATATTAAATCATATAATAAATGTTTATCTGTCAAAAAATGGTAAGGAATATTAGGTTTGTCATTTATATTTGGGAATGTTCCAACAGGTGAACAATTAACTATGATTGTATACTTATTTAATAAATCATTTGTAATGTCTTCATAGGATATTTGAAGAGCATCTTTAGGATTTCTAGAAACTTTAAAATATTCAATATTTAATTTTTCAAAAACATATGAAACAGCTTTAGATGCCCCACCTGTTCCGAGTATTAGAGCTTTATTGTGATGCTTTTTCAAAATAGGTGTTAATGAATTTTCAAATCCAAAAACATCTGTATTATATCCAATAAGACTCCCATTATTAGAAAATTTAATAGTATTAATTGCCCCTACTTTTTTTGCAGTTTCATCTACATGATCTACATAATTAAAAATTGACAATTTATACGGAATGGTTACGTTTAATCCTCTTAAAGACCCCTTAAATTTATGAATAATGGCAGAAAAATCTTCAATCCTTTTGAGATCAAAATTTAAATATTCAGAATTTGATAATTGTAGATTTTTAAACTTTTTTGAAAAATAAGTTTTAGAGAAAGAGTATGATATATTCTTTCCTATTAATCCAAAAAATATGTTATTTAATCTTTCTTGATCTTCCATAATAATCTATCACTAATATTAAGCTTATTCCAATTAAAACATACATGATAGCCAACCATGTACTAGAGTCATTAATGTTTGGGATAAATCTATGGTAATTTTCAATGATCATATCACCATTTTGATCCACTAAAATTTGTCCATTTTCAGATTTAAAAACCTTTTCTTTCCACGGCCAAACTATTCCTAAGGAACCAGTTATAAATCCTATAATAATTGCTGTTATAATTTGGTGCCATCTCTTTAAAGCATACCCTAAAGCATGAGAAAGTGTAACCAATCCAAATGCTGAACCTAATGTAAATACTCCAATAATTTTTAGATAATAAATTTTAACAGGATTGTGAATAAAATCAAAATTTAAAGTAATCATATCTTTTAAAACACTTGATAAAATATTTACTGAATCTACTAACAACAACACATAATTCCCAAGTAAAATAAGAATGAAAGAACCCGAAAGACCGGGAAGTGTCATTCCAGAAACTCCAATTATACCGCATAAAAAAACAAACCATAAGTTATTGTTTTCTCCAGCTGGAGTCAAAAAACTTATTGACAAACCCAAGATTGCCCCTAAGATTAAAAAACTAAAACTTTTAAAATTCCAATCTTCAAAGTCTTTAGCTATATAGTATATAGACCCTAAAATCATTCCAAAAAACCAACTCCATACATACAGTTCATAATTTCTAAGAAAAAAATCTAAAATCAAAGAGATCGTAAAATAACTGAAAATACTTCCAGAAATTATGATCAATATAAATTGTGAATTTGTGTATTTGAAAAAACTATTAAACCTACCATTTAAAAGCAATTTTAAAGCTTTGAGATTTATTTTTTGAAAAGAATAAATTAATTCTTCGTAAAACCCTAAAACAAATGACACTGTTCCTCCTGAAACCCCAGGAACTTTATTAGCGGCACCCATAAGTAAGCCTTTAAAAAAAAGAGTTAATTTATCTTTAAAAGTTCTTTCTTTATGCATTAGTCTTTTTTAATGGCTAATTTTTCTAACAGTATAATTAATCCAAAACCAATTAACATCAAAAAAATAGATATTAATAATTGATTATCTCCCTCAAATGAAAAAGGAGAAACACTGGCTGTATTAAATGGAACCTCTATTCCTTTTGAATTAGTTCTCCATGAGATAGTTTCTTTCCATGGCCAAATTTTATTTAAAGAACCTATAATAAAACCTGTTAAAGTTGCTAACGTATAATTTTTATATGTTGAAAATAACCACTTTAACATTCTTGAAAATGATAACAATCCTAATACAGCACCAACTAAAAAAATAATAATACTCACAAAGTCTTTCGTATTTAGTGCATTTAATACGGGCTTATAAGCCCCAAGAAGAACCAAAATAAAAGAACCTGAAATTCCAGGTAAAATCATTGCACAAATTGCTATCATTCCTGCGAAAAACAAAAACCAAGGTGAGGAATTTGCTGATACCATTGGATTTAATGTAGTAATATAGAAAGCCAATATGGCTCCAAGAATTAAGCATAAAACACTACCCTTGGTCCATTTGGTAATTTGCTTGCCTATGTAAATTATACTAGCCAACACCAAGCCAAAGAAAAAAGACCAAATTACTATTGGATGATTTTCCAACATCGATTCTATTAATTTGGCCAGTGATAGTACACTAATTAAAATTCCAACAAAAAGAGATACTAAAAAATTACCGTTTACCTTAATCCAAACAGACTTAAAACCCTCATTTTTAAAAACATTTATTAAACTGAAATTAAAACTACTGATAGAATTTAGTAGTTCTTCATAAATTCCTGAGATAAACGCAATTGTTCCACCAGAAACTCCGGGGACTACATCTGCTGCTCCCATAGCCATTCCTTTAAGGGAAATAACAACATACTCTTTTAACGATCTTTTCATACTTAATTTATTTACACCTACGAATATAGTTGAAAAAGAGAAACTAAAGTCCCAAATAAAAAACCAAATATATTTGTAGTTTCAATAATATAACAAGATTGTTATGGAAGAACTATTCTGTTGCTTTTTTATAATTAAGTAATAATTTTTGTACGTCAGGGTTTTGAAATACCAGAGGGAAAAGCTCCTTAATTATAATATGTTGACCATAATTTATTTTCATCCCCTTAATTAAATGATTGAGCGCATCGTCTTTTTTAAATAGAGTCATACATAGTCCTGAAAGTCTATATTCAATTTCAGAACTATCGCTATAATGCTTTTGTGCTGAGAATAAAATCTTAACTGCATCATTAAAATCTCCAACATATACTAATACATCTGACAGGGCGGTGTAAATTTCTAAAGAGCAATCGTTTAATTCTATGCATTTTTCAAGCCCTTTTATTCCCTCCTCAAAAGAATTTAATTTGATATTTATATCTGAATATTTTCTCCAGTAAAAAGTATTATAGTCATCAATTTTTAATGCTTTAACAATATAATACAGTGCTTTTTGATAATCTTTTTGATTGTAATAAGCTTCCGTTAACAATATCCATCCTTTATCTAAAAAGGGATCCTCATGCACAGATTTTTTATAAAAACGGATAGCAGATTCTAAATCCCCTAACTTTCGGTAACATTCACCAATTCTAACATAAGCAAAAGCAGTTGGGTCGTCTAATTCAAGAGTTAGCATGTAGTTTTTAATTGAATCTTCATAGTTACCTAATTGTTCGTAGGTTTTAGCTTTTTCTAAATACCCCCCAATAAAAGATTCATCTATTAAAACGGCATAGTCAAAACATGTAAGAGCCTCAGAAAATCTGTCAAGCACAAAATATTGACGTCCTAATTGATGCCATGCAACTTCGCTGTAGGGATTCTTATCTAAATATTTATTTAAAAAAACAATTGCTTTGTCATGATTTTTCTCCATGTCAAAACAATAAACAACGTTATACAAAGAGGAATAATCTTCAAAATCTACATCTATACATTTCGCGAAATTTAATCTAGCCTTTTCAAAATCATCTAAATAGAGATATTCCATTCCCATCAAAGACCAAACATCGGCTTTCTCTACAGAATGTATTAAAGCTACCTTTAAATTTTTAATAGCTTCTTCATGACTTCCATTTTTTGAAAGTATCGTTGCTTTTTGAATATAAACCTCCTCATTGTCAGGCGCTAACAACTCTATTCTTCTCAATTTCTGTGAAGCTTTTTCTAATTTATTGTCAAAGATTAAGATTTCTATTTCGAGTAATTTTAAATCAACGGATGTTGGATGCTGTTCTAAGCCAAGTTTTACGGCTTTTTTAGCAAGGGAGTGCTTTCCTGTATCTAGGTAGTGAACAATAATTTCTTCAAACTCTACCAAATCAAAAAAATAAATGCTATTTGTTTTTAGCATTGATTCAAACTTAGACAATGACATACGCATTAATGATTTGAATTATAATTTAAATTTAACATTCATTATTTCTATATGTGTAAAATTCAACTTTTGTTTTCAACAATTTAATTAACAATCTAGGATACTTACTAAATTTGATTTGAGGCTTTAAATTTTGCTTATCGTATATTTTATACTACTTTTGTGAAAGTTTAGCGTCTAAAGGCTAAATTGATACATTTCTCATGAGCAAAAAAGTTTTACTAAACTCAAAAGAAATAGAAATAATACTCCATCGATTAGCTTGTCAGTTAATTGAAAACCACAATGATTTTTCAAATACAGCGCTAATTGGCCTTCAACCTAGAGGGAGTTTCTTGGCAAAAAGATTGGCTAGTATTCTAACAAATGATTACCATGTAAAAAATATACACCTAGGGTTATTAGATATCACTTTTTACAGAGATGACTTTAGAAGAAGAGATGAACCTCTAGAAGCTACCGATACTCAAATAGATTTTTTGATTGAAAATAAAAATGTTGTTTTAATAGATGATGTTTTATTTTCTGGAAGAAGTGTCAGAGCTGGTTTAACTGCAATACAATCTTATGGTAGACCTAAAAATATTGAACTATTGGTTTTAATAGATAGAAGGTTCAGTAGACATTTACCCATTCAACCTAATTATAAAGGAAGACAAGTAGACGCAATAGATAAAGAAAAAGTAATTGTGCATTGGAAAGAATCGCATACTAAAGACGGAATTTACCTAGAGAATAAATAATTATGAAGCAGTTAAGTGTAGAACATTTATTAGGAATTAAATACCTAAACAAGAATGACATCGACCTGATTTTTGAAACTGCAAATCATTTTAAAGAGGTTATCAATAGACCTATAAAAAAGGTACCCTCTCTTAGAGACATTACAATTGCTAATTTATTTTTTGAAAATAGCACCAGAACAAAACTATCATTTGAGTTGGCTGAAAAAAGGCTTTCTTCCGATATTATTAATTTTTCAGCGAGTCAATCTTCTGTAAAAAAGGGGGAAACATTAATAGATACTGTTAACAATATCTTAGCAATGAAAGTAGATATTGTTGTTATGAGGCACCCAAATGTTGGAGCTGGAGTATTTTTATCTAAACATGTTGATGCAAAAATAATTAACGCTGGAGATGGAACTCACGAGCACCCAACACAAGCCTTATTAGACAGCTATTCAATCAAAGAAAAATTGGGGAGTTTGAAAGGTAAGAAAATTGTAATTGTTGGAGATGTTCTTCATTCTAGAGTAGCTCTATCAAATATTTTTGCACTAAAGCTTCAGGGAGCAGAGGTAAAAGTATGTGGTCCTACAACTCTCATTCCAAAACACATAGAAAGTCTAGGTGTTAAGGTAGAAACCAATATCAAAAAAGCCCTAGAATGGTGTGATGTTGCAAATGTACTGAGAGTTCAACACGAAAGAATGGATATTAAATATTTCCCCTCAACTAGAGAATACACCCAGCTATTTGGGATTAATAATGAAATTCTTGATAATCTTGGAAAAAAAATCACCATAATGCATCCAGGACCAATAAATAGAGGGGTTGAGATCACAAGCGATGTTGCTGATTCAGACCAATCAATTATTTTAAATCAAGTTGAGAATGGAGTTGCAGTCAGAATGGCTGTAATTTATTTACTGGCTCAACAAATAAAAAGATAATGGAAGTTTCAGAAAAGAATCAGTATACTTTAATTAAACTTCAAGAATCATCATTTGATGAATTCGAAAAAAGATTTGCTAAAATTAATTCCAATCATATAATAGTTACCCTTTCAGAAGACTTAAATATGAGTAAGAAAAATATTTCATTTTTTTTAGAGACTGCTAAAATTCAAAAAATAAATAATAAATCTTTTGTTGTCGTAAAAAATGGGATAGATATCGATGAAATCCCAGAACTCTTAAATATAACTCCAACACTCGGAGAAGCAGAAGATATTTTAGAAATGGAAGCCATAGAAAGAGATTTATTTAAATAGTTTACCCAATCATCCCCTAACAATATTTTTAATTAACCTCACTACTTTAATGAAGTACTTTTTAAACACTAAAAAATCAAGAATAAATGGGTTATAAATTAACCATTTTGGGCTGTCATTCTGCAACTCCAAGAGTTAATGCACATCCTACAGCTCAATACTTAGAAATTAATTCTCGTCATTTTTTGATTGATTGTGGTGAAGGAACCCAACGGCAAATGAGATTAAATAAAGTTGGGTTTTCTAAAATTAGCACCATTTTCATATCTCACCTTCATGGAGATCATTTCTTTGGTCTAATAGGTCTTATTTCAACATTTGGGATTCTAAATAGAGAAAAAGAGCTTCATATTCATGGTCCTAAGGGTATAAAAGAAGTCATTAACATACAATTAAAACACTCAAAATCGTATGTGAAATATAAAATAATTTTTCACGAGTTAAACTCAACTGAGAGTGAGCTAATTTTTGAAGATGAAAAAGTTAAAGTTTATACCATTCCATTAAATCACAGAGTATACACAAATGGATTTCTTTTTAAAGAAAAAGAAAAATCAAGGAAAATAAATATATCTGCCGTAAAAAAATTTAAAGAAATAGACATATGTGATTACAATAATTTAAAAGCTGGCAAAGATTTTAAACTTGATTCTGGTGATGTAATTAAAAACTCAGAATTAACTTGTAATCCAGAAAAACCACTCAGCTACGCATACTGTAGCGATACTTCTTACAAACCAACTATTATTGAAATTATTGATGGAGTTGATTTGCTATACCACGAATCAACATTTTTGACTGACAAAGAAGATTTAGCTGCTAAAACAGGGCACTCTACCGCTAAACAAGCAGCTACAATAGCAAAAAAAGCTAATGTTAAAAAATTAGTACTTGGACACTACTCTAGTAGATATAAAAACATTTCATTATTTAAAAAAGAGGCACAAGAGGTTTTTAAAAATGTATCTCTAGCTGAAACTGGAAGAGTTTTTTCTTCGAAATAAAATATTGAAAAGATTATTTTTTTTGGACAAAGTTTAACGTATCCTTTATACTTACTAAACTATCATACCTACTATTTACAGAATTTATTGGAATAAAGTTTTCGTTATTTGAAGAAACATCTTCAACATTTTCAGTGAAAAAAAACACATAGAAAACATAAACAATACATGTAACGATAGTAACTCTAATAAACCTATTTTTCATTCTTATAACAAATTAATATTGATTGGTGGATAATAATACTAAAGTACAAGCTATTTCAGTCTCAATTTGTTTTTTATTTAAAATATAAGACTTACCATCTAATTACAACACTTCCCCAAGTAAACCCACTACCAAAAGCAGCTAACACAACTAAATCACCATCATTAATTTTACCCTTTTCCCATGCTTCCGTAAGTGCAATAATCACTGAAGCCGCTGTTGTATTTCCGTATTTCATAATATTATTATAGACTTGATTGTCACTTAATTGAAATTTTCTTTGGATAAACTGTGCAATCCTCAAATTGGCCTGATGAGGAATAAGCATATTTATATCCTCTTTTTCTAAATTATTAGCCTTTAAGCCCTCTACAATAGCTTCAGAAAATCTAACAACAGCGTGTTTAAAGACAAATTGTCCGTTCATATATGGAAAATAAGATTGATCATCAGGATTATTTTCTGCAATAATTTCTGGAACCCATCTACCTGTTGATGGTCCCTCTAATGCCAATTCTTTGGCGTGCTTCCCTTCTGAATGAAGATGAGAGGATAAAATTCCTTTTCCTTCTTCATCACATCTTGACAAGACAGCTGCACCTGCTCCGTCACCAAAAATAACGGTTACATTTCTACCTCTAGTTGATCGTTCAAGACCACCAGAATGGTTTTCTGCACCAATTACAAGAATATTTTTATACATCCCTGTTTTTATAAACTGATCGGCAACTGACAATGAATAAATAAATCCTGAGCATTGGTTTCTAACATCTAGGGCTCCAATAGTTGGCATATCTAACATATCTTGAACTCTTACACCTCCTCCAGGAAAATACATATCTGGACTCAACGTAGCAAAAACAATAAAATCTATATCATCTTTTGTTAAATTAGCTCTCTTGATGGCAATTTTAGCGGCTTTTACAGCCATGGTAGAAGTAGTTTCTCCTGTTGTTGGATCTATCCATCTTCTTTCTTTAATTCCTGTTCTTTCCTGAATCCATTCATCACTTGTTTCCATCCATTCTTTTAGGTCATCATTTGTTACCACATTTTCGGGCACAAAATAGCCTAACCCAGTAATTTTTGAATTATACATACAGTAGTTTATTGTTTTGAAGTTATATATAAAGATAACAAAATTAGCTATCTAAAGAAAATGACCTTTATTAGATGATTTTATGTCATCTTGTCACATAATTATCTTTGGTATTTTTTTTGACAATTAAATATTAAATCATTTATTAAATTATAAAAATTATGAGCAAAGGGAATATTAATGTATCAGTAGAAAACATTTTTCCATTAATCAAAAAATTCTTGTATTCTGATCACGAAATATTTTTACGTGAACTAATATCGAACGGAACAGATGCTACCTCTAAATTGAAACATCTCATTTCTATAGGTGAGGCTAAAACTGAGTTAGGAGATGCTAAAATTGAAATCATTCTAGATAAAAAAGCCAATACACTTACCATTAAAGATAAGGGTTTAGGGATGACTGCTGATGAAGTAGAGAAATACATCAATCAAATCGCATTCTCTGGAGCTGAGGAGTTTTTAGATAAATATAAAGATAACGAAGCTGGAATAATTGGTCATTTTGGTCTTGGTTTCTATTCCGCTTTTATGGTGGCTGATAAAGTTGAAATCATCACAAAATCTTTTAAAGATGAATCTGCTGCTCATTGGACTTGCGATGGTTCTCCAGAATATACTTTGGTAGAACATGAAAAAGCTGACAGAGGAACAGAAATCATTTTGCACATAGCTGAAGATTCTAAAGAATTTCTAGAGGAGACAAAAATTTCTGAATTATTAAATAAATACAACAGATTTAACCAAGTGCCAATTAAATTTGGAACTGAAGAAATTAATGATCCAGAATTTACTCCAAAGACAACTAAGGATAAAGATGGAAAAGAAACTACTGAACCTCACAAACAAATTACAGTAGATAAAATAATTAACAATACAGACCCTGCCTGGACAAAAAAACCAGCAGATCTCGAAGCTGAAGATTATACAAATTTCTACAGGGAATTATATCCAATGCAATTTGAAGAATCATTGTTTCATATTCATCTTAATGTAGATTATCCATTTAATTTAACTGGAATTTTATTCTTCCCTAAGTTAAGTCCAAGTATGGATATGCAAAAGGATAAAATTCAGTTATACCAAAATCAAGTTTTTGTAACTGATAACGTAGAGGGAATTGTTCCTGACTTTTTACAAATGTTAAAAGGTGTTATAGATTCCCCAGATATTCCTTTAAATGTATCTCGTTCTTACTTGCAAGCAGATGGTGCCGTTAAAAAGATTTCTGGTTATATCACAAAAAAAGTAGGTGATAAATTAGCTTCTCTTTTTAAGAATAATCGTGAAGATTTTGAATCAAAGTGGAATGACATAAAGGTTATTATTGAATACGGTATGTTATCTGAGGATAAGTTTTTTGATAAAGCTCAAAAATTTGCTTTATACCCAACAGTAGATGACTCTTTTTACACTTTCAATGAATTTATTGAAAAAACAAAAGATGCTCAAACTGATAAAGATGGTAATCACATTATACTGTATGCGGCTAATAAAGATGCTCAACATAGTTACATTCACTCAGCTAAAGAAAAAGGATACGAAGTTTTATTGCTAGACTCACCTATTATCTCTCACTTGATGCAAAAACTTGAGACTTCTAATGAAAAAGTTAAGTTTACTAGAGTAGATGCAGATCATATAGATAATCTAATCAAAAAAGAGGATACTGTTATTTCTAAATTATCAGATGAAGAGAAAGAATCTTTAAAGCCCATGATTGAAAATGTTGTTCCAAAACAAACATATACTGTTCAATTAGAAGCCATGGACTCTAATGCTTCTCCTTTTATAATTACCGTACCAGAATTTATGAGGAGAATGAAAGAAATGAGTGCTTCTGGTGGTGGCGGAATGATGGGAATGGGTAATTTACCAGAAATGTACAATTTAGTGGTAAATACCAATCATGAACTTGTAGGTGAAATTTTACGAACCAAAACATCTAAGAAAAGAGATCGTTTGATTTCTCAATCTTTTGATTTAGCGAAATTATCTCAAAATTTACTTCATGGTGAAGATCTTACAAACTTTATTAAACGTAGTTACGAACTAGTAAAATAAGGTTATTAATTTTTAATTAAGTTGAACCTCTTTGATTTTTCAAAGAGGTTTTTTTATGAAAGTTTAGTATTTTAATTTTATTTTTGAGTGATTTATGACACGAAACCAAATGACGAGTATTAAGAAAGCAACTTTTAATGATGTAAACTTATTAGCTTCTTTAAGTGTAGAGGCTTTTTTACCAGCGCATGGACACAGTTCTCCAGAAAAGGATATTAATATCTATTTAGAGGCCAATTTTAGTGTTCAAAATTTCAAAAAAGAAATAGCTAATCCTACTTTTGAATATTACTTAATTTATCACCATAACAAAATTGCTGGTTTTTCTAAAATAATATTTAATACTCCTTCTGCACACATTGAAGGTGACACTATTACCAAAATGGAGCGCTTGTACTTATTAGAAGAATTTTATGGATTACATTTGGGAACTCAACTCATGAATTTTAATTCTGAACTTACCAAAAAAAATAACCAGCAAGGAATTTGGCTAGAGGTTTGGATAGAAAACTTTAGGGCAATTAAATTTTACAAAAAAATGGGGTTTACGATTGTTGGGAAAGCTAACTTTAGAGTATCAGAAACACATTCAAATCCTAATTACATTATGTATTTAGATCATAAAACATATTCAGATGAATAAATTATCACTCATTTTCTTTTTTATTGTTTCTTCAATTATTTCACAAAATAATACAGAAATTTATTTATTTGATATTACCAAGACCATTGATGGGTACGAATTAAATCATAAAATAAACATATCTAATAATGAAGGCTATGACAGTCAACCCCATTTTTATGACAATAATACACTCCTGTTTGCCTCATCCAGAGAGGGTCAAACAGATATTGTAAAATACACCATAGATACAGGTGAAAAAAAATTTATTAATTATACCAAAAATGGTGGTGAATATTCACCTCAACGAATACCTAACTCAAAAGACATTTCAGCGGTTCGTTTAGATAATTCTGGCCTACAAAGATTATACAAATACAATATTAATTCAGGGATATCTGAAGAAATTATTCCCGATTTAAAAGTAGCTTACCCTTTGTGGTACAATGATCATGTATTGTTTTCTGCAGTGATAGGAGAAAATGCACTAGAATTAGTCAAAAGTGACTTAAATAACAACTTAAATAATATTCTTGAAAAGGATATTGGACGCTCTCTGCATAAAATACCTAATACAAACTTAATTAGTTTTATAAGTAAAAAAAAGATGAATTGGGAAATTTTAGCTGTAAATACTTCAACGTTAAGCATCGATAAAATTTCAGATGTAGAGGGGGATTATGAGGATATATGTTGGCTGACAAAAGAGATTGTTTTACTCGCTAAAAAAAATCAAATAGTACAACTTACCCTCTCAAAAGAAACTGTTTGGAGAGAATTTGTAAATAAAGAACAACTTAACCTAAAAAATATTTCAAGAATATCTGTAAGTCCAAACGGAAAAAAAATTGCAATAGTTGGAGAATAAATTATAGGGATTAAAAACCATTGATTTTAATTCTCATCAAAATTGTATCTTTAAAAAAATCAAATAATTAAGCATGAAAAAAATTATTTTTCTAACAATACTTCTACTTAGTGGTATTTGTCAATCTCAATCAGATACCAGATTGTATGATATTATTGATAATATCAGTACAAAAAGAATCAAAGAAGACATTACTCGATTAGCTAACTTTGGCACGAGGCATACTTTAAGTGATACCATTTCAAATTCTAGAGGAATTGGAGCAGCAAGAAGATGGATTAAATCTGAATTTGATAAAATATCACAAGAATGTAATAATTGTTTAGATGTTTTTTATCAAAAAGATTGGGTTAAAAAAAATAATCAAAGAATTGTTCATGATGTGATGATTGTAAATGTGGTTGCAATTCAAAGAGGAACTAAGTACCCCAATAGATACATTATTATGAGTGGTGATATAGACTCAAGGGTATCTAACCCAAACGATTACACCTCAGATTCACCGGGAGCAAATGATAATGCTTCAGGGATGGCTGGTACTTTAGAAGCAGCAAGAGTATTATCTAATTATAGTTTTGAAAATAGCATCATTTATGTAGGGCTATCTGGAGAAGAACAAGGGCTATTTGGAGGTAAAGGTTTGGCAGCATATGCTAAAGAAAAAGATTGGGAAATTATTGGAATCATGAATAATGACATGATAGGAAATATTAAAGGGGTTGATGGTATCATTGATAACAGATCCTTTAGAATATTTTCTGAACCAACACCTATTACAGAAACAGAAAAACAACGCAAATCAAGACGTTTTTATGGAGGAGAAGTAGATGGTATTTCTAGACAACTAGCACGTTTCATATACAAAACCACCAAAACCTACATGCCAGAAATGAATCCTAAAATGATATACAGACTTGATCGTTTTGGGAGAGGCGGTCATCACAGGCCTTTTAACGATGCCGGTTTTGCAGGGATTAGAATAATGGAAATGCATGAAAATTACACACAACAACATCAAGATATTAGAAAAGAAAATAATATTGAATATGGAGACAAATTAAAATTTGTAAATTTTGATTATGCTCGTAAACTAACTGCTGTTAATGCTATTAATTTAGCTAGTATAGCATGGGCTCCGCAAGCACCAAAAAATGTTAAAATTGGTGGTATTGTAGAACCAGCTGTCAAATTTTCGTGGGATAAAGTTAAAGGAGCTAAAGGATATAAAATTTATTGGAGAGATACTACATCACCCACTTGGGATCATTTTAAATATGTTGAAAACATATCAGAATTTACTTTAGAGGGAATAGTTGTTGATAATTACTTTTTTGGAATTGCTGCTATTGGAGAAAATGGACATGAAAGTATCGTATCTTTTCCCACTGGAATTATAAAAAAATAACTATGAAACTATATAAAACCCTCCTACTAATTACTTGTTTTTCTCTTTTTATTAACTGTAAAAACAACATTCAAAAAAAACCACTATTTAAAAATCAAAAAATAAATCATCAATTACACACTGTTTTAAAAAATATAGATTCAATTGCTATAGATGGTGTTGGTGATGAAAAAACTTGGAACAACTCTTCTTGGCTTCCGATAAACCAATTATGGCTAGGTAAACCAATAGATTCATCAGATTTTTCCGGTCGCTATAAACTTTCTTGGTCTGATGATGCATTGTATGTATTGGCAGAAATTAAAGATGATATTTTAATGGATAAAATTAAAAATCCTCTTGAAAGATGGTGGGATGATGACTGTGTTGAAATTTTTATAGATGAAGATAATAGTGGTGGTAATCATCAATTTAATCATAATGCTTTTGCCTATCATATTGGTCTTAATGGAGATGTAGTAGATTTAGACTCAATAGATTCACCAAGACTTTTTAACAAGCACATAGTATCAAAAAAAACAATGACTAAAAAGGATACATATGTTTGGGAGTTCAAAATTTCACTTTATCCAGACACATACACATTTGATGGAGATCAAACAGCATTAAAACTAAAATCAAAGAAAAAAATTGGATTTGCGATTGCTTATTGTGACAATGATCGAAGTAAATTTAGAGAAAACTTTATTGGTTCTGTTTTCGTAAAAGGTGATAATAAAAATCAAGGTTGGATAGATGCTGATATTTTTGGAACTATTTTATTAAAGAGTAAGTAATACAATTTTTTAAAAACTCTAAATAGCACTTATCTATCAAAATAATGCTCAATTTTTCCAAAAATTTTATTCATCTGGGTAAGATTTTGAAGCCTTATCAGTCAAATAGGACACCTCTTTCTTACCTCAAAATTTAATGTACATAATTGAAAATTAGATTCTTGCACAAAGAATTTCTGAAAAATTTCGTTGTTAATGTTTTCCTAAAAAGAAAAAATGTGTTTAATCTTTTATTAGATTTGTTGTACAAAATACATTAAATCGAAAACAATGAAACTATCTTTTTCTAAAGTAACCACTCTGTTATTATTGATTTTTTTCACCTCAGTAACCTATGCTCAAAAGTTTCAAGGTAAAGCTTATTATTTTTCTAAATCAAAAATGGAGTTAGGAAATTGGGGTGCTAGAATGAGTGAAGCACAAAAAAAACAAATACAGAGTCGTCTCAAAAACAGATTGGAAAAAAAATATATATTGAGTTTTAATATGCAAGAATCTACTTTTTTAGAAGAAGATAAAATTGATGCTATATCAGGAGCAACAGATTCGTGGGGAGGATATTTTTCCAGAGGAGATTTACACAAAAATATTAAAAATGATAAGTTAATACAAAGTCAGGAGTTTTATGGAAAACGATTTTTAGTGAAAGATGATTTACTAAAAATTGAATGGAGTCTGGGAACTGAAACAAAAAAAATTGGAAACTATACTTGCTACAAAGCTGCAGCGATGGTTCCTAAATCAGAATTAAGTTGGTTTGATTTTTCTTGGAGTGATCTTAGACAAAATTCTGAAAATGAAAAAAAGGAAGAGCCTTTAATAGTCATAGAAGCATGGTATACTCCACAAATACCTGTTGCCCAAGGACCAGCAGAATACTGGGGTCTCCCAGGGTTAATCCTAGAAGTTAGTGCAGGAAACACAACTTTATTATGCTCAGAAATAATTTTAAATCCTAAAGAGAAAATAAATATTATAGCTCCAGATAAAGGAGAAAGTATTACAAAAAAAGAATATGCCTCAAACATTCGAAAAAAAATGGTTGAGATGCGAAATAATAGAATGGGAAGAAGAAGGAGCCGTTAATTAGTTATTTTAATCCACTTATAAAACTCCCGTAAGGGTCTTTAAATTGGGTTCCTTCAGCATACCTATACTTACTAAGTTTTTTAAACTCTACCAAAGACCATAATACAAATTCTTTCCAAAATAAAATTTCTGACTCAGAAACATCTGGCTGATGTTCTATCACAAATTCTCGTAGGGGTTTCACTCTATTTAAAATAGATGAATAATCACTTTCCGGCACATCATCTAAAATATCAAAATCAGTATTGTTGTTAAAAAACCAAGAAATTATATTGTCGTAAGGCGCCTCAACTCCTTGCTTTTCAATCTTCTTAATTTTTGGAAAAAATGTTGGGTACAAAGTTTTAATTGCATTCCCTAAAAGAGTTAATGCAACATTATAGGCCCCCTCCTGCTCACCCTCGTATACTAGTTCAATTTTTCCGGTAATGGCTGGAATAATACCAATAAAATCACTCATCCTAATAGATGTTTTGGTATCTCCAGAATAAATAAGTCGTCTCTCTGCAGTACTTAATAAATTTTCAAACGCAGTAATGCTTAAACGCGCACTAACCCCACTCTTTGCGTCAATAAATTCGCTATTACGGGCTTCAAAAACAATTTGCTCCAAAATATCTTTCGCTAATTCTGGTACAAATATAGATTCTGATTGACGTTGATCTAGTTTTGCTTCCTGTGAGGTTATTTTTTTTGCAATTTTAATGGTCTCAGGATAATGAGTTAGAATTTGGGAACCTATTCTGTCTTTTAAAGGGGTTACAATACTCCCTCTGTTGGTATAATCCTCTGGATTTGCTGTAAAAACAAATTGCATATCTAAAGATAATCTCAATTTAAAACCTCTTATTTGTATATCACCTTCTTGTAAAATATTAAACAGTGCTACTTGAATTCTAGCTTGCAAATCAGGCAATTCATTAATTACAAAAATACATCTGTTGGCTCTGGGAATCATTCCATAATGAATTACACGATCATCTGCATAACTCAATTTTAAATTTGCTGCTTTTATTGGGTCTACATCTCCAATAATGTCTGCCACAGTTACATCTGGAGTAGCTAACTTTTCAGCAAAACGATTATTTCTGTGTAACCAAGCTATAGGAGTTTTATCCTTTTTTATGTCAATTAATTCAATAGCATAGCGAGAAATTGGCGAGAGAGGATCATCGTTAATTTCTGAACCCTCAATTATAGGTATGTATTCATCTAATAAATTTAACATTAATCTAGCTAAACGGGTTTTTGCTTGTCCTCGTAATCCTAATAAATTAATATTATGTCTTGACAAAATAGCTCTTTCTAACTCTGGAATAACAGTATCTTCATATCCGTGCACCCCCGTAAAAACGGTTTCTTTAATTTTTATTTTATCAATTAGGTTATCTCTTAATTCATCTTTAATAGATTTGGATTTATAACCAGATTTTTTTAATTCTCCTAGTGTTTTGATGGATGTTATATTCATATTAACCTTTAATTCTTTTTTTTCTATTCGTTTCATAATCTTCAAAAATCATTTCTCCTAAACCTTTTAATCCAGTGTAAAATGCCTTCCCTTGATTAGCTTTTGTAAATTTTCTAACAAACTGCATCAAGTAACTATCTTGAGCAATCATAAAAGTTGTGATTGGAATGTGAAGCCGTCTAGCTTGCTGAGCCATAGCATAACATTTATTTGTAATAAATGAATCTAAACCATTACTATTTTTATAATACTGACCATCTGGCATTTTAAGACAACTTGGCTTACCGTCAGTGATCATGAAAATTTGTTTGTTCGTATTTCTTTTTCTTCGCAATAGGTCCATAGCTAGTTGAAGTCCAGCAACAGTATTTGTATGATAAGGACCAACTTTTAAGTATGGCAAATCCTTGATGTCTATGGTCCAAGAATCATTCCCAAACACTAAAATATCTAAAGTGTCTTTAGGGTACCTAGTAGTTATTAGCTCTGCCAATGCCATAGCAACTTTTTTTGCTGGTGTTATCCTATCTTCTCCATATAAAATCATAGAATGACTTATATCTATCATCAAAACAGTACTCATTTGGGCCTTGTGTATAGTTTCCTCAACAACCAAATCATCCTCGGTTAAATTAAAATTCTGAATTCCATGATTTATTTGAGCATTGCGTAAACTCTCTGTCATGGACACTTTATCTAGAGAGTCACCAAACTGATAATTTCTAAAATCTCCTGTGTGTTCATCCCCTAGTCCCTGACCTTTACTTTTATGATTTCCTGTACCTCTTCTTTTTATTTTGCCAAAAATGTGATTTAAAGCTTGTTGTCTTATAGCTCTTTCTGTCTTGGCTGTTATAGAAATAGTACCTTCATTGTTAGTTGGATCAATTTCTTCTTTAATATAGCCTTTAGCTTTCAAATCTTCTATGAAATCATCTATTGTGTAATTATGATCTGTTAATTTATATTCAGTATCTAATTGTCTTAACCATTCAATGGCTTCCTCAAAATCACCTGATGTGTAAGTAATAATTTCTTTGAAAATTTCAAATAATTTATCAAATGGTGTTTGATAAGGAGGCACAAAAGACCTAAACTTAAATCCTTTTTTATAAAATTCTTTCATAGTTTAACAAAAATAAGGCTTTAAACTATTTGTTTTTAAAGATTAACAATCCTTTCACAAATACATATCATTGTAAATTAACTATTTCAAATATTTTATAGAATTATTAACAATGAAAGGACAATAAATAAGTAATTTGTCGTGAATTTTTTAAATCTCATTTTATGAAAATAGTACACTCAAGCAAACTTCGATTTTTTATGTCTTTTATTTTATTTATAGCATTCGTTGGTCTAAATAATATAGATGCTCAAAGAAAAAAAAAGAAAAAAAAGAAAGGAAAAACTGAAGAAGTTATCAAGCCAAAAAAACCAAAAAAATCGATTGCTACTTTGACTAAAAGTAGTAAGAAGATAGAAGGCTTATTCACCATCTTTCAAGACACAGTTTCCGGTAATTTAAAAATGCTGATTAAAAAAAACCAACTAGACAAAGACTACATTTACTTTTCTCAAATTGCTGATGGAGTAACCGAAGCTGGAAAGTTTAGGGGAGCATACTCAGGATCTAGCATCTTTCACATTAAAAAATACTTTAACAAAATTGATTTTTATGTACCTAATACATCATTCTTTTTTGATGAAGACAACCCAATATCAAGAGCCTCTGAGGCTAACATTAGTGATGCTATCGTTTCATCATCTAAAATCTTATTTGCAGATGAAAAAAATGACGAATACCTTATAGATGCAACAGGTTTATTCCTATCCGAGGAATTAACTAGAATAAAAAACCCAAGATTTCCTGGTCAATCTCCTTTAGCCTTTAGTCTAGGTCGTTTTGACAAGAAAAAATCTAAGATAGATGAAATAAAAAACTATCCAGAAAACACAAATATTAAAACTGAATATGTTTTTAGTAATCCAAGTGTTTTAAATGGAGGTTCCAATGCTGTTACAGATGGAAGAAATGTTTCTATAAAGGTATTTCACACGTTTATGAATATGCCTGAAAATGATTACACCATGAGAATGGATGATCCAAGAGTGGGATATTTTTTAACTGAGACAAATGATATGACAACTACTTCTACAGTTAATTATAGAGATTTAATTCATCGTTGGAAATTAATTAAGAAAGATCCTAATGCAGAAATATCAGAACCAGTAACACCAATAACATGGTGGATAGAAAATACCACACCATTAGAATGGAGAGAAACTATTAAAGAGGGTGTGTTAGCTTGGAATATAGCTTTTGAAAAAGCAGGATTTAAAAATGCTATGGTTGTAAAGGTTCAACCAGACGATGCTGAGTGGGATGCTGGAGATGTTCGTTACAATGTACTAAGGTGGACTTCTTCTCCTAACCCACCCTTTGGGGGTTATGGTCCTAGTTTTGTTAACCCTAGAACTGGTGAAATTTTAGGAGCAGATATCATGTTAGAATTTGTACATTTTACCAATAGAGTATTTGGTGATAAATTATACGACGATGCTTCATCCAATATGAGCTTAGAAACTTTAGAAGAATTAGATTTAAGAAAAAATATTGAACATTCTAATTTCATGTTTTGTTCAGCAGGTCATGTTTTACATGAAAATATGCAATTAGGAAATACTATTTTAGAAGTAACCAATGCATCTACCATGGAAATGGAAAGAATGAAAAAAGAAGGAATGAAATCCTTAATCATGCATGAAGTTGGGCACACACTAGGTCTAAACCATAATATGAAAGCTAGTCAAGTCTATTCTCCAGATCAATTATCGAACGCTGATTTTATCAAAGGAAAAGCATTAACTGGTTCTGTGATGGATTATGCTGGAATTAATCTTACTAATGACAGATCTAAACAAGGTCAATACTATGACATGAGTGTTGGTCCTTATGATGTATGGGCTATTCAATTTGGATATACTCCTTTTAATGGAAAAAATGAGAGAATCGCTTTATTAGAAAGGTCTACTGAACCAGAACTAATATTTGGTAATGATGCAGATGACATGCGTTCTCCGGGTAAAGCCATAGACCCTCGAGTAATGATTGGTGATTTATCTAACGATCAAATTTCTTATTCAATCAATAGATTTGAATTAGTGAACACTATGATGAAAGACATTAAATCTAGGTTCACTAATAAAGGAGAAACATACATGGATCTCAGAAGAGCTTTTTACACATTAAATAACCAATCTGCAATAGCTGGAGGCGTAATTTCTAGATTTATTGGAGGAGTTTACGTAGATAGATCAACTTTTGGACAAGAAGGTGGTAAACAACCATATACACCTGTAAGTCTTGAAGATCAAAAAAGAGCATTTAATGCTTTGAAAAAATACATATTTGCTCCAGACGCTTTCTCTGCTCCTAAAGATATTTACAACTACTTAGCAAAACAAAGAAGGGGTTACAACTTTTTTGGAGGACCAGAAGATCCTAAAATTCACGCACAAGTATTAGGATACCAAACTAGGGTATTAGCTCATATAATGCATCCGAACACTCTACAAAGATTAACGGATTCAGAGTTGTATGGAAATAAATATAGTCTATCTTCCTTCATGACAGACCTAAACACTGCAATGTTTAAACCAGATGTTTATGGAAGTATCAATACATTCCGTCAAAATTTACAAGCTGTTTATACTAAAAGGCTTATAAAAATGGTAGTAGGAAAATCAGCTAGTAGGTTTTCTCCGACTTCACAGTCTATGGCCATATATAATTTAAAAAATATTAAAACTTGGGTTTCAAATGGTACTGGAAATATTTCAACCAAAGCCCATAAAAACCACCTGAAAACATTGATAAATAATGCAATGAAAGAAATTAAATAGATTTTTTAACTAATATTTACAAAAAACCGATATCATGTTTGATATCGGTTTTTGTATTTTTACATAATGAGTAAAGTCCTTATAACTGGGGGTACTGGATTGATTGGTAGCCGTTTATCAAGTTTATTAAAAGCTAAAGGTTATGAAGTTATCATTTTAACTAGAAATTATAATTCCAAAAGTTCTCAAGATTCATTTCATTGGAATATCGAAGAGTACAGCATAGATGATTCAGCATTTAAAAACATAGATCACATTCTTCATCTAGCTGGTGCTGGTGTTGCTGATAAAAGATGGTCTACGAAACGAAAAAAAGAAATTTTAACCAGTAGAGTGGTTTCAACTAATTTGCTTTATGAAACCATAAAAAGATTAAAAATTCCTTTAAAAAGTTTTATAGCAGCTTCAGCAATAGGTTATTATGGTTCTACTACAACAGATAAAATTTTCATAGAAACTGATCAGCCACATAATGATTTTCTTGGAAATGTATGTAAACTCTGGGAGAGAGCTATTCGTCAATTTGAAAATCTTAAAATAAGAACAGTTGTGCTAAGAACAGGTATAGTATTATCTAAAGATGGAGGTGCCCTAGAGAAAATGAAAACCCCAATAATAACCCCTATTGGAAATGGAAAGCAATACATGCCATGGATTCATATAGACGATTTGTGTAATTTATATATAAATGCTCTTGAGGATAATCAATACAAAGGTGTTTATAACGCGGTATCTCCGGAACACATAACAAACTATTCTTTCTCAAAAATCTTGTCCAAGATCTATAATAAACCTTTTTTAACTATAACAACACCCAAGTTTATCTTTAAACTAGTTTTTGGAGAAATGTCTACAATCATGCTAAATGGAAGTAGAATATCGTCCCGTAAACTTTTACAAACTGGTTTTGAATTTAAATATGAAAAATTAAATAACGCTTTAAAAAATTTAAGATGAAAACACAGCTTATCATTTTTTTATTCTCATTGACATTAAACCAACAAAATTCTATTCTCATTGACTTTGGAAAAGAAAAAAAAGGACGTTATTGGAATGTTGTTAATGATGGTGTAATGGGTGGTCTATCTAAGGGAGGTAAAAAAATAACAAAAAATAGCCTTTTATTTATGGGTGAAGTTTCCCTTGACAATAATGGGGGCTTTTCTTCTTTACGAAGATCTTTTTCTGAGGTTGACATATCCAACTTTAATGATATAGAGATAAGATATCGTTCCTCAGGAATTTCTTTTGCTTTTTCTCTTGCCGTGAGTAGACGTTGGTATGTTCCAAACTATAAAATTAGTCTGGAATCAACCTCTTCAGAATGGAAAACGACCACCTTCAAACTTACTGATTTAAGAAAGCATTACATAGGTAAAGCATTAAATGATCGATTGAAAAAAGAAACATTAAAAGATATTATTAGAATTGGATTTATTACTGATCAAAAAAAATATGGAGAGTTTGAATTTGAATTAGATTATATAAAATTCAAATAAAAAATCCACCAATTGGTGGATTTTTTATGAACTATATTTTTAATTTCTATTTAAAATCTGATGAGATGTTAATCGCAACCTCAGACCAGGTTTTGCTAATACCATCCAATCCTTTATGTAATTCTTTACATATAAGGTTTAAAGAATCTAAAGATGATTGAGCGTTCCAATTTAAAACATCCATCTTCGTGGCCATAGAAAATTCTTTATCTTTTATTAGGTAAGAAAACGGAAGTTTTTCAGAAATCCCGTTCATAGTGATATCTGCATATCCTAAAGAATCATTTTCAATAACTAACTTACCAGATAATAGTTTTGTATTATCCATTACTCCAAAAAAGAATTTTCTAATCTTATAATCTCTACTACTGTCTGAAGTAAAAATACTACTGATGGGTATTGAAAATTCTGCATTGTGAATTGCTTCTTTAACTGAATTTCCCTCTCCTCCTGAAGTGATCTCAACTTTTTTAAACTTCCCTTTAACAGGAACCTTTTCTGTAGTTTTATAAGCTGTCCATTCAACAGAATTCTTCGCATTATCTAAAACAAATGCTGCCGAAGATTTCTTTTCTTTATTAATTTGGTCTTTCTGTTCTTTTTTTTCTGAATCACATGCAATTAACAGAACTGCTATCAGAAAAATATAAGTTATTTTTATTGAATTTTTCATAGGATTTATTTGAGTTGGTTTTTTAAAATACTTTTCACTAGTTTGATATATTGTTTTTTTGCTTCTTCTTGAGACATTCCATTTAATTGAGTCCAAGCGTTAAATTTAAAAGCATCCCTAACATCAACTTTCCCGTCATAAGAAAAATTATCACCTGCCAGTGCTTGCTTATAGTACGCATACAACTTAAGCATAATGTCAGGAGCTAAATTTTCCTCTAATTCTGAAAGATTATTAAAAGCTTTATTAAATTTAATATCTAGTTTTGAAGTCATTACTTTTTAGCAATTACTTGAACCCCTCCTTTTACTTTATCACCAAGTTTTACTGTTAATTCTGTTTCAAGTGGTAAAAAAATATCTACTCTACTCCCAAACTTTATAAAACCTGCGTCAGTTCCTTGAACAACATGTTCTCCTTCCTCGGCATAATTTACAATTCTTTTTGCTAAAGCTCCAGCTATTTGACGGTATAATACTTCACCAAAAACTTTATTTTCAACTACTATTGTTGTTCTTTCGTTTTCTGTTGATGCTTTTGGATGCCAAGCTACTAAATATTTACCAGGATGATATTTACTGTATTTAACTACTCCATTAAGAGCATATCTTGTAACATGAACATTAATTGGAGACATAAATATAGATACCTGAAGTCTTTTTCCTTTAAAATATTCTGGTTCCTCAACTTCTTCAATAACTACTACCTTACCGTCTACAGGTGCAATGATTTGTCTATCATTAATTATAGTAACTCTTTTGGGGTTTCTAAAAAATTGTAAAACAATAACTAAAAACAATAATAAAGAACTTTGAATACCTTTTTGAAACCACAATGATTCGATATATCTTTCTGAAAATAAGATTCCTAAGAGAACAATTAGGAATGTAAAAACTATAATTCTGTAACCTTCTTTGTGAAAACTTGGCATTATATTTATATTATAAAATGTATGTACAAATATACAAAGGGAGCAACAAACAACAAACTATCTAGTCTATCTAATATTCCTCCATGACCAGGCATAATATTGCCACTGTCTTTTGTATGAGCTTGTCTTTTAAATTTAGATTCTACTAGATCGCCAATGGTTCCAAGAAAAGAAGCAATAAATGAAATTACAAGCAAATTTGTTAGAGATAAGAATTCACAAAAATAGGATAATAAAAAAGCTGAAAGCAATGTAAAGAATACACCTCCAATAAAACCTTCTATTGTTTTCTTTGGTGAAACACTTTCAAATAACTTTCTTTTACCAAAATTTTTTCCAACAAAAAAAGCAAAGCTATCATTTACCCAAATAAAAATAATTAAGGACAAAATAGTTGACACCTCATATTGTCCGTTAACAAATGGAAGTAACATCAAGAATATAATAGAAAGAACTAGGTATCTAATAGAAATATCAAATTTCTGAATTTTATTTGAAGGATAATTTTCCTTCTTCAAGAATAGGTTTAAAAACAATTGAATAGAACCTGAAAAACAAAGCGTTAATAAAATCTTGATTGCTGTTTCTGATAAAGAATTTGTGAATGATAAATAGGTTAATACAATTAGTAAACCATATACTAGAAAGTTTTTAAACTTTAATAATTTAAAAAATTCCCAAAGTGAAACAATACCAAATAATAAAATTAAGAGGGTGTAGGTTTCTTTTGAAAATAATATAGCACTGATAAAAAGCACGGCATAAACAAATCCGGATATAGCTCTTGTGAGAAGTTTAGTCATATTTATAAATCTTCTAAAAGCAACAAATATAGGTTTTTGGAGTTATTATTTCCGTAGTTTAAAAAATTATCATTGTCTTCCTCTATATTATATTTTTTAACGGCGCTAATATTTGTAGGAATACTTCCGTTCTTGCAATTGGTTTTAATACCTGTTAATCCCTCACCTGTATTTCTAACGAATTGACTTGTTTTTGCAAAAACAATAAAATCATCTGTTAAGGAGGCTATTTTATGAGTACTTAATTGGTTGGATGAAAAGAGTATATCACCATTATCAGAAATTAAATGTTCACATGAAGTAAAAAAAGGTTTTTTATTATCAACTTCTAACTGAAACTTTACATTAGATTTTTTTAAAAAATTATTTAACTGTTTGTCATAACACGTAATGACTTCCCAATTATTTTCTGAAATAATTTGATTTAAATTATTGATAATTTCTTTTTCGGAAATACAATAAAGAAATTTTCCTCCTTTAGAGATAAAATTATGAACAAATGCATCATCTATTGATAATTTGACTATTGGTTTTCTCTCAGTAATTTCGTTGGATGGCTCTTTACTTTTAAATAATTTCTTAAAAAAACTCATTCAAAAATTAATTTTTATTTTCTTCTTTTGTATCTTCTTTTTCTTCTTTTTCTTCTTTTTCTTCTTTTTTTAATTCTTTTTCTGGAGCTTTTTCTTCTGTTGTTGAATTATCAAATGGTCTTTTACCAAATATTTTGGTTAGATCATCTTTAAAAATAACTTCTTTTTCTAATAATAATTCAGCTAGCACTGTTAATTTTTCTTCGTTTTCACTTAATATCTCTATAGCTCTTTGGTATTGAGATTCAATCATTTTTGATATTTCTTCATCAATAGTTTTTGCTGTATTTTCACTGTAAGGTTTTACAAAAGCATCATTACCTGATGAATCATAATAGGTTAAATTTCCAACTTTTTCATTTAATCCATACACAGTAACCATTGCTCTCGCTTGTTTGGTTACTTTTTCTAAATCACTCAATGCACCTGTGGATATTTTATTAAATATTATTTTTTCTGCAGCTCTACCTCCCAATGTAGCACACATTTCATCTAACATTTGTTCGGTTTGAACAATCATTCTTTCAGCTGGTAAATACCAAGCTGCACCTAAACTTTGACCTCTTGGGACTATAGTTACTTTAACTAAAGGTGCCGCATGTTCTAACATCCAACTAACAGTTGCGTGTCCAGCCTCATGAAAAGCGATTGTTTTTTTCTCCTTAGGTGTAATAACCTTGTTTTTTTTCTCTAACCCTCCTACTATTCTATCAACAGCATCTAAGAAGTCTTGATGATGTATTGCCTTTTTATTACCTCTGGCCGCTATTAGTGCTGCTTCATTACACATGTTTGCGATATCCGCTCCAGAAAAACCAGGTGTTTGCTGTGCTAAAAAATCTATTTTAACATCATCTGATAATTTTAATGGCTTGATGTGTACTTCAAATATTTCTTCTCTTTCCTTGATGTCTGGTAGATCAACATAAATTTGTCTATCAAAACGTCCTGCTCTCATAAGAGCCGAATCTAAGACATCTGCTCTGTTTGTAGCAGCTAAAACAATTACGTTCACATCTGTACCAAAACCATCCATCTCGGTTAGTAATTGGTTCAGCGTATTCTCGCGTTCATCGTTACCTCCAGTCATACTATTTTTACCTCTAGCTCTTCCAATAGCATCTATTTCATCGATAAATATGATTGAGGGTGATTTTTGAGCAGCTTGTTTAAATAAATCTCTAACTCTTGAAGCTCCTACCCCTACAAACATTTCAACGAAATCTGAACCTGACAAAGAGAAAAATGGCACCTCTGCTTCACCAGCTACAGCCTTGGCAAGAAGTGTCTTACCCGTTCCTGGAGGTCCAACTAATAAAGCTCCTTTCGGAATTTTACCTCCTAAAGCAGTATATTTTTCTGGATTTTTTAAAAAATCTACAATTTCTTGAACTTCTTCTTTTGCTCCTTCTAAACCTGCTACATTTTCAAAAGTTGTTTTTACTTTGGTGTCTTTATCAAATAATTTTGCTTTAGATTTACCAATATTAAAAATCTGACCGCCACCGCCACCGCCTGCACCACCGGACATTCTTTTCATGAAAAAAAGCCAAATAGCAATCAAGAGTATGAATGGTAAAAAACCAATAATAGAATCAAAAAAACTTCCTCTAGAATCTGAATCCACATCAAAATCTAAGTTTTTATCAACCCTGTATTGATTTAGTTTATTTTCAAAATTTTGAAGATCTCCAAAATCATATTGAAATAGCGGAGAACCTTTTCTAAAAAAAGGAGAGCCAGATTGTTGTTTGTATTTATCCTTAGTTTCTACTTCTTTTTTTATGTATACTTCAGCTATATTTTTATTAATGATGAGAATTTTATTAACATCATTTGATTCTAATATTTTAAAGAATCTATTGGTAGATATTTTCTGTGTAGCTAGGGAAGCTTCATTTAAAAAACTAACCCCTATTAAAACAACAAAAATTGCTCCATAAATCCAGTACATGTTAAACTTGAATTTTGGCACATTAGGTGTTGTATTTTTATTCTTTTCGTTCATCTATCTTTTATTAAACAGGATTGATTTCAGTTATCTTTGCATCTCCCCAGAGGCTCTCAATGTCATAAAACTCTCTAACATGATTCTGAAAAACGTGAACTACCACATTTACATAATCCATTAAAATCCATTCAGAGTTGTTTTGACCCTCAACATGCCATGGTTTGTCTTTAAGTTCTTTGCTCACCAATTTCTGAACAGATCCAGTAATTGCATTAACTTGAGTATTTGAATTTCCAGAGCAAATAATAAAATAATCACAAACAGTATTTTCTATACCTCTAAGATCTAAAAGCTGAATATCATCTCCTTTAACGTCATCTATGCCTTTAATAATTACAGATATAAGGTCATCTGTATTAACTGATTTTTTTATCATTAATTTTTTTTATATTTAAAACAAAGTTATTATTTTTTTGCGAGTATATTGCGCAGTATTAAATTAGTTTACACTTTCTTTAACACTTGAGATTAATCAAACTTGATGCCACTGAGTCTACCAATTCTTTTTTAAAAGAATTGGCTAATAATTCTTTGCTTGATAACTACACTGTAGCTGTCACTAACAATCAGACTTCTGGTAGAGGTCAAATGAACACCACTTGGCATTCAGAACCATATAAAAATCTGACTTTCAGTATATTCGCCCATCTTAAAAACTTAACTATAACACATCAACCTTATTTAAACTTCGCAATTTCACTTGGTATTTATGATGTTTTATTTCAATTCGGTATTCCCGATTTATCTATTAAATGGCCAAACGACATATTGTCAGCGAATAAAAAAATATGTGGCATTCTCATAGAAACTACTTTTTCAAATCAAAAAATTAAAAATATGATAGTGGGAATTGGTTTGAATGTTAATCAAGAGATATTTTCGAAAAAGATTTCTAATGCGAGTTCTTTAAAAATTATCATGAAAAAAGATTTTGATCTAGAAATACTTCTAAACAAAATTATTGAAAGAATTCAATTTAGGATTTCATTAATTGAAAATGGTAAATTTACTGAGACACACAACGAATATCATAATGTATTATATAGAAGAGAAATACCCACAACATTTATAGACAAAGTAACTGATACTTTTTTTATGGGCAAGATCCAAGGAATTGCCTCTAACGGAAAAATAAAAATACAATTAGACGATGACTCTATTAAAGAGTTTGGGCTAAAACAAATTTCATTTGCTAAAGCTTAGACATATTTTCTGTAAGGGTTTCTATAAAAGTTGTTAATGGTTTTTTTACCATCATTGCCATCATTGGATTAAAATCTCCTTTAAACTCTAATTGAACCTCTGAGACTTGGTCAGACAAAGAGGATATGTTAGCTTCTAGAGTGAAAGATAATTTACTACTCGCTGCCCCCAGAACAACTTTAGAATACTCAGTACAATCTCCTAAAACAAGCCTAATTTCTGGCATGCCTTTAAGAGCAAATAAAAAGGAATTTCCATCTACCTCAAACTTTTCAGTGTTAGAAGGCATTAATAATTCAAAATTATTAAGCGTTGTAAAGAATTCGTAAATACCTTTTTCGGATCTATCAATCGTTATTTTTTTTCCTTCTATATGCATACTATTATGGTTTCCAATTTTCTGGATTTTTTCTCCATTCTGTTAATGTATCTAATTCTTTTTCGGTAATATATTTGCTATCCATTGCTTGTTCTAATAAATGAGAATAATCACTCAAGGTAGTGAGGTCTACATTACTGTTTTTAAAATTTTCAGAGGCCAAGTCAAATCCATATGAGAAAATAGCTACCATTCCCTTAACAGTTGCTCCAGATTCCTTAAGAGCTTTCACTGCATTTAAGCTACTTTTACCAGTACTAATAAGATCTTCAATTACTACCACATTCTGACCATTTTCTAGATGCCCTTCTATTTGATTTTTACGACCATGACTTTTAGGTTCTGGTCTAACATAAATGAAAGGAACGCCTAACTCTTGCGCAACTAATACACCGATAGCTATGGCTCCAGTAGCAACTCCAGCAATTACATCTGGCTTACCATATTTAGACTCAACTATTTTTGAAATTTCTTCTTTTAAAAAGACACGAACAGGAGGATAGGAAAGAGTAACTCTATTGTCACAATAGATTGGTGATTTCCAACCTGAGGCCCAAGTAAATGGCTCAGTAGGGCTTAACTTAATGGCTTTTACTTGTAATAAAACCTCTGCAGTCTTTTTTGCTATATCTTTGTGTAAAATCATATTCGCAAATGTATAAAGTTTTTATTAATGAAAGACCTATTATTTTGACAGATTCTTTCTGTAAAGAAAGTGATTTTGTTCATTTAAATTATGAAGAGATTACCATCCCTGAAATCATTTCTAAACTAACAAAAGAATCAATAGGCGGGATGGTGCTTTTTTGTAAAAATCTCGAAGAATCTTGGGACGATTTTAAAAGTAACTTTAAAGTTGTACCAGCTGCTGGTGGATTAGTATTAAATGAAGAAAATGAATTTTTGTTTATTTTCAGAGGTTGTAAGTGGGATTTACCTAAAGGAAGAGTTGAGAAAGGAGAAAAGATTAAAGAAACTGCTGTAAGAGAAGTACAAGAAGAGTGTGGTATTTCAAATGTAATCGTTCATGAATTTTTAATAACTACGCATCACATATTTTATTACAATGAAAAAATTAAATTAAAAGAAACTCACTGGTTTCATATGAAATTAAATGGTAGAGAAATTTTAACTCCTCAATTAGAGGAAGGAATTACTGATGTTGTTTTTAAAAACAAAGAAGACTCTGTGAGAGCTCTTCAAAATAGTTATAAAAATATTAACTTAGTTTTTAAGGCTTTTTACCAAAATCAATACTAAAAAAACGATCCTCTTATAAGTTTAATTCGTTAAGCACTTTATAGTGTGTTTGATTTATTCTACTATCTTTGCCGACTTTAAAAAACCCATCATATCATGAATGCATTTGTTAGGAAAAGAGTAAAAAACGTACAAAATGACATCCTTTCAGGAATTACAGTAGCATTAGCATTGGTTCCAGAAGCAGTTGCTTTTGCTTTTGTGGCCGGTGTAGATCCTTTAGTTGGTTTGTATGCAGCATTTATGGTAGGTTTAATCACCTCTATTTTTGGAGGGAGACCTGGAATGATTTCTGGAGCTACAGGTGCACTGGCAGTTGTAATGGTGAGTTTGGTTAGCGAGGGAAATGCAATGGGAACTGCAAGTGAAAACTTAGGGCTATACTACCTTTTTTTGACAGTAATTTTAATGGGATTTATCCAGATACTCGCGGGAGTTTTTAAACTTGGGAAATTTGTTCGTTTAATTCCTCACCCAGTAATGATGGGCTTTGTAAACGGATTAGCTATTGTTATTTTCCTATCGCAACTTGGAATGTTTAAAACTACTGTTGGAAGTGAGAAAGTTTGGCTAGATGGTGAAAACTTATATATGATGATTGGCCTGGTAGGACTAACTATGTTAATTATGTGGGGACTTCCTAAAATTAAGGCAACTAAGAAATTGCCAGAAGCATTAATTGCCATTCTAGTAGTTGCTGGAATTGTAATCTTTTCAAATCTAGATGTCGCTACTGTTGGATCATTTATTAGAGATGGCGGCGGTGAGGGTCTTCAAGGTAGTTTCCCTACCGTAGAATTAGATACTTTCTCTAAAATTCCTATGAACTTAAATACGTTTTGGTTTATTCTTCCTTACGCTCTAATTCTAGCTGCCATAGGTTTAATAGAGTCTTTAATGACCCTAAATCTTGTAGACGACTTAACAGAAACTAGAGGAAACTCAAATAGAGAATGTATTGCTCAAGGAAGTGCTAACATCATTACCGGTTTGTTTGGAGGTATGGGTGGTTGTGCTATGATAGGACAATCAATCATAAATATTAAAGGAGGGGGAAGAGGAAGATTATCTGGAATTACAGCAGCTGTTATGCTATTGATTTTTATATTATTTGCTTCTTCGTATATAGAACAAGTTCCAATTGCCGCATTGGTCGGAGTAATGTTTATGGTTGTTATTGGAACATTTGCATGGTCTAGTTTTAGAATTATGAATAAAATACCCATGTCAGATTTGATTGTATTAATTTTAGTTTCTGGACTTACTGTTATTTTTGATTTAGCCATAGCCGTAATAGCGGGGGTAATAGTAAGCGCATTAGTATTTTCATGGGAAAATGCAAAAAGAATTAGAGCTAGAAAAAGAATTAAAAAAGATGGAACTAAGGTGTATGAAATATGGGGACCTCTTTTCTTTGGAAGCATCACTGCCTTTAATGATAAATTTGATGTGAAAAATGATCCAGATTCTGTAGAGATAGATTTTGTAGAATCTAGGATTTCAGATCACTCTGCATTAGAAGCAATTTTTGTACTAGTAGAAAAATATCAGGCTGTTGGAAAAAAAATCACCTTGAAACATCTAAGTGCAGATTGTAAAGTATTATTGTATAAAGCTAATCCTATATTTCATCAGGTAATAGAGGAAGATATTGAAGATCCTCGTTATCACCTAGCAGCAAATCCAGAAAAATTCCCAAAATCACTATCTGAATATAAATTTTAATATTTGAAGACTAGCTTTTAACTCTACACCATTCCGTGATCAGACAAGGGCAACGAACGAACTCGCTTTCCTGTAGCACTAAAAATCGCATTGGTAATAGCAGCAGAAACTGGCGGAACACCTGGTTCTCCAACTCCTGTTGGATCTTCGTCATTATCAACTAAGTGAACATGAATATTTGGTGCGTCTATCATTCGAGTCATTTGATAATCGTGAAAATTACTTTGATTTACAGCACCATTTTTAGTAGAAATTTTTCCAAACATCGTAATAGACATTCCAAAAATTGCTGCACCTTCCATTTGATTAATTACCGCATCTCTGTTCACGTACATTCCACAATCTAAAACAGAATATATATTTTCAATTTTTACTTTTTCACTTTTTACAGAAACCTCTACTACAGTAGCAACATAACTATAAAAACTATAATGTATGGCTACTCCTAAACCGTGACCTTCTGGGAGTTCTCTCTCCCAGTCAGATAGTTTTTTTGCTTCTAATAATACATTTTTTAGTCGTGCTACATTAAATGGATGAGGAGATTTTTCAGTTGAAATTTTATCTTCTCCTAATAAATTAAGTCTAAAATCTATAGCATCTTTTCCAGAGGCGACGGCCAATTCATCAACAAAAGAATTAATTCCAAATCCGCTGATAATATTGGAAACAGAACGCAACCAACCTATTCTCAAATGAGATTCAGCTTTGGCATTCTCTATTTGAATATTTGGAATATTATATGGATTGTTGGTAAAACCCATTCCTAACTCAAATCCTGCAATATAATCAGACATTGGTTTAAAACTTGATGTTATAGATGGAAACGCTACACGGTGCAACCAGCCTGTCACATTGCCATTCTTATCCAGTGAGCCTTTCACATATTGTGCGTTTTGAGCATGGTAAAAACTATGTTGGATGTCATCTTCACGTGACCAAACAACTTGAACTGGTGCTTTAATTTTTTGAGATAATGACACCGCTTCCACTACAAAATCAGATTTAGATTTACGTCCAAACGCACCCCCTAACATCATAACATTGATTGTAATATCTTCAATGGCAAATCCAAAAAAATGAGCAATTTCAGCACGAACCGTCTGTGGATCTTGAACTGGCGCCCAAACATCACATTTTCCATCACGAACCCAAGCCAAAGCATTTGGAACTTCCATTGGCGCATGGGCTAAATGAGGCATTGTATAAGTTGCTTCTATAACTTTATCTGCATTGTTAAAAGCCTTAGCCACGTCTCCTTTAAAAGGCGGAACTACTTTAGCTGTATTGTGAATTCTGTCAATAAGTTTTTCTTTAAATTTTTCAGAATCATAAGATTCATTTATTCCAGAATTCCATTCTATATTTAAATTATTTTTCCCTTGAAAAGCAGACCAAGTATTGTTAGCTACAACAGCCACACCTCCTAACATTCCAAAAAACTGTCCCGCAGGAGGGATTAATCTATCCAATTGAACAACTTGCTCTACTCCAGAAACTTCTTCTGTGTCTGAGCTATCATAGCTTTTTACTGATCCAAAAGTAACAGGACTTCTCGCAATTGATGCATATTTCATGTTTGGTAATCGAGCATCTAATCCGTATTTAGATTTTCCATGAAGAAAATCTTCCATATCAATACCTCTAATTACTTTTTTTCCAATGTATTTAAAGTCTTTTTTATCTTTTAAAATAATATTTTCATCGGATGGAATTGGAATTGTTTTTGCTTCCTCTACTAAATCTCCAAAAAACACTTTTTCACCTGAAGAACTATTTACAATGAAATGGTTTTCGGCTTTACAATTTTCAACAGATGTACCCCATTTTTTTGCAGCTGCTTGCTCTAGTATAGAGCGTGCCATTGCTCCCATTTTTCGCATAGGTCTCAAAAGAGTTCTTATACTTCTAGATCCATCTGTATTTTGATTTCCAAACTTAGCATCACCTGTTGCTTGCTGAACGCTAACATATTGCCAATCTGCCTCTAAATCTTCAGCAATTGCAGAGGCCATAGAAGTTCTAATACCTTGTCCCATTTCTGATCTTGCGACTACTATGGTTACTTTACCGTCTTTTTGTAATTGAATAAAAAGATTTGGAACAAAAGAAATACCGTCTTCCAGAGTATTGATAACTATTTTTTCTGGTGACACATTGCATCCAAGAATTAATCCTCCAGAAGCTAGTCCAACTATTTTTACAAAATCTCTACGTTTCATTTGAATCTTTTCCATTAAGCTTGTTTTTTAAGTTCAACTGCTTCTTTTATTGCCTTTTTTATTCTAACATAGGTTCCACATCTACAAATATTTCCACTCATAGCATTGTCTATATCTTTATCAGTTGGATTATCGTTGGTATCTAATAACTCAGCTGCAGAAATCAACTGACCAGATTGACAATATCCACATTGTGGCACACTGTTGTTTCTCCAAGCTTGTCGTAACGCTATTAAACTATCTGATGATCCTTCAATTGTTGTAATTTTCTTACCAACACCTTGGCTAACCATGGTACTACAAGAGCGAACCACTACTCCATCTATCATAATAGAACAGGCTCCGCACTGAGCTACACCACAACCAAATTTGGTTCCTGTTAACCCAATTAAATCTCTTATTGCCCATAGTAATGGCATACCCTCTGGGGCTTTAATTTGATAATCTTGACCGTTTATTGTAAGTGTTTGCATAGTTTATTTTATTAATGGGTACAAGTTAAGAAAAATAATACTTTTTAAAAATATGTAAAATCTACTCATATACCTTATATACAGGTAGTAATAGATGAGCTTTTTCATAATATAAACTTCTCTTGTAAATAAAGTCTAGCTGTGCCCTAGAGTTTTTTGAAAATTCTTTATCGGTGATCATCTTGTCTTTAAAAATAGAATTAAGAGAAGAGTTTTCTTTCAAAATTTGCTCGGCAACATCCTCAAAAACATATGATGAGTACCCCTCTTTTTGTTGCAACACGGTATCAAAAAAATTCCAATTAAAAAAAGAATCTGTGGCCTCTGGCTCCAGAGTTTCAAACACATACCTTACCCCTCTCTGATTTGTTGGAATGTATATATCTCCTTCGGAAAAAGTAACAGGTGAAAATTCTTTTTTTATTCTTGTGCTATAATGCAAATAATGACCTTCATATGCGGTCTTTCTTGTTTTATAATCAGCTACATGAAGTGTTTCTGCAACAAATGTAGTATCTGATTTAAACTGGCTATATTCTATGTTGTTGTTTTGCAAACGGTCTAGAACTCGGTGCCATCCTTTTTTTAAAATATATGCTTTTGGAATGATGATCTCTTTTTTTGGCCTGAACTCATTTACATATTCAACAGGCTCTATGTAAGGTTTAGCTTTATCATAAAACAAGCGTTTGCCGTTAGTTACTTTACTAGGAATTTTTTCTCCTTCAAAGCCTCTAAATTGAATCATAGAAGGTTCTTTTTTTGAATTAATTTCAAAGGAGATTGGATAAGTCTTCTTTTTTAAGATTTCATGTATTGCATTTTTACGAACTCTCTTTATATCACTAGATCGATCTCCTATAAAATCTAATACAGAGAACATCAATTCATAGGTTTGATTTACTCGTACATCATATGGCTTTAACATATGTGTTTCTACCATCATCCCTAAAGTATTGAATAAAGTAGAATACCCAGTTGAATACCTTGGAGAATCATAAAATTGAGACCATCCTTCTTTTGGAGTTTTTCCCCAAACATTTACATACGGGGTTACGGGCATATTCTTTATTGCCATAGAACTTTCTAGTGCAGGTCTCATTTGGGTTTCAATAAACTTCCCTAAAGAACCACCTAATTTGTTGTGTTGAGTAAATAAATGGGAAATAGCATATTGGTAATCTGCCCCATTACTAACATGATTGTCTATGAATACATCTGGATCAATCACATGAAAAATTTGTGCAAATGAAGCGGCATTTTTAGTGTCTTGTTTTACAAAATCTCTATTTAAATCAAAATTTCTTGCATTTCCTCGAAATCCATATTCTTTTGGTCCATTTTGATTAGCTCTTGAATGTGAATTTCTATTCAATGATCCACCTATATTGTAGATTGGTATCACCGAAATAATTGTATTTTGATATTTATTTTTAAGGGAATCATTTTGAACAATATCTCTTAGCAACAACATAGAAGCATCAATACCATCAGATTCTCCAGGGTGAATTCCATTATTAATTAACACCCTGTTTTTTTTAGAATTTTTAATGGAATTCAATTGTGTTTTACCATCAGTATTATAAACTATCAAATGCAATGGTAAACCAGCATCTGTTTTCCCCATCTCAAAAAATGAAATTTCCGAATATGATTTAGAAAGTTCTTTATAATAATTAATAACATCAACGTATTCTGGTGTTTCTGTACCCTCTGACTTTTCAAATTGAGTGATGAAATAATCACTAGGTTTTTGTTGATTACAGGAGGCAACAGATATTACAAACAAAAAAAATATTATTTTCTTCATGAATCTAAGAGACAATCTTTGAAGAAATACAATTTGGCACTAGACTTGAAACATCTCCACCATTGATTAAGACCTCTCTAACTATAGAAGATGAAATGTAAGATGTTTTTGCTGCAGTTAATAAAAAAACTGTTTCAATTGGTGCTAAATCTCTGTTTGTATGTGCTATTGCTTTTTCAAACTCAAAATCTGCAGGGTTTCTTAAACCTCTTATGATATAGTCAATACCATGTTTTTTACATAAATCTACAGTTAAACCCTCATAGGTAACAACCTTCACATTCTTATATTCTTGGAAGCATTCTTCAATAAATTTTTTTCTTTGATCTAAGGAAAACATATATTTTTTGTTGGAATTAATTCCAATAGCAATATAAATTTCGTCAAACAATGGAATTGCTCTTGAAATAACATCTTCATGACCCAGTGTAATTGGGTCAAATGAACCTGGAAAAACTGCTTTTTTCATGTGGTTTAATTTAGCGCCATTTGAATGGCATTATCAAATAAATCAGTTAAGCTTATTGATGCTTCTTTAGCTTGTTGGGGTAATAAGCTTTCCTCTGTCATTCCTGGAACAGTATTTATTTCTAAAAAATAAGGCTCTCCGTCAACTAATATAAATTCGGAACGTGAAAATCCACTCATATTCAAAACTCGATAGACTTTTCTTGCAGTATTAATGACTTTCTTTTTTTCAACATCTGATATTCTTGCAGGGGTAATTTCTTTAGATTTACCCTCGTATTTGGCATCATAATCAAAAAAATCATTTTCTGAGACAATTTCTGTTATTGGTAAAACTTCTATCTTTCCCTGATACTCTATGATACCCACAGAAACCTCCTTGCCATCCAAAAACGACTCAATTAAAATTTCTTCATCTTCTTTACAAGCTTTCATTATGGCATCCTCTAGATTTTCTTCTTTGTATACTTTGGAAATACCAAAGCTAGAACCAGATCTATTTGGCTTTACAAAACAAGGCAATCCAACTTTTTGAATAATTTTGACTGTATTTATTTCGTCTCTTTGATGCATATAATAAGAATTGGCTGTTTGAATTCCATACTCTTTAACAACACTTAAAGTGTCTCGTTTATTAAATGTTAGAGACATCTGATAAAAAGGTGCGGAAGTATGCTTAATACCTAGCAAATCAAAATAAGCTACTAGTGCTCCATTTTCTCCCGGATTACCGTGAATAGCATTAAAAACACAATCAAACTTAACTTTAATATCTTTTTTTACAAATGAAAAATCATCTTTGTCAATTTTGTATTCTTGAGCATCTAATTTCACAAACCATCTATCTTTAAAGATGTAAACTTTATACAATGCATACTTATTAGCATCGAGAGAGTTATAAACTACATCACCGCTTTTTAAAGAAATTTCAGCTTCAGAGGAATAACCTCCCATGACAATGGCAATATTTTTTTGCATTTATCTATTGGTTTACACACAAACTTAGTTAAAATTTCGTTGATAGATAAAAGAAATGTCAATTCGATTACTTCTATTTTTACATTACATTTGTCCTAAAATAAAAAAAGAAAAAAATGAATTTCTTTAGATTTTTAAAAAGTAAGTCATTCCTCGTTCAAATTGCAATTGCTGTTGCAGGTATCTTTTTGTTGGTATTCATATTAAAATGGTGGCTTGGTTTTACTACAAATCACAAACAAAAAATTCAAGTTCCTGACTTAAATAAAATGTCATTAACTGAAGTTGAAACAACATTAAAAGAATTAAATTTAGACTTTATAGTTATAGATTCTGCTAGTTATAATCCTAACTATCCAAAAAAATCAGTCATAGATCAAACTCCAAAATTTGGAGATTTTGTCAAAGAAAAAAGAAAAATATATTTAACCTTAAATCCAACAAAATATAGAGACGTAAGTATTCCTGACATGAATGGACTTTCAAAACGTCAAGCCATAACTCAATTAGAATCTATCGGATTTAAAATTGGTGATATCTCCTACATACCTGATGTTGGAAAAAATGTAGTGCGTGGCTTAAAATTTAACGGAAAAAAATTAAAGTCTGGAGCTAAATTATCAAAAAATGCAACCATAGATTTAATTTTGGGTGATGGAAAGCTATAATAAATTATGACGGACAATCAAAACACAGATCTTGAAAATGATGAATTATACGAGCATCATAAAGTCATAGCTACGGATGGTCAACTCCCTCTTCGTGTTGATAAATTTTTAATGAATTTTATTGAAAATGCTTCACGAAACAAACTTCAACAAGCCGCAAAAGCAGGTAATATTTTAGTAAATGACATCGCTGTAAAAGCAAATCATAAAGTAAAACCAAAAGATGTAGTTAGAATTGTTTTAGCATATCCACCAGCAGAAAACTTATTGGTTGCAGAAAACATTCCTATTGATATAATTTATGAAGATGAAACTATCATGGTTGTTAATAAACCCGCAGGAATGGTTGTTCATCCTGGACACGGAAATTCTAGCGGAACTTTAGTCAACGGACTAATTTATCATGTAGAAAACCTACCCACTAATAGTAACGAAAGACCTGGTTTGGTTCACAGAATTGATAAAGACACTAGTGGATTACTGGTAGTTGCCAAAACTGAATTTGCCATGGCTCATTTATCCAAGCAATTTTTCGATAGAAAAACCAACCGTAAATATCTTGCTTTAGCATGGGGAAATATTGAGGAAGATGAGGGAACCATAGAAGGAAATATTGGAAGAAGCTTTAAAAATAGATTGCAAATGGATGTTTTTCCAGACGGTGAATATGGTAAACATGCAGTTACTCATTTTAAAGTTTTGGAACGTCTTACCTACGTAACATTGGTAGAATGCAAATTAGAAACAGGAAGAACTCATCAAATTAGAGCTCATTTTAAGCATATTGGGCACACATTATTTAATGATGAACGCTATGGAGGAAACGATATTTTAAAAGGAACCACCTACACAAAATATAAGCAATTTGTGGAAAACTGTTTTAAGATACTGCCAAGACAAGCACTTCATGCAAAAACTCTTGGATTTAGACACCCCATTACCAAAGAGATGATGCAATTTGATAGTGAAATTCCAGAAGACATGAGTAAATGTCTAGATAAATGGAAAACATATACAATTAACTCAAAAGATTAATTTTATATTTTACATATTCTTCCAAATAAAAGGTTACTTGCTACATGTTAATTGTTAAGTAAAATTTAAATTTCTTCTAAAACTTGACTATCTCTGTTAGTATCTTTATTTTTACTTTATTAATATTTGACCAATGAAAATCATAATTTCTCCTGCTAAATCTTTGGATTTTGAGAGCTCTGCCAAAACAACTATGTTCACTCAACCTTCTTTTTTAGAGGAATCTTCTCAAGTTATAAAAAAACTAAAAGGTTTGTCTAAAAACAGACTTAGTGAATTGATGAAGATATCACCCAATTTAGCAAGCTTAAATTATGATAGAAATCAAAATTGGGAAACCCCTTTTACTACAAAGAATTCAAAACAAGCAATATACGCTTTCACCGGAGAGGTTTTTAAGGGAATAGAGGTGTCCACTCTTGCTGATGATAAAATAAATTCCCTACAAGACAGACTAAGAATTTTATCGGGATTATACGGCTTATTGAAACCTTTAGATTTAATACAGCCCTATCGTTTAGAGATGGGGACTCGAATTAAAATTGGTCAAGCCAACAATCTCTATAAATTTTGGGATACAACTTTAGCAGAGGCTCTAAATAATGAAATGGATGATGGCGAATTACTAATAAATTTAGCTAGTTCAGAATATTTCAAAGCAGTGCCAAAAAAAGTATTGAAAAATCAAATGACTACTCCAATTTTTAAGGAATTAAAAAATGGAGAATATAAAATTGTAATGACTTACGCAAAAAGAGCGCGTGGTTTAATGGTCCGTTATATTTTAGACAACAATGTTAACTCATTAGAGGAACTTAAGGGGTTCAATGTTGAAGGATATGGATTTTCAGAAGCTTTATCTACAGATTCTGAATTTGTATTTACTAGGTAGTTGTTATTATTTTTTCATCCTACTCATAACCCACACATGGGGTGCTGTCACAGCAAATAAAACAATAAAAATCACTGAATTAAATAAACTTTCACTCAAAAAGTAGTAGGCGCAAACTAGTCCAACAATACTAATCATCCAATAAATTAGGGCAGTTTTCAAATACTCAAAAATTGTTTTAAAAGAATATACTCCCGATAAAAATTTAGTTTGTTCTATTATGGAGGGTAAACTATGCCACAATACAAAATAGATAGCAAAACCTAAGATTAAGGAACTAGTTTTAAAAACCAAGTACAAAAGGAGTATGTAAAACAATTCTTTAAAAACATTTAATTTATTTTTTATACCCTTTAAAAACTGAAAGAAATAAAGGCTTAATAAAAGAATGGAAGAAAAAATAAGCATTCTAAATATCCAAGTCTCAGGAATAATTTCACCAGTTAAGTTTAGCATTATTAATTCTACGTCTTTTATATTTTCAATAAAAATCAAAGAAAAGATCAATAAACCGTAAGATATATAAAGGAGAGATTTAAAAATAACTGTTCCATTAAATTTATTTTCTAAATGTTGCTCACCAAAGTGGTAAGAACTTAAAAAGACAAAAAATAGGATAGAGAAAAACGGAACTATAATATATGTTACTACACACAAAATAATAAGCGACAAATAGAAACCAGTGGATTTTAAGAAATCAATTTTACTATTTTGTTGTTTTTTTAGAATTGTAAAATCATTTGAACCATGAACAATTCCTATCGATAAAACAATTATGTACGCAATAGAATCCTCTATAATTTGACCAAATTGGATACTTATCCAAAATAACAGAAATGTAAAAAAAATCATAAAATCTTGATAATGTACTCTCAAAAGACTGGTTTTTTTCCAAAGTTAATATTTTTTTTGTATTTTCGTTCGGGTTATTTTAATAAAACCTAAACAAAACTAATTACTAACAAATCATTTTTTTATGAATTATTTATTTAATTATTTATCAGTTGCTAAGATGGCAACAGACGATTATGTAGGTTTTACATTTTTCGTTGGATGTATGGCTATGATGGCCGCATCTGTATTCTTTTTCTTCTCAATGAACAGTGTTGACAAGAAATGGAGAACTTCAATTCTAGTATCTGCCTTAATTACGTTTATTGCTGCAGTTCATTATTGGTACATGAGAGATTACTGGGCTTCTAACGGTGAGTCACCTACTTTTTTCCGTTATGTAGACTGGATTTTAACAGTACCGTTAATGTGTGTTGAATTTTATCTTATACTTAAAGTTGCTGGTGCAAAGAAATCTATGATGTGGAGATTAATCTTCTTATCTGTGATAATGCTTGTAACCGGTTATTGGGGAGAGGCTGTAGATAGAGATAACGCCCAAGTTTGGGGTCTTATTTCTGGTATTGCTTACTTTGTAATTGCTTATGATATTTGGTTAGGATCTGCTAAGAAATTAGCTGTAGAAGCTGGAGGAGCAGTTTTAAAAGCTCACAAAACTCTTTGCTGGTTTGTTCTAGTAGGATGGGCAATTTATCCTCTTGGATATATGGCCGGTACACCAGGATGGTATGACGGTTTAAATGGTGCATTAGATATGGATGTTATCTATAACATTGGTGATGCTATTAATAAAATCGGATTCGGTTTAGTTGTTTACACGTTAGCTGTAACCAGCTCTAAAGACTAATACCCTTTTAAAACAATAAAAAAACCCAAGTAATTTAATTACTTGGGTTTTTTATTTGACTAAAATATAGTAGTTATTTAGACTTAAATGGTAAGTAAGGATTCTTTATGAAGTTTACAAAACTAGAAATAATACCATAGAAAAATTTATAAATTGCTAAAGCAACATATAATTTAGCTAATACTACTACAACACCAACATATTCCCAAGCTACTGATATTAAACCATCCCAGCTCCATGCACTTCCTGATGCCATTGTGGGATCCCAGTTTGCCCAATCATTAGCAAGAATATTACTAATAAATTGAAGATTTAAAAGACTAGCTAACTCTGCAGTAGCTGCCATTGGTAATGCATACGCATAACTGACGTTTTCAACCCACCCAGTAGCAAAATCTCCTGATACACTTAACGAAGTAGCCCACGATAATGTCATTGCAAAAGCTCCAAAAAGAGCAACAATAGCAGCAACATGACCTAATACTTTAATGTTAGCAAGTGCTAAATCTTTAAAAATAAAATCAATTGTTCCGCTTTTAGATTCAGCTAAACTGTCTCCAGCCGCTCTAATTACCTGCGAAATTGGAAATGCTGCATACACCCATATCAACATAGATAGAATATTAGCAACAATATCCATTTTTTCTCCCATTCCTCCATTCCAGAGGGGGGAAAGAATAACAACTAATGATGTTAATAGTACTACAAGAGCAGAAACTGTGTAAAATTTACCCACCCAACTAGGGATGTTACTCTCAGAATCTTGAACCCAAGAGTTAAATGTGTTTCCTGGTAATTTAGAATTGACTACTTGAGGTAAGTCGAGTAATCTGTTTAAAATTTTCTCCATTTTTAAAAAATATTTATTGGTTAGTACCACTCAAATTACAATTAATTAATTAATTAACAATATTTTAACTTTTTAGAAGCTTCATTTTTTAATTAATTAAGTTGATAAGAAAAAAATAAAAAAAGTCAGTTTATTACTATAATAGGCACTTAAGCCCTACTTATGAAGAAGAAAAAAAGTATAATGTACTTGTTAATAACTTATTTAAATTAAAAAGCCTTGAAAATCAATATTTTAGTGATTTTCATGAAAAACAATAAAAAAATTATTTTGTGAATTTTAAAAAACACTTCATATTGACAAACAGAACTTTAAGATAAAAATAAATTTTAATTAGGTCTAAAATTTTGATTCTTGAGCTAATTCTTTAACAAGTAAATAATAAAAAATCGCTCTAT
>ERZ1046367.110-NODE-110-length-64093-cov-27.474859_pt1 | contig 64093 bp, 43 predicted proteins | sample MGYA00383091_ERZ1046367 | MGnify/ENA primary metagenome ERZ1046367 (study PRJEB29581, sample SAMEA5548361) | metagenome | biome: marine; feature: coastal; material: water | depth 50 m | study: Short-term variability in the microbial, nano- and picoplankton... | reverse complement strand
GCGCTCGCTACTGGATATTTAGGGAGACCACAAACAAACGCTGGTTTGTCCATGGAATCTTCGCTTAATTAGCTATCTTCAAAAGTAATCTCCACAGTATCGATCTTTGGCCTATACTGAAATGACAACTCGACAATCCATTAATACATAACGTTAATAAGGATGCACTTCATGAGACACCTCACTATTATTTTTTCAGTATTACTCATATTCGTTGGATGCGCCCAAAAAGAGACCGAGGTCAGGGTAATCGACGCTACACCAGAACCGAGCATGACCGAAATAGCTGAGTCCAACCCTGCCTATTGGGGATATATCGATTACCTATGGGCAAAGAATGGCGAGTCATTCTCTCAAGAAGGATTTTCTGCTTACTTGGCCGACTGGATAGACGAAGCCAATAGGACCGGCGTCCCATATGTCAGCTTTGGTTATGTGCCTACAGAGTCAAATGAAAACTTTGACGGAGTTTGGGCTGTCTCATGGAAAAGCAAGGCACTTCGGGATGAAGCATGGGATAAGTGGATTGCCAATAAATCGACAGAAAAACTCACTTCCTCTCATTCTGGCACTATAAATCTGGGCGGTGAAAACTACAAAAATGTGTTTGGATTTTATGCTTTCCGACCACGAGAAATGTCAAATCCGTGGAATGATATAGGACCAAATCAAGAACCATATAATGTTGATATTATGTTCTGTAGCTTTAACGAAGGCCAAGGTTTCGAGCAGATAAAGGAAGTCGTTGCAGCTGAGTTTGCTCCTTGGTTAGATGATTATGAAATAGCCAACCCCGAAGCATCCTATAACTTCAGTATCGAAGTTCCCTCCTATCAACCTGATCCTGCTTTCGATTACATTTGGAAAAATATCCATCGAAATACGGCACAAGCTGATGCTGGCAATGCCGCATGGGCTGAAACTGGTGGCGAGATACAAGAGAAATTTGATGCTATCGCTGATTGTCAGCCGCCGGCTAGATTCGCCGGCTATTCTTTCGTCGATTAGGACAGAGAGTAATTGAAATGAGAACCTGCGAACCAAACATTCGTAGGTTCTCTGGCGTTACAGCAACTAGGGTGTGAATTGCTCTTTCAGCTTAAACTTCTGAACCTTGCCCGCGGGGTTGCGGGGCAGTATGTCAATAATACGCAGTTCGCTGGGCAGCTTATAGCGAGCGAGGGACTCCCCCGCAAAAGCTCGTAACCCTTCAAGATCAAGCGTTGCACCATCCTCAAGAACAGCGACTGCCGTTACCGCCTCCCCCCACTTCTCATCGGGCAAACCGATAACTGCCACCTCGAGAACCGCAGGATGGCCATATAAGATGCTCTCTATCTCAGCTGGGTATACGTTTTCACCACCAGTAATCACCATATCTTTCACTCGATCACACAGATACAGGAAATCCTCGTCATCTAAATAGCCAATATCTCCACTGTGGAACCAACCAAGTTCATCGATCGCCTCCGCTGTTGCCTCTGGACGATTCCAATAGCCTTTCATCACATTGGGCCCTTTGATACAAACCTCCCCGTGGACGCCGGCAGCTACTGAATTATTATTTTCATCCACAATTCGAACCTCAGTAAACATCGGAGCCTTACCCGCCGAACCTACTTTAACCATAGCCAAGTCACTACTGAGCAAACTGGCAAAAGGTGCAGTTTCTGTTAGGCCATAGCCTTGGCAAAAACTGACATCTCTTTTTCCGTAAGTTTCAATCAATGGCACCGGAACTGGCGCACCACCACAAATCAACGTGCTAATAGTCGAAAGATCAGTTTTCTCAAAATTTTCATGCTGAGCCATCATTAAAAACATAGTAGGCGCACCAAACATACTGCCAACTTTATGCTCCTCGATTAACCTCAACACTTCTCCTGGCTCAAAACTCCGCAATAGCACGACTTCTACACCTTTTGCTAGGGAAAGTAGCGTCGTGACGTTTAGACCACCGATATGAAATAGTGGCGCACAGGTTAGAGTGGTGGTGGTCATGGTGTCTTCACCAAAGCAAACGTTAATACTGTTCCAGAAAATATTGCCATGGGTCAGCATCGCACCCTTTGGAAGACCAGTAGTTCCAGAGGTATACATGATAAAAGCAACTTCATCAGCATCCACATGCTCACACTCTGCGAGCATTGATGCACTCTCCATTAAGGGCGCTAATGGCTCCCAACCCTCTGCATCTGATTCAATAGTCAGGTAGCGAGAACAGTTAAGGTTTGACTTTTCACTCTCGATCAGTGGCCGCAACATGTCATCAGCAAACATGACAGTAATATCTGAATCATTGCCGATAAACCGCACCTCAGGTCCAGTTAATCGAAAATTTAATGGTACAAAGACCGCACCAACACAACCACAGGCATATAATAGCTCCAAAAACACAGGGTGATTAAGCCCTATATAACCAATTCGATCTCCGCGAGACACTCCCCCATCGCGCAATATCGTTGCCAACCGACGAACTCTGTCGCCCAGCTCGGCACAGGTCCAAGTTTGTCCCTCAAAAGTGAGAGCTCTTGCGTTAGGAGTAAGTGAGGCTCTACGAAGAATAGTGTGACCTAAACCAATTTCTGCTGATTGTGACGATGACATAAATGTGCCCTTAATATTTTTTAATGAATACAACCTTCCGCTGCACCCCAGTCCTGCCCAATAATGCTAAACAGAGCTGAGAAAACGAACAAGGCGAATGGTGCCATTTTATTCGGAATAAATGCCAGAAAATCATATTCGCCTATCAATGTCTAGTCGAGAGAATAGTAGGTTTGACAATTATACTTAACGTTATAATAAATAATTCTAAGTTGACTCTCCACCAGTTCCTATCAGTAATCTATAATTACCAGTTAAATACGAAAATATGGAAATCAATTTATGAAATTCGAAACTCAAGCAATTCATGCTGGATTTAGTGATGATCCTGCAACCAACGCAGTTGCAGTACCTATTTATCAGACAACATCATACAGCTTTCGCGACACACAGCATGGCGCGGATCTATTTAATTTAGCCGAGCCTGGCAATATTTACACGCGCATCATGAATCCTACCAACGATGTACTTGAACAGCGTGTCGCTCAGCTTGAAGGTGGTATTGGCGCTTTGGCGATGGCATCAGGCATGGCGGCGATCACCGCTGCCATTCAGACAGTTGCCCGTGCTGGAGACAATATTGTGAGTGTTAGCCAGCTTTACGGCGGTACCTACAACTTCTTTGCTCACTCTCTGCCAAATCAAGGTATTGAAGTACGCATGGCCTCTGGCGATGATATCGACGCATTGGAAGCATTGATTGATGACAACACAAAAGCTCTATTCTGTGAGTCGATTGGTAATCCAGCAGGTAACATTGTTGATATTCAAGCACTTTCAGATATGGCTCATAAACATGGCGTTCCAGTAATTGTCGATAACACCGTAGCTACCCCGATTCTTTGCCGACCTTTTGAGCAAGGAGCAGATATTGTTGTTCACTCACTGACTAAATATATTGGTGGTCATGGTACCTCTGTTGGTGGAATTATCGTTGATTCAGGTAAATTCCCGTGGAAAGATAATCCTCGCTTTGCGGCCTTCAATGAGCCAGATCCTTCCTATCATGGTGTTGTGTATGCTGAGGCTTTAGGAGAAGCTGCCTTTATTGGTCGTGCTCGCGTAGTTCCTTTACGCAATATGGGTGCAGCTATTTCACCCTTTAACTCATTCTTAATTCTGCAGGGCTTAGAAACATTAGCACTGCGTATGGAGCGACATACTGAAAATGCTCTAGCTGTTGCTCAATACCTATCATCACACGATGCTGTCGAATGGGTTAACTACGCCGGCCTTGAGAATGATAAGTACCATGAATTGGCAAAGAAAGTAGTGAGTGGCAAGCCATCAGGAATCTTAAGCTTTGGTATTAAAGGCGGAGAAGCTAACGGAGCTAAGTTTATCGACGCACTCCAGCTCATTAAACGTCTAGTTAATATTGGCGATGCCAAATCTCTAGCATGCCACCCTGCTAGTACCACACATCGACAGTTAAATGACGAAGAACTTTTAGCTGCCGGCACCAGCCGAGAAATGGTTCGTATCTCTGTTGGCATCGAGCACATCGATGACATTATTGCAGACATTGAGCAGGCACTAGCTGCAGCAGGTTAATAAAAGCAGGTAATATAAAACAAAAATGGCACCTCAGGGTGCCATTTTTTATGTGCGAGCTTTAAACAATAATTTTGCTATTCAAGATCTCCAGAATCCTCGTCATCATCCTCTCCGCTCACTGCATCAACAACTGCTGTACCCACCTTGATAGGTGCCGTAACAACCGCTATAGCCACATCAGTAACACCTTCAACAACTGCCACAGCTAAGCAACCTGATTGAGATAAACATAGCATTAAAATAACAAATAATTTTTTCATTTAATAATCCTTTAACGTCTTCTCCAATTATCCCTTTTTAAAAGTTTATTTAATAGCCCAAATCAAAATATATCTTCGGTATTAGTGCATTTTAAAAGCTTTAATTTTAGCTTTACTGTTAAATCAAATTACTCTTTAATACTGTATATATATACAGTTATTGAGTTATAGCGATTATGCAATATGCAGAACTTCATTGCGTGAGTAACTTTACCTTTTTACGCGGGGCATCTCACCCGCAAGAATTGGTTAATACGGCGTCATCACTAGATTATCAAGCACTTGCGATTACCGACGAGTGCTCTTTAGCAGGTGTAGTTAAAGCCCATGTAGCTGCACTAGATTGCGGGCTACCATTGATTATTGGTAGTGAGTTTCAAATTGATGGCCATAAAATCATAGCCTTAGTAACAAACCGTCAATCTTACTCTGAATTATCAGGATTAATTACACTGGCTAGAAGACGCAGTAAAAAAGGTGAATACCGCCTAGAGTGGCAAGACCTAGAGTGTAATTTGAACAATGCTCTAGTCATTTGGATACCCTGTGGTAACTCTGAAACTGACAATGCTATTGGGCAACAACTCAGCACTTGGTTTAGTGGTCGACTATGGCTAGGTATTGAACACTTACTCGATGGTAATGAATCTACTCAGTATTACTATTTTCGTAACCTAGCGGCTATGTGGGAGATACCAATGGTTGCCTGTGGTGATGTTCATATGCATGTTAAGGAACGTCAAAATCTTCAGGATACTCTCACTGCCATACACCACAATTGCTCTGTTATGGAGTTAGGTAAAAGGCGCTTTGCCAATGCTGAACGGCGTCTACGCAGTCTTTCTTACCTTAAAAAACTTTATCCGCCTGCATTACTAGCCGAAACCATTGTCATTGCTAAGCGCTGTCAATTTTCACTTGAAGAATTGCGCTATGAATACCCCTCTGAGGTTGTACCTGACCACTTAACCCCTGCTGAACAATTGCGATACCTTGTTGATGAAGGTGTTAAGCTGCGCTGGCCTGATCAGCCATCAGCAGTCGTTATTGCTCAAATTAACTATGAGTTAAAAGTGATAGCTGAGCTTGGTTATGAAAGCTATTTTTTAACTGTGCATGACATTGTCGCTTTTGCTCGCAGTCGTAATATTCTTTGCCAAGGGCGCGGTTCAGCGGCCAACTCCGTGGTTTGCTACTGTTTATTTATCACCGAGGTATCTCCTGATCAAATTTCACTGTTGTTCGAGCGTTTTATTTCAAAAGAGCGCAACGAGCCTCCCGATATTGATGTCGACTTTGAACACGAGCGACGTGAAGAGGTTATTCAATATATCTACAAGCGCTATAGCCGTGAACGTGCCGCTATAGCTGCCACTGTTATCACCTACAAACCAAGGAGTGCAGTACGTGATGTGGGCAAAGCTCTTGGCTTAGACCCATTATTTATAGAACAACTGAGTCAGTCTTTATCTTGGTGGGATCGCCGCGCTGATTTAGAGAAACAGTTTAATGAACAAAATAGTGAATCTGGGAGCAGTAGCACAGACAAACGTCTTGTTGACCATTTTTATCAACTCCTTCAAGAAATCATGGGCTTCCCCCGCCACCTCTCTCAGCATGTAGGGGGATTTATCATCACTCGCAGTCCTACCAGCACACTAGTGCCTATCGAAAATGCCAGCATGCCTGAGCGAACCGTTATTCAATGGGATAAGACCGACATAGAGGCACTGGGTTTATTAAAAATAGATATTCTTGCATTGGGTATGCTCACCGCTATTCACCGTTGCTTTGATCTAATTCAAAACCAACAGGGTGTTCAACTGAGTATGCAAAGCATCCCTAAGGATGATACCGCCACCTACGACATGCTCTGCAAGGCTGACAGTGTTGGCGTATTTCAAATAGAGTCTCGTGCTCAAATGGCCATGCTGCCGCGCCTTAAGCCTCGCTGTTTTTACGATCTAGTCATCGAAATTGCCATAGTTAGGCCTGGTCCTATTCAAGGTGGCATGGTTCATCCCTATCTAAAACGCCGGCAGGGACTTGAAGTAGCCAACTATCCTAGTCCTGAGATTAAAGCTGTATTAGAGCGGACCCTGGGTATTCCAGTGTTCCAAGAGCAGGTTATTCGCCTAGCGATGGTTGCCGCTGGCTTTTCTGGTGGAGAAGCAGATCAATTACGTCGAGCCATGGCAAGCTGGAGTAGCAAGGGTGGCGGCAACAATCAGCTGTCCAAATTTGAGCAAAAGCTCACCGACGGTATGTTAAAACAAGGTTATAGCCTAGATTTTGCCCAGCGTCTCTTTCGTCAAATTCAAGGTTTTGGTGTCTATGGTTTTCCCGAGTCACATTCTGCTAGCTTTGCCCTGCTTGCCTATGTATCTGCTTGGTTAAAGTGTCACTACCCAGCTGCTTTTTGCTGTGCAATCATGAACAGTCAACCCATGGGCTTTTACTCACCATCTCAGCTAATACAAGATGCTCAGCGTCATAATATAAAAACTAGGCCTATCGACGTTAATCATAGTTTTTGGGATCATAGTCTTGAGAGTGACGATGAGATTAGAAACAGTGATAAACCAATGATTAGATTAGGGTTTAGAATCATAAAAGGTTTCTCCAAAAGGTCAGCTCTGCGTATTATCAAAACCAAAAAGCCTTTCACAACACTCAATGATTTGGCTATTCGCACAGGGCTGTCTAAAGCTGATTTAAGCCTGTTAAGTCGTGCAGGCGCACTGCAATCGATAACTGATCACCGCCGGCAAGCGCATTGGCAAACATTGGCTTTTAATAACGAAACGCCTCTTCTAAACAACATAGGCACTGAATCAAATATAACACTTGAAGCACCCACTGAAAGTGACGATGTCTATGCCGATTACAATAATAATGGCCTAAGTCTAGGCCGTCACCCTATGAGTATTTTGCGAGAGCAGTTTCCTTTTTTTCAGCGATGTAAGCGCCACCGAGACTTGGCTGAAATGGGGCATCAAAGATTTGTTCGTATGGCCGGCATAGTCACTGGCAAACAACGCCCTGGAACCGCATCAGGGGTGGTTTTTCTAACCTTAGAAGACGAAACAGGTAACAGCAATATCGTTATCTGGAAAAGCGTTCAAGAACGTTGCCGTCAAGCTCTTCTTAAAGCTCAACTATTAATGGTTAAAGGGGTCATTGAAACAGATGGTGCAGTGGTGCATGTAATAGCACAGGAACTCACCGACTGTAGCGAGTTGCTTTATCAAACTAACATCAGATCACGCAATTTCAGATGAACAAGAACATATATTGACACCATAAGTGCCATCTCATAAAGTAGAAATTGTCAAAATCAACTAGAAGCCTCTATTAGGGTCAACACTTATGAAATCATTCTCCAAAAAAGTCGCCGTTATTACCGGGGCTGGGTCAGGCATGGGCCGCTACCTTGCGGTGCTGTTAGCAAAAGCTGGTGCCGACGTGGCAATCTGTGAGATTAATCAGACGACATTGGCAGAGACTGAACAGATGGTCAAAGTCTATCCGGTGAATGTCTCTAGTCATGTGCTAGACGTGGCTAATAAAGCAGCCATTGATGCCCTACCCGCGCAAGTCATAGAACAACATGGCCATGTGGATATGGTTTTTAACAACGCGGGGGTTACCGTTGACTCGAGTTTTGAAGACATGTCTGAAACCGATTGGGACTGGGTAATGAACATAAACCTCCATGGAGTTATCAATGGTACTCGAGCATTTTTACCGCACTTACAAAAGCGACCCGAGGCTGCACTGATCAATATTTCCTCAATTTTTGGCATGATTACCGTACCCAACCAATCGGTTTATCACGTCGCAAAGTTTGCGGTTCGTGGCTTTACCGAGTGCTTAGCAAAAGAACTAAAAGAGAGTAAAGTACAGATTCATTGCGTACATCCTGGGCACATTGGAACCAATATTGTCACTAATGCAAGAATGAACACCCGTGAAGACACGGTTAATCCAATGCAAGAAATGATGGGTAAGCTTATTGGAATAGGCTCCACCCAAGAAGAAATGGCAGATTTCTTTCGCAATAACGGCATGCACCCGAGTAGAGCCTCCAATATCATTCTCAATGGTGTACTGAAAAACAAAAAGCGAATCTTTGTTGGCGCAGATGCCAAGCTGATGGATCTTTCACAGCGACTATTCCCTATGCATTATGACAAGGTATTTCCGCTATTTACCATGCCGCTAACATTGCTGAGGAACAAAAAACCTCTTAATTTCTAGTGCACTGGTTTTCGAGGTTTGACCGTAAAAGAATCCTATTAGAGATTGTAAATGAATCTGTACTTGAGGTTATTAGAGTCTAAGTCCACAACAGATGTCATTTACAATGTGTGGCTAAAGCGCCAAGAGCATTAATAAAAAGGACAAATTGGATATGAATGTTGAGCATACAGATGTTGTCATCGTAGGAGCAGGCTTGTCAGGTATTGGAGCAGCCTACCACCTCCGCGAAAAATGCCCTAACCATGAATTTCTTATTCTTGAGGGGCGTTCCGCTATTGGTGGCACATGGGATCTTTTTCGCTATCCTGGTATTCGCTCTGATAGCGATATGCACACTCTTGGTTACAGCTTCAAACCTTGGGAAAGCGCCAAAGCTATAGCTGACGGGCCTTCTATTCTTGACTACGTGCGCAAAACTGCAACTGAAAATAAATTTGCAGATAAAATCCGGTTTAACCATAAATTAACAAGCGCAAACTGGGACAGCGAAACCCATCGATGGACACTATCCATCGCAAAGGCTAACACTGATGAAACTATAGAAATTACCTGTAATTTTTTATACATGTGTTCTGGCTATTATAGTTATGATCAAGCCCATGATCCTGGCCTTCCAGCTACCGACACTTTTAAGGGTACACTACTGCATCCTCAATTTTGGCCAGAAGACCTAAATTACGAAGGCAAAAAAGTAGTGGTTATAGGGTCGGGCGCAACCGCCGTTACCCTAGTACCCTCAATGGCAGAAAAAGCCGCTAGCGTGACAATGCTCCAACGCTCTCCCACGTATATTGTTTCACGGCCCTCAGAGGACTGGTTTGCCAATGGATTGCGTAAACTGCTACCCCATCGCTGGGCCTATGCTCTAACCCGTTTGCGCAACACAAGATTCCAAGAACTGCTTTATAAACAGACACGCAAACGACCAGAAAAGGTTAAAAAGACGTTACTGGACATGGTACGTAAAGAACTTGGTCCGGACTATGATGTCGATAAACATTTTACTCCCAGTTACAACCCTTGGGATCAACGCTTGTGCCTTGTGCCTGATAGTGATCTGTTCAACTCTATAAATAACGGCAGCGCCACTGTGGTTACTGATCATATCGACACCTTCACTGAAACCGGCATTCAATTGAAATCGGGTGAGCACCTAGATGCCGACATCATCGTTACCGCCACTGGCTTACAGTTAATCATGATGGGAGGAGCAGAAATATCAGTGGATGGTGCATCTGTCGACTTTGCAAAACTCTGGACCTACAAGGGCTTAATGGTGTCTAGCGTACCCAATTTAGTTCAAACCTTTGGGTATATTAATGCCTCCTGGACCCTCCGAGCTGACCTTACTGCAGAGTGGGTATGCAAAGCTCTTAACCATATGAATGAAACAAACACAACAAGCATGGTGCCTGAAGTGCCCAGCGAATTGAAGGAGATGCCAGTACGACACTGGATTGACGACTTCCCTGCCGGCTATATGCAGCGCGTCATGCACCTCTTTCCAAAGCAAGGGGACCGAGAGCCTTGGGTGAATACTCAGGACTTCAGAAGAGACCGCAAAATCTTTAATCAGGCGCTCGGTACAGATAGTGCTCTGCAATTTACATCAAAAGACACTCTAAATCGCAAAAGTGCCTAACAGCTGTCGTTGAGCCGTTTGTTATAAGGCTTGACTCTAGACTATACTCCAAGGTTTATAGTAGACCTATGGAGCCATTTAAAATGTTAAAAATAGGTGAATTAGCCTCTCTAGCGGGAGTCTCGAGAGACACCCTTCGGTTTTATGAAAAGCACGGCCTGATCATACCTAATCAACGCACAGAGTCTGGCTATCGTTTGTATTCAAATATCGACGTTGAGCGCATAAGCTTTATTGTGAGCGCCAAAGAAGTCGGCTTTACTCTTAATGAAATTCATCAACTCTTAGAGCTTGAAGTCACAAAAGACAAAAAGTCTTGCCAAGATGTAAAAGAGTTTGTGGACAACAAGATTACTATCGTTAATCAACGTCTTTTAGAAATAGAAAAAATAAAACACTCATTACAAACTTTGAGTGATGCCTGTTGCGGTGGTGATGAACCCGCAACCCAATGCACCATATTAGGTGCACTAAACGAACAAGCAAGGTGATATAAGCTCATGTCTTTTACTCAACATTTTATCGGTCTATTTATTGAGTCAGCTCCTTGGCTACTAATGGGCTTTAGTGTGGCTGGCCTTATGAAGGCATTTGTGCCTAGCCAAGTATTGGCCAAACATTTAGGAGAGCCGGGGCTTTTGGCCACCATTAAAGCCGCTCTTCTGGGTGCACCCCTGCCCTTGTGCTCCTGTGGTGTCATTCCTGCAGCACTCGGCTTGAGACGCAGCGGCGCCTCTAAGGCTGCCACAACGTCTTTTTTAATATCTACACCAGAGACTGGCGTAGACTCGGTTACGGTGTCCTACGCGATGATGGGGCCCTTTATGGCTATAATTAGACCAATTGCGGCCATTTCTACCGCTATAACTGCAGGATTGCTAGTAGGCCCTGATAAAAACGATCATGCTCCACAGAGTTCAGAAACCGTTCAGTCCTGCTGCGCCAGCAAAACTGCTGAACCTGCACCTGAACCTGCATCCGCAGAGAGCTGTTGTAGTAAAGTAAGTGAAGAGAACAGCGCTGCTGATAGCATTGGTAATCGGCTCAGAGATAGCATGAAATTCACCTTTGTAGATCTTATTAGGGATATTAGTCTGTGGCTGATGATCGGTCTTGGAATTGCTGCCATGGTGAAGACTTATGTGCCCACCGAGTTTTTAACCCAGTGGGGTGATGGCTTTATGGCCTTTGTAGTCATGGCGCTAATTGGTGTCCCCATGTACATCTGCGCTCTAGCCTCCACTCCTATTGCCGCCGGACTGCTATTCTCAGGCGTATCCCCTGGAGCTACACTAGTATTTATGTTGGTAGGCCCCGCGACCAATATAGCCACAATCGGCTTGGTTAGAAATGAACTGGGTAATCGCGCCCTCGCCAGCTACCTCGGCAGTGTTGTTGGCGTGGGATTTGGATTTGGTTATCTCACTAACTATTTAGCCAGCCAATGGAACATCGACTTTCTTGCTCAAACTCAAACCACACACGCCATGATTAATACGCCAATAGCAACAGCTTCAGCCATCGTACTTGCAGGGTTAATTGTTTTTGCCTTGGGGTCAAAGTATCTGGCCAACATCAAACAAAAAACACTCGCCACTCGTTGATAAGTAACATCAAAAAAGGCTTGCTTTAATGCATATCAATAAAGATATTTTAATGGTTGGCTTAGGCCTACTACTTATTTGTCTGGGCGCTATGGTTAGCATTGACTTGCCATGGAAAGACGGTGGAATACCCATCACCGGACAAACCCTTGCCGTGCTGATTGTAGGGTTTGTGCTAGGCCGTAGACGAGGGCTGCTGGTCATCGCTATATATCTGATTATAGGTTTAGCTGGCTTGCCTGTGTTTGCCAACGGCGCCTCTGGAATAGACACCTTGATGGGCGGCAGTGGCGGCTTTTTGTATGGTTTTTTAGTTGGTGGTTATGTTTGTGGCGCACTACAAGAGAACGGTTTTGGGGTCAGCTTTGCCGAGTGTTTAACCGCCATGACAATTGGTACTGCTCTGATTTTAATCTGTGGCATTGCCCAGCTAACCTATCTATTTGGGCTTGATAAAGCATTAGAGTATGGGTTTTGGCCATTTTGGCCAGGAGCGATCGTGAAAATTATTTTGGGTGCAGCAGTTGTTTATTTTGTTCCGAAAGAAAGATATTTAGGTCACCCAGGCTTATAGCTTGTGGAGCAATAAAAAAGCGGCCCGTGGGCCGCTTTTTCCTTAACTACTTAACTGCTTAACTACTTAACTACTAAACAACCTTACCAGCCAGTAATCTCTTTCAGACCGTTTCCAATCTCAGCAAGACTGCGCACGGTTTTAACACCGGCATCTTCTAGAGCTGCAAACTTTTCATCTGCCGTGCCTTTACCACCTGAAACGATAGCGCCAGCATGGCCCATGCGCTTACCTGCTGGGGCTGTTACACCAGCAATATAGGAAACAACCGGCTTGGTGACGTTGGCTTTGATGTAAGCTGCCGCCTCTTCTTCTGCAGTACCGCCAATTTCACCGATCATAACGATGGCTTCAGTAGCCGGGTCTTTTTCAAACAGTTCTAAGATATCGATAAAGCTTGATCCGGGGATTGGATCGCCGCCAATACCAACACAGGTAGACTGGCCAAAGCCGTAATCTGTGGTTTGCTTGACTGCCTCATAAGTCAATGTACCAGAGCGAGATACGATACCGACTTTGCCCGGCAGATGAATGTGTCCAGGCATAATACCGATTTTACATTCACCGGGGGTAATAACACCCGGGCAGTTAGGCCCTATTAAGGTAACTCCCAAGGAGTCACAGACCACTTTGCAGTCGAGCATATCTTGAGTAGGAATGCCTTCGGTAATACAAACTACTAGCGTGAGGCCTGAATATGCCGCTTCAAGAATAGAGTCTTTACAAAATGGCGCTGGAACGTAGATAACTGAAGCTTCTGCCCCTGTTTCTGCAACGGCCTCCGCTACAGTATTGAACACAGGGAGCCCAAGGTGTGTTGTACCACCTTTACCCGGTGTAACACCGCCAACCATTTTTGTGCCGTATTCGATAGCTTGCTCTGAGTGGAAAGTGCCCTGCCCACCAGTAAAGCCCTGGCAGATAACTTTTGTGTCGCTGTTAATTAAGATAGACATGTTTAGTTACCCCCTGCGGCTTTAACAACCTGTTGTGCTGCGTCGGTAAGACTTGTCGCAGCAATAATAGCAAGACCGGATTCGGCCAATTTTTTAGTTCCAAGCTCTGCATTATTGCCTTCTAAACGCACAACCACCGGAATAGTTACACCAACCTCTTCTACCGCGCCAATTACGCCTTCGGCAATCAAATCACAGCGAACGATACCGCCAAAGATGTTGATCAGTACGGCTTTAACGTTGGTGTCTGAAAGAATAATTTTAAACGCTTCAACCACACGCTCTTTAGTGGCACCGCCCCCAACATCTAGGAAGTTAGCTGGGGATCCACCATGAAGATTAACAATGTCCATAGTGCCCATGGCTAAACCAGCGCCATTGACCATACAACCAATGTCACCATCAAGTGCTACGTAATTTAAATCCCAGGCTGATGCATGGGCTTCACGAGCATCCTCCTGAGAAGGATCATGCATTTCTTTAATCTGCGGCTGACGATACAGCGCGTTACCATCAATAATAACTTTGGCATCTAGGCAGTGAAGGTTTCCTTCGTCAGTGATAACCAGTGGGTTCACTTCTAATAGCTCAAGGTCTTTCTCTTTAAACAATTTAGCCAAACCCATAAAAATGCTGACAAATTGCTTAACTTGAACCCCTTTGAGCCCTAATTTAAACGCAAGGTCACGTCCCTGATAGGGCTGAGCACCCGTTAGAGGGTCTATAACGGCTTTTAGGATCTTTTCTGGGGTTTCGTGCGCAACCTTTTCAATCTCAACACCGCCCTCGGTAGAGGCCATAAAGATGATTCGACGAGTTCCACGGTCTACCACAGCGCCCAAATAAAGTTCTTGGTCAATATCTGTGCAGGTTTCAACCAGAATACGGCTTACTGGCTGGCCATTGGCGTCTGTTTGGTAGGTAACTAAGTTTTTACCGAGCCAATGACGCGAAAACTCTTCGATTTCTGTTTTAGAGCTAACAAGTTTAACGCCGCCGGCCTTTCCGCGGCCACCCGCGTGGACTTGAGCCTTAACAACCCATCGATCACCACCAATGATGTCAGCGGCCGCTATGGCTTCTTGAACTGTTTCTGCCGCAACACCTTTAGAAACAGGTAGTCCATATTCGGCAAACAGTTGCTTACCTTGATATTCATGCAGGTTCATACTTCATTTCCTGTTAGTTGTAGTTGTATTGCGCCCCGCGCTGCCAATAAAACAGCCCGAAGCGCAAAAAGTTTAAAGTCTTTCTAACGTCGTTTTCGATTAGCGATGTGAATAGCACTACCATTGACCGCCAATGCAGCTTCATGCACGGCCTCTGACAATGTTGGATGCCCAAATACCGTCATTCCAAGATCTTCAGCGCTGGAACCAAACTCCATGGCAATCGCTACCTGTTGAGTTAGGTCTGCTGCGCTTGGACCAACAATGTGACAACCTAAAATACGGTCAGTATCTGCGTGAGCAATGATTTTGACCATACCATCGGTATCATTCGCAGCCATTGCTCGCCCACTGGCGGCAAAAGGAAAAACGCCGACATTGTAGGCTTCTCCGGCTGCTTTAACTTCTTCTTCAGTCTGACCCACCGATGCTACCTCGGGATGAGTGTAGATAACATTAGGAACAATATCATAGTTCATCTGGGCCTTATGTCCGGCAATCCGTTCTGCTACCATCACGCCTTCTTCAGAGCCTTTATGAGCAAGCATTGGACCACGCACCAAATCACCAACCGCGTAAACGCCAGGGGCATTGGTTGCACAAAATTCGTTCACGAACACTGATCCGCGCTCATCAACGTCCACCCCGCTGTCTGCAGCCAATAGCCCTTCTGTGAACGGTCGACGACCAACACAGACAATGAGCTTGTCAAACGTCTCTTTAAGTTCATCTCCAGCGGAAGTTTTGTAGGTTACCTCGACTTCACGGCCTTTAACTTCAGTACCCGTAACACGGGCGCCTAAGCGGATATCCAAGCCCTGCTTGGTGAAGATTTTTTTCGACTCTTTAGCAATAGCTTTGTCCATAATCGCCAAGAAGTCGTCTAATGCTTCAAGAAGCACAACTTTTGAGCCCAAACGACCCCAAACTGACCCTAACTCAAGGCCAATTACACCGGCACCAATAACGCCGAGACGCTCTGGCACCTCGCCAATCTCCAATGCACCAGTTGAATCAAGGATTAAATCGTTATCAACAGGTGCCACGGGAATAGCTATAGGTTGAGAGCCAGAGGCCAAAATGACATTTTCAGCATCAATAACTGAGACAGCACCTTCATTGTCCGTTAACTCAACCTTTTTACCCGCTAAGAGCTTTCCAGTGCCATACAGCGCGGTGACACCATTAGCTTTGAATAACCCTGCTATACCACCCGTAAGTTGATTAATTATTTTATTTTTTCGCTCGAGCATGGCCGGAATATCAATTGCCACACCGCTAGTACTAATACCATGAATGGCAAGCTCTTCTGCCGCTTCGTGATACTTAAAGGAGCTATCTAGTAGGGCCTTGGATGGGATGCAACCAACATTAAGACAGGTACCGCCATTAACACCCTTACCGTCACTGTTTTTCCACTTTTCTATACACGCCGTTTTCAGACCTAATTGCGCAGCTCTGATCGCAGCTACGTATCCTGCAGGGCCACTTCCAATAACGACAACATCAAACTTATCGGACATTTATTTACCTATATATCAATTACTTATGAATTAAATCTCGAGCAATATCTTAGCTGGATCTTCTATCAGCTCTTTAATGGCCACTAGAAATTGAACAGCGTCCTTACCATCGATCAGACGATGATCATAGGACAATGCTAGATTCATCATGGGCCGAATGACCACTTCCCCGTTTACCGCCATTGGACGCTGTTGAATCTTGTGCATTCCCAATATCGCAGACTGCGGTGGATTGAGTATCGGTGTTGAAAGCAGAGACCCATAAACACCGCCATTGGTGATGGTGAAGGTACCACCGGTCATCTCTTCAATCGTTAGCTTACCGTCCCGCGCCTTGCCTGCGTAGGTACTAATCGCATTTTCAACAGTCGCGATACTCATATTTTCTGCATTACGCAATACCGGGACCACGAGACCTCTGTCAGTAGAAACCGCCACACCGATATCCTGATAACCGTGATACACGATGTCAGTGCCATCTATCGATGCATTGACCAATGGGTAGCGCTTCAGCGCCTCGACAGCCGCTTTGACGAACATTCCCATAAATCCTAAGCGAGTACCGTTATGCATCTTGGTAAACTCATCTTGGTACTGTTTACGCAGACCCATCATTGCGGTCATATCAACTTCGTTAAAAGTCGTTAACATCGCAGTAGTCTGAGTCACGCTAAGTAAGCGCTCTGCGATACGCGAGCGCATTCTAGTCATCGCTACGCGCCGCTCGACCCGCTCACCACCTTGCAGTATAGCTTCTGCCTCAGCAGCGACTTTTGGTGCCTCCACGGTGGTTGCGGTTGGCTCTGGAGTATAATTAACCACATCTTCTTTGGTGATTCGCCCACCCTTTCCTGTGCCGGTAACCTGAGAAAGGTCAATATCTCGCTCATCTGCAAGCTTCTTTGCGGCGGGATTAACTAAGGACCCCCCCACCTCTGCATCTGGCTCAACTTTGGATGCTGCTAACACCGGAGTAGGCTCTGCAACAGCGCCCTCTTCAATCCGCGCAAGCACTTCATTGCTTAAAACGATGTCGCCCTCTGCCTTCAGGACTTCAACAAGAGTACCTGAGGCGGGAGCAACAACTTCTAATACAACCTTGTCAGTCTCTATGTCCACAATCAGCTCATCGCGACTAATAGTGTCTCCTGCTTGTTTATGCCAGGTCGCCAAAGTGCCCTCTTGGACTGATTCTGGATATGTAGGTGCCTTGATTTCTATGGCCATTAATCTATTCCTAGTTTAAGAGTCGAAAGTTAATGCTTCATCAATAAATTGTTTCTGTTCTTCAAGATGGACAGACATATATCCACTTGCCGGTGCTGCTGAGCCAATACGCCCCGCATAGGTCAACTGCAAACTTGAGTCATGGCGCTGCATCGCATTGCGCATATGGTGCTGACTGCTGTACCAAGCGCCCTGATTCATAGGCTCCTCTTGACACCACACCACACTTTCTAATTTAGGATAAGCCGCCAATACCACGTCCAACTCTTTGTCAGGGAAAGGATACAGCTGCTCCAAGCGGACGATCGCTATATCCTTGATACCTCGCTCATCTCGCTCCTCGAGAAGATGATAATAAACCTTGCCTGAGCAGAGAATAATACGCTTTACCGCCGCCGCATCAACACTACCATCGTCAATAACATTACTAAAATGGCCCTTGGCCAAATCTTCAAGAGATGAAGTCGCCAGTTTATGCCGCAAAATCCACTTGGGACTCATGATAACCAGTGGACGTCGCATTGGCCTGATTGCTTGGCGTCTTAATAGATGGAATATTTGAGCTGGAGTGGTTGGGTTACAGATTTGCATGTTGTGTTCAGCACATAGCTGTAAAAACCGCTCAAGACGAGCTGAGGAATGCTCAGGACCTTGCCCTTCGAAACCATGAGGCAACATCATCGTCAGACCACACAGTCGGCCCCACTTGTGCTCCCCACTAGCGATAAACTGATCTATCACTACTTGAGCACCGTTCGCAAAATCGCCAAACTGGGCTTCCCATATAATCAAGCCTTTGGGCGCTGTAGTTGCATATCCATATTCAAAGGCCAGTACAGCCTCCTCAGATAGCACAGAGTCATAGATATCAAATCGCGGTTGCTCATCGTACATATTAGCCAGAGGCAGGTAAGCTTCACCATCGTTCTGATTAAACACTACGGCATGACGATGAGAGAACGTACCTCTGCGAACATCTTGTCCAGTAAAGCGGATCGGGTATCCCTCTCGCAGCAAGGTGCCATAGGCCAGCAGTTCTGCCATGCCCCAATTCAGAGGCAGCGCTCCTCCGGCCATCTTACGACGGTCATCATAAATTTTAGAGACCTGCCGCTGAACCTTAATGCCATCGGGAATCGTAGTAATTTTGGTTGCTACTTCCTGTAACTTTTGCAGATCGGTTGCTGTGTCACCTTCGGTGCGCCAATCATGGTCTAGGTAGGGGTTCCAATCAACAAACAACGAAGTATCAGGCTCTCTGACTAAGTTGTGTACCACAAACTCGCCCTTATCAAGCCTAGAACGGTAAACATTTGCCATTTCATTAGCCTGGGTCTGCTCGATAATACCTTCAGTGACTAATTTTTGAGCATAGAGAGTTCGAGTCGTCGAATGCTTTTTGATAATTTCGTACATTAACGGCTGTGTCGAAGATGGCTCATCGGTTTCGTTGTGACCTCGACGGCGGTAACAAACCAAATCAATAACAACATCTTTGCCAAATTCATATCGATAGTCTGTAGCTAGCATCGCAGCGAACATTACTGCATCAGGGTTATCGCCATTAACATGCAAAATAGGCGCGCCAACCATTTTGGCAATATCTGTACAGTATTCCGTAGATCGGGCGTCATCTTGTCTACTCGTGGTGAACCCCACCTGATTGTTAATAACAATATGTATGGTGCCGCCAGTTTTATATGCTCTGGTCTGGGAGAGCTGAAATGTCTCCATAACCACTCCCTGTCCCGCAAACGCAGCATCGCCATGCATCAATATAGGCACGACCTTTTGCCCTGTTGGGTCATTGCGTCGATCCTGGCGCGCTCGCCCTGAACCTACTACCACAGGACAGGAAATCTCCAAATGCGATGGATTAAAACCCAGCGCCATATGGACTTCGCCACCAGGAGTCATGACATTCGATGAGAAGCCTTGGTGATATTTTACATCCCCTGATGTATTGACCAGACGCTTACCTTCAAACTCGTCAAACATTTCAGCAGGGTTTTTGCCCAAGATGTTGACTAAAACATTTAATCGCCCACGGTGAGCCATGGCCATCACAATTTCTTTAGCGCCGTATTCTCCCGACCGCCTAACCAAACAGTCAAGAAGCGGGATAAGACTCTCACCGCCCTCAAGCCCAAAACGCTTGGTACCAGGGTACTTTGAGTCAAGGTGCTTTTCTAAACCCTCTGCGGCCGTCAACCTGTTAAGCACATCAATCCGAGCATCTTCGCCATAGGTGGGCTTAGACCTAACACTTTCAAACCTCTGGGCTAACCACTGCTTTTCTGCGAAAGAGGTTATGTGCATGAATTCGGGACCCAAGTTACCGCAATAGGTCTCTTCTAGGGCTTCAACTATCTCTCTTAGGGTCGCCTCGGGCTTGCCGATATAAAGGGGGCTGGTTTGAAATGTAGTATCCAAGTCAGCGTCGGTGAGACCGTGAAAATGCAGCTGTAAATCAGCCACGTCTTCACGAATCATGAGCCCTAATGGATCTAACTTCGCTTTTTGGTGGCCTCGGAATCGATAGGAACTGATTAACTGGACAACTTTTACCTGCTTACGTTCATGCTCCAAGTGGATTCCGCCGGAGCCTGGCGCAGGGGTCGGACGAGCTTGGCGTCTGCCGAGCAGCTCAAAATGCTGGATAATTGTGTCGTGAGAGATATCAGGTGCAATCGAACCATTGGTCCGAGGAAGGGAGTCAAAAAAGCTTCCCCACTCTTCTGGCACAGCGTTGGGGCTGTGCAAGTAGGTTTCATAGAGCCCTTCAATATACGCGGCGTTTCCACCAGAAAAGTGCGAGGAGCTGAGGAATTGCTCCATTAGGCCCTCAGGCATTGCTATTTGTCCTTATGACTGCAAATTTTGGCGCCATTTTAAAGGGCTAGCACGCCTACGGCTAGTAAAATTTCAGAAATTCGGCGATTTCCACCAAATTAACCAAATTACGCTGGGTTTCTCATCAACATGTTACGAATATGGCCAATCGCTTTGGTCGGATTCAAGCCTTTAGGACACACTTGAACGCAGTTCATGATGCCATGGCATCGAAACACACTGAACGGGTCGTCAAGCTTTGATAGCCTTTCTGCGGTAGCAGTATCTCTACTATCAGCCAAAAAACGGTAGGCCTGCAGAAGACCAGAAGGGCCTATAAACTTCTCCGGGTTCCACCAGAAGGAAGGACATGCTGTTGAGCAACATGCACAGAGAATACATTCGTAAAGTCCATCGAGCTTTGCACGCTCTTCAGGGGACTGCAAGCGCTCAATCTCTGGCGCTGGTGAGTTGTTAATCATATACGGCTGAATTTTCTCATACTGGGCATAGAACTGAGACATATCGATGACAAGATCTCGAATAACCGGCAATCCAGGTAGCGGACGAATAGTCAGCGAATTACCTTTCACTGCCTCCGAAAGCGGCGTAATACAAGCCAGACCGTTTTTCCCAGAGATATTGACACCATCAGACCCACAAACACCTTCTCGACAAGAACGCCTAAACACTAACGATGGATCCTCAACCTTTAGCTTCTCAAGAACATCTAAAACCATCAGGTCTTTCCCTTGGGTATCAAACTGAAAATCCTGCATGTAGGGTTCGTTATCAACTTCCGGGTTGTAGCGATAAATACTTACATTTAGCATAAATTAAAATCTCTTCTCGCAAAATCAATAGGTACGAATTTTTGGTTCAAAAGGCTCGCGGGTTTTTAGAGTGAAATTCACCGGGCGCTTACCGATTTCTTTACTTCCTGGAAAGTAAATAGAGTGACATAGCCAATTCTCATCATCTCGCTCTTGAAAATCTTCCCGAGCATGAGCGCCTCTACTTTCCGTTCTACCCTCTGCTGCGATGGCCGTAGCATAGGCAGTTTCAAACAAATTTTGTAACTCAAGAGCTTCAATTCGAGCGGTATTGAATGAGTTGCTTTTGTCGTCTAGGTACACGTTTTCAACACGGGGCCGCAGCTCATCAAGCTTTTGAACACCCTGCTGCATGTAATCTCCGCGCCTAAATACTCCGAAAAAGTTCTGCATGATGGTCTGTAATTCCGCTCGAAGGACCGCCGCATTCTCTCCTTTGGTAGACGCATTGATACGATTCAACCCAGCCATTGCGCGATCAATGTCCTCTTCAGTCGCATCTTTCAGGTCGATGCCTTTGCTCAACTCGTTTTCAATAAAGATCCCCGACGCACGCCCGAATACCACAAGATCAAGCAATGAATTTCCGCCCAAACGATTAGCGCCATGAACCGACACACAAGCAGCCTCGCCACAGGCATAAAAACCCTCGATAACTTGATCATTGCCCTCTCTATCTATGGTGAGAGCCTGCCCGTCAACGTTGGTTGGGATGCCTCCCATCATGTAATGGCAGGTAGGAACCACCGGAATGGGCTCTTTAACAGGATCTGCATGAGCGAAAGTCCGTGAAAGCTCAAGAATACCGGGAAGCTTGGCATTCAGCGCTTCTTCTCCAAGATGATCTAGCTTAAGGAATACATGGTCGCCGTCAGGACCGCATCCTCGTCCCTCAAGGATCTCCAGAACCATAGACCTAGCAACCACATCTCTACCCGCAAGATCTTTTGCATTTGGCGCATAACGCTCCATGAAGCGCTCGCCGTCTTTGTTGATCAGATAGCCGCCTTCTCCGCGACAACCTTCGGTAACCAATGTTCCGGCACCATGAATTCCGGTAGGATGAAACTGCCACATCTCAATATCCTGGACTGGAAAACCAGCCCGTATAGCCATTCCAACACCATCACCGGTGCAAATATGAGCATTGGTGGTAGACGCATAAATCCGGCCTGCACCGCCTGTGGCAAACACAGTAGCCTTTGATTTAACGTACACACACTCGCCGGTTTCAATATTTATTGCTACAACGCCAACGACGGCATTGTCTGAATTTTTCACTATATCTACGGCAAACCATTCGTTGAGAAAAACTGTTTTGTTCTTCAAATTTCCTTGATACAGCGTATGCAAGAGAGCGTGGCCGGTTCTGTCTGCGGCCGCACAGGTTCTAGCGGCTTGACCGCCAGCACCATAATCTTTTGATTGACCGCCAAAGGGCCGCTGATAAATACGACCCTCCTCTGTTCGAGAGAAAGGCAGTCCCATATGCTCAAGCTCGAAGACAGCCTCAGGGCCTGTCTGACACATGTATTCGATGGCTTCTTGATCACCAATGTAATCAGACCCCTTAATGGTGTCATACATATGCCACTGCCACTGATCATTTGGATCGTCGCTGGCAATTGCACAGGTAATCCCACCCTGAGCCGAAACGGTGTGTGAGCGCGTGGGGAAAACCTTGGTTATTACTGCTGTTTTATAACCTGACTGCGCTAGCTGAAGCGCTGCACGCATGCCAGAACCGCCACCGCCGACAATAACGGCGTCAAAACTCATTGTTCTTAAACTAGCCATGTACTTAAATTCCCCAAAGAATATCGATAGCCCAAACCAAATAGACCAAAATCACCGCGACCATACCAACTTGTAAAACTTTACGGATCATGTCAGCTTTTGGCCCAAGGAGTCTGACCGTTACATAGTCTGTAAGAACACACCAAATCCCAATCCACGCATGAGACGCAATAGAGGCCATCGTCAACAAGCTAAACAGCCGCATCGATAGCAGGCTATTTAATTCAGCCCATTGAGCGTAACTGATGCCTGGATTTGCCAAAAGGTAAGCAGTAACAAACAAGATATAAGCGGTCATGACCACAGCTGAAATTCGCTGAATCAGCCAATTAGTTACACCGCTTCGACTAAAACTGGAAACTATTCCTACCATGAGAGCACCCAACTGGTTATAACTAAAATGACTAAAAGCGATAGCGCCACTGCTATCCAAGCGCTGTTACGACCACTATTAAAGCTCTCTTCACCCAACCCAAAGTCCATCACGAGATGCCTAATACCTGCCACCGTGTGATAAGCAAGCGCGATAAGACTTCCCCATACAAAAAACGTCACCGCAGGATGAGCCACTAAATCTTTTAGCATGTTAAAGCTTTGTTCAGAGTCAAGGCTAAGATCGAGTAACCACAACATGACAGCCAAGCCAAAAAATGTAATCACCCCAGAGATTCGATGTAAAATTGAAACATAAGACGTGATAGGCAGTCTTATTGTCCCAAGATCCAAATTAACAGGTCTTTTCTTATCTACCATGCGCTACCTCATAGTTACTTGCCGAAGTTAGCCACTCCGCCATGAACATGTTGTTTAAATGAAATCGTCTTGGGTTCCTCCTGCGAATGCGGAGCTCCCTTTTGTTGGGCACGCAGTATAATAATAAGGGTACTCAAATTCAATTAGGATTCTCCGAAATACTAAACTGATATACCAAATTGATCTGCGGGGAGCAATTTCAATCACTTGTCCGCTAAATAGAGCGAAAATCTTGATTTAGTTCACATTGAAATTGCGTTGATGTCTGATAACATTCGGTAGGTAAATAGTGAATATCTAATCCAGACCATAAGCTATGACCGATTTACTTCTAACAAGCGCCCGGAGGAGGACTCTTAGGCTACCAAGGGAGCTCTTATACCATTAACATCGTGTTGACAATTTTCGCTGAGCATCTATAGTTGTTCACCGGATTTTCGGCCATCCAATGTAAAAATTCTAAGGAAAAATCATGACTGATCGCAAAGCGACCCTGACAATCGATGGAGAAGCGCCCATCGAGTTGCCTATTCTAACAGGTACCCGAGGCCAAGACGTAATAGACATAGGCACCCTCGGCAGCCACGGTTTCTTTACATATGATCCTGGATTCTCAGCCACTGCTTCATGCCAATCGGATATCACTTATATCGACGGCGATAAAGGTATTTTGTTACACCGTGGATATCCAATAGAAGTGTTAGCCGAGAAATCAGACTACATTGAAGCCTGTTACTTGCTTCTTGAGGGAGCACTCCCCACCGCTGAGCAGAAGCAAAGTTTTGAACATACTATTAAGTATCACACCATGGTAAATCGCTCAATTGAGCAGTTCATTAGTGGCTTCAGATATGACGCTCATCCAATGGCAATGCTTTGCGGGGTTGTAGGTGCTATGTCTTCGTTCTATCACGACTCTTTGGACATCACAGATCAAGAGCATAGGTCAATCTCTGCTCACAGGCTTATTGCAAAAATGCCTACTATTGCTGCCATGTGTTACAAGCATTTTGTGGGGCAACCCTACGTGTATCCTGACAATACGCTTTCATATTCAGAGAACTTTCTCCATATGATGTTTGGCACTCCCTGCGAGAAGTATGAATGTCACCCTGCATTAGCCAAGGCAATGGACCGTATATTCCTGCTCCATGCCGACCATGAGCAAAATGCCTCAACCTCAACTGTTCGACTAGCTGGTTCATCAGGAGCCAACCCTTTTGCTTGTATTGCAGCAGGCATTGCTGCACTTTGGGGGCCTGCGCACGGTGGAGCAAATGAAGCTGTTCTTGGAATGCTCGATGAAATTGGTCATGAAGATAATATTGAAGAGTATATTGGCAAGGCTAAAGACAAAAAAGACCCCTTCAGACTGATGGGCTTTGGGCACCGGGTATATAAAAACTATGACCCACGGGCCACAGTTATGAGACAGACATGCGATGAGGTCCTTGAAGTTTTGGGTGTGCAGAACGATCCATTATTCAAGTTGGCTAAAAAACTAGAAAAAATCGCTTTGGAAGATGAATATTTTGTTAGTAAGAAACTTTATCCAAATGTAGATTTTTACTCAGGCATCATTTTGAAAGCTATGGGTATTCCAGTAGAAATGTTTACCGTCATTTTCGCCACAGGTCGCACTGTAGGTTGGATTTCTCACTGGAACGAAATGATCACTAATCCTTATCGTATCGGACGGCCCCGCCAGTTGTACACTGGTGCTGACGTCAGGGATTACACTCCAGTAGAAGATCGTTAATCTGACATTCAAGACAAGAGAAAGTTAGAAAGGCAGCCTTGGCTGCCTTTTTTGTATCTCATTAATCTTCAGTTAAATCAATGTACCCAATGATGTCTTTTGGCTTTCTGAGCAACTGATTTTGCCGTAGCGGCAGGCATAGCATTAATCTCTAGACGGTCGAAAAACAAAGGCTCCACCGTCGACTTGCCACTAACCATCTCCGACATATCACTGACATCATATAAACGCCCATTAATCATAGTGTGGGATATCAGTTCACTTCGGCGAATATCATTCAGAACATCACCGTCAGTAATGACTATATCCGCAAGCTTACCTACCTCAATTGAACCTAGATCTGTATCCATCCCTAAAGCGATCGCTGGATCATAGCTACCACTGCGAAGAGCTTCCCAAGGAGTGAAACCACCTTGATTTAGCATCCACATTTCCCAATGAGCGGCCAAACCTTCTCGCTGACCATGAGCGCCAATCAATACACGCACACCAGCATCCCGTAACGTCTTAGCATAGCTGGCAACTTTTATATGATTATAATGGTCATCTGGGGCGGTGGCTCGACGAATGGAACGCGGTTCAACAATATACCTCGGCGCATAACGCATTAAACGGGGATTTTCCCAGACATTAGTACGGTCATACCAATACTTCTCACCCTCTAAGCCACCATATGCAACAACCAATGTTGGGTTGTAGGCCATATCTGTTTGACTCCAGTATTGAGTAAGATCATTGTAACCGGTGGCAATATTTAGCGAATGCTCCAATGTTGTGTGGCCATCAGAAATCATGCTCATATTTTGGTAAAGCTTTCCGCCGCCTTCAGGAACGACCATCAATTCTAAATCACGTGCAGCCTTGAGAACCTGCTGTCGCTGCTCTCTGCGCGGTTGGTTGTAGCTCTTGACTGAGACCGCTCCCATATCCTTAAGTCTCTGCAGATGAAAAAATGCATCATCATAACTATCAATTCTAGCGTGAGCAGTGGGTGAATTAGCACCATACACAATGGTACCTGTGGAAAATATTCTAGGTCCCAGTATTTGCCCATTGCGCTGCATTTCCGAGGCGGCAAATATTTCCGAACTATCGTTAGAAGGATCGTGAATCGTAGTAACACCAAAGGCTAGACTAGACAGGTTCTTCCAGTTCTGTTGTGGAATAATCTCCTCATTAGCTTGAGATCCGTGGGCATGTCCATCGATTAACCCGGGAATTAAAGTCTTACCGGTAACATCAACTCGAGTGGCTTCAGAAGGAATAACAACATCATCAACGCTTCCCACTGCAACAATACGATTGTGCTCGACCAACACAACACCATTACTGATAACTTCCTGAGTCTCATCCGCATTGCGCATGGTAACAATTTGACCACCAACTAGGGCAATGATTGAGTCGGGCTTGTCTGCTGTCTCAGTAAATCCTAAGTCAATGCCCTCGGTTACAGGTTCAGGCAATTCTTCAGGAGACCCATCAAGGAAACTGAAGGCTTCATTAAGCTCTCGTTCAAACACGGTTGCGGCATGAGACCAACTCAGGCGAGAACTGTCAGCAGACCAGTTCAGATATTCTCCAGCGCGTGCAGAGACTTGCGCCACCGGCAATCCACCGGTTTCAGCACCAAGATCTTGCTGAGTCCCTGTGTGAAGCACAGGCGCGACAAAGGCATTATTTTGATGGGTATAAGCTACCCACTTGCCATCAGGAGAAAGTTGGAACTCCGTAACTTTATCTCCCTTGAGAAGCTGACGTTCATCCTCTCCGTCTAAATTAACACTACGAAGCTCAAGTTCCGTGTACTTGCTGTCAGGAACATAACTTGTATAGTAAAGACGGTCTTCATCGGCTCCAAAGTGGGCGTTAAACCCCCTTTCTAGGATCTTCTCCATTTCTTTTGTTTTGATATTAGCTATGTAAATACCTGGTTCCATAGACCACTCAGGAGACAGCAAATAACCCCCTGTGACTCTGCGAAAAACAAGCTTATCTTTGGTTGGTGAGAACTTAGGCTCCACATAAATACCAGGCTCTGTGGTGATGGTCGCTCCCTGGCCACCGTTGATGCTTACCACTTTTACTGCCCCAAGATCAGTATCACTCCACGTACTGTAGACCACTGATTTACCATCTCGTGAAAAGCTAGGATAAAACTCATCATGGTCATTTTGTCGCGTAAGCCTTTTCACTCGACCGCTTTTAACATCACGACGATACAATTTACCCAGAGCTTGGTAGACAACAGAATCTCCTGTGGGGGACATGCTGGCCCAACGAATCATTTTTACATCAAAGGCGTCAGGGGCCACATCTACAGCAAATCGCACTGCCTGTTGCACCTGCTTCTCAGTCTTCACATGCATAGGAATAACCGTAACATCCAAACTTTCAACATGTAATTTATGGAATTTTCCGGCGGTCCAGTAGATTATGTGTTGACCGTCGGGTGTCCAGTCAAAATAGGCAAAGTTACCTTCAGAACCAAAAGTTTCCTGATGATCCCTCTCCATCTCTGTGGACAGTCTTCGATCAATACCCGACTTAAGATTTTTTAAGTACAGAACAGTCTTTGTGTCCTCGCGTTTGAGGTAAGCCATATACTCACCATCAGGAGAGGGGGTGGCGACGATGGCACCACCTGCCCCACCGATGTAACTGATGGATTCACCTGTCTCAAGGTCATGACGCATGATATTAAATAATTCGGTGGTAGAGTTTTTCCCATATTGCCAAATACGTCCCGGGGTCACATCATCGGTGTAGTACAGATATTTTCCATCGGGAGAAAATGCTGGGTCTGTCATGTTTTTCTGAGTATGAGGACCGTAAGCGCGTTTTGTGACCATCACACCATCACCACCTGACCGATGGTACATCCAAATCTCACCAGCAGGGATCGAACGAGATGACATAAAACCTTTTGTCACTGCGACGAAGTTACCATCAGGGCTCCAACTGGGTGTATGGATTAGCGCTGTTTCTTCACTACTGATCTGCCGAGGATTATCACCATTAGCATCCATAATCCACAAATTAGAAGCCCCGTCTCGATCACTAATAAACGCTATGCTTTGCCCATTTGGGCTATAGGCTGGCTGCATGTTCCAATCAAATCCTTGCACCAATGGGCTAGCTTCGCCACCACTAATGGGAATAGTGTATATATCGCCCAACATATCAAAAACAAGAGTCTCCCCATCTTTACTCACACTGAGGTTTGACCACGTTGTTTCTGTCGTATCAATTGAGATGGTTTTCATCTCGCCCTTAGGTTCCGTGACATCCCATTCGTTTTCAGCCGCCTCCTCCAAAGTGTCCGAGGAAAATACAGGGGCAAAAGTAAAACTACATAAGAGGGAAATTATGAAAGTGCGGAGTCTATTATTGATCATGTCTTCTGAGCCTCGATAAAATTCACAGCGCCATAGCTAGCATTGATAACATGGGGCCATAATATCCTAACAATTGACGCAATGGGAGTGGCGGGTATATACAAATTAAAAAACGTAATTAACCTAGGATATGGGTCCAGAATGAAAACGGAAGACTTCGTCAGGGTGCTCGATAAGGTGTTGCTCACGTTTAGCAAAAAAAGCAATTCGTTCCTCAATGGTTTGGTCGCCAGCAGCTTTTTCAGCAAGACTCAAATAATCTTTAAAATGCCGTCCTTCCGATTTTAGAAGTGACAAATAAAATGCCTCTAACTCGGAATCTAAATAGGGTGCCAGCCGAGCAAAGCGCTCACAAGACCTCGCTTCTATAAAAGCGCCGATAATTAGTATATCGATAAGCTTACCGGGATCGTCATTTCTAGCTAGTTCACGCAACCCCGAAGCATATCTGGAGGCTGTTATATGCTGATAGGAAATATCACGCCGTCGCATGATTGCAATAACTTGTTCAAAATGACGCATCTCTTCCCTAATGAGCCTAGACATCTTATTAATCAATTCGAAGTTATCTACATAGCGATAGATTAAATTCATAGCAGTGCTCGCGGCTTTCTTCTCGCAGTTAGCATGATCAATTAACATTATTGCCTGATTATCTAGAGCATTTTCTAGCCAGCGATCAGGAGTTTTACACGGTAGAAAATTTTGAATATCTTGTAATGCCGTTGTCATAATTCCAGCCTGTTAATATGCTGCCAAACTATAGTTGCAGCAAACTTTGTGATTTTCGAACTTTACCACGGATAAGACAAAAATGACCTTGTATATTTGTATAATCTTACCCTCTCCATAAACAGCTCCCACCGACCGCTAAACAGTACTTAGACTACATCCTATCATTGTCACTCTCATTTTTATTTTTCATTAGAACGCTGAGTTTTATGTATTATCAAAGAACAACAACGTCGTTTTAAATATTGCAGCTTGAGGTTAGCAATGCCTCATAATTTGCAACAATGGGCTGGTACTGCTCGGGGTCTTTTCTTGCTTTCTGTCGATAGTGGCCGACGATCCGTCTCCAATATTGTTGATGATTCGAATTCGACCAATCCCACATCACAGAGCCTGTGTTAGCGATTTCCTTAGTGGCGTCTTTTGATACATAAATCCCTTCATAGAAACGATTATTTTCAAAAATAATTTGCTCACCTTTTAGCCTGTATCCATTACTAATGAGAGCGTTTCGAACTGCATAGTTTCCGTGGACCGAACAGATCAGTAGGTCAAATGCAGCCTGAGGAGCAGATGAACATAGGCTATTGATAAATTCAACAGTTTGGCGGGCGCCAACCCCAGCAATAATGAATAACTGAGAATCTCTGTTAGGTACAACAATCTCTTTCACATCACCGCAACGAACATGCCAAGTATATTCGTCAACAGGACAATTTCTTCTCAGTATTGCCTCAAGTTTTTTCATTTGCTCTTCAAGAACATCAACAAAAACGACCTCACCAGCCCGTGACCTTTTAAGCAGAGACATACCGAGTAATCCATGATCACAACAACAGTCCCAAACCGTTTGGTAGGGTTCCACCAGCATGCTCTCCAGCAAACTAAGTCTGCTACCGGGCTTTAACAGTCTTTTATTTTTGTTCATTTAGATTAGCCCCTGTTTCATAATTCATCAGCGTCTTTCAGCCCTAGAGGTTAAATAACTGAAACCTTATGCAATGTTTTTATAGCGATCTTCTCGGCATTGGCTCCGACACTTATTGCTACACATAATTGTACTATTTTTAGACTGAAATACGGAGTGCTTTAAGGGTGAGTAGTGGAGACAGAGGCTATAACAACGGAGTGAATTAACTCAACCAAATAATCGCCGAAACAACTCAGGCTAATAATGGTTATATACCTTAAGTCGCTGTAAATAAAGTACAGATTAACGTATAATTTCGCCCGAAATCTAAAGCCGTAAACGGCCTACAAAGACTACACCAATAAGACTAAAGGAGAAGCACACCGTGCTAGAAGCCTATCGCACTCACGCAGCAGAACGCCATTTACAGGGAATTCCCCCCAAAGCGCTAGACCCAGAGTGGACGGCTGGTTTGGTTGAGTTGTTAAAAAACCCTCCTGCAGGGGAAGAAGATTTTCTGGTGGATCTAATCTCCAATCGTGTGCCACCTGGTGTGGACGAAGCAGCCTATGTGAAAGCAAGCTTTTTGACCGCACTCGTCAACGGAGAAGCCTCTTCACCCCTTATTGACCGTAAGGCAGCGGTGAAGCTGTTAGGAAATATGCACGGAGGCTATAACGTTGCCACTTTGGTCGAGCTTTTAGATGATGACGAGCTAAAAACCCTGGCAGCTGAAGAGCTCAAGTCTACCCTTCTGGTGTTCGATGCTTTTCATGACGTTGCTCAAAAATCCGATGCAGGTAACGAACATGCAAGGGCCGTTATGCAGTCGTGGGCCGATGCCGAGTGGTTTACATCCAACGACGCCGTTCCTCAGAGTATCAAGGTTACTGTTTTTAAAGCTACTGGTGAAATCAATACCGATGATTTATCTCCTGCGCAAGATGCCTGGTCACGCCCTGATATACCGCTTCACGCGCGCGCCATGTTCAAGATGACTCGAGAAGGAATGCACCCGGAGGAGCATGGAGTGATTGGCCCTATGACCCAGATCGAAGAACTCAAAGGTCGAGGACTTCCCGTTGCTTTTATAGGTGATGTTGTGGGTACAGGTTCATCGCGTAAATCCGCAACTAATTCAGTTTTATGGTTTTTTGGCGAAGACATGCCCGGAGTACCTAACAAACGTTCGGGTGGCATTTGCTTTGGCAGCAAAGTCGCTCCGATCTTCTTCAACACAATGGAGGATGCTGGTGCATTGGTCTTTGAAGCCCCAGTAGACAACATCAACAACGGGGATGTAATTGAGATCTTCCCCTATGAAGGCAAGATTTTAAACGAAAATGGCGAGGTGATTTCAGAGTTTGAACACAAATCTGATGTGATACTCGATGAGGTGCAGGCTGATGGCCGAATTAATCTTATTATCGGACGGGGTCTGACTCAGCGTGCACGAGAGCACATGGGGCTGCCACCCTCTGAAGTGTTCCGGCATCCAACTCCACCAATACAAAGCGATGCGGGCTTTACACTCGCACAAAAAATGGTGGGTAAAGCCTGTGGTACTGATGGCATTAGGCCTGGTACGTATTGTGAACCAAAGATGACTACTGTGGGGTCCCAAGACACCACTGGCCCGATGACAAGAGATGAGCTGAAAGATCTAGCATGCCTTGGTTTCTCAACCGATTTAGTTATGCAGTCCTTCTGTCACACCGCCGCCTATCCCAAACCTGTGGACATTGATACTCAGCATAATCTGCCCGATTTTATAATGAACCGCGGCGGAGTATCTCTGAGACCGGGGGACGGTATTATCCACAGCTGGCTAAATCGTATGTTATTGCCTGACACAGTGGGAACTGGAGGTGATTCTCACACAAGATTCCCAATGGGTATTTCATTCCCAGGAGGATCTGGCTTAGTAGCTTTTGCCGCAGCAACCGGCGTTATGCCCCTGGACATGCCTGAATCCGTTCTAGTGCGTTTTAAAGGCGAAATGCAGCCAGGTATCACTCTGCGTGATCTGGTTCATGCCATCCCGTATTACGGTATTAAAGAAGGCCTATTGACCGTCGAGAAGAAAGGTAAGAAAAACTTCTTTAGTGGGCGTATTTTGGAAATTGAAGGAGAAGGTATAGAAAGTCTGACGGTTGAGCAGGCATTTGAACTCTCAGATGCCTCTGCAGAGCGTTCTGCGGCAGGTTGCACCATCAAACTCAGTGAAGACTCGGTTGCTGAATACCTCCGCTCCAACATCACTTTACTGCGCTGGATGATTGCCGAGGGATATGGCGATGTGAGGACACTAGAGCGCCGAGTACGAAAGATGGAAGAATGGCTAGAAAACCCAACTCTAATGGAAGCCGATTCGGATGCTGAGTATGCGGCTATTATCGAGATAGACCTTGCAGACATTGTCGAACCCATTGTGTGCTGCCCGAATGATCCTGATGATGCAAAATTGCTTTCAGAGGTAGCTGGAGACAATGTGGATGAGATATTTATTGGCTCCTGTATGACCAACATTGGTCATTTCCGCGCTGCGGGCAAATTACTGGATGAAGCTGGCTCCGTAGATTCTAGATTCTGGATTTGTCCACCGACACGGATGGATGCTCATACCCTTATGGAAGAAGGCTACTACAACATTTATGGAAAAGTTGGCGCTCGGACAGAGATGCCTGGATGCTCTCTATGTATGGGTAATCAGGCGCGAGTACTAGCGGGAGCCACCGTACTTTCAACATCGACTAGAAACTTCCCCAATCGCTTAGGCGATGGTGCTAATGTCTACCTGACCAGTGCGGAGCTAGCCTCCGTGGGCGGTATTCTAGGGCGTCTTCCGACAGTAGCTGAATATATGGATTACGCAACTAAAATCGACTCTATGGCTGACGAGGTGTACAGCTACATGAATTTTGACCAAATAGAGTCTTTCCAAAAATCTGCAGAGCAAGGCAAGTTGATTGCCGCGGAACAAATTGTCGAGGTTAGGTAGCATTAATTAGGACAAGTTAGATACAAAAAAACCCGCGCAAGCGGGTTTTTTAACACTTGAGCAAACAGTTACATATATGCGTTCGATGTGTCGCTGTGGTCTGTGACATCTTTTACACCGAGCAACTCTGGTATCTTATCCATCAAAGTTTTCTCAACACCTTCTTTTAATGTTAAATCAACCGCTGAGCAACCTTGGCAGCCTCCACCAAATTCAAGCACGGCATAGCCTTCATGTATTTCTGAAAGAGACACAACGCCACCATGAGAGGCCAACCCTGGGTTAATTTCGTTATAGAGCAAGTAGTTAACTTTATCTTCCACCGGGCTATCGTCACTTATATTGGGTAAGCGTGAATTCGGCGCTCTGATCGTCAACTGTCCCCCGAACTTGTCTTCAGCAAAATCAACCATCGCGTCATCAAGAAAGGGAATGCTGCGCTGCTCGTAGTAGCCATTAAATTTACCATACTCTACAACGAGATCCTCATCATTGTGCTCGCCAGGGCGACTGTAAGCTATGCAAGTCTCCGCCTTGGGAGTACCAGGGTCGGATACAAACATACGAATACCAATGCCCTCACAATTCTGCTTCTCCAGAAGACCTGCAAGATAATCTTGAGCCGAATCTGTAATCGTTACGTTCAACATAACCTTATCCTGTAAATTTCAATCAATTTTCTATGCCTCTATTTTACCGATTACTGTAGAATTGACCACACTCAATACTCAATAAGTAAAACTTTACACCAACCAATGCTCATATCGGCCCAAATGTCTGGAGTCACCAGTGAAACAGGAAGAAAAAAGTAAACAAAAACCTCGATTTGGCTCTGTTATCCTGAGCATTCTTGCAGCGGCAATTGGAGTACAGAGCGATAAGAATAGAGAGCGAGACTTTGCCAATGGCAGCCCTCTTACATTCATTATTGGCGGTTTTGTTTTCACGATACTATTCATAGCGACCGTGGCTCTGGTAGTGGGCTTTGTACTTAGCCGCGCAAACGCCTGACTACAAGATTTTCAGCCTTTGTGCTAGCTCCGATAAAAATCCTCGACGCCAAATTCCTCATAGCTCGCAATAGAACCAGTGATAGCTCCCAAATAACCTGCATTTCGAGTCAGAACCTGTGAAGCAAAAAAATGTGTTGTCGCGATTTTTTGTTTGTAAAACCGATCGTCACTACCAGCAGAAACATGCGCTTGAGCTGCCAATGCTAGTTTCACCAACAACCAGTAACTAATGGAGTTACCAAATAACATCATAAAATTAAATGCCACAAATGGCGATTTTGTTGGCTCATTCTTGATATAAGCCAACGCTGTTTTACACTGCGCAATAGCTGATCCTAGCGCCTCAAGGAGTTCTGCGACCACTGGAGAGTTAGATGTTTCAATATCTCCAGTCGAGATCATGTTGTCGAGAATCAAACTCAGCCCCTCTCCACCGTCTCGCATACATTTACGACCGATAAAATCTAAGGCTTGAATACCGTTGGTGCCTTCATATATCGGCAGAATTCTAGCATCACGCATATGTTGGGCGGCTCCAGTCTCTTCGACAAAGCCCATGCCTCCATGAACCTGCACACCTAGCGAGGTAACTTCCATTGAGACCTCGGTACACCAGCCTTTCACTAGAGGCGTTAATATTTCCACCAGCAATTCATCGGCCTTGCGAAGATCATCGCTAAAAGCATGATGACTGCGGTCCTCCGCTGCAACAGCGTACATTGAAAGAGCTCGACCACCTTCAGTTAGCGCTCGCATTTGTAATAGCATTCTCTTTACATCGCCGTGATGAATAATTGGGGCTCGACCGTCGATACCAACTACTTTCCCTTGCACCCTCTCAGCAGCGTAACTCACCGCTTGCTGATATGCCCGTTCACTAATAGCAACCCCCTGATGTCCAACACCTAATCTAGCGTTATTCATCATACTGAACATACACATTAGGCCTTTATTCTGGGGCCCAACGAGATAGCCCACTGCTCCGCCCTTGTCGCCAAATGCCATAGTGCAGGTGGGACTGCAATGAATGCCCAGTTTATGCTCTACCCCTACGGCCCTTAGGTCATTGCGCTCTCCTAAACTACCGTCTGAGTTAACTAAAAACTTGGGCACTAAAAATAGTGAAATACCGTGATTTCCCGGAGGTGCATCGGGCAACCTAGCAAGCACAAGATGGATAATATTTTCTGTCTGCTCATGATCACCCCAAGTAATATATATCTTTTGACCTGAGACCAAATAATGATCTCCGTTGGGAACCGCTTTACATTGAACTGCGGATAGATCGGAACCTGCTTGAGGTTCAGTTAGATTCATTGTCCCTGACCACGCCCCGCTGGTTAGATTGGCCAAGTAGGTATTTTTCTGCTCCGTTGAGCCATAGAGATGCAGCGAATGGATAACTCCGCGAGTTAGTAAAGGCAATAAGCTCAGGCCCATGTTGGCTGACTGCAACATTTCTTGAACAGCAACATCAACTACGGTCGGAAAGCCCGAGCCATCGTATTCAACAGCCCCACTGAGTCCACTCCATCCAGCCTCAACCATTTTCTGGTTAATTCCCTCTATCGCAGGGGCTGTAATTACGTGGCCATCATCGATGTGAGTTTTTTGGCTATCGGCTATGGAGTTTGTTGGTGCTACTACCTCTTCAAAGAACTTTGCCGCCTCGGGTAGAATGGCCTGAATCATATCTGAACCGACATCCTGGTAGCCCGGCCGCTGACTCAACTCGTTGTAGTCAACTAGTTCCTCAAGAATAAAGGAAAACTCTTGAATAGGGGCTTTGTAAGCAGACATTTGCAATAACCTCAACGTATTAACTAACAATTTACAGCAATTAGCATCTCAAAATGTAAGCACAAGTGTCTAGATTGCGTTTACCGCTGTAAACCTAAAACGATGACTCACTAGTCTATCTAATGTTTTGTCTTGAGCTAATTTGATCCGTGGAAAGCCATTAAGTTAAACAAGCTAAAACCATTAGACTCCCAAAAATTGCTCTGCTGTGAGGTCGTAACAGGTACTATCTAATTGAGCGACCAGCTCAAGATTGGGCTTTATCTTGGGTAACTCATAATTGAAGAAAAACTTCATCGCTGCAATTTTTCCCTCGTAAAAAGCATCATCCTTAGAGTTTCCTTTCTGCTTACCTTCAACTGCAGCAACGGCTTGTTTTAACCACATCCAAGCAATGACCAGGTGTCCCATTGCATCCAAGAATATAGTTGCATTTGCCAAAGCAAGAGAGGGATCATCTGCCTTGCCAACGACGTCAATAGTTTCCTCTACCTGTACTAGGGACGTTTCAAGCTGCTCACAAAATGAGGTTAGCTCAGAATGCGAGATAGCGGAATCTATGGTTCCTTGGATTTCTTGGCGAAGGATGGATACTGCTGCACCACCATGCATGCGGACTTTACGCCCCAGAATATCCAGTCCTTGAATACCCCAGGTTCCCTCATGAATATGATTCAATCGATTATCCCGGTAGAGCCTCTCAACCGGATATTCTCTTGTATAGCCATACCCTCCCAACACCTGAATCGCAAGTTTGTTCGCTTCTAGGCAATATTCAGAGGGCCATGACTTACAAATAGGCGTTAGCAAGTCCAATAACAGATCGATACGTTGGTGCTGATCCTTGTCATCTGAGAGTTTCTTGGTATCAATCAACTCGGCACAGTAATAAATTAGAGTCTGGGCGCCCTCAATAAAAGCCTTTTGAGTCATCAACATACGCTTTATGTCGGCATGCTCACTGATCATGATCTGTGGCTCTTCTGGATTACGATTCACCAAGGGTCTTCCTTGAGGACGATTTCTGGCGTAGTCCAATGAGTACAAGTAGCCACCAAGACCAGTCATTACGGCAGACATACCTACCGAAATACGCGCCTCATTCATCATATGAAACATGTTAGCCAGCCCTTGATTGGGCTCGCCGACTAGGTAACCTATGGAATCACCGGATTCGCCAAAATTAAGCAAGCAATTAGTCGCTCCTCGACAACCCATCTTATGGTTAAGCCCTGCAAGAGCTATGTTGTTAAAGTCACCAATACTCCCATCATCATTGACTCGGTTTTTAGGCACTAGGAACAGCGATATCCCCTTAACTCCCGGTGGTGACCCGGGGATCTTAGCAAGCACCATGTGAATAATGTTCTCAGTGATGTCCTGTTCACCACCTGATATCCACATCTTAGTGCCACTAATCGAATATGAACCATCTGTGTTTAAATCAGCTTTAGTTCTAATGTCAGCCAGAGAAGAACCAGCTTGGGGTTCTGATAAACACATGGTTCCAAACCAATTTCCGTCCACCAAATTTGGTAGATATTTTCTCTTCAACTCATCCGAACCACATGCATTAAGCATGTTGGCTACTCCTTGAGTTAGAAATAAATAGATATGAGCAGGATTGTTAGCACAAACGAACATGCCATTAAGCGCCTGATCCATCATCCAAGGGAGCTGCATACCGCCCACATCTAAGTCGTATGCAGAAGCACAGAGCCCAGCTTCCTGGTAGGCCCCAATCGCCTCTTTCAACTCAGAGATAGTTTCGACTTTTCCATCAACAAATTGAGGTTCGTTTGCATCTAACTTCGCTGCACAGGGCAAAAACTGGTCTTCCGCAATGGTTTGACACAAGTCCATCATGGCATCAAGCGACTCTCGATCGTAATCGGCATATCGTTCTGACTCAAGAATTCTCTCCAAATCAAGAGTTTCATATAGCACGAAATCCAGATCCCGACGATTGACAATCATTGACATAATCTTTCCTCTTATTTTAATTAATGCTCTTAACGAATTTAACCCTGAAGCATCAGATTTAGTCCAATGGTACGGAACGAAAGCCAGTTTCGACCTACTCCTAAAGCAAATACATCAACGGACACAACTAAGCATCTTCGTCTGAAACCATTACAACCTGATTTCCACCATTTTGTTTTGCTTTTAAAAGAGCTTTATCAGCTTCTTCGATGGAATCAATTAAAGCGCCACCATTTGGGACTTTTACTCCAATAGACACTGGTACTCGAATTCCACTAGAGGCTCCTACATCATGCTGAATTGCGAATAAACCAACTCTTATGCGCTCTGCCACACTATGAACTTGATCTGCTCGCGCTGAAGTTAGAAAAATAACAAACTCGTCTCCACCCCATCTTGCAACTCGATCATTGTCGCGAAGCTGGCTCAGCAATGAACTTGCTATTCTCTTTAAAACAGCATCACCTTTCAAATGCCCATATTTGTCATTAACTCCTTTAAAGTCATCAATATCAACCATCAAAATGGTTCCAACGCCTGATAATGGGGATAACTCACTGAAATGGGGTACTACATCATCCGTGAAAGCTTTACGGGTCATGACATTGGTTAAGAAATCTCGATTCGCCGCATCTAAAAGTTCTTGCCGCCTCTCCGCCCTATTTGCGAGCCAGGCTAAAACACGCAACCAAAGCCAATTTACAAAACCTGCGCAAATAATCGCTGCAACAAAGGTCTGTATTAAGTCAGACAATCGATCAGATTTACTCAATTGAATCGAAGATAAAAGGCTCGCATAGTCCGCTTTTAATACCATCGGAGTCACCTTGTTTATCGACATTTTAAGTTCTTGACCTTCACGAAAACTCAATTGATCGAATATTGAGATATCAGACTTTGGGCTAACTGATCCTCCGTACAGATCAACAAACTGCATCTGGCCATTTAATGTCTTGACAGGAAGGGGTTGCTCGTCGCCACTTCCAAAGCTTTGACGCAATTCCGAATCATTAGGCAGAGGTTTCCATCTCCATTTAGTCGAGTCACTTCTTGCTGACCAAACACCACTATTGTTATAAATCTCTAGCTCGCTTTTCTCTAAATCTCCAAGCAAAGCCACTCGAGCCTTATTGAACAAACTAGTAGCATCAACATGGTAGACCAAATACCCAAATCTTTGCTCTGACACTAGTAATGGAGTAATCAGCTGATATTCAGGGTTTGCATCAAGTATCACACCTCCATCATGATCTCTTGGTCTAGCTGGCGTTATCCAGAATTGATTATTCTGGAGTTCGACAGATGAAGGATGGTACAACCTGTGGTTATAATTCTGATAATGACTATAAACTTCACTCATCACACTGTCACTCTCAGAGCCAACACCTAATATTTCTATGCCTTTATTATCAACGATATGTAAATATTTATAGGTGGAATGCGCTGCAACAACGTTTTCCAAAAGACTGTTTACATCCCTTTTATGTCCAGAAGTTCGGTCGAGTAAAAAACGTTTTATAATGAAAGAATTCCGTAACTCTGAGGCATGTAAGCCGACTTCCAAAGCTTCACGTTTAAAAGCATTAAAGCTGACATTTGACATTAGTTGGTGGCGATCATTAATACGATAAATTGTACTGTCTATTCGATGTTTCCAACCAATAGTCAATACGAGAAGAAAGCTAACCACCAGTATGAGTACTAGTACAACACTGCCACGACGGCCCTTAAAGTTGTTAGCATATCTAGGGGTTTGTTCAGCAATATTACTTCTCCATGAGGACTCTGTCACAAAATAATCTTCCTTTATTATCCATATGCCACAATAAACTTCGGTCAGCCACAGAGGACAAAAACGATGGCGACTTTTAATCAATATAGCATAGATTGCAAGACGTATATTTAATTATAAATACACGTTGTTGGAAAATGAATGACCATCCGCACGTTCAAAAATTTTGCTACTGTATCTTAGTAATTATTAGGCAAATTAAGAGCCTAAATAATGATGGATTTGCTCAAGCCTCAGAATCTAAAGCGCTGAATAAGCTAATATTTCTGTTTTTAGTTGCAGCCTAATTTCTGCTAAGTAAACTAAGCTACTAAAAAATATAAAAACACTGTTAGATTTAAGAGGGAAAACCGATGATTGCACTTGACCAACTCAGCTGCGTAGCTGATATAACTCGTTATCAATCTAAAATTAACGGGCACCGAGTCGCTCAAATCTTTGAAGGCAGAGAAACGACCTATACCGTCTTAGATTATAAGGCCAGCCAAGTTGCTAATGGGCTTATTGCCGCTGGTTGTGAGCCCAATACACGCATTGGTTACCTGGGTAAGAACAGTGATTATTTCTTTGAAGTCATGTCCGGTGCGGCTAAGGCTAATCTGGTTATTACAGGTGTTAATTGGCGATTAGCACCACCGGAAATAGAATATATTCTCAACAATGCCTGCATTGACATACTGTTTGTAGGAGCAGAATTCTACGATGTTGTTGAGCAATTAATGCCTAATATAGGAAATATCCGCCAATTTATTGCCATCGATGGCGGTCATAGTGAATGGCGCGACTACGGCTCATGGCGTGATACTCAAGATTCAACAGATCCAATGTTGCCTGCTTCTCTAGACGATGATGTCATGCAACTATATACCAGCGGTACCACTGGACACCCAAAAGGCGTTCAACTAACAAATGGCAATTATCTTGATGTCTTGGATCAAGCTGCCAATGGCGGATGGGGTGATTGGGATGAAGGCGAAGCCAGTATCGTGGCCATGCCAATCTTTCATGTCGCTGGGGTTAATGTTGGAGTGGTCGGCCTGTGCCAAGGGCTTACCAACGTCATTCTTAAAGATGTTGATCCTGTGGTCATACTAGATTTGCTTGAAAAATACCGTGTGAAGTATGCCTTTTTTGTTCCTGCAGTTATCTTGTTTTTGAACTCTATTCCAGGCGTACGCGACAGAGACTTTTCAAATCTAGACTTTTTGCTCTATGGCGCTAGCCCGATTTCTGAGGACGTGCTACTCACCGCTAAGGATATTTTTAAATGTAACTTCTGTCAGGTGTATGGGCTCACTGAAACCTGTGGTGCAGGCACTATTTTACAGCCAGAGGATCATGATCCATCTTTAGGGAAACTGCGCTCCTGCGGCAAAGCAGCACCAACAGCAGAAGTACGTATTATCGGTGAGCAAGGTCAGACTCTTCCCGCTAATGAGGTTGGTGAAATCATCTACCAGTCTAAGGCCTTGATGAAAGGTTACTGGAGAAACGATGAGGCCACCGCTAAAGCGGTACAAAATGGTTGGTTCCATACTGGTGATGCGGGCTATTTAGATGAAGACGGCTATCTTTACATACATGACAGAATCAAAGACATGATCGTCTCTGGTGGTGAAAACGTGTATCCCGCGGAGGTTGAAAACGCTCTCTTTGACCATGAGGCTGTTGGCGATGTGGCGGTGATCGGAGTGCCTGATGAGAAATGGGGTGAGGCTGTGAAAGCTGTTATCGTACTAAAACCTGGTATGACGGCCACCGAGGATGAGATTATTGCCCATTCCAGGACGAAAATCGCTGGTTATAAAGTCCCCAAAAGCATAGATTTTACAGATGTGTTACCAAGAAACCCAACAGGTAAACTTCTCAAGCGCGAACTAAGAGAGCCCTACTGGCAGGGCAAAGAGCGTCAAATAAACTAGCGAGCCATGTTAAAAGTGTATTTATAGAGCACACCTGGCACTTCCACTGGCTCTCCGTCTATAAGACGAGGCACATATCTTAAAGAAGCAGCTGCTTTTAGGGCTGCTTTTCCAAATTTTTGCCCTTCTGGCTTTTCTTCTATCACGGTGGGGTTAAGCGCCAATCCCTCTTTCGAAACTGTTAACTCAATTATCGCATAACCTTCTTTACCCCGAGTTTGCGCTCCGCGTGGGTACAGAGGTTGTGTAACAAACAAAGGGATATAGTCCCGAGCCTCAGTGTTAACTCTGTTTGGTTGCTTTGCCATGAGCAGTACGTGCTCAGTAGCTTTGTCTTGCTGACTGGTGCGATCGTAGGCCTCTACTAAAAACGCATGGGCATAACTTGAGATTGAGGAGTTCTTGGTAGCCTCAAGAAAATAGGGGATTGACGACTTATATTTTCCTTGAGCCATCTTGGTTTTACCTAACTGAAAATTCGCTAGTGACGCCCCCCACGACTCGGAGCCTTCTGCCTCATTGTTATAGACTTTAAGCGCCTCCTTTAAAAATCGAGATTTAGAGCTTAGCCTGGTGAGATCACTCATTCCCGCGGCCAACAACGTGTCAGCATAGAGAATAGATCCCTCTCCAAAGCTTTCTTCTGCGATACTTAAAGCACTATTGGCTTTTCCGGCATCTATTAGTAGATCAATTAGCTCGGAGGAATCTTTACCATGAATGTTTTCATATAAATCTATCGCATTTTTAAGGACTGACTCACGCTCTTTGCCATTCAACGTTTTGCCATAATTGTAGGTTAGTATGGCAATGTTTTTGCTATCAGGCTCAAACAGAGCCTTACCAATCTCCAGCGAGGTTTGAGCACACCTCTTCGTCCTCGATTTTCTAAGTCTATTCTTTGCAGCTTCTTTGTAGCAAGATTGGGCTTCATTAAATATTTTTATATTATCGGCTCTTGAAAGAGAGGCTTCCTGAGAGGTAAGAGAGGTACTAAGTAGAAAAGAGAACAGTAAAATCCAAAACTTCAATTGCCAACTCCATTTAAGTTAAAACTTCTTTTAATTATAGACTGTCCAGAGCCGAGTCTAGCCAATTCATCCGATTTACATACCACTCTTTCATGTGGCCCACCTCTTCTTGGTAGGTATCAAAAACCACCGGATTTGGCCAAACATACTGGCCTATGGTTTGCCATTTGTCATTATTCTCTTGCTGCGCCCATTTCAACTGTTCTGCGTAGGTATCTATTTTATTGAGAATAAAATCTTGGTTGTTCCTAAAATAAGCAAATCTCGTTTTAACCTTTTCAACAAAAGCAGGATCTTGAAAAAGGCGTTCATACCAAGGGTGATACTTTACCCACCAACCCTCTGCATAGCGACTATCTGCGTAGTCTACATTGCCAAAAGACAGATCAAAGTCCCATAAAGGGCCCATCTTGATTTTCTCACCCGGCATCACATTTAAGAACATACTAGAGAAAAACATCGAATCAACATTTTTAGTTATTTCGCTGATCAAAAACCAGTCTACAAAGCTGTCAACATCAATGTATTCTGCGTAACCTTCTTCCCCAACAGGATGGGTTTTAATATTTTCTGCAGTGGCCGCACCGCCCTCCCAGCCAGCCCCGCCACTTTGAAAACCGCCATTAGTGACAAGCTCTGTTCCATCCGAGGTAAGAACGCTGACATCATCGATCCATACCTGTCCGCCTTGATCCCCACCAATATCAAACAAAATCCGACTTCGATCATCTCCAAAATCGGTAGTTGTCTGAGACAATGTAAACGTTTGCCAAGCAGTTGTGAGGCCTACAGGCTCTCCCACGTTTGTCCATGGATCATGGTACAAACCAAGACCAGCTATGATAGTGCGATTAATCGATGACCTTGCTTTAAAGGACACCGTATATTCTGAGTCAGGTATCAGCGTCATGGTTTGGCTCAAGTTGATATCCCAAACATTCTCAGAAGTTGTCTCCTCTACAACAAAGTAAGAGGACATGGAATTGGAATCTGATATCGATTTTTCAAAATCATTAATCAGCGTCTTAATATAAACATACTCAGAGCTATTTAGATCGAGATTCGGCTCTTTAATATTAACTATGAATTTATCCGTGACAACACTATCAAAGTAGACATCATCAGAATCTAAGCGCGACAGCTGATCAAGCTCAAGCAAGTAACCGACATCACCCAGTGGGACTCGATTATCGCTCTCTTCAACCTTCTGCGTAATATTATACGTGCCGTTATACTCATCGTTTATGTAGACCTCAGCAAAACGCCCTTGTGGAGTCCAATCTAAATTACTCAAATATCCCATCTCGAAGGATATTTTATTTCGCAACATAGTTTTGTCTGAATATTCAGCAAGAAATAGCCACTTTTTATCGTTGGGCATTCCTAAAAACTCAGCCTTGTCATCTAGTTTCATTTGAAAAGGCTTTTTCGGGTGAAGCCCCCAGGTCGAGTTACCACGACCACGAATTTTCATGCTCACTTCAGCAAAATCGTCAAAATTTCTGCCGCCATCTACAGAGGTGTCGCCCCGTACGTAGTCATCTTTTGAGTCTATAGCTGCGGCGTCATCTGTCTTGAGGTACACAACTGGTAGGCCTGTAAATTTGGTTAAGTCCACCACATAGTCTTGGGTATCGCCATCTTCATTAGTCACTGTGTAAGTGAGCTTATTAGTAAAATCGTTCTCAGTAGCTCCACTTTCTTGGACGACGTCTCCGATAGAGACACTAGTACCAGTAAACTCAAAGCTTGCCTTTAGTTTACTTACTTCAGTATTAGTTGGAATTCGACCAGAGAACTCATAATTATCATCTAATGAAAAGATAATCTCAGCATCTATAGCGGTGTTGTTTGCAGGGACTAAAGTAAACTGCGTAATCGTTGGGTCTGGCGCCGGATTGGGCGCTGGATTGGGCACTGGATTGGGTGTCGAAGAAGAACCCCCGCCGCCACATGCTGACAAAAACGTAACTAAAAAGACTAATGAAATTTTTAGGTACATAAAACGAGCCCTACATTGGGAAAATTAAGTTACAGAACTAAATTATATTTTAAAGCCCTTTCACTTCTGCATAAAGAGCCCAAACACCCCTATTCAAGGTTAAACGGAGTAACTGGGTGCACGATCAGGCAACGAGCGAAGCTAAAACCCTTCGCTGGCCTTCAAACGGACGTCGACCATGCATAGCTAAAAAATTATCGACCAAAACCACATCACCTGTTTGCCAGGGGATGTCAAAGGTCAATAAATCAGAAAGTCTTATCACAACAGCCATATCATCGTTGCTAATAGTCGAATAATCACCAAAGCAAATTGATTTTTCGCCAACATTCCTTGCATCTTGCCAACCTCGAAATGCCGCAATTAACTGATTGAAAAAAACTTTACGCCCATCCTTCGCTGTCCGTATTGCGGGAAGAACGGGTGTAGTTACACTAAGCGCACCATCCTCACCCCACTCCCACTGGTAACCTAAACGGCTAAGCTTAGTCTCAGCTTCTTGAGTCGTTTCCGCACTCAAGGTGCTTCGCCAACTGCGCCCTTGCCCTGATGCTAAATCATTTTCAGCCGGCATGGTCTGAGAATAACGCAGTCCTAGTGACTCACAGGATTCAACAAACTCAGGAATTTCTCGATTTAGATGCTCCAACAAAATATCTGAACGACAAATAGGCGTCGCACCACCAGATTCAGATGCCTGCTCACAAAAGAAAAATAATTTCGAGGGGTAGATGGGGGTTTGCGCCATTTCGTGGTGAAGAAAGATTGATACCGATGGAGGCGCTTCATTTGCTGTAAACACTAAATCTGTTCGATTTTGCCTGACTGCGTTTGAGAGAGACTCTTCATAGGTAAAACTTGGCCAATCGAAGGCGCGAATAAAGCGATCAAATTCTTTGTCATTAGATATTTTTAGATCGCGAAACAATATAGCGCCATGGGCTGCCAGGTCTTTCTCCAACTGGTTCTTATGGCTTTTAAGCCAATCCGTTATAGACACAACGCCTTCAGTAGACTGGCCCATATAAACAAGTGGAAATACACTATCTTGATACTTTTGTTGGCCTGGGACGCTTGCCTTTTTTACTCTAATTGCATTCATTAAATATTCGCTCATCCATTAGTCATAAATTGAGTGGAATGTACCAAACGCGCCTTCACAGAACTTGCCAGGATCATTAAACCGGCGGTTTTGATTAAGCGCTGAAATGGCGTCCATTTCCTCATCGGTCAGGTTGAAGTCTGACAATGACAGATTTTCAACTAAACGCTCGGGCTTGCTCGTCTTGGGTATCACTGCTGTACCTCTCTGCAGGCCCCAGCGCAATACCACCTGAGCGGGCGTTACCGATGCTCTTTCAGCCGCTTTGATCACAACAGTCTCTGTGAGCACAGAATCACCTTTAGACGCCATATCCAAAGAGACATAAGAAAGTGCCCCTAATGGAGAAAAAGCGGTTACAGCGATATTATAGGACCGTGCTGTACGTATTAACGCATCCTGAGTGAGATATGGGTGAGACTCAATTTGTAACATTGCAGGCTTGATACGTGCGTAACTCATCAAATCATGCAACAGAACCGCGCTGTAATTGCACACCCCTATCTGACGAGCCAACTGATTTTCCACAAGGCTCTCCATTGCAGCCCAAGTCTCACTCAGTGGAACTGAATCTAATTCCATAGTGGGATTGTCATCTTGGGGATCAAATATCCACTCAGGGGGGTACCGATCATTAATATCAACGTATTGAAGCGCTATTGGAAAATGAATGAGGTAGAGATCAAAGTAGTCTATCCCCAGATCTGACAAAGATTTCTCACAGGCTCGCTGAACGTATTCTTTTCGATGAAAAGTATTCCACAATTTAGACGTAATCCAGAGGTCTTCCCGACTACACAGTCCATCCTTAAGCGCTCTGGCAATACCCTCTCCAACTTGTTGCTCATTACCATAATCAGCAGCGCTATCAAGATGCCGATATCCATTTTTAATTGCATTGTAGACAGCCTCAGCCACCTCATTGGTTTCTAATTTCCATAAACCCAAACCAACAGCGGGCATAGTCTGGCCTGTAACATTTATAACTTGATTCATGAGTAATCCATTTTATTTGCTAAATTCTGATAACTTGTTGTCAGCAAGGAACTGATCAATGTAAACCGCCTCGCCTGTGGCAATCGACTGTTGTGCCGCGCAGGCAATAATAATCGACCAAAGCCCTTGGAGTGGCGTTGCAGAGGTACTTAAGTTTCCCTCTAGTTGATCGACAAAGGCGATGTGCTCATAGTATGTGGCTCCATGATGTCCACTGCTCTCAATCTCCCGAGCATAGGTAACCTCAGTATGCTTTGATCCCCCCAATTCGCCCAATTCCAATGCAACCGTGGCACTTGATGGTTTTTGTTGGTGAATATTAAAAATTTCTCGGGTAACCAATCTGCCTCTATCTCCACAAATAACCATTTCTTCGGTAAAGTCATGACAAAACATATTTAGGGTGAAGTTTCCTCGAATACCATTGTCATAATCAATGACAACAAAGGCGTGATCATCAATGTCCGCCGATTCTCCACCCTGCTCAAAATCCAGGAAGTTAACCCCTTGGCCCCCGGAGGCATAGATCTTTTTGGGCTTTGCATCGGCTGCAAGATTCATCAAATCAAAGTAATGGCAGCACTTTTCCACCAAGGTTCCGCCGGTATTCTTGTTAAACTTGTTCCACTGTTCTACTTTATCTAAAAACGGAGGGCGGTACTCGCTCATGCTAATAGTTTTTATAGTCCCGATGGACCCGTGAGACTGAACCTCTTGAAATGCTTCGATGTACTGCGCCTTGTAGCGATACTGCAGCCCGATCTGTAAAAAAGAGCTGTAGGAATCAGCGGCTTTAACAATAGCAGCTGCACCCTTGAGAGTTGTGGCCATCGGTTTCTCTAGAAAGATTGGCTTACCCGATGCCATCGCTACAGAAAGAATATCAACATGGGTATGATTCGGCGTACAAATCATCAAAGCATCTACCTCTGGATCATTACAGGCTGATTTTAAATCAGCATACCGAACAAGCTCCTCATCGCTGTAGGATCTAAAGTTTCGCTCCGCCACATCCATACTGTGAATCTGCTTATCATAGATACCATAAATACGGGCACGACCTAGGAGAGTCGCAACATACATATGCTCCTGACCAATGGTTCCTGTACCAATGATCACTAGCTTGTGCGATGCCTGGGGCGCCTTATACAAATACTTATCAGTATCGGTAATATGACTCTGACCTGCTGCTTTTTCAAAAAAACGTAACCTTGGTTTAACCACCTAGTAACACCTAATTAGTCTATTATTCGAAGTTGCATCTATACTATCCTAAGTCAGCCTGCCATGTCTGCGAGACTGGGTAAAATTAAGAGCCAATTTATCAAAATAAATCAACACACGAAGTACCACTCGGACGGCAATATAGGTTAGTCTTACCCGCGAACAGATCGTCACATCGACTTTCGTTATGCAAAGGGATTTCTTTAAGAATTCTTTAGTCGATCATGAATTATTACAGGAGAACTGAGTGATTTTACGTTGGCCCCGGGCGGTCATTCTAATTTTGACTGCCCTATTAAGTTGTGTAGCTTTTACTGCTGAAAAACTCTATACCGATCAACCACCTGTGACTCCGGAATTAGCCCTCTCAGGATCCTATGATGTGGGCGTTAGCACAGTTAAGATCAATGATCCTGACCGCCTTAATACCGCTAACTTTATTACCACTACTAACCGCCCGCTGCTACTTGAAATTTGGTACCCAATAAATTTACCCACTCAAAAACTTAAACCTACAAGAGCAACCTATAAGAATGTCACCCGACTGCAAAAACCTTTTGAGTTACAGGGCGAGGCTTATCGCGATGCTTTAATTGTTAGCGATGGTGAGTTTCCTGTTGTGCTTCTGTCTCATGGGTTTACAGGCTATCGTACCCAGATGTTTTATTTAGGTGAGCATCTTGCAAGTCATGGCTATATTGTCATAGGTATTGACCACAAAGATTCTACTAATTCAGAGGTATTCGATGATGCCACTCGAGCGTCAGGCTTTATCAGCACTTTGTACAACCGCGCTCGTGATCAACAGTTTGTTCTGAATTATTTCTCTGCCTCTAGTCCAAGCAATAACTTGAATAATTTAGCAAAACGAATGGACACCAATAACGCCGCTATTATAGGCCATTCTATGGGCGGCTTTGGTGCTATTAATACGATAGGTGGATGCTATGAGTTTAAATCAGAACAGCTGAAAAAAATTGGTGTCCCTTCAGTTATTGCTAGCCTTTTGCCTCTGCGCTTGGACTCTTGTTTTGCTGGTCAAGATAGTCTTGACCCTCGCTGGAAAGCCATTCAAGTTTACGCCCCCTGGGGTGGAGAATTTAACGTCCATAGCGTCGATGCTATGGCACAAATATCAACGCCGATGTTCTATGTTGCCGGGGACCAAGATAATACCTCAGGGTTCAAAAATGGCGTCAAAAAACTCTACCAACAAACTGGCTCAAAACATAAGTACCTGATGGTCTATGAGAATGCTCGACATAACATTGCTGGTCACCCAGCACCTTCTGCATCTTTCAACAGTGACTTTGAGCTTGGACACTATGTGGAACCTAGCTGGAATATCGAGACTATTAATAGGATCAACAAACATATGACGCTGGCATTTTTGGACTGCCATGTGAAATCAGACGTCGGTCGATGCGGATATCTTCCATCTCGAGAAGATATTCAGCAATATGAGGGTATAAATGGTCAATATAGTGACCCATGGCCGGGTTTCAAGCATTTATGGGGTAGTGGAATTCGCTTCTATAGACAATAATACTCAGCAAATATTTGACAACATGTCCAATGTGAAACACTCCTGTTTTAAAAAGGTTATGCATTATGTTCGGAGTTTGTTACTACCCAGAACACTGGCCACAGTCTAAGTGGCAGGAAGACGCTCAGATGATGGCCGAACTGGGATTAACCTATGTACGCATCGGTGAATTTGCCTGGTCAAAGCTCGAACCTAACCCTGGCGAACTCAACTTCAAGTGGTTGGATGAAGCCATCTTAACTCTGAGCAATGCTGGCCTCAAAGTAGTCTTGGGAACACCGACAGCTACACCACCCAAATGGCTCATTGATCAACATCCAGACATCTTACCTGTTGATATAAATTCAGGACTTGTCAGAGGATTTGGATCACGTCGCCACTACGATTTTTCAAGTGAAATATATTTACGAGAATCCATTCGTATTACTAAGGCGCTAGCAGCAAGATACGGGGCACATCGCGGTGTTGTGGGCTGGCAAACCGACAACGAGCTATGTTGCCATGACACAACGCTAAGTGGCTCTGAAAACGCTTTACGTGAATTTCAGAGTTGGTGTAGAGATCGTTATCAAAGTATTGAACAACTTAATAATGACTGGGGTAATGTTTTTTGGTCAATGGATTACCGAGACTTTAGCGAGATAGAACTTCCCATTCTCGCTGTTACTGAAACTAACCCTGCTCATCGCCTAGCTTACCGGCGTTTCTCTTCAGATCAAGTAGTGAACTATCATAACCAAATGATTGCTGTTATTCGTCAGCATACGTCAACACAGTTTATTACGCATAATTTTATACCCATGAACGAAACTGGAGTGGACAACTTCGCCCTAGCTGCACCTCTGGACTTCACAAGTTATGATAACTATCCCTTAGGCCGCACTGACCTGTTAATGAGCGACGCACCGGCCGAGCAATTGCGCCGGTATATGCGTTCTGGACACCCAGATTTCGCTACCTATTATCACGACCAAACTCGTGGGCTACTAAACCGTGGTTTTTGGATCATGGAGCAACAACCGGGTCCTGTTAATTGGGCTAACAATAATCCTCGTCCAGCGCCGGGAATGATAAGATTTTGGACCATAGAGGCCTTTGCTCAGGGTGCTGACTGCCTGTGCTATTTCCGCTGGCGTCAAGCTCCCTTTGCCCAAGAACAAATGCATGCGGGACTGCTGAGGCCAGATAATTCAAAAACTGAAGCTTGGTCAGAGGCAGAACAGGCCATCGCAGAGATCGCCCGATTAGATTTGGGCAATCAGCCCATACCAACGGCTTGTGTCGCGATCATTACCGGTGTTGAGGGATTGTGGGTAAGCGATATTGAAAAACAAGGGCAAGCTTATGATTTCAACAGCGTGCAGTTTTCATTCTATAGTGCTCTGCGTGAACTGGGTGTCAATGTTGACTTTATTTCAATCGATGCAGATTTCTCACCCTATAAAATAGTTGTGGCCCCAAGTTTGCCAATAATTGATGCTGCCTTTGTTAAAAAATGTAAAGAGAGTAACGCACAGTTTATTTTTGGCCCACGCAGCGGATCAAAAACCTCAGAGTTTGGTTATCCCCAGAGTTTACCTCCAGGACTACTCCAAAGTTTGCTACCTGTGCGTGTACTCTCAGTAGAGACCCTGCGCTCTGACTGCACTGAATCATTGAGCTGGAATGGTCAAACCTACGAAAGTTGTCGTTGGCGAGAGCAGCTAGATGCTGGTGATACCGAGGTTATAGCGCAATATCATAATGGTGAACCCGCTATAGTGAGAAATGGAAATATTACCTACCTAGGGACGCTCACTAACAGTGCATTTTTAGTCGACTTTTTACAACAACAGTGCCAAGAAGGCAAAATTGAAACCTACCGATTTGGAGACGACATTCGCGTATCTCAACGTGGTAATCTCATGTTCGCATTTAACTACTCAGATCAGTCATATGAGCTTCCCTTAACAGCAGATACTATTCTGCTGCTGGGTGAAAAAAACCTTGAACCACTGGAAATAGCAGTCTGGCAGGCGCCAGACAAAACTTCTCTACTGAAATAACAAACAGGAGCTACTCTTGAGCGAACAGACCATTCAATTAGCCGTATTCTGCGCAGTTCTTAGCGCTATCGCCATCATTACTTATTTTAAATGTAGGGGTGAAAATAGACAGTCTGCAGACTCAAATAAAGAATACTTTTTGGCCGGTGGCGGCCTAACCTGGGTTTTTGTTGCAGGATCCATAACACTCACTAATCTCAGTACCGATCAATTGGTCGGCATGAATGGCAATCAAATGCTGTTGTTGGCCCTGTGGGAGTTGTCCGGTTTTGTCGGGTTGATGATTCTCGCTAAAGTATTTCTACCTGTGTATTACCGTAACAACTGCACCACAACCACAGAACTTCTGGAGCGTCGCTATAACAGTAAGCATGTGCGTGCCCTAGTCTCATCAATGTTTTTGTTCATCAATGTCTTCGTGTTTCAGCCTGCTGTGATTTACACAGGCGCTCTCTTCATGATCTCCATGACAGGAATAGAAGCTGACTTACTTACTATTGCCATTGCTTTTGCGGTTCTTGGAGCAGCCTACGCGATCCTAGGTGGTCTGCGAGCAGTCGCCGTTTCAGACACCTATGGTGGTATTTTAGTCCTCGCCATGGGTCTACTGATTGTAGTTCTCTCCCTGATGGCTATTGATTTTGACTTTAGTGGTATCCCTGCCGAGAGACTCACCCTCATTGGCGACAATGCTTCACCCATACCCTGGCCTACATTGTTAACAGGCATGTTTTTAATTCAAATTTTTTACTGGAGCACGAACCAGACCATCACCCAGCGAGCAATGGCTGCACCAACGGTAAAGGAAGCTCAAAAAGGAGTCTATGCCGCAGCCTTTATTCGTGTGGTGTTTATTCCCTCTATGGTTGTTATTCCCGGAATAGTAGCCTTTAAACTGTATGGTGACATTGGTGATGAAGCCTATGGCCGTATTGTTGGGGATCTACTACCCGGATGGTTATCAGGTATCTTTGCTGCGGCCATAGCTGCCGCGGTACTTAGCTCCTTCAACAGCATGGTTAACTCCTCTGCTGCGATGTATGTGTGCGATCTACATGAGGCTTACATCAATGATAAACCCAACCTCCGCCTGCTGAGCGGAGTCGCTACAGCTATCTTTGTGATTATTGCCGTATCTATGGTTCCTATTTATGCTCAATCTGACAGTATTATTAATTTACTACAGGAACTATGGGGCTTGATCAGCATGCCGATACTAGCGTGCTTTGCGGTCGGCCTATTGTTTCGCAATGTCGATTATCGCGCTGCTATTGCAGCGGTCATTATAGGTGTCCTTATGTACGCTGGTTTCATTTGGTTATGGATGCCTCTTCACTACATACACATGATGTTCCTTACATTCTTTACCTGTGTAGCCATGGCTCTGCTTATCAACCGATTTGGACTGGGCAAGAAAGCAGAGTTTATTGGCCTACAGAAAGAACAATTGCAACGAGCAGTCTAATAAATATACTTAGGCACTTGATGATTCACACCAGTTCAACTACGGATTAAAAACGGAAACTAGACAATATGACTGATACCTACATACCACCCAAGGTCTGGAAATGGGATAAAGAAAGCGGCGGCCGGTTTGCTGCCATCAATCGCCCTATCGCTGGCGCGACTCATGAGAAAGATCTGCCGATAGGCGAACATCCACTGCAGCTCTATTCTCTTGGCACACCCAATGGCGTGAAGGTCACCGTATTGCTCGAAGAGCTACTGGAGCTGGGAGTTGCTGAGGCTGAGTACGATGCTTGGCTTATTAACATTTCAGAAGGAACTCAGTTTAGTGACGGTTTTGTGAATATCAATCCAAATTCAAAAATCCCCGCACTGGCAGACCATAGCGGTGATACTCCTACTCGAGTATTTGAATCTGGTGCCATCTTGCTTTATCTCGCAGAAAAGTTTGATCGCTTTGTACCTACCGTAGGCTCGCCATTGCGAGCAGAGTGTCTCTCTTGGCTATTTTGGAATATTGGCAGTGTTCCGTTTCTCGGAGGCGGTTTTGGTCATTTTTATGCCTATGCCCCGGAGAAGTATGAATACCCTATTAACCGCTATGCCATGGAAGTAAAACGACAACTCGACGTCCTCGATCAGCGACTGGCCGATAATCAATATCTTTGTGGCGATGAATACACTATTGCCGACATGGCAAACGTCGCTTGGTATGGCGCTCTGGTATCTGGGGTTCTCTATGAGGCCGGTGAGTTTCTTGAAGTGTCTGGGTATACCAATGTTGTTCGCTGGGCCCAACAAATACAGCAGCGCCCAGCAGTAAAGCGAGGCCAGCGAGTTAATCGTGCATGGGGAGATGAGAGTAAGCAACTTCCAGAAAGACACAGTGCCAGTGATTTTGAAGCGAAAACTGGAGAATGACAGCGACTCGTCAACACTATAAGTAATATCTATTTTTTGTAATGCCTGACTTTAAGCTCTTCGCTCAAAATCAGGCATCAGAGTGAGGCTCTAGCCTTTGTAAGTCTCCCCCTAGTCTCGCTTATAGAGAGCTACAATAGTGCTAGACGCTATAGTGTTGGCATTTATCATATACCCTGCTAGGGCTCCTGAGGCATTTTCAGGCAAGGCTAAAGACTCTACCGACAAAGCATGAACAGTAAACCGATAGTGATGCACCCCATGGCCCTCTGGAGGGCAGGCACCACCAAATGCTTTGCTCCCATAATCATTGCCAATATGCATACTTCCCGCTGGAGTCAAAGCGCTATCAGAACTACCGGCACCTGCGGCTAGTTCAGTAACATCACTTGGAATATTCACTAACTGCCAATGCCACCAACCGCTGCCAGTAGGGGCATCTGGGTCATAGGCCGTTATCGCAAAACTCTTGGTTCCCTCGGGTACATTCGCCCATTGTAGTTGCGGCGACATATCTTCCCCAGAACAGCCAAATCCATCGTATTCCTGCGCTTTAGGCATGAAAGCGTCCTCTGAAATATCTTGGCTTGATAATGTAAATGACTCTCCCACGGCAGTTAGTGAAGTACTTAGCAATGCAATGGCAACAAGTTTACGTAGGTGAAACATGGTAATTCTCCGATAGATTAGCGAACTTTAATGAGTTAACTCAAACAATATATCAGTACAGGCCTTAAATTATGAGCTAGAGACTATGGTGCCTTAAACTAGATTAACGCGGACAAAAGACTTGTCACTATTTTTATAGATTGTGATGGAGTTAACGCATTATGGTCAACCAGCGGCCCGTTCTCGGAAACAACAGATAACATTACGAGGTGCGGTACAAGTGAAAAACGAGCATGCTGGCTGGCTGCATTATTGGCAACTGCACTCCTGCATTCTTAAGCGCATCTCCACTTATCGTTGATCCATTGATGACATCCAGTATAGATTTTGAATAACTCTTAGGCTCCGCAGGCCACACAATATTCACCATATAAAGGCTGTTACTGTCTAACCCCGCAAACTGTAGTCGCCCTCCAACACTATTTGAAAGACTATTTAATTGAATGTAGGGAAATAACGCTTCACTGCCATCCTGAGCAATGACACCAAAAGCACTTTCGTCACATTGAGTATTCAGACGCACAAGGTTTCCGCTATGGATTAATGAACGGTATTTTTTATGGAGAGCCACTCCGGCTTTTAATACCTGAGTCTCAGGTTGATCCATCTCTAGGAGGTTTGCCTCAATCCCCATATGACCAAACATAGCCACACCAACTCGAGTCTCCATACTCAAAGCTCGACCCGTGATGTGGCAAACATCGGGGCCCACATGAGCCCCCATTACTTCTGCGGGAAAGAACATCGAGAATCCCTTCTGAATACCCACCCGGTCAAGAGCATCATTACTGTCAGATGTCCAGATACGATCGGTAAATTCAAGAATACCAAAGTCAGCACGACCGCCCCCAGACGAACAACTTTCAAGTTCAACTTCAGGATGGGCGCTACGAATACGCGCTAATAACTTGTATAGGCTGCGGGTCTGCTTATGGCCAACAGCGCGTCCATTTTGATCACCAGGTTGATGTATTGCTCGATTCATGTCCCATTTCAAATAGCTAATTGGATACTCGTTAAGTAAGGCATCAAGTCTCTCAAAGAGGTAGTCTGTCACCTCTACTCTTGTTAAATCTAGGACTAACTGATTTCTTGCCGATAATAAGGGAGCCGGTTGATTATTGAGTACCCAGTCAGGGTGCGCGCGATAAAGATCGCTGTCTGGATTAACCATTTCTGGCTCGACCCACAAGCCAAACTCCATGTCATTTTTGTGCACATGATTTATCAACGGAGCTAAGCCCGCAGGAAAAACGGTCTTATCAACAGTCCAATCGCCTAAACCTGCGTTATCTGATTTACGATTTTTAAACCATCCATCATCCAGCACAAAACGTTCAGCGCCAACCTCTCTTGCATGTTCTGCCAGGGCGCACAGGCGCTCAAGGGAGAGGTCAAAATAAACTGCCTCCCAAGTATTAAAATGCACAGGCCTTATTTTATTAGCAATCCTTCTATCGGTTAGCTTGGCTCTAACATGACGATGAAAGGCCCCTGACAGCGCAGATAGCCCCTTATCTGTGCTTGCACCAAAAAGTACAGGCGACTTGTAGGCCTGACCAGGCTCCAAAAGCATTTCCCCTGGCAGAAACAACTCCCCCAACTGAGCATATGCCTGGCCAGTAAATTGCTCTTCAACACGAACATGATGGTTACCACTCCACCCTAAATGCAAGCCATAGGCGGAACCTGAACTTTCATTAGCTTGTTCGGTATGGACGATAACCCCGGGAAAGGAATCATGGGAGGTACGCCCAGAACGATTTTCTCTTACGTAGGCACCCATAAATCTATCGATAGACTGCGACTGAAATTCATTACCCCAACGACCGGCGAAACTAAGGATTTTGCTGTAATGCTTGGGAATTGGTACACAGGGTGCATCACAACGATCCAACCACAAAGACGACTCGCCCATGTTCACTATTTCTGTGGTAGCGGCCAAAACATCAGTCTTATGATCAAGAGCTAGACAGTGGATTAGTTGTATTTGAGTGCCCTGACAGATTGAAACAATAGTCAGTTTATTGTCGATCAAACTAACTGATTCAATTCGAGTATAAACAGCCCACTGAAGGCCATCGCGATGTAGTTGAACTCCAGGACTACCACTAAAACCTGCTGCAGTCTGAGGGGAGAGTCCAATGGGAGCCTCTTGTGGTAGGCTAGCTTGCAACTCTTGAGATGTTGCGAGAAGTGCCAGCATATCAGGGCTTGTCTCATCAGCGAGCCTAGAACCCCAGTAAAGAATTACTGGCGAATCACCACGACAGTCGACTACCAAACTGCAATTGTTGCTGGAAAGAGAATAGAATGATTTGATTCTGTTAGTCATAGACTGATCTTCACAATTTTAATCTAACTCTGGAAATACCATTCAATTAACTAGCGCCAGTCGACACTAGCTTGGACACTCCATAATGCCACCATACCGCTATATTTACTGCTACTAAACCACCCACCAGCGGCAAGAATAATTGGCTTAAGCCCCCAACTATACCTACAGGTGAAAAAAGCAAATATAACCCTATCACACAGGAAATAAGCGTGGTGGCACAAGGTATTCGCAAGCGCCATGGTTGCATATCAACTTTCTCGATATTTTGATATGTCCATGGCGTCGACACAGGGAAGAAATATCCAATTACTAGCATTATCAAAACTTCAGCAACAAACAGAATGCCATAGAGGTGAATAAAGTGAACTGTGACCACATCGTCTAAAACGAACTTGAGCAGGCCATAAGCAACCACATGAAAACCAATAACCACCTTGGCCCCCAGAGCGGGCACGTGATTAGTAAAAAGGCCAACTATAACAATAGTGATCACAGGAATATTATAGAAACCGGTGAAAATACGAATAATCTGCCATAACCCATCTGGGGCAAACTGTAACAAGGGCGCGACCACGAATGAAAACAGAGCAATCACAATAGATGCAATTTTTGCGACCTTAAGAATATGCTGATCGGACACATCTGTATGGCCTCGAGACTTTTTCCAAGGTTCATAGACATCTAAACAAAATAGTGTAGCCGCACTGTTCAGGAGTGAGTTAAAAGAGCTAAACACAGCACCAAGTAAGACGGCCAAAAAGAACCCTGACGCATAATTAGGTAGAACATCTCTAATGAGTTGAGGATAGGCCAAATCAATTGAAGTCAAACCACTTGCACTATCTGGGCCTCCATAAAGATGAAAGGCGATTACACCAGGAATCATCATCATAAAGGGCACCAATACTTTAAAGAATCCTGAGAACAAAACGCCCTTCTGCCCCTCCGCAAGGCTCTTGGCTCCCAAAGTACGCTGTATTACATATTGATTGGTGCACCAGTAAAATAAATTGGCAAAGATCATTCCGGTAAATAGGGTGGCAAAGGGTGTTGGATCATCTGATGAGCCGATAGCGTTGAGCTTTTCAGTATTTGTCGTGGCGATGATTTTCAAACCTGTGACTGCACTACCCTCTCCTAGCAATGACAGCCCAAGGATTGGCACCGCTATGCCTATCAGCAACAAACCTAGACCATTTAATGTGTCTGACACTGCAACAGCTCTTAGGCCGCCAAAAATAGCGTAGACACCACCCACACTGCCAATGACTACGATGGTTAAAGCAATGGACTTACTGTATGAAATATCAAACATGGCTGGTATATCAAACAACTGCAGCACCGCAATGGAACCTGAGTACAAAACCGATGGAATAGTCACCAACCCGTAACCAAGCATAAATAACACGACGGTTAATCGCCTTACGTCATCATCGAACCGATTGTTTAAAAACTCAGGTAGAGTGGAAAAGGCTCCCGCAAGATAGCGAGGTAGAAAAACAAATGCCATGGCTATCGTCGCCACTGCGGCGGTGACTTCCCAGGCCATGCTGCTTAAGTTGAATCCATAGGCTGAACCATTCAGGCCAATCAATTGCTCTGCAGACAAATTCGTGAGAAGCAATGAACCAGCTATAAATACAGCGCTAAGACCTCGACCCGCTAAGAAGTAACCATCTCGACTATTAGATTCATCTTTAGACTGTCGATACGAAATAAAGGCCACAAGCGCCATAAAAAAAGCACAGCTAACTAATGTTAATGTCATGTCTTGATTGGTCATACCTAGTGTCCATGTGTCCTTGCTAAATTGTAACTGGCGAAGTTGATCTAAAGGTTAGTAAAAGCACCGCAAAAGTGTATCCATTTAGTCGTCTTTAAAAATCTTAATTTGGCGCACACCATCTTTGTCGATAGAGGCTCTGTACATTCCCAGTGAGTTAAACGAGAACGCAACATTAGCATCTTTATCTACTCCAATAACGCCGCCAGATCCGTTCATTTTAACCAGTTTTCCTTGAACAACTTCGTCTTGTGCCTGTTGCAAACTAACACCTTTGTACTCCATTCGCGCACATATATCATGGGCTACTGCAGCTCGAATAAAATATTCCCCATGACCAGTGGCAGAAATGCCGCAGGAGTTATTGTCTGCATAGGTCCCAGCTCCAATTACTGGTACATCTCCTACCCGACCAAACCGTTTGTTGGTCATTCCACCTGTGGAGGTTCCGGCGGCAATGTCACCATTTTTGTCGATGGCCACAGCACCCACAGTGCCTAGTTTCTTTTCGTCAAACCGATATGCAGCAAGCAACGGATTGGGCGGCGTCTTTGTTAGAGAGACGCCTTTTTCTTTGGCGAGAATCTCTTCAAGTTGGAGGCGTCGCCGTTCAGTTTTAAAGTACTGATTTGGGACCAAACCAATGCCCTGTTGTTGAGCAAACATCTCAGCGCCTTCCCCAACTAACATGACGTGAGGAGAATGCTCTAATACTGATAAGGCAAGAGTTATAGGGTTTTTAACCCGAGACACGGCAGCAACGGCGCCGGCGTTTAGGTCGCTACCCTGCATTATCGAGGCATCTAACTCAATATTTCCGTCGTGATTAAATACAGCACCATGACCTGCATTAAAAAGAGGAGAATCTTCAAGTATTGTAATCGTAGCAATTATCGCATCCGCACTAGAACCATCATTTTTTAAAATTTGGTATCCAGACTCAATAGCCTCTTTTAGTACCTCTCGATACTTTTTTTCCATTTCATCGCTCATGAGTTCGCGCTGAATAGTGCCAGCGCCCCCATGAATCACAATGGCAATTGGGCTCTCGTTACTCCCGCTCGCTGACACAGAAAAACATAAAGGCGACAGGGCTAGTACCAAACATGCTAGCGAAGGCCCCAGTACTGTTTTTAATGAAAGGTTTATATCTGTACCCCTAAAAGTAAGGTTTACAATCTCTACAATGTTCCTGGTTTAAGCGACTCAAGATGAGCTTCAATATCGCTTGCAGTTTTTCTTGTGGCATTGTCTGCAACTACACCATTTATCAAAGCATCACCCTCTAAACCAAACAAATACCTTAAAATTAGCAACCCATCGGTTAAGGCATCAACCTCTCCATTGCCATCAACATCGATTAAACTTCCAAGAAGGTCAATACGTGATTCTATATCAACTGATTCAGTATAATTAGCATCTGAGGCAATAGTTCCGTTAACCAGAGAATCTCCATCTAAACCAAACATATCTCTCAAAAATAACAATCCGTCTGTGAGAGCATCATATTCGCCGTTGCCATCTATATCTAGAGATCCAGCGGGTGGCGTGCCTGCAAGAAATTCATCCAAGGCCACTACTCCGTCATTATCCTGATCGCTCGTAGCATCTGAAGGATCATTTGGATTAAGACCATATGCAGATTCCCAAGCATCAGGCATACCATCACCGTCTGAATCTGAAGTGTACCGGTCATCAAGGGGATAGATATCTAATACATCATTAATGCCATCTCCATCGTCATCATCATCAGCTGACATACCCAAATCAACACATGCTGTGTCGCAATCATTTGGGATTCCATCTAAGTCAGTATCAACTAGACCTCCAAGACTTATCAGAGGGAAGGCATCAGAGCTATCGACAACCCCATCACCATCGTCATCCTCGTCTGCATTATTACCAATACCGTCATTATCGGTATCTATACTTTCAGTTGAGTCCAATGGGAGTTCATCAGAGGAATCCTCAATACCGTCTCCATCATCATCGGTATCTGCATTGTTACCGACGCCATCTCCGTCTGTATCAAAACTTTCAGAAGCATTCAAAGGGAAAGAATCAGCGCTATCCAAAACGCCATCTCCATCATCATCGGTATCAGTATTGTTGCCAATACCATCACCATCGGTGTCTACGCTCTCAGTTGAGTCCAGTGGGAATGCATCAGAACTGTCCCCTATCTCATCACCATCATCATCTCCATCAGCATTGTTGCCAATACCATCCAGATCAGTATCCAATTGTTCGCTAGCATCTAGGGGAAGAGCATCCAAAGTATCGACAACCCCGTCGTTGTCATCATCATCGTCTAGATAGTCAACAATTCCATCACCGTCGGTATCCATATCTTCAGCAGTGATGAAAATCCTCCTGTACCCTTTCCCAACATTGCCATCACTGTCCACTACGGTATATCTTTGCTCATAGTCATGCTCTATACGAGGATTATTAATCACAACTATTTCGGACGTTATGGATGACGAAATATCCCCGTCTTCAACGTCAACTGCAACTGCTTCAAGGTCCGCTGCTAAATTAGGGTCAGAGATGTATAGAGGGTCTGCGCCTGCAATGCTCATCACTGGAGGCAACCCATTTGAAATAGCGCTAACCTGCAGAGCCGTAGTACTTAAAGCTTTTACAGAGTAGGCCCCGTTCAAGGTATCCGAATTATCGACTCCACATGGAGTTTTGTCTATTCCTGGCCCCGCACACAATCGATCGGGCGTTGAAAAAAAGCGCATTCCTGTAGCGTTAAAAGCAGACTCATAAGCCATAATTGTTGCGAAATTGTCATCTTGACCATATCCAACAGCCCACGGAAAAGTTGCACTGACAGCGCCCTCAGCCTGTTTTCTCGAATGAGATAACCCCATCATGTGGCCTATTTCATGAACTAAGGTAAGACTGCTGTTGTCAATTGCAACCACCCCAACATTACTGCCTATGTCATAGCGATTTCTAAAATCAATTATGCCATCGTTGACTTGCCCAGCTAGATAAGCCACGCCCCCAGTATCAGCCACGTCCTTCGTGCTGAAGTGAACGATCAGATCAGGCTGTCTGGTGAACTTATCATCCAAGCCTGCAAAAATACCGCTTCGGTCCGCCATTACATCGAGCGCGTCATTGCCGGTTAATGTGCTGTCATCACCTACCATAAAAATGCCGACATTTTGAATTTCGATATCCAAACCGACATCACTGAATGCCACATTAGCACTAGTCACCTGTTGAGCTATACTGGCTTCGAGATTACTACCACCAAGAAAAGTATCGTCCGCTGCCGTACCAACGGTAAACGCAACTTCAATAACACTAGGCCCTAAACTATTTTGCTCCGTTGACGATGAGCCGACAATTCGCTCATTGAAATCTGAAATTCCATCGTTATCGGAATCTGCAATGGTATCGATGTTAGTCCAAATATCACCATAAGGCGGCAAGCTATCTAAACCAAACGTTTCGAGGCGATAGAACATTACAAAATCGTCCCCCCGGGAGAGATATACTTCTATGTGCCTAAATTCCGGTTCATCTGTGAAATTACTGCTTGCAAGACTAAAATTGAGATCACCAGATGCTGCTATCGACGTATTCCCATCGTCATCATAGCTGACAACAACCTCAACAAGAGACGCCTCATAGTATGAGCCTTCATCGTTTCCAACAGCTATCGTCAGATTCAAATATTCGTTACTCGATCTCTTGTCCGTGCTGCTAAGACTTGGTATTTCTATAGAAAAAGTAGAGTCGTCATATTGGAAATCAACTGCATCATTGACCATTAATTTTGAATCGACAGAACCAGAAGAGCCTCCGGAATTGTAATACTCCTCGGCTATCTCAATAAAATTGACTTGATCTAAAAATGAATCTTCAGAATCCATCAATGCTAGAGAAATAAAAGTATCAATTGAAGGTCTATAATTAAGAGGAATCGCAACCTGCAAAGGGACTGGATTAGGTGAATAAGCAACACTATCTGTGGCGACATCACCTAGCACGTAATAGCCCGCACTGACTAAATTAATGCTATCTCCACCAATAAGTTCGACGTTTAGGATGCCGGATTCATCAACCTCCTTTTGAAAAGCAATCGAAAATGTTGCTACAGCCTTAGTTTCATTTATACGCTTAATTTCGCAAGGACAGTGAATGTTGACTGGAGGCTCTGCTGCCACTGCTAAAACATTAAACGCCAGCAAAATCGGCACTGCCCATGACGCTAAACGCAATTTTGCACTTTGTGAAATCATGCTCATTCTATTACTCCGATACTTTCCTGCGTTGGAAATCTTCCTTATTGGGTCTTGCTATTGATTTGACTTCACGTACATCATCAGATAGATCGAGGCTCGCGACTTGGCTGAGTACCCCATTAAATTCATTACCCGCGTATTCAAAAATGTTGGTCGGTGTTTTCAGTAAAATACTAGTCAATGTCGGCGTCAGTGTCACAACCGAAACACTCCCATCCGAGCCCCTGCTTTGCAGCTGAGTAAACTTAGAGTTTCGGCTGACATTAAAAACTTCCAAAACGATGGTATCGAGTTCGCCATTGAATTCAGTGACCAAAGAAAACTTTTCTCCTGCTATTAGAGAAAGCATGTCAGCGCCACTATTAACCTGTTTTATCGATGTCGCTGGAGAGGTTGTTGAGCTGCCCTGGTTATCGGGCGTTATTTCAGCTTTTTCATCGGAGGCAGTAGAGGAAACAGAGGAGAGAGCTGGTGATTCAGAGTCATCCGTGGGGTTTTTCGATGCGAGAAAACCAAGAAAGACAACCAGTAGCACACCCAGTACTGCCTTAAGGATAGAACTTTCATCTTTAATCAAAGCCATCACCGCTCCTCCACAAAAATGAATGCTTAACACCGTTGAACTTAATGCTTTGCTACATTAAATTATTCAGTTATTAAAAGCTAATATTTAGGAATTTCTAATTAAAAAGATATGACCTAGTGGTTTTACTTTACTAGTCTAATTACCAATGACTTGGGTTGTTATGGTGCCCGGGGCCGGACTTGAACCGGCACGGTGTTGCCACCGAGGGATTTTA
>ERZ1046367.106-NODE-106-length-65514-cov-8.186514_pt1 | contig 65514 bp, 57 predicted proteins | sample MGYA00383091_ERZ1046367 | MGnify/ENA primary metagenome ERZ1046367 (study PRJEB29581, sample SAMEA5548361) | metagenome | biome: marine; feature: coastal; material: water | depth 50 m | study: Short-term variability in the microbial, nano- and picoplankton... | reverse complement strand
ATTCCTGATGGATAATGCGTTAAACGTATTGCGCTCTCTACTTTATTTACATGTTGCCCTCCTTTACCAGAAGCACGAAATGTATCAATACGACATTCTTTCAATAGATTATCAATAGAAGGAACTTTAATCATGATAATACTTTTCTTAAGAATCCCTTATTATTTTTTAATTTCATGAGAGCTTCATCTTTTGAGCAACTGTATATAATCATAACTATAGCAGTTTTTACAGATTTGTCTGCATCTAATAATTTAGAATTTGCTAGTTCATACTCGATTCCTGTCAGTTGAACAATTATTCGAACTCCTCTATCAATTAGTTTATCATTTACTGCCCTCAGATCAATCATTAAATTATCATATACTTTACCTAATTGAATCATTGTAGCAGTTGAAATCATATTCAATACCATTTTTGTTGCAGTTCCTGCTTTCATTCGAGTAGAACCTGTTATTACTTCAGGACCTGTGTTAATCTTTATAATAATATCTGAATTAACTGAAAGAAAAGGTTCTTTATTACATATTAAGTATACTGTTTTAGCACCAATAGACTTACCATAGTCAAGAGATGATTTTACATATTTAGCGGCCCCACTTGCACTAATTCCAATTATTACATCATTAGCTTTTAATTTTACTGATTTTAAATCATCGATTGCAGTTTCTGGTTGATCTTCTATCCCTTCAATTGATTGACGAAGTGCTTTGTCACCTCCTGCTATAATTCCATTAAAAAAATAAATTGGAGCAGAAAAAGTTGGTGGAATCTCTGAAGCATCAAGAACTCCTAGCCTACCTGAAGTTCCAGCACCAACATAATATATTCGATGTCCATTTCTTATGGCATCTCTTGCAATCAGAATTGTCTGTTCAATTTCAGGAATTGCTTCTTTTACTTTTTCTGCTACTTTTTGATCTTCTGAGTTAATTATATGAAGAATTTCTGAAATAGATTTATCATCGATAGCTCGAGAATTAATATTTTGTTTCTCAGTACTAAGGTTTTTTCTTTTAATTGATTCCATAGTAAAAATTACACCACTTCCATTTAAGTTTTAGATATGAAAAATATAACATTTATGATGCCTAAAATTGATTTAGAATTAGTCTGTGATTTATTTTTATCATATGGTGTTTTTTCAACAACAATTACTAATGTAGGAAAAGAAAAATCTTATAATGAAATGTGGATTGATGAACCAGGTGAGAGTAAATGGGAAGTTTGGAAGAATCCAAGTATAATTGTTCTAGCGAGTCTTGAAACAAGTGGAGAATTACTAGCTATAAAGGTAATGCAACATTTCAATTTATCTTCTCCTCCTAATTTTATTGAAAAAAAAGTAAAAAAAATTGATTGGATTATAGAATCACAAAAAAATAATGTTCCAAATAAAATTTCTGAAAAACTATGGGTCCTTCCTGTTGGGAAAATACCTATTGATAATAATGTGGCAAATATATTTTTAAATCCAGGATATGCATTTGGTACTGGCACTCATTCAACTACTAAACTTTGTTTAGAATGGTTATCAGAAAATATTATTGGTGGCGAATCTATTATAGACTATGGATGTGGATCTGGAATATTATCAATTGCTGCTCTTAAATTAGGTTGCTCATCATCAACCGCTGTTGATATTGATACTGAAGCATTAAATGTTACCAAGCAAAATTCTTTTATAAATAAATTATCTATTCCTACATATTTACCAAAGAATTTACCTAAAATGAAATGTGATATTATTATTGCTAATATTTTAGCTAATCCACTAATAGAGTTATTTCCGAAATTCCAATCCCTTTTAAAGCCAGGTGGCTATTTAGTAATTTCTGGAATATTAGAATCTCAAATTAAAAATGTAAAAACTCATTATAATAATTATTTCAGTATTAAGAATTGTAAGATTAAAGAAGAGTGGGCTCTTATTTCAGGAAGTAAATTGAATTAGTTATTAGAATTGTTAGATATTTTTTTGAAGTAAACCTTAGCCTCTTTCATTACTTTAGGAGACAGCATTGCTGATCCAAGAACAGTTGGGATAGCCATTATAGCATACATTCCATCAACAAGATTAATAACTAAATCAATAGTAATCATTGCACCAGCAACAATTGTAATAATATAAAAGCAACGATAGTAGAAAATACTTTTTGTACCAAAAAGATATCCACTACACTTACTTCCATAATATGAATAACTCATCATTGTTGATAGACTAAATGTAAGAACAGCACTTAGTAGAAGAAACTTTCCAAACCCTCCCAACTCTTTAATGAAAGCAGTTGTTGTCATAGTTACACCACTTAATCCTTCTTGTTCCCATACCCCAGATGATAATATGACCATTGCTGTTATTGTACATACAATAATGGTATCAATAAAAGGTTCTATCATAGCAACTAGACCTTCCCTTACTGGTTCAGATGTTTTTGCAGCACCATGAGCCATATCAGACGTTCCTAAGCCAGCCTCATTTGAAAATAGTGCTCTACGAACACCTGCTATAATTACCGCCCCTACAGATCCACCCATTACGGCTTCTCCTGTAAACGCATCATGAAGTATTAAACTAAATAATGAAGGAATTTCTGTAATATGATTAAATATAACTAACAGTCCAGCAAAAAGGTACAATACAACCATAATTGGAACCATGTATGAAGCAACTTGCCCAATGCGTTTTATACCACCAAAAATAACTAAAGCAGTAAAAAAAGCCATAATTAAGCCTTGAATAAAATTTCCAGCCATTACATTATCTGAGAACCATCCATTTGGTTCAAAGATTTGATTTCTTATAATATCTGCTAATTGATTTGATTGAAAAATAACTGTACAACCAATAAGTCCAGCAAGACTAAAAAGTATTGATAAAGGTTTGAATTTTTTTCCTAGTCCATTTTCAATATAGTACATTGGACCACCTTGAATATTACCAGCGTCATCTTTCCCACGATAAAGTACAGATAAAGTACATGAAAAGAATTTTGTTGACATTCCTAAGATAGCACTTAACCACATCCAAAATAAAGCTCCTGGACCACCCATTTGAATGGCTATTGCAACACCACTAATATTTCCTAAACCTACTGTACTAGCTAAAGCACTTGACAATGCTTGAAAATGAGTAATTTCTCCGGGATCTTTTGGATCATTATAACGTCCAAAAAGTATGTTTATTCCATGAAAAAAATATTTAAAAGGAACAAATCGACTATAAAAAGAGAAATAAATGCCTCCACCTAATAATATAATTAATAAAGGCGGTCCCCACATAAAACCTGCAAAAATAGAAATAGCGGAATTAATTTCTTCTAATAAATTCATTTAATTATCTTAAAAAGTCATCAATAATAATGAAAATAACTACTTAATTACTAATCCTATTTAATGAAAAAACTTGATATTTATATAGTTCGACAATTTTTAGTTACTTTATCAATGACATTGGTGGGTTTTCTATGCGTTATTTTAATAGTTGATTTAATTGAAAATTTAGATCGATTTATTGATAACTCTATACCTGCTAATATAACTATCAAATATTATATTTATGCAATTCCATGGTTTTTGAATATTGGTCTACCTATGTCAATGTTAATTTCTACTGTTTTTAGTGTAGGATTGCTGGCTAAACGAAATGAGCTTACTGCTATGAAAGCAACAGGTATTAGCTTATACCGAATTGCTCTACCAATTACAATTATTGGTCTTATCGTAAGTTTTATTTCATTTGAGCTTGATAATACATGGGTAAGCAAAGGTAATGAAGTTCGCTATAATATTGAACGAGAATACATGAAAAGGCGTTCTAGAGTTAAGGCTCAAACTGATTTACAAAATGTCTTTTTACAAAAAAATGAAAAAACTCACATATCTATAGAAAGATATAAAGTTAATACAACTATTGGACGTAGCATTACTGCAATTTCTTTAGATAATGGAATTGTAACTCAGCGTTTAGATGCAAGAGGAATAAAATGGCTAGACTCATTAAAAATATGGAATGTGACCGATTTCTCAATTAGAGAATTCAAATTGAATGGAGAAGTCAAAGAAATGAAATTATCCAAAGGAGATACTTTATTAAATTTAAACTTTGTACCTGAGGATATTACTCAACAATCTAAAACTCCAGATGAAATGAGCTTTGCTGACCTTACTATTCGTATTCAACAACTAAAAGAAAACGGAGTAGATACTATAAAGTGGGAAGTTGATCGATTATTTAAAATATCTTTCGCATTTACAAATTTAATTGTTGTGTTATTTGGACTTCCTCTAGTTGTTATGAAATCAAAAGGCGGGCTATCTTTTGGCGCTGGAATGGGAATATTTGTAATTTTTATATATTATGCATTTATTAAATTTGGAATGTCTATGGGTTATAATGGTGTTATGTCACCTCTTGCTTCAGCATGGATGGGTAATGTACTATTCTCTTTAGGAGGGGTTTTACTTCTTATCTTCGCTAGAAAGTGATTCTTGAGGAATGGGTGATGGCCCATTTTTTAAATCATCTTTATTATCTTTTCTTCCTTTAAAGCTAGTCATCGTAAAACCTAAAGATAGATTTAATCCTTTCATGGAATGTATCCACATTCCATTTCGAAAAGAGAAACCAAAGTCAATCATAACTGGGCCTCCGTGAAATCCTACACCTAAGCCTAATTCAGTTCTATCCATACCTTCCCAGGCAAAACCCATTCTTAAAGGCATAGTAGGAAATCGATATAATTCTGTTCCTATCGCCCAACGCCATCTTGAATTAGCATAAAGGCGATTTTCGAAACCAGTTGTTAAATCAGAACTAATTAATAGATCATCTTTCTTATAAGATAAGCCAAGCCTAAGAATTGCAGGATAACGAATGTTAAATTGCTTTACTTTTCCATCTTCATCCAAGTTTTTAACAACTTTGGAACTACTAGTAAAAATTGTCTCTGAAGATAAGTTGTCAGCTCTTAGTGAATCTATTTTATAAGTATATAATACAGCTACACTATCTGATAATTGTTCACCATTCCATTTTAATGGATAATCAATAATATCTTTAATAAAAGAAGGTTTATTCCATCCGATAGATCCAATAGCGTTAATTAATGATACCCCAAATCTGTAACCATTGAATTCTTTAGTTGCAATACCAATATCTAAACCATAGCCTGCACCACCAAACCCTTGTCTAAGATAATATGACCCAGAACCATAAACAGCACGAGGGGTTGTTATTAAATTTGCGCTACTTGAGTCAGGATCAATTCCCATATAAAATAATCCTTGAAGGTATTTCAATGTAAAGCCAACTGCATATGATTCAAATGGAACTGCAAAAGAGAAACCTAATTCATGGACACTCATTATTTCTAATCCTAAAGTCATATCTACGTCAGGATTATCAGCATTCCCTTCCAACATTAATCGAGCCATCCCCGCAGGTAATGCGTAAGAACTCATGTATAAAATATTAGAAGTTAAAGCCATATTACCAGAAGCATAATTAATACCTGGGGTAGCTACTTGACCATTAAGATCAAAAGTAAGTCCTCCTCGACTATCTAATCGATTTATAATCGTTGATTTCTCATCTTTATCTAAAGTATCGCCACTTAAAGTATTCATCGCAGCCATCGATAAATAATTATTACTTAACCCAAAGTCCAAACCACCTAATTGAAGCATAAATGGTTTTTCTTTTTGAAATGCTATAAGACCGGGATTAAACCCAACTGCATATATGCCATCAGCAGTTGTTGTCGTTGCGCCAGCCATTGCAACTGAACGTGGATCCCTTTTTTGACCAAAAACTCCTAATAAAAGGATAAAATATAAAAATGCTATATTTCTCAAGGTTTTAATGACCTATCAATTATTTTTAGCTTATTACTTTTTGAGGCAATTTTTCCAGCACTGTGATTAATAGTAAAATACCAGCCTGACATATCAACCGTTTTTCCATCAGAAGACTTAACACGAATACGAATACTATCTCGCAAAGATTCTTTCATTGAATTAATCCCATCAGTGACACTTGGAGTCCAAGCAAAAGAATCATTGTTATTGATTTCTTCAGCAATGTTCGTCCAACCTTCATCTGATTCAACATTTGGATTAGTACCTGCATAATATGCAATAGTAAGATTAGATACAGTACCAAAAGTCTTCCATTTAATTGTAAAAGGAGTATCTTTGTTTAAATTTTCTCCACCATTAGGATATTTTACAGTAATTTCATTAGGTGCTGCTGAAGTCATACCAGTACTACTTAATTTCAGTGTAATACTAGAATTAATATCAATATAATCAGCTGTTGTTAAATATACTTTCTTAGAATCTGAACCAAACAATGAAAATCTTGGAGCCATAAATGGTTGACCTGGATTCGTCATTAATCGAATTCGAGAAGTGCTTATTGGGCTAGAATAAGCTATAAAGCCTGGTTCTTTTACCTGGCCTAAATGATAAGTAGAACTTGTAGAAGTATAAAAGCTTATTGGATTAGGTAATGGTATTTTAAGTAGCGTATCTACATAAGAGACAACTGTATCAATTCCTAATCCGGTACTTTTAACTATATAAGCCATTCCATCAATACAATCAGTGAAATCATCCATTACATCAAATATAAATAGATTTCCATTTTCTGGATTTAAGCTTTCACATTTAGATACAATATAAAGGCTATCTGAACTTTCCCAATTTAGCTTAAGAACCATTGAATCTTTAAAAGCTGAAAGTGCAGAAACTGTTGTATCAAGTGGGAAAAAACCAATATTTGACATTAGCATTGATAATTCTCCACCTGAAGGAATTCTATTTTCTACTGACATTTCCATACTTGCAGATTGCATTGTAGAACGAATTTTATTTCGATTCGAATGATCCATTTCTTGCATTGGTGTGTTTGTTACAGAAATGAATGTCATTGGAGCCATTATTACCTCAAAAGGAGCTAACATTCTATATTTTCCTCCAATATGCATCCCTGATTCCAATGTCCCACGACCATCAATTCTTACTCGAGAGTTAACTTCAAAAGTAGCTGGGTTTGATGACATCAAATTATTGATTGTCGATTCACCAGTTTTTGGAGAAACCGTAGAGCTATCATTATAGGTTACGGAAGATGGAGATTTATATTTAAGCGTTGTAGTGCCATCTCTTGATAAACGAGTTATGGTCTTAGTCGTATCACTAGATCCAGTGGGTATTGCTAAAGTTGAAAGTGCGTTCACTTTCATTGTATCACCCAATTGATTAACAGATACCATATCAAAGTCTAAAACTACAGGAAGACGAATACCATTTAGCATTTCAATTTCTAATTTTGTATCAACAAACTCCATTCCAATAAATCCTACCGGCATACCAGCAACACTAAATGATGAAGGAGGAAATTCTTGAATGATGTTAGCTTCAAGTTTCTCAAAATGGAGTTTTTTCAATTCCAAATCTATATTTATCCCACCAATATTTGACCCATCTAAAGGAAGCTTAGCAACCTGAGAAGGTAATTTTGCTAATAAATCGATAGTTAACTCTGAGAGCGGATTTTGACTTCCAGCAGGATTATAAAATGTGTAATCATCTAAATCATAAATTTTTGTGAACACTTCTCCTTTTTTGAGAACCCTATTGATTTTAATTGAATCTTTGAGAGTTGGTGGTATAAAATTTTGAAAATTCATATTAAAGTCAACATCAAAAGGATAAGTACTATTTATACTTTTTATGTTGATTTCATTAGTCTCAAAACCACTTGGAATCTTTAGCTTTCCTCCATATATCTCAATATCTGAAGGAAATGTTATCTTTGGTAAATCAACCGGCAATGTAGTCTCCGATACTTTTACGATAGCAGAATCAACACCAGAAATTTTTAATTGAATTAACGCATTTACTTTTAAACTATCTCCTGCTTTAATTGTAACATTTGCATCAGCTGTGCTCGCAACTCCAAGGTTAATATCTATTCTAATTGCATTTCCTATATTTTTCTGACTTAAAGAAGTTTTTGAATTAAAAATAGCATCTTTTACTACAGTAGATTGTGAATGGTTTGCTAATGTATCTGGAGGATTTGAAATATCAGTAATTAATATTGATGCGATACCTGTTAAACTAGTTGGTAAACCATTATTCTTAAAAGTTGATTCATAGTCACTTACATTACTTCCATCATCAACTTTAATTAAAAAACCATCAACTGATTGAACAAAGCTTGGTAATTGATTAGAAGGAATACCTGGCTTTAACTCTATAAGAATCGATGTATCAATTTTTGTAAGTGAAGCTATATTGTTCCACGCCTCTTTACTCAATGTCTGATCACTAGAAGGAGGAATACTAAATGGGAATCCTCCCAGTTGAATAGGTATATTAATTGGCAAATCTAAAGTATAAGAAAAAATTGGCGAGGCAACTTCAGGTTGAGAATACTTAATACTCTGATCAATCTCTACTTCTAAAATATCAGTTCCTATTGATGTATTAGGAAGTAAGCCTTCAAACATTAATTGCATTCCTAGAGAATCCGGTGTCGAAAATATTTGTTTATTATCTACCATTCCTTCAAGCGAATACTTTTGCTGAACCAAAGGAAATGTCATATCAAAAAACCAAGTGGGTAACTCAAAAGCAGCTGGATTTTGAAAATCACAACTTAATGTCAAAAATGAAAGTAGACTAATCAGGGTCTTACTGATTTTTCTAAAAAATTTAATTTTGATTTTGTTAATAGTTTTTTTCATTCTAATTAAGCACAACTAGTTATGCATACATCATTGAAATTGACTAATAATATATGCATTTTACTACAAAAAAAAAGAGCACCATTAATTGATACTCTTTTTTATTTATAAATTATTAGTTATGGGTTAATAACGATAATCTTCACCTTTAAAAGGACCTTTTGTAGTTACACCAATATAGTCTGCTTGATCCTCTCGTAATTCAGTTAATTCCACATCTAATTTACTAAGATGAAGCATAGCTACTTTCTCATCAAGATGTTTAGGTAGAACGTAAACCTCATTATTATAATTATCACTGTTTTTCCATAATTCAATTTGCGCTAAAGTTTGATTGGTAAAAGAATTACTCATTACAAAAGATGGATGCCCAGTTGCACAACCAAGGTTAACTAAACGTCCTTCAGCTAGAACAATAATATCTTTACCATTAAGAGTATATTTGTCAACCTGAGGTTTTATCTCATCTTTTGAGTGACCATGATTATCATTTAACCAAGCCATATCAATTTCATTATCAAAATGTCCAATGTTGCAAAGAATAGCTTTATCTCTCATTGCTTCAAAATGATGACTTTGAACAATATCTTTATTACCAGTAGCAGTTACAATAATATCTGCTTGAGGAATAGCTGTTTCCATTGTTTTGACTGCAAAACCATCCATAGAAGCTTGAAGTGCACATATTGGATCTATTTCAGTAATAATAACTCTTGCTCCAGCGCCTCTTAATGATGCAGCTGAGCCTTTTCCCACATCTCCATAACCAGCAACAACTGCAACTTTTCCTGCCATCATAATATCAGTAGATCTTCTTATTGCATCGACTAACGATTCTTGGCAACCATACTTATTATCAAATTTAGATTTTGTAACTGAATCATTAACATTAATAGCTGGCATTGTAAGTGTACCATTCTTTACTCTTTCATGCAGACGATGAACGCCAGTAGTTGTCTCTTCAGACAAACCTTTAATATTTGAAACTAATTCTGGAAATTTATCTAAGACCATATTGGTAAGATCTCCGCCATCATCTAGAATCATATTCAATGATTCACCACTTTTAAATGCAAATAAAGTTTGTTCGATACACCAATCAAATTCTTCTTCGTTCATCCCTTTCCAAGCATAGACTGGAATTCCAGTTGCAGCAATAGCTGCAGCCGCATGATCTTGGGTTGAAAAAATATTACAAGAAGACCATGTTACTTCTGCCCCCAATTCAACTAATGTTTCAATTAGAACAGCAGTTTGAATAGTCATATGAAGGCATCCAGCAATTCGAGCACCTTCAAGGGGCTTAGAAACGCCGTATTCCTTACGTAGAGACATCAGTCCTGGCATTTCAGCTTCAGCTAATTTTATTTCTTTCCTCCCCCATTCTGCCAAAGAAATATCTTTTACTTTATATGGCAAACGTTCTGTTTTAGTCATTTTTGCTAGTGACATATTTAAGCCCCCTTAATTGCGATTGATTTTAATTCATCAACCATGTCTGTTTTTTCCCAAGTAAAGAGTTCATCTTCTCGTCCAAAATGTCCATTTGCTGCTGTTTCTCTATAACGTGGAAATTTAAGTTTTAAATGATCAATAATACCACTTGGACGAACTGGAAAAACTTTTTTTGCAACTTCTGTAAGTTCTTCATCTGTCAAATCGCTAGTACCAAAAGATTTTACATAGAAGGATGTTGGTTCAGCAACACCAATACTATAGGATAACTGTACTTCACATTTATCAGCAAGGTTTGCTGCAACGATATTTTTTGCTATATAACGAGCCATGTATGCAGCAGATCTATCAACTTTACTTGGATCTTTTCCAGAAAAAGCACCACCACCATGAGGTGCATAACCACCGTAAGTATCAACTATAATTTTACGGCCAGTTAGTCCTGTATCTGCTTCAGGTCCTCCAAAAACAAAACGTCCAGTACCATTCACAATAAAATCATTTTCATATGATAGGCCACATTCATTTAACACTGGAATAATTACTTTGTTTATCATTTCTGATTCTACAAAATCGTGTTCAGCTTTTTCTGTATCAAACTGATCTAACATATCATCATGCTGTGTTGCAATAACGACTTTAGTTACTAACGTCGGCTTACCATCTTGGTAGGCAACAGAAACTTGAGACTTGCTATCAGGTCTTAACCAAGGGATAGTACCATCTTTACGCAAGTCTGTCATTCTTTCGACCAATCTATGCGATAAATGAATGGGAATTGGCATTAACTCTTTGGTCTCATTGCATGCAAAACCAAACATTAAACCTTGATCTCCAGCACCTTGTTCATTATGAAGGCCAGATCCTTCATCTACGCCCTGTGCAATCTCAGAACTTTGTTCATCAAGCATAGATAAAATCTTAACATTATTATTATCCATACCATAAGCTTTATCTGTATAACCAATTTCAGCTAAGGTTTGCTTAACTACTTTTTCAACATCTACAGTGCCTTTTGAACGAATTTCCCCTGATACAATGACCGTTCCAGTTGTTGCTAATGTTTCACAAGCAACATGAGATTCAGAATCTTGTTCAAGGAGATTATCTAAAATAGCATCAGAAATAGCATCACAAACCTTATCAGGATGCCCTTCAGAAACTGACTCTGATGTAAATACAAATTTACTCATATGATTTAATACCTATTTAAAGTGAATAATATCAAGCATTAATTTTAACTCAATACATCGTTATGAAGAAAACAAAAATTTATTTTTTACAATACTAATTTGGGACCTGCATCTCTAATTGTAGAATCACCAAGATCATATTTAATAAAATTATCTTGAAATTTACTTACTAGATCATTTGCTGTATTTCTAAAAATAATCTGATCTTTCCAAATTTTAGAAGGGATTAAAAGGTTTGAATCTATTTCCCCTAAAGTATTTGGAACCAGAAAACCAAAATATGGATCTTTTACAAAAGTTGTGTTATTAATACTTCCATCAAGAATAGTATGGATTATTGATCTAGTAACAGGTAGTGAAATTCTTTTTGCTCCAGATTGGGCAGTTGCACCAACCCATCCAGTATTAACAATAAATGCTGGTACAGAATGATTATTCATTTTTTCTCTTAAAAGTTCTGCATATCTCAATGGATGCAAAGTAAGGAATGGGCCTCCAAAACAAGGAGAAAAAGTTGCCGTTGGTTCTTTAATACCTCTTTCAGTTCCAGCTACTTTAGCAGTATAGCCACTGATGAAATGATACATTGCTTGCTCTGGAGTTAATTTTGCTACAGGAGGTAAAATTCCATAAGCATCACAAGTAAGAAATATAATGGTGTTTGGATGATCTGCTATTGCAGGTTCTCCTTTTCCATAAATTGAGTTATCAATGTAGTTTAATGGATAGGATACGCGAGTATTTTCTGTTTTTGAACTATCAGAATAATCAACAACACCCGTATCTTTATCAAAAACAACATTTTCAAGAAGAGCACCATGACGGATTGCATTATAAATATCTGGTTCTTCCTTTGGATCTAGATTGATTGTTTTAGCATAACAACCACCTTCAAAATTGAAAATTCCATCGTCAGACCAACCATGTTCATCATCACCAATTAATGGTCGTTTTGGATCAGTTGAAAGTGTTGTTTTTCCTGTTCCACTAAGACCAAAAAAGATTGCTGCATTTTTTCCATCTTCATCAACATTTGCCGAACAATGCATTGATAGAATACCTTTGAGAGGTAGCATATAATGAAGTACTGAAAAAATACCTTTTTTCATTTCACCACCATATTCAGTTCCACCTATAATTGCAATACGCTTTTCCATGTGAAACACAATAAATGTTTCAGAATTCATACCATGCTTTTTAAAGTCTTTATTAAAAACACTTGAAGCATTAATAATTGTAAAATCTGGTTTAAATCCTTCAAGCTCTTCAACTTCTGGTCTAATAAACATATTATTTACAAAATGTGCTTGCCAAGCTCTTTTTGCTAAGATTCTTACATTTAAACTGTGATTAGGATCAAAACCTGCAAAACCATCAAACAAATAAGTTTTAGAATCATCTGTATTGTAATAATTGATTATTTTATTATATAGCTCATCAAAAATACTTTCATCTAATTTTTGATTTACATCTCCCCACCAAATATTTTCTGTTGAAGTTGATTCATCTACAATATACTTATCTTTTGGAGATCTGCCAGTATATTTACCAGTATCCACGATAGTAGCTCCTCTTGGACCAATAACACCTTCACCATTTTCAACAGTTTCTTTAATCAACTCATCAACAGATAGGTTGCGATAAACTTCTTTTACATTATTAATTCCAAGTTTATCAAAATCGAGTTCTTTACCAGCGACTAACATTTATTCTCCTATTTTCCACCATGAGGGTGGGCTTGTTTATATATACTTTTCATCCTCTCAGGTTTTATATGAGTATAAATTTGAGTTGATGATAGACTTGAATGACCTAATAAGTCTTTTACTGATCTGATATCAGCTCCCATATCCATTAAATGAGTTGCAAACGAATGTCGTAAAATATGAGGCCCCAAATTTTGACCTTCAGCTACAAGTTTAATGTAATTCCGAATCCTTCTTTGGATTGTGCTCTTTGGAACTCTTTTATTTTTTTTATTAACGAATAAAGGCTCATTTTTAGGAGCATTACTAATCGATAACGCACGACTTTTTAAGTAATTTTCAATGCAAAATTTCGCTCTATTTCCAAATGGAATCAACCGTTCTTTATTACCTTTTCCATAGACTTTAATTAATTGATTGCCTGAATCAATTTCTTGAATATTTAGCGCAATTAATTCACTTAGCCTAATACCAGTTGAGTAAAATAATTCTAAGATTGCTCTATCTCGCAAACCTTTATTAGTAGATTCATCTGGGATTTTCATTAAAGACTCAATTACTTTTTGATCTATAAAATTTGGTAATGTTTTTGATACTTTTGGAGTCTTTACGAGTATTGCTGGATTATTAATGACTTGTTCTGATTGTAGCAAATATTTAAATAGTGATTTAATCGAAGCCAAACGACGCGCAATAGTTTTGCTTGATGTTGGGGTTTTTAAATCTTTTCTGTCAATTTCTGATTCAAGAAAGCCACGAATGGATTCTCTATTAACTTTATCAAATCCAGAAATATTATTAGGTAAAAAAGCTAAAAACCTTGATAAATCATTTTGATAGGCTTTAACCGTATTATTAGAAAAACCTCTTTCCTTTTTTAAATAACGGTAGAAATCTGCTAATACTTTTTCTTTTTTATCCATTAGTTAAATCAATGTTATTTTCAATATTTTTTATATCTAAAGGAATTGGCGCTTCGATTGAAATTAATTTATCATTATCTGGATGTTTAAATACTATTTTTTTTGCATGCAATGCTTGCCTTCCAATATTATTTAATAATTTTTTTAACAACTTATTCACTTCAGGTGTAAATCCTTTAATTTTTTGATCCCCACCTCCATATTTATTGTCACCAAAGATAGGATGGTTCATACTTGAAGAATGTACACGTATTTGATGTGTTCTGCCAGTTTTTGGATAGAAGGTGATAGAACTTAAATATTGACCCTGTTTAATTAATTCATAGTTTGTAACTGCCTCACGCCCCTCTTTATCAATATGATATGAAGTCGGATCTGACCTTTTTCTTTTAATGGCATTATTAATGCTGCCTTTGAAATCTTTCCATATTCCCCATGTTATAGCAAAGTATTCTTTCTTTATTGTTCGATTTTGAAACTGAGAAGCAAGTTTTCTATGAGAGGCATTATCTTTAGCTATTAGAATCACACCTGACGTATCTTTATCCAAACGATGAACTATTCCAGGTCGCAAAAATCCATTAAGATCGGATAATTGATCAAAATAGTAAACTAAACCATTGGCTAATGTGCCACTAGTGTGACCATTTCCAGGATGCACAATCAAACCTGGCTGTTTATTTATTGCAATAATAAAGTTGTCTTCATATAAAATTTCTAACGGTATTTCTTGCGGGCTAATATCTTTTATATTAATATTTAAATCTGGAACAGTGTATGCTATAAATTCACTTCCATCTAATATCAAACTTGCTTTTGCTTCTGTATTATTAACAAAAACTAATCCGTCATTAATCATTTTTTGTATCTTTGTTCTACTTAATTCTGGGAGCTGATTTGATAAAAATTTATCTAACCGAAGACCCTCTCCCTCAACTGCTGAAAGAGTTTTAGATGTCAATCTGGAATATTTTCTTTTTTTGGTTCAATAAAGAAAGAATCGTATAAAATAAAGCCCATACCAATAGTCACATAAGAATCTGCAAAATTAAAAACATACCAATGATAATCTCTAATCATGAAATCTAAAAAATCTACAACTTCACCAAGAAAAATTCGGTCTATTAGATTTCCAATTGCTCCAGCAATAATAAGTGCCAGTCCTATGCGAATTACTATTCCAGAATCTTTAATCGTCCAGAGGTACCATAATAAAAAAATCGTAAAAATAAGTGATATAGAAGTAAAAATGTATATACCAAATGGAAAGTTAATTCCGAAAGCCATACCATCATTTGTTAAATAGGTTAAATTAAAAAAATTGGAAATAATTGGTATTGATTCGTAAAGATTCATATTCATCCGAACCAAAGTTTTTGAAATTTGGTCTGTGAATACCAACAAGACACTCACAAACAGAATCTTCATATTAATCCAAGCTTTTCTTTTTCTTTACAACCAACGCATTTAGTTGCATTTGGGACTTCCATCATTCGTTCTTCAGGGATAAGGCCTTCACAAATTTTACAAACACCAAAAGATTCATTATCGATTCTTTCCAATGCTATTTCTAACTTTTTAAAATAGTCACTTTCTCTATTTAAAAGCATAAAACTCTTCTCTTGTTCATGAGAGTCAGTTCCTGCATCTGCCATATGTAAACTAAATATTGAATCTGGAGTAACTCCACCCATTTTATTTGATGCAGTTCCTAAACCTTCTTTTATTGTATCTACTTCATCAGAAACATTACCCATTTTTTCTTCAATAGATTTTCTAAAACTCTTTAATTTTGTTTTTGAATATTTTTTAGCCAAAACTAGAATCCTTTCAGTAACTAAATTCGTTCAATACCAAATTGAATATTTTGGTTTCCAATTTTAAAATTTTCACTATACTCTCCGGTTTTAGACTCTTTAATTATATCTACCGCTAAAACTTCATTTTTAAAAAGCGTTTCAAATGAAGAAATAGCATCGCCAATAGTACCCTCAAGTAAGGAATAAATTTTAATTCTATCTTCGACCGCGAAATTAGCATTTTTTCTCATAGTTTGCACATGTCTAATTATATCTCTTACAATTCCTTCTTGAACCAGATCTTCAGTTAATTCTATAGTTAAACCTACAGTGAAATTATCATCGCCTGAAGATGTATAGCCATCCGTTGATTCAGATATAAAAATTAGATCATCTCTGCCTAAAAAGATCACTTGATCTTCAAGTTCAATTTCATATTTATTTTTATTTCTAATTTGTTTTAAAAGGTCATCCTGATCAATATTGGTTAGTTTTACCTTTATTGTTTTTAAATCGCTTCCATACTTTTGGCCTAACAAAGGAAGGTTTGGTTTAACTATATATTTTATAAGTTGAGTCTCGTGCTCAACACGTTTAATCTTTTTTATATTTAATTCATCTAAAACTACCTGCTGCTGATCAATTACAAAGTTAAATACATCATCATCATTAGTTGTAAAAGCTAATTCAGCTAGAGGTTGGCGAATTTTTATGTTTGCTTTATTTCTTGCAGATCTACCTAACTCAATTATTTTTCGCAAAGCATCAACTTTACCCATTAATAACAAATCTATCTTTGATTCATCACTTTTTGGATAATTACAAAGATGAACACTTTCAGGCATTGTTTTATCAATGTTTTTAACAAGATTTTGATACATATTTTCAGTGACAAATGGTAATACTGGAGCTAAAATTTTAATTGTATTAATTAAAACTTCATAGAGTACAACATAAGCTGCTTGTTTATCAGTATCATCTTCACTTTTCCAAAAACGACGGCGGCTACGTCTTATGTACCAATTTGAAAGTTCATCAAGAAATAATTCAAATTTTTTCATCATAGTTTCTGAAGAAAAACCATTTAAAGCTGTATTTGCTTCTTTAATAAAAAGATGAAGTTTTGAGATTATCCATTTATCCATAATATTAAGATCTGCATCCGAAATATTAATTTTTCTTGGATCAAAACCATCAACTTCTGCATAAGTTGCAAAAAAAGAATATGAATTCCAAAATTGTATTAATTTTTTACGAATTCCATCTCCATGACTATAACCAAATAGCAAATTATGTTCAGGATTTTGAGATGCATAAAGCCAACGCATAACATCGACTCCCATTTTTTCAGCAGCATCATCAAACCAAATTGTATTACCCCATGATTTATGCATTTCGCGACCATCTTCAGCTTTTACTAATGCATGTCCTAATAAGTTTTTAAAGGGAGCTTTTTCTTCTAACATAGCAGACATAGCTAAAAGGGAATAAAACCAATTTCTAAATTGTCCTGGAAAAGATTCGACAACAAATTCAGCTGGAAACCATTCATTCCAATATTCTTTATCAGTGTTATATTTTAAAGTAGAAAATGGCACTATACCAGCATCTAACCATGGATTTCCAACATCTTCAACTCTTTTGCCAATAAGACCGCTTTCAGGATGCTTAATCTTTACCTTATCTATCCATGGACGATGAGGGCTATTACCTTCAAATTCATCCCAACCTTCAACAGCTAGCTCTTTCAATTCTTCTTTTGAACCAACTACATAATATGATTCATCTTCAAATATCCAAATTGGAAGGGCTAAACCCCAAAATCTCTTTTTGGAAATCATCCAATCACCCATATTATCTAACCATTCATGCTCTCTTTCTTGTCCCCATTCTGGAATCCAGTTTATTTCATCAACAATTTTTTTAATTTTTTTGCGCCAATCCATATTGATATACCACTCATCAACTGAACGAAAAACTAATTCGTCCCCTGAACGCCAGCAGTGAGGGTAAATATGTGGATAATCTTCAACATATAATAAAAAACCACGTTTCTTTAAGTCATCTAAAATTTCTTTAACAGTCTCTTTATCTGTAGCGCTTTTCCCAGATAACCAACCAAATTTATCAGTGAATTTTGACTCTTCATCTAAAGGAGCAATGCTAACCATTCCTAGTTTTTTACCAACTTTATTGTCAATATCACCACAACCTGGAGCCATATGAACAATGCCTGTACCTTCTCCAGCAATAACTATATCATTTCCTATATTATCTTTTCCAGGATTAACTACTTGATGTTGTGATTTACTACTTACTCCTTGATTTTCTAAAGATTCATCCACGTAAGGGTAGCCACCTAGAATATCTTGAGCTTCAAGATGATCATATGGTCCATCATAGGTCCATCCTACCATTTCTTCACCTTTAATTGTACCCAAGACTTCAAAGCCTCCTCTTTCCTTAAAAATCTGTGATATAGTCTTTAACTTTGGAACTCCATCAATCCATTGTTTCTTTTCTTTGAACTGTTTATCTAATCTTTTATAATTTAAGTTTTCTTCTGCAAAGTAATAAATAGAGCCATCAGTAGCTTTTATTTTAACATAATCTAAATTTCCATTTATTCCTGCAATAACATTTGAGGTTAATGTCCATGGAGTTGTTGTCCAAACTAGTAAATATTCTTCTTTTCTATCTTTAAGTGGAAAACGTACGAAAACAGATTTATGAGCTACTAATTTACGTCCTTCAATTATTTCCATTTGAGAATATGAAGTTCCTGAGCGTCCAGACCATGGAACCACATCAGAGCCACGATAAATTTTTCCTTCTTCAAATAATTTTTTAAGGAATCCCCAAATCGTATAATTATTTTCATCTGACATTGTATAGTAAGAATTATTCCAATCCATCCAATATCCAAGTCGTTTAGATTGCTCTGCTTGAATTTGTGAGTACTTTTCAACTCTATCTTTACACATTTTTACAAATTTTTCTATACCAAATTCTTCAACTTCCTTTTTTGATTTAAAACCAAGTTCTTTTTCTACTTCAACTTCTACCCATAAACCTTGACAATCAAAACCTTGTTGGTATCTTAGTTCATAACCATCCATCGATTTAAATCTGTTATAAAGATCTTTTAAAGTTCTTCCCCATGCATGATGAACACCCATTGGATTATTAGCAGTTATAGGACCATCTATAAATGACCATTTAGTATTACCTTCATTGGCATCTCTTCTTTTTTGGAAAATATTTTTTTCTTCCCAAAAAGCTAATACTTCATGTTCAATAGCAATGAAGTCAACTTGTGGATTGACACGTTTTATCATAATTAAATTTTATTTATTGTATTAAGGTTGAAAAATTAACTTTTTTCTTTAGTGCAAACAATGAGGAATAGATAATAAAAAAGGGCAGTAGAAATACTGCCCTTTTTAAATTTAGAATATATATAGAATTATTTCTTATCTAATAATTCTTCAAAAAAAGGAACAAAATTCCGATCAAAAAACTGTTTATTCTCATCCCAAATTTGACGACCATACTTAGAACGATAAAAACTTAAACCGATCCGATCAAATGCTCTATCATCGAGTATATTATCCTCTAATTGAAGATATATATTTTCAACCCTACGAAGACCAGTCATGACGGTCAAAAATAATTGCATTTCATCGATAGAATCAAAATCTTCTTTTGGTACATCATCGTATAATTTTTTTACTAGACCTGCTAGATTTCTGTCTGTAGCAATAGTAAGGTATAACTCGCTGGCCTGATCTGAGATGGCCTGATTAGTTGATCCTCTTACTGCAGTCGTATTTTGACTGATTTCCATCCCTACAAAAACTAATGACGCTATAACACTAATAAATCCAATGAGTTCTAATCTATTTCTATTCATAAATCTTGATTATTATTAATTATTCAATTAATCTTCAAGCTCTAAAGTCATGTAACGTGCAGCTCCATCTCTTTTTAAATGCAACATCACCATATCACGCTTTCTTGTTTGTTCTAATAATCGTTTAAATTCTTGCGGTGTCTTACATTTTTTAGTTCCTACGCGCGTTATTAAATCCCCAACTTGAATTCCTGCATTAGCAGAAACACTACCATCTTTCACTGCAGTAACAACAACTCCTTCATCTCTGGAACCAATACCATATTCTCTTCTTGATGAACGTGATAATTCTGACACCTGAATTCCCAGCTCATTTGTCGGCTCAGTACGATTGCTAGATAAAAGAACTTCATCTCCTGGTAACTCTTCGAGATTTACTTTAATTATTTTTTTCCGCCCATCACGAATAACAACTAGATCATAACGTTTATTTGGAGCCGATGAAGAAACAGTATTTCTTAAGTGATCTACACTATTCACATCAATATTATTGAATTCGATAATAACATCTCCAGTTTCAACACCAGCTTTCTCTGCTGGACCATCTGACACAACATCTGCAACTAGAGCTCCACTTCGTTTTTTTAAATTTAGTGCTTGTGCAGTTGTTTCATCTATTGGCTGTATTTGAACTCCAATCCATGAACGCAAAACCTTACCATGAGCTATTAAATCTGACATTACTCTTTTGACCATATTTGCTGGTATTGCAAATCCAACACCTTTATTGCTTCGATCAAAACTATTTGTATAAATAGCTGTATTTATTCCAATTAGGTCACCTGCAGAATTAAGTAAGGCACCACCACTATTTCCAGGATTAATTGCAGCATCAGTTTGGATAAAGTCTTCGTAAACGTCACCTTGAATAATATTACCTCTACCCTTGGCTGAAACAATTCCAGCGGTAACAGTATGACTTAAATTTGCAGAGAATGGGCTTCCTACTGCTATAACCCATTCTCCAACACGTAATTCATCTGAATCACCAAAAGACATATCAGATAATCCACGTGCTTCAATTTGTAGTACGGCTAAATCTGACTTTGGATCTTTTCCAACTATAGTCGCACTATACTCCATTTTATCTAATAGTCGAACTGTAATTTCATCTACATCTTCAACTACATGATTATTAGTAATAATATAGCCTTTACGTCCATCAATAATAACACCTGACCCTAATGCAGTTGATTTAAATTCTCGTTGACGTGGTTGATTAAAAAAGAAGCGAAACATTTCATTATCTTGAGGAATGTTTCTATGCGTTTGGCTTAAATCAACATTCTTTTCTGTAAGAATTGTTACAACTGCCGGGTTTGCTTTTTCAGCAATATCTGCAAATTGGTCACTGAATTGTTTTAGGACACTATTTTGAGCAAATAGCCCACTAATAAAAAGAATTGTAAAATATAATTTTTTCATCATTTTTCCTATTTTCATAATGCTAACTTTAATGCAGTAAAGCTATTTTAGTTCCAAATCAAATAGATTTTTGAAAACTAAAAATCCATTCATTCATTTTTTCTATTGATTTACCATCTATAGTAGCATCAATAGGTTTATCAATTCTAAGATAAATTGGTTGTCCAAATACACTAGTTGATATTCTTAAACCTATTCCATAATCAACTAATGTATTTCCATCAAAACCTTTATCTCCAAGTGTAAATTTTGAACCTGAAAGAGTACCCTGATCGATAAAAGCTGCTAACTCAAGGTTGATTCCAGCAAAAGATTTTGATAAAAATCCTTCAATAGTTATTGCAAAAACTTGTTCTACTCCCGCAAAGCCTTGATTACCAAAAGCTCTTAGGTTTGCATCTCCGGGTAAATGATATTGACCAAAGAAATTTTGATTTCCATAAAAACTTGTTTTATCTCTTAAATAACTTTTCGTGTATAGATCCAATGAACCAGCACCTTCGACATTATACCTTTCTTGAAGTGGAACATCATTTTGATTTGACCAAATTTGACCATATATCTGTCTAAAACGAGTTCCAAAGAGACCCAACTTTTGCTCGAAAGAATTAGTAATAGTAATTCGATTAAAAGACCAATCAGAGGATTTAAATGGTGTAAAACCAAAATTTATCTGATTGTTTATTTTAGCAAAAACAGAGTGGATTGTTGTTGAACTTACTATTATTTCACCCTCATCAAATAAATGTGTGCGGCTCGTATCTTTAACTTGATTTTCATAGTAACTAAATTCTATTCTTTTCAAACCATTGATAGAATAATTTTGATCAATTTCTTTTATTAACTTCATTCCGCTACCTCTGACACCTTGAAGATCAAATATATAATAGTTGATTTGATCGATATCTTTGAAGGATCTCCTTCTCCCCCCCCAAATTGAATAAAATGGTTTCTTTGTTTTCAGGCCAATATTTAGATCAGCTTCAACATATTCTAACGTACTATATGAAATTTTAGTTCTAAAACCAGGTAGATAACCGTCCTTATCTAAATAATGAAGTATTGGATGATACTGAACAACATACCTATTACGCGGATTATAACGCATTCCAGGTCTATAGAACATTGTCTCTTTTTTCATAGTACCCGTAAAATTATTTCTGTAATCAATATCCATTGTTTGAGCATCTGGATCTAATGTTGCATTTTTTGGCTCTGATGGAACATTGTATGTAAACATATCTGATGTTCTAAACTTATGATTTTTCCACCAAATTCTATTTGAAGAACCATCTTTTAATGTAGTTTCTATTAGTTGCGGCATATCTCTTTTTCCATACCGCACTATTTCTAATGTAATATCCCAAGACCCATCAGATTTTTGAGTCTTTTCCCAACTTTTAATTCCATAATCAAGTAATCGAGTATCATGAAGCCAAGGTCTAAAAAACCAATCAAGATCTTCTCCGCTTACTTCTTCAATAGTTTCTGTAAAACGTCTCTCATTTGTATGCTTTAAGTTCCAACGGCGATAGTATTCCTGCATACCCAAAGTAAAAGTTTCTTCACCTAAAATAAATTTCAATTCATCCAGCATTAAAGATGGCTTTGTGTATGCATTTGCACCAGCAGCTCTTGGTCCTTTGAACATATACGTTGATCGACTAATTGGCTCATCTTGTCCACTAGTCATAAAATCAATCATACCCCATTGCGTATTTCCTAGACTACTTGCAAACCTCCAATATTTTTTTTGCCAATCTTTTAACCTACCTCCATTCATATCAAATCCATGGTCTCCATATCGATCCATCATATACCATCTGGTTTGGAAAGAAGTGAAACCTTCATCCATCCAGGCTTCACGAACTTCATTGTTTCCTAGAATACCATAAAACCAAATATGTCCTACTTCATGTAGAATTAAACCTTCTGATTCACTTCCATCCATTACCAGCATTGGGTATTCCATTCCACCACCAGCCAACCTATCCGTGTTTGTAACTTGCGGATAAGGATACATACCAAATTTAGTACTTAACCATTCAATAGCGCGTTCAGTCCTAGCAACAGCTTTCTTAGTCCACTTCTTTCCATTCTTTTGATTAAATAATGCATGAACATCAATCCCATTCCAGCTACCACTTTCATAAACAAAATTTGGGGTTGTGACCCATGCAAAATCATGTACTTTTTCAGCATGAAAAGTCACAAGACGTCTTTCATCCTTATTATAACTAGAACGATTTTTTTTAAAATCTTCTAGCCATTGATTAAAATTTTGGCTCGTATCCACTCGAACTTCTTCCCATCCTGGATCGCCAGCAGTAACAGTGCCTGTTGAACCAATAATATATCCACTTGGTACATCCATGGTAACATCATATGTTCCAAACTCTCCATAAAATTCACCTTCAGCATGAAATGGTTCATTAAACCATCCATTTTCATCATATACAACTACACGAGGGTACCATTGTGCAAAATTATATTGTTCACCTACGCGTCCTGCTCTTTCTGAAAATTCTCCAACATGTTGGGTCCAGTCTAAATCAATTATCATGGATGCACCAGGAGCTAAACCTTTAGAAAGCTTAGCAGATAAAATCGTGTCATCAATTAGGAATGTATCTGATAACGTAGAACCCCCACTTTCAATTAGAAAATTGCTTATATCATACTTACTTAAGTAAGGATCCATCCCTTTTTTAAATCGATTTCCTCTAGATGCTCTTCCTAATCCTGCTAAATACTCTCTATATTTTACTGTCCCTTCTTGGAATGCATTTGCATAGAGATTCAAGTAAAAATGATAAAGAGTATCAGGTGAATTATTTTTATATGTTATAGTTGAATGTCCACCAACCGTATGTTCTACAGTATCCAATCGAACATTCATTTTATATGATACAAATTGCTGCCAGTACTCACTTGCATTTAATAAAGAAAAGTTTAATATTATTGCGAGGGTAAATATTTTCATCTCTATTGCTCTATTTTTTTTATAAAGAAAGGTAAGGCTTTAAATCTTGATAAAATATTTCTTCATTTCGTGGACCAATATAGCCTTTGACAATATACCCTTCTCTATCAATAATTAATGTGGTGGGTAAACCTGTTATTGGTTGTCCAATTGCACGTCCATAATATGCGGTAACTCTTTGGGTTTCGTAATCTTCAATATCAGTAAGGACTGTATATTCAATATCCCATTCTTTCATGAAGCTAAAAATGTTTTTTGGTGAGCCAGAAGTGATAGTTATTCCAACAATTTCAAGCCCATCTTTTTGATATTTATCATGTAATTTGTTAAAGTCAGGTATTTCTCTTCGGCATGGTCCACACCATGTTCCCCAAAAATTTAATAATACAACTTTTCCTTTATAATCACTCAAATTAAATAAATCTCCTTGAACAGTTCTTAAAGTGAATTCTGGTGCTTTAATTGCATACTCAGGACGTTCTGGTTGAACTTGAGAAGAGGTTGTGCTTTTAATATCTTTTGGCTTAGAAGCAATTTTCATTCTATCTTTTTGTCCACAGCCAATAGCTAATAAAGTTGACATAATTAATAATATTTTCATTTTATTCATTTTATTCAACCAGCTAATCCTTCATCTAAAAAATCAAGAAAGTTATTCAGATCCCTTGTCATACCTGGAAAAGTTGTTATTATTTCATCATTAGGACTAATTATCACATAAAAAGGTAATGCAGCTGTACCAAACCTCTCAATTTCATATTCTTGGTTTTCACGATGGTTTGGTCCACCATCAGTATATAGTTGGACTAGGATCATTTCATTAAAACGGTCTTTAACTTCTCTTTTTGTAAATATATTAGCTTCCATCCAACGGCAATTAGTACAAGTGTATCCGGTAAAATCAATAAATACTGGTTTACTAGTTACTTTTGCTTCAGATAAACCCTTTTCTAAATCGCGATACCATTTAAAATCTTCAGCCATTGAATTACCATTGGTGCTTACTGCACCAGTATCAGCTTCAACAATGGGGGGTAAATATGCATAAATAATGCCATGAATACGTTGACCGAATAAACCTGATGTAAGATAAAGACCAAAAGTTAAAAAGGCTGCACTCAGCATTAATCTTGGAACACTCACTGAGACTAAAGGTGAGTCATGAGGCAATTGAATTTTACCTAATAAATAAAATCCAACTAGTAGCATCAATACTGCCCAAACAGCTAGAACTGCATTATGTGAGAAAAATCCCCAACCCCAAACTAAATCTGTATTGCTTAAAAATTTAAAAGCTGCCGCAAGTTCAAGAAAACCCATTACTACTTTTACAGAATTTAACCAGCCTCCTGACTTTGGCATTTTGGCTAAATATTGTGGAAAAAGCGCTAGAAAAAAGAATGGGAAAGCAAAGGCTGCACTAAAGACTATCATTCCAATCATAGGCCAAAACCATTGACCTTGAGATGCTGCAACTAATAAAAGGCCTACGAATTGAACAGTACAAGTAAAACTAGTCAATGTAAAAGTGACAGCCATAAATAAAGTCCCAATTACCCCTCCTCTACCTTCTTGATTAAGAGAGAATTGTCTTAATTTTTGTGGAACCTCAATTTCATACATGCCAAATAAAGACAAAGCAAAATATATAAATAATGCTGCAATAAATAAATTCACCCAAGGATTTGATGCTAACTGATTTGCCCCTGACGCACCCAATGTAAGCGCAAGAATAAATCCTAAAATTGAAAAGGTTGCAATTATACCAAGAGTATAAATAATTGCATTTTTAAGAGGTTTCCCTTGTTTTGATTCACCTTGTTGAGTGAAGAAAGAAACAGTAATTGGAATCATCGGAAAAACACATGGGGTTAGCAGGGCTAAGAATCCCATACTTATTGCTAGTAAAACAAATGAAAAGAAACCTTGGTCTATAGCAGCTTCTAAATTGATGTTACCTGATTTATCAAAAACATCTGAAACCAAAACAATAGCCAATCTATCTTCACGAGGATCTCCAGAATCTATTGTTATTGGAACAGTAATAAACTCCTCTTTAGGCGGATAGCAAAGTGATTCATTACAAACTTGGAATAAAACAACTACTTCTAGATTATAAGCACCCGGAGGAATATCTTCATTTAATAAAATTGGTGCAGTGAAAATAGCACCACCCTGATGAGTTTTTGTAATCGTTAAAAAACCATCATCATATTTCTCAATAGGTTCAGCTTCTTCGACCAATCCAGAATCTTTAATTATATCACCTAAAACTGTAACTCTGGTTGCTATAGGGCCTTCACCTTGATCTCTAAGAGCATATATTTTCCATTCAGAATCCATTTCAGCAGTAACAACAACTTTGACTACCTCTCCAGATCTGGCATTTGAGTCTATTTTGGCCGATAAAGAGACTGGGCTTTGAAATTGGCCCAAGAGTGAACTCATAAAAAATATAAGTGTTATTATAATTTGCTTCATTTCAATTTTTAAATAAAATAACTAGTCAAGATTTATTGATAAAATACTATACAATTAATTTAATCAGATATAGCGTCACTACGCTTTAAGATATTTACTTTCATTTCAATTTTATCATATGGGTAATCACCATCAGGGCCTTGATACATAGGATTCTCTTTTTTTGGACGATTTGCGTTTACAATTTTATCAATTACCTCTAAACCTTTAATTACTTGACCAAATACTGTGTATTGTTTATCAAGTTGAGGTGTTGCCGCATGACAGACAAAAAATTGACTGGAAGCACTATTTGGATCTCTTGTTCTAGCCATTGACAAAGTTCCTCTAACGTGGAGCTTATCACTAAATTCTCCAGGTATCAACCAAGTATCTGGGTCCTTTTCACGACCGATACCAAAATACTTACCTGCTCGGCCACCCGTACCCCATTTCATTCTATTATCATCTCTTGAATTAGGGTCACCACCTTGAATAACAAAGCCAGGAATAAGACGATGAAAAGTTGTTCCATCAAAGTATCCTTCCTTAGCTAATATAGTAAAACTTTCAACATGCATTGGAGCAATATCTGGATAAAATTCTACTACCATATCACCAAATTTTGTTGAAATTACTGCCACTTCATCTTCTTTAGAACAGCTCATAAATAAAACTCCAATTAAAATTAAACATACTAGTTTTTTCACTATTTTAAACTCCTACTTCCTGGTTTTTGGATAGGTATTTTCTCTAAAGATTCAGGGATTTCATTCTCATCATAACTATTCACTTCTAAGGGTACTATAGAAAATTGATTATCATGGAGGATTACTTTTCCATTACTACGGTCAACAATAACTGCAACACCAACAACAATCCCACCAAAAAACTCAATTAAGTTCATAACTTCTTTAACTGAGCCTCCTGTTGTTATTACATCTTCAACTACTAATATTTTTTCATCTTTTTCAATAGAAAAACCTCTTCGCAAGGCCATTTGACCATTTTCTCTTTCAGCAAAAATAGTTTTTTTATTCATTACTCTACCAACTTCAGTACCTATAACAATTCCTCCAACAGCTGGTGATATAACTGTATTAATGCTTGTAATTGTAAAATGATCCATGATTTTTTTTGAAAAATCTAATAAATGTTCTGGATATTGCAGTACTTTTGCACATTGAAAATATGATGCGCTATGACGACCTGATGTAAGTACAAAGTGTCCATCAAGTAAGGCACCGGTATTTCTAAAAATTTCAAGATAGTTTTTCATATTAATTTTATTATCTATTTTTATTTGATTATCTAAATATCAATTATTTCTCGCATTTGTAATAGGTAATCCTTAGCCGCATTTCGAATTGCTTTACTGCTTAAGTCACCTGAGAAGCTAATACCTCGAGAAATATTAATTAAAGCATCGCCATTTTTATTTCCATCTAACATACTTTGTTTTAAATCACCACCTTGAGCGCCAATTCCAGGAATTAAGAAAGGAAGATGTGGTGCTTGATTTCTAATTCGGCTTATTTCTTTTGGTGCTGTAGCACCAACAACAATACCTACATTATTATTATTGTTCCATTCAACACATAATTGAGCAGTTTTATCAAAAAGCATTTCCAATTTAATTGGTTGATTTTGTAAATCAACTGCTGAGGGGTTCGATGTTCTACAAAGAATAAAAGCTCCTTTTTCAGGATTTTCTATAAACGGAGTTATCGAATCTTTTCCCATGTAAGGACTTAAAGTAACTGCATCAAAATTAAAATGCGTAAACAAACTATAAGCATATTGTTTTGCTGTATTGCCAATATCTCCTCTTTTGGCATCACCTATTATAATTACATCATCTGAAAAATAATCCATTAATTCTTCAAGCCATTTAAAACCTTGGCTACCCCATCTCTCAAAAAAAGCTAGATTTGGTTTAAATGCAGATGCAAGATCAATTGTGGAATCAACAACCTTAAATGCGTGTTTTTTAAGTTCATCTAAATTTGCGTTTGATGAGCCTATCCCTTCTGGATTCATATCCAAGCCAACACACAAATGACTGCGTTTAGATTTAATTAATTTTGAAAGTCGTAAATTAAATGATTCCATAGCCTTCTAATTTAGTAAGATTATACCTGAACCTGAAATTGATTGTATCATTAATACTTTTAATTAAAATATCACATTAAATTCAATCTAAATGGACCAACTTTCAATTTCAGATTCGCTTAATTCTAAATCGAGAATCATCGCTTCAAGTGGTGTTTTTAAAATTGAATTATTAAAAAATGTTGGTGAATTAGATTACCCGCAGCTAATTGAAATATCTAAATCATTAGCTAAAGATTATGGTGAAAAAGCAATCTTAACAAAATCTACCATTCAAAAATATTTTAATACTGCTGGGGCTTTACCTTTTATTGCGCGATACAGGGATAATATAATAGGATACATTATTGGAGTTCCATTAGAAACACTTAGTCAAGAACCTTGGGCCAGAACAGATGAAAATTTTGGAAAAGCCAACACCCTTTATACATATGCCTTTGTTATCCAATCAGAATTTAAAGGTAATGGTTATGCAAAAATGTTAAAGCGCGTTTTTTTAAGCTGGGCAGGAAAACAAGAAAATATAAGTTTTATTACAGGCCATGTAGCCAATGGAATTTCAGCAAAGTTTACTGGCGATATTCGTATCGTTAACCGTGTTGATAATTGGCAAAGGACAGGAAAAACATTTGAGTACTATCGCAGAGAATTAATTTCTGAGAGTTCTCCTCTTAAAAATAATCCTCCATTAATAACTCGTACTTAATTTTTTTTTGTAAAAAGGCTCACTACTATTAGCGATAAAACTGATAAAGTGATAGCAGGTAAGACTTCATCCATATTCAAATAAATTACTTCAGGTATAAAACCTTGAATAAATGAAGATTCTTTCCAAATTAATGTTGTAATTGTACCAGTTAATATTGATGCTATTGCACCTGCTTTTGTTGCGCCCTTCCAAAATAAAGCAGCAACTAGACTTGGTGTAATTGCAGCACCATAGATAGTATAAGCATAAAGCGCTCTTTCAAAAAATCCTGCAGATTTTGCAAAACCAAGAGAAACAATGTAAGCTACTATTCCAAGTATTAACACTAATACTCTACTTAAAAGAACTATCTTTTTCTCATTTGCATTTGGATTAATATAATTTAAATAAATATCACGCATTAATGTAGTTGCAGGAACAAGCAAAAAACTATCAGCTGTTGATATGATAATTCCAACAATTGTTGTCATCATTATAGCACCCAAAAATGTTGGCAGAAACTTATGTGAGGCATATATAAGTACATACTTCCCAACTTCGGCTTCAGGTATCATACTTGAAGCAACCCATGCTGCAAATATGATCATAAGTTCTGCTAGTGCAACAGCTCCAATTAATACTTTAGTAGCGTATTTTGCACCTTCAGCAGTTTTACTTGCAAAAAACCTTTGATACATATTTGCATCACCCATTATTAACAAAAATGGAGGGAGACAAAAGTTTATTATATCTAAAAAAGAATAAACACCCCAAAAGTTCATATGTGAATCTTTTCCCATGTTTGCAAAAGATTCAGCCATACCAGTAAATCCACCCGCCTCAAACAAAAAGATTGGAATTGCGATAATAAAAGAAAGAAGAATAATAATCCCATTTGCTACATCAGTATATGCAACACTTACGAGACCCGCTAGCATTGTATATGCAATAATAAATATAGCGGCAATAATTGTTCCAGTCTCAGCACTAATCAAAGATATTCCTTGATCATTTGTTAATACAGTTTGGAGGACCGCACCGCCAGCATTATACTGATAACTAACAATTACCATATAGGCAATAACTAATGCAATTACAGATAGAAGACGTGCCCCAGATCCAAACCTATCACCCAATATTTCTGGAACGGTATATTTTTCAAAGGACCTAACCTTTCCAGCAATTTTAGTTAAAATTATAATTCCTAGAATACTACCCAAAGGTAAAATCAAAGCTGCCATTCCAGTCTCATAAGTTTTACCTGCATTCCCTAAAATAGAGCCCGTTCCCATCCATGTTGCTAACATTGTACCAACAAGTACCCATGGGGTTAATGAACGACCTGCTACAGAAAAGTCTGATTGTGTTTTAATTTTACCTGCTTTGTAAAAGCCTATTCCAATCAAAATAATCAAATATAATAGGATAAAGCTTAAATGAATCATATATACCTTCTAGCTTGGTTAAGATAATGTATTGAAATTAATTTTGAGGTATGCCAAATACAAGTACATGGAATAAAATCTGTAATTTATTTATTATAATTATATTTTTGAATATGATGCCGCAATTGCATGGGCAAGGCATTGTAAAAGAAAATAAAAAGAAAGAAAAATACGTGAATAGACTTGCAAAAGAATCTAGCCCTTATCTCCTTCAACATAAAAATAATCCTGTCGATTGGTACCCTTGGGGACGTGAAGCTTTTGATAAAGCAAAAGAACTTGATCGACCAATTTTCCTTTCAATTGGATACTCTACCTGTCATTGGTGTCACGTAATGGCGCATGAATCATTTGAAGATGAACAAGTTGCCCAACTGTTAAATGAAAATTACATTTCAATAAAAGTTGATCGAGAAGAGCTACCAGAAATTGATCATGTTTATATGTCAGTATGCCAAGCCATGACGGGTAAAGGTGGCTGGCCTCTTACAATAATCATGACACCAAGCAAAGAACCTTTCTTTGCAGGTACTTACTTTTCTAAGACTGGTCGCTTTGGAAGACCAGGAATGTTAGAGTTGCTTCCCTCTATTTCAGATGCTTGGAAAAATAAAAGAGAGGATCTATTAATATCTGCAAAAAAAGTTAATTCATTTCTAATGGAATCAAATAAAAAAGAAATTGGAGAAGATTTAGATCAATCAGTTTTAGAAAATGCTTATGCTCAATTTGTTAGTAAGTATGATAAAATAAATGGTGGCTTTAGTACACAACCAAAATTTCCATCAGCCCATAATTTGATTTATCTTTTACGATACCATTATATGAATGGCGATACAACATCCTTAATGATGGTAGAAAATACTTTGCAGAAAATGAGACTTGGTGGCATTTTTGATCAGATTGGTTATGGCTTTCATCGTTATTCAACAGATAAAGAATGGCTCGTTCCACATTTTGAAAAAATGCTTTATGATCAAGCAATGCTTACAATGGCTTATACAGAAGCATATCAAATAACACAAAATCAATTATATCAAAATATTTCTGAAGAAATTCTTACATATGTAGATCGAGATATGACTGATAAACGTGGAGGGTTTTACTCTGCAGAAGATGCCGATAGTGAAGGTGAAGAAGGCCTTTTTTATCTATGGACACTTCAAGAACTTCAAAAGATAACTAGTAAGGATGATTTTTCATTCTTAACAGACCTTTACAGTTTAGATTCCTCTGGAAATTTTAAAGATGAAGCAACAAGACAATTTACAGGAAAAAATATTTTTCATCTTAAAAATCTAATTAATGATAAAAGTAAATCTAAACAAATTAAAGAAATCAATAATAATTTATTTAATATTCGTAAAAAAAGAATCCATCCTTTAAAAGATAATAAAATTTTGACAGACTGGAATGGGCTTATGATTGTTGCATATGCTAAAGCTGGTATTGCTTTTAATAACAAGTCATTTATTAATACAGCAGAAAAAAGTACTCAATTCATTTTAAATAATTTAACGGATAATAATGGAAGATTAATTAAACGTTATAGAAATGGAGTCTCCGGATTAGATGCACATTTAGATGACTACGCTTTTATGATTTGGGGACTTCTTGAGCTTTATGAAGCAACCTTTAAACCTTCATATTTAAGTGAAGCAATCTCACTAAATAGAATAATGGTTGATGAGTTTTGGAGTGATGAAGGCGGCTTTTATCTGGGTAGCGATAAATCAGAGCAACTCATTGTAAGGTCTTTAACTGGTTATGATGGAGCAATCCCATCAGGGAATGCAATTGCAGCCTATAATTTATTGAAATTAACTCGGCTCACAGGTGAAGAGAAATGGGCAGAAATGGCTCAAAAGTTATTTAAAGTTTTTTCAAATGATATTAAAAATACACCAATAGGCTATACCTCTACGCTTTCTGCTTTTATGTTTGAATTATCAAAGCCTAAAGAGATTATTGTCGTTGGCTCTGGAAGCAATTTAGAAACCCAAGCTGCTTTGACTCTTTTAAGGTCTAAGTATATTCCAAATAAAGTAATGCTATTTAAAGATACAGATGACAAAATTCAAAGCTTAACACCCTTAGCAAAATGGACTTCTAATCATCAGATGATTAATAATAAGACTACTTATTATATTTGTGAGGATTTCAGTTGTAAATTACCAACTAACGATATTGAAATAGCGCTAAAGCTCATAAATGAATAAACCTTTATCAAAACAATTAGGCGAACTTTTTGCACAGTTTCAAGACTTAATTGATACTGCTTCTCATACAGTTATTAAAAGATTGAATGAAGATGATAAAAAAAGAAATAGACTACTTAGTTTTTTTTCAACCATTGGGGATTCGTATTATAAAAAATATTCTGAAATCAAAAAAGATAGTAAATCTTCATAACTAAAAAATAAATAAAGAAAAAATATGAAACTTGAACTACATTGGAAAATTATTATAGGATTAATTTTAGGCTTGTTATTTGGAGTAACAGCTGCATCTCAAGGCTGGGGAGGATTTACAAATGACTGGATTGCTCCATTTGGAAAAATATTTATCAATTTGTTAAAATTAATTGCTGTTCCTCTAGTACTCTCTTCTTTAATTACTGGTGTTGCATCCTTATCCGATTTGAAAAAGCTTTCTAGGATTGGTGGAAAAACTATAACAATTTATATAACTACTACAGCAATTGCTGTTACGATTGGTTTAATTGCAGTAAATATACTTGAACCTGGATCAACTGTCCCTGAGGATATGAAAATTAAGCTTCAAAATACATATCAATCAGCTGCCTCTGGAAAACTAGAAGCTGCTCAGGAAGTTAAAGAACGATCAGTTCTTCAACCAGTTGTTGATATCGTACCAAGCAACTTTTTTAGTTCAGCGTCAAATAATAGGAATATGCTTCAGGTAGTTTTTGTAGCAATTATTATTGGCATTGCTTTAATCCAAATCCCTAAAGAAAAATCTAGGCCTGTCTTAGAATTTATGGAAGGAATTAACGATCTAGTAATTAAACTTGTTGATAATATAATGTTATTAGCACCAATTGGAGTATTTGCTCTTATAGCTGATACAATAACTTCTGTAGCTGGTAATAATATTAATAATGTAATAGAGCTTTTAAGCGCATTAGGGTTTTATATGCTTGCCGTTATCATGGGATTAGTAATCCACATGTTAATTACATATTCAGTTGTTCTTAAATTATTTTCAAAAATGTCATTAAAGAAATTTTATCAAGGTATTGCACCAGCTCAGCTTCTAGGTTTTTCGACTAGCTCAAGTGGTGCAACATTACCCGTCACCATGGAACGTTGTGAAGATGAGTTAGGTGTATCAGAAGAAGTTTCTTCCTTTGTACTACCACTCGGTGCAACAATAAATATGGATGGAACTGCATTATATCAAGCCGTAGCTGCTGTATTTATTGCCCAAACATTAGGTATGGATTTATCAATAGTTGCACAATTAACTATTGTTTTAACTGCAGTTTTGGCTTCTATTGGAACAGCTGCCGTTCCAGGAGCTGGTATTATTATGCTTGTAATAATATTAGAGGCAATTGGAGTTCCAAGTGCTGGGATTGCACTTATTTTAGGAGTTGATAGAATATTAGATATGATGCGTACAGTAACTAATGTTACGGGTGATGCAAGTGTGGCTGTTGCTGTAGCTTCATCTGAAAATCAATTGAGGATTTAGAAAAAAATAGTAAAGATTTTTCACATTACGAGATAAATATTTTCACTTCAGTTATTGAATTTCAGGATCTTCAATAAAAAATCCTTGAGATCACCTTCTGAATTCAAAAAACAGGCCTTTTCGTTTATACGGATGAAGGAAGTTTGCTGAAAACAGAGACCTCTACCGTGTTAAAACGGATCCTGAAATCGAAGCTGAAGTGAAAAGAATTAAAAAATTATTCAATCATTGTTGATTGAATTTGGCTAATTCTTTCCCTAGAACCTTTTATCTTTAGAAATACGTGATCATCATTATATATGCGTTCTATAACATCTACACCTTCTTGAGCTAATGCCAGCTTTTTAGATTCTTGATATTTGAAACACAGATCAACTACCTTAAAATTTTCATCCATAATTTCAATAATTTTCTCAGTTAATGAATCTATCATTAATTTATTTAATGCAGAAATGAAAATAGCTTTAGGGAATGTTCTTTTAAGAAAAAATATTTTATTATCAACATTTTCATTATCAATTTTATTAAAAATAATTAAATATGAATGTCGTTTCACACCTAGATCTTTTAATACCTCAAGTATTGTATTATAGTGCTCGTTTACTTCATTTGATGAAGCGTCTAGCATAATTAAAATAAGTTCAGCTTCTACAACTTCTTTTAACGTACTTCTAAAACTCGCTACCAAATGATGTGGTAGTTTTCTAACAAAACCAACAGTATCACTTAATAAAATTCTATGAGAGTTATCGAGTTTAACTGTACGTATTGTTGTATCTAAAGTTGCAAATAGTTGATTTTTAATCAAAACATCGGCACCAGAAATTGTTTTCATTAGTGTAGATTTTCCAGCATTTGTATAGCCAACTAAAGCTACTTTAAACTCATTTGACCTATTTTTACTTTGTGTTTCTCTTTCTTTTTCAATTTTTTCTAACTCTTTTTTTAACTTTGATATTCTGTTTCTAAGTAATCTTCTATCAACTTCAATTTGAGTTTCACCTGCTCCAGCTCTAGCACCAATACCACCCATTTGTCTTTCAAGGTGTGTCCATGCTCTTGTTAATCTTGGTAACATATACTCTAATTGTGCAAGTTCAACTTGAGTTTTTGCTTCTTTTGTTTTAGCATGCTGACTAAATATATCTAAGATAAGCGCACTTCTATCAATCACTTTTATATTTTTTACAAGGTTACTGTAATTTTTTATTTGAGCTGGACTTAACTCATCATCAAATATTATAAGTGAGACTCCAAGTTCTTCTGCTTGTTTTATTATTTGTTTAGCTTTCCCCGAACCTATAAAGAATGATGGATTTATACGAGAAAGTTTCTGAGTAATTTTTCCAACTACATCTGCTCCTGCTGTTTTAGCTAATAATTCTAATTCTTTTAGATGTTCTTCAACTTTATATTGATCTAGCTTACCATATATCACACCTACAAGTAACGCTTTTTCCTTATTTTTAATTACTAACTTATCAGTCATTCTAAAGACTTTAATGATTTTGGGTCAGGTCTACTTACATATGATTCTATAAAAAATAAAATTATCGCAATTAATAAAAATATTCTCCACAAGAGTTGTCCATTTCTTTGAGATTCAATCGTTTCTTTTATTGGTGTTTCATTTGTTATCCAAACTAAATTATTCTTTCCAATAACTGATTTAATTTTTTCGAAATTAGCTCGATATTTTGGAGATTCACTAATTGCTAATTTTGTAGAGAATGCTGTATAAAATTCTTCATCAGCAAAAACTTCATAAGAGCCTAATTCTGTTGTACCTTTAAAAATAATCGCTTCATTACCATAGTCAGGCACAACTAGAATTTTTCTATCTGATGGTGAAATGATTGACCATTTTTTATTAATAAGATCTTTTGGTAAAGAAATAATCTTTGCTTTAAATGTTTCAATAAGCTCTGTATTTAATTCATTAGTTGCAGATAAGATTAATAATCTATGAATTAATGGAATAAGTAAACCTTTAATTGCAAAATCGTTCCATTTTAAATCTAATGGCGAAGTAAAAAAGTATATTTGACTACTGTAAAATGGAATATTTACTAAAAATGGATCATTATTATTCAAATCTAAAATTGAATGATGTCCTTTTTTTAGATTAACAGAATTATATGTAAAAATTTTGGGTAAAGATGATTCGAGGTTGCGAATGTTGAAATCTTGCAGCAATGGATTCTTTCGATCTACTACTTTGACAGTTAAATATGATTCATTCTCGAGATATATTTTATTTTTATAATCAGGAAGTAAAAGATTATTACTAACCTGTTTATTAATATTTTCAAAATTTTGACCAGCAAACCAAAGAATATTTCCACCTTGATTTAAAAAACGTTTTATTGATTCAATAGCACTAGGTTTTATAATTAAAGGATCTTCTAGAATTAATACATCTGTTTCTTCTAAATAAATTGTTTCAATCTCGTCCTTTAATTTTAATTCTAAATCTAAAAATTCAGCACCTCCATTTATTGATTGTAAAGCAGTTTTAATAATAAATAGTCCATTCTCAGAATTAGCAATTACTTTACATGAGATTTGCTCTGGAATATTTAATTCAAATGTCTGCTTATTATCTAGAATAAAATCATCTGGTGGAATTTCTATTTTTCCTTTTATAACACCACTTTTACCTGGATAAACTTGAAATGAGAAATCTTTACTAGTTTTAGTTTTAAAATTAGAAACAATCTGCCCTACTCGTTCATTATTCAGGTAAAGTTCTACTGGAAGACTTCTAATTTCATTTTTACCCATATTTTCAATATTAGTATTTAACCTTAATAAATCATTAGGTGTTTTAATTTGATTTATTGAAGAAATATTTTTAATCCCCACATTATTACTTAGTTCATTACTAGTGAGAGCGTAAAATTTCCAATCTGTATATTTATCTTTAAAATTTTTGGGAGGTATAGATTGAAAATCACTCATTATAAAGCATTCTTTATTTGGCAATGATGAATCTATTGAACTCAATAGTGAGTCTACTAATGTCCATAAATTATCTTTTCCATAAGATTCAGCAATCTGCCAGTTTTGGTACTGTAAATTCATGCCTTTTTCAACTATTCCTGAATAAATCTCATTTGGTGGAGTAGTCTTAAATACATTAAGATTAACTAGACCTCCAAAACTAGAAAGTATTTCAGGAATCTTTTTTTTTGATTGATCAAGAAAAGATTGTTGATTATTTGTAACAGACATACTTGCTGAATTATCAATAATAATAACTGCAACTGATTCCTCTTCACTAGGAATCCAAATTGATTCATTTACAAATAATGGTCCAGATAACATCAATATTAAAGCAGCAATAATACCCATTCTTAACAAAATTAAAATCCATTGAATGATTTTTATTTTTTTAATATTTTTTTTCTCAAGAGCCTGTATATGTTTTATTGATGAGAATTCTAAGGTCTTTGACTTTCGAAGATTAAATAAATGGATTATTAATGGAATAGATAATCCAATTAACCCCCATAAAACAGTAGGAAATAAAAATGACATTATATTGGTGTGATTAGCATCATCATTATTGCACCAGAACCAAGAGGTATTTTAAAATTATCATCTAGTGGAATTGGTAAAATTTCCATAATCATTGCTGCTAAAGCCCCTGATAAAGAAATTTTCAAAGGTAGCAGAGAAAAATTAATAGAGACTATAGAACATACAATTAATCCAGCAAAAAAACCTTCCCAGCTTTTATTACCAACTTTATGTTTTCCAAATCTTTGTCCAAATATTCCAGCAGCTGTATCACCTAAGCTCATAAATATTAAGGCAATAACAGCAACAGGTTTTGAAAAAAGAGCTATAGTAATAAGTGATCCAATCATAACCCATGTTGCCCCTGTAAGGTGACCTTTTAATTCATGTACTCTTAACATTCTATTAAAAAGTAAATTAAAAATAGATTTAACCCAACTTATTCTATGTCGCGCAATATCAATAAATAAAAAAATTAAAGATAAAACAATCAGTAATTGAATCATTATATCTTTATCAGTTATTACATATAAATAACCAAATGGTATTATTAAGTTAAATAAATGAATTATTTTTCTAATATATTCATCATTTGAAATCATTTTTCACTCTGTAATTTGTCAAAAATATCTTGAAGGTCTAGAATACTTACAATTAAGTCTATATTTGATGATTTATCTAAAACTGTTCCAGGTGCAATAGATTGATCTAAAACTGTATATGGCACAAGGTCTTCATTTTGCTGATAAGATACTTTACCTAATGTTAAACGTGCTTTTATTAATTCTGATTTTGCTTTTTTCATACTTAAGCCAAATAACTGAGGTACTTGGAAAAAGTCAGGTGGTAAACCTTGACTAACAGTTATTTGGAGGCCCAAACCTTTTTTAATTTGATCCCCTTCTTTTGGAAATTGCCATGCCACAGTACCTTTAGGATAATCAGGATTATACTCTAAATATACTGAATCAATTACAAGTCCAAGTTGTTGAATAGCTATTTCAGCACTTCGACGTGATTGACCAACTAAGCTCGGAACCTCAATCATTTTTTCCGAACGTGATATTTTTAATCTTATTGTTCTACCGTGCTTTACTTTTTGACCAGGCAAGGGATATTGGTCAACAATTGTTGATGGATCTAATTCAGAAGTATAAACTGTATCAAAAACCGTTCCTTTAAACCCTTCTGATTCAAGTTGCTTTATTGCTAAATCTAAACTTTTACCTTTCACATCCATAACTATGATAGTTTTATCTTTTCTTATGTATGTTGGCATTATGATCTTATCAAATAGTAAGAAAAGGACAAAGGATGTCAAAATAAGAGCAATAATAAAATTGAATAATTTATTTATCATATTTTTTGAATATTAACTGCAAACATTCCATCAACTTTATCGTTTGGAGGAAATATCTCCAAACATTTATTATTATTAATCCATTCTTTTGGTATAAGATTATTTTGAGACTTAATTATAAAATTATCATTTAATTCAAGGAATGAGCTTACAACATCCCAATTTTCTTCTTTTTCTAATGAGCATGTAGCATAAACTATAGTTCCTTTTGGCTTAAGATATTTTGACATATTATTTAATATATTTGTTTGTATTATATTCATATTATCAAAATCTGAAACTTTACGCCTCCATCGAATATCTGGTCTTCGAGCGATAACACCTGTCCCTGTACAAGGTGCGTCAATAAGTATACGATCTGCCATGGGAAACTCATCTACTGAAGCATCTTTTTGTAACCATTTAATTGGCAACTTCAAATCGGTTGCTCTAGTCCTACCTTTCAACAATCTTCTTGAACTAATGTCGGAAGCAAATAAATGACCATCACCATTCATTCTTTCAAAAATATAGTTTGTTTTAGTACCTGGAGCAGCACAAACATCAAGTATTGTCTCACCTTTTTGTGGGTCTAATAATTCAACAACTGCACCTGATGCTCTATCTTGAAAATTAATCATACCAACCTTAAATAGTTCACTTTTTAAGAGTTTTCCAACACCTGATTTAACCCTAATAAATTTATTAGACTCAGGACTTTTTTCCCAATTGACTCCTAATTTTTCAATCATGTTTAATATTAATTCTAACTCAAATTGCGATGTATTTAGCCTGACATCTATATAAGGGGGAGAGTTAAAATAATCACAAAGAGTCAAAGTGTCTTCTTCATCAAACTGATCAACCCATCTTTCTATCATCCAATCAGGAAATGAAAACCACTCACCGTGAGTTAAATTAATATTTCTTTTCTTTGAATCAATCTTAATTGCTTTTCTTAATAAGGCATTTACTAGCCCACCAAACTTATTACTAATTATTGATTTAGCTAGTTCAACCCAAGAGTTAACAACTGCATGATTAGGAACTTCTGTATCCATAACAGCTTCATAATAACCTAACTTTAGAACTAAGTGCAAAGATGGATTTAATTTTTTTATTGGTTTATTTAAGTGTGAATTAATCCAATAATCTAGACGCCTTGACCAACGAACTACTTCATTAGTTAATACTAATGAACGATTAAGTTCATTCTGGGAAAGATTATTATTTTTATAATACTGATCTCTTACATATTTTAATCTATGATTTTTTTTATAAAAATTTTTTAAAATTTTAAATGCATGATATCTTGCATCATATATCATGAGCTAATTGATATTTCTTGATTTTTTTGTATACCTTTTATCCATTCAGATGTTAACATTCTTTTTTTACCTTCAGCCTGTAAGGTAATTAATTCTAATAAACTATTTTTACATGAAACTACTAATCGTTGTTTATCAATAATAATTTGACCCGGTTCTTTAGTTGATTTATTTGAAAAAACTTTTGATTTAAATATTTTTGTACGTTTATGATTGATTATTGTATAGGCTCCAGGATACGGTGAAAGTGCCCTAATTTGATTATGAATTGATTCAGCATTTTTTGTCCAATCAATTAAACAAAATGATTTTAAAATTTTGGGTGCTAATGAGACTTCAAGATTATTTTGAGGTACAGGTTTTTCATTTTGTTCAATTTTTTTTATAGATTCTAAAACTAATTTTCCAGATATATTGGCCATTTTTTTAGATAATGTGCCAAAATCATCCTCTTTATTAATTGGAATCTCTTTTTGAAGAAGTATAGCTCCAGTATCTACTTTTGGTTCAATAATAAATGTGCTTATTCCTGTTATTTTATCTCCATTTAATATAGCATGTTGAATAGGGGCAGCTCCACGATACTTTGGCAATAAAGAAGTATGTAAATTGATTGCACCTAGTTTTGGAATAGATAAAATCGAATTAGATAGAATCCTAAATGCCATAACAACAAAAAGATCTGGTTTTAATTCTTCTAATTTATTAATTATTTCTTTTTCATCTACTGACTTAAATCCTAGAAATGGAATATTCAAAGAATTTGCAAAATCTCCAACTGCAGTAAATTTTAATTTTTTACCACGTCCCATAGCTTTGGGTGCATTACTAACTACACTAATAATATCATGATTAGAATTATAAAGTGAATTAAGTAAAGGACAAGCGATAAGTGGATTACCCATAAAAACTATTTTCATCAACTTAACCTTTAATTGGAGTTAAAAAATTTAAATCAAGTTTAAAGAACAAAGGCCTTTCTTTGTTTGGCTTTATCTAGAGATTCTTTTTTGATGGATTTCAATTCTTTGTCAATGCTGAATTTTGATGTTTTAGAAACACGGTCAATAATGAAAACACCATTTAAATGATCTACTTCATGTTGAATAGCACGAGATAATAATCCCTCAATTTCATTTGTATGAATTTTGCCATCTATATCCTGATATTTAAATACAATTTTTTCAGGTCTTTTCACATCTAAGCGCACATCTGGTATAGATAGACAACCCTCCTCAAACCACGATTCTCCAGAACTATCAATAATTTGACCATTTATAAAAATGTGTATACTTTCACCTTCACCTTCAATATCTGAGATATCAATAATAAATAAATTAAGATCTACGCCAACTTGGTTAGCAGCAAGTCCTATACCATTCTCTTCATACATTGTATCAAACATATCATTAATTAATTTATTTAAACCCTTGAAGTCTTTCACTACCCTACATTTTTTTCTAAGAATTGGGTCTCCATAATGTACAACATCCATTAATGCCATTACTGTTCTGCCTCAATTGCTTGGGTCTCAGAATCATTAACCTTATCACTCATTCCAGCAATGGCGGAACGATTAATTGTCATAGATGTATTCTTATCTACTTTAATAATTACTGCTTTCTTTTCTTTACCCTTGAAACCACTAATCGACCCATGAATACCACCTATAGTTATAACATTATCACCTTTTTTTAAATCATTTAACATATTTTGTTTTTCTTTTTGTCGTTTTGCTTGTGGTCTAATCATAAGGAAATACATTATACCCAAAATTAATATAAATGGTAAATATGCCATTAATCCACTCCCAGACGAACCTTGGCCGCTAGCAAATAAAAAATTAAAATTCAATTTTCACTCCTTTGTTAAGTATATAAATTACCTAGAATAAGTAATTATTTATAATATTAACCAACTTTCTTTAAACAAATTTCAAAGGTACTACCAATATCTTTTTCACTTTGAATTACTTTAATTTCACCATGATGAATTTCTTTAACTATTCTGTTAACTAAAGATAACCCTAGACCCCATCCACGGGTTTTAGTACTAAAACCAGGTCGAAAAATATTCTTCCAGTCTTTTTTATCAATTCCAATTCCGTTATCGATTATATGTATTAAACCAAATTGTTTATTAGTTAAAACATTTATTATAATCTTACCTTCTTCATTTTTTATAGAGTCAATACCATTTTTAATTATATTCTCAATGGCCCAACCCAACAAAGTAATATTACCTTCAATATATATATCTTCAACATCTTTAATATCTATATTAATATTATTACCTAAAGATGGAAGCCTTTTTTTTATATATGCTACTTGCTCATTAACTAAATTTTTTAAAGATATTTTTTCTAAAGAAGTCTCCGAACCAATTTTACTAAATCTATCACTTATCTGATTTAACCTTTCAAGATCTAATTCCATTTCTTTAATCACAATTAAAGATTCATCCGGATTTGATTTTATCCTATCAGTCCATCCCATGAGGGCTGAAACAGGTGTTCCAAGTTGGTGCGCTGTTTCCCTTGCCATACCTACCCAAATATTTCTCTTTTCACTATTTCTTATTGAATTAAATCCAATAAAACCTAAACCAACAAATAAACTAACGGTTAAAATTTCAAGATAAGGCAACCACATAAGTTTTTTAATTAAATCAGAGTTTCCATAATGTAAATATCCTAAAGTGTGAAGTTTATTTAATTTATTTTCAGTATAAATAATTGGAATTGGTTTATTTTGTTTATCCATTGATTCCATATTTTTTATTAAATCTTCATTGTTTAATTCTTTATCTAAATTCCGTGAATATTGTGGCTCCTTTTGAGCGTTTGAATAAATTATTGGGAACTGGACTTTTTTTATAATTTCATCAAAAACAAAGTTCAAGTTTGTATCAGATGGTTCATTTACAGTTTTAGCAATTATTTGTGAGTAGACTTTTACAATATCTCTATTGTCGTCTCTTAACCTATTTACTAGCGAATTAGAATAGAATAAAAGACCAGTGATTAATATAATCCCAATGAAAAATAAGCTGAATTTTATACTACTACTGCTTTGCATATTTTTCGTCAACTTTTTCGTTTATAATAACCAAACCCAATAAGAAATAAAGTACTAGCAAATGATATAAGTGAAATAATTAATCCATTATTAAATGAGGCTTTATCAAACTTAAAAGTGATACTATTATTTCCAGCTGGTAATGACAATCCTCTTAAAACACCATTTGTTTTTATTGTTTCAACAGATTCACCATTAATTAATGCTTTCCATCTTTTTGGATAATATACTTCACTCAACACTAGAAATTGATTTCCTTTAGATTCAGTTTGAATATTGATTTCATGTAACTTTGTTTCAATTTTATTTATTGAGGCTTCTTTTCCGGATGGCGGTTTTACCAATTGTGAAGTAAGTGCATATTTAGATGGATCAAATGAATCATCTAAAATTTCTTTAAATATTTTATCATCTTCTAATGTTTTAACATTATCAACAAACCAAGCACGTGGTAAATTGTCAGTAAGTTGATATACATTCACAGGTTGAAAACCTCTGGTAGCTTTTAAATTTCCAGTTTTTACAAGTGTTAACTCAGGGTGATTTATAGCTTGTGGTGCAATTAGATATTTTACGTTCATCATCCTAAGTAAAGGTAAATGAGCACCATTCCTAGTTTTTGTTAAAAAATTATTATACGAACGTAGCTTTGCTGGATGATAGCCACCCATAGATTCAATCTTAAAGGCTGCAAATCTTGATTCACCAAAAAGGTTTCCAACAGGATAAATCCTAAAATCATTTTTGTCTGTTTTTATAAATTGAATGATTTCATCTTTCTCAAAGAAACGCTTTACTACATTATTGGATATTAATTGAGAAGCACGACCGCTACTCTTGGATGGATCAATTATTTTATAATTAACAATACAAATATCAATAATCCCAGCAATTAGAATCAAACTACACATAATTTGTTTACTAATTCTTCTTTGAATCCATAACCATATAACAATCAATAATGATGCAATAAAAAATATCATTAACCAAATATCATTTTCCCATAAACGCCAACGAATATTATTAATAATCTGTGCTGTCTGTGCATCTTGAACTCTGGGAGGAGGAAAACTCTGACGAATAAATTCTTCTATAGAGGACCCACCTAAAATCATTAACAAAAAAATAACACTTCCAAAGCCTACAAAGCCCCAGAACCATTTTGGTATATATTTATCTTTAATATTTGCAACCGATTCAAATCCAAAAGCTGCTAAAACTGCTATGTTAAATTGTAATAAAATTAAAATCATATGTGGGACACGAAATTTATTAAAATATGGAAAAATATTAAAAAATAAGTTATAAACTAGACTAAAATGCTTTCCAAATGATATTAAGAGCGCTAAGCAAGAAGTAGTGATTAAGAACCAATGAATAAAGTCCCTTTTTTCAAATAAACCTATAATTGCTAATACTAATATTATAATTCCCATATAATTTGGGTAATCAGTAAATGGCATTAACCCCCAATACACTTGTCCTCCAAAACCAAATGCTGAAGGAATTAAAAATGTGAGCATTTCTTTTGGATGAAAAGACCAACCTGTAGCATAATTATAATCTGCGCCACCAGTCTGAGAACCTCCACGAATTGAAAAAGGAGTATAATCCATCGCTGGTAGGTAAATTAATAAGGATAAACCAATTGCTAGAAGGCATGCAATTGAAAATAGACTAAATGAATGAATTAAATATTTTTTATCTGGTTCTTCTCTAAATCTTTTAATTAAAATTAGTAATGAGTAAGCACCAATTAGCATCCATGTATAATAAGCAATTTGAGCGTGTGCTCTTTGAAGCTGAAATCCCATAAGAATAGCCAAAAAACCGGTGTCTATTATATTAGGATTTTCCCAAAGCTTAACTGTAAACCAAAAAATCCATGGAATATATGCTGCCGTCATCATTTGACTTCCATGCCCATGAACTACCATAACCGTCATATAAGGTGTAAGCATAAAACCAACTGATCCTAAAATTGATGATAAATAATTAATCTTAAAGTGTCTTAATAATAAGAAACACCCAAGACCAGCAAATAGGAGATGAAGCATTTGGATCATCATTCCTGGTAACATAAATAATTTAAATAGATGTTCAGGAAAATAGAGTTTTGATATATGTGAAAAAGCTTCTGCTGAAGGCATTCCACTGAAAATCCAGGGCTGCCATTGTGGAAATTCACCTGATTGATCTGAATAATCATTTAATGCAATACCAACTGCTTTTGGACTTAAAGTATCAGGAGAACCAAATGATTTTCCAGAAAAAATAACTTGATTAAAAAGAGTCATAATCAATATCATCATAAAAACTGATGCAAATAGTGTTTTAGACTTTAAGTTTATTTTCATTTTTTATTTAAAATACCTTTTAAAAAATTTAACCCTTTTAAAATATCTTTATCTTCTTCTTCTAGTCTTAATAAAAATAGAAAAAAACCAAAAACAAAGATTGAAGTAAAAACTGCAATAGAAAGAGTAATAAATACATTGTATTCTATGATTGAAGATTTAATTAAAATCAATAAACTATAGCAAACTAATCCAGATAATAGTGGTTTAATTAATTTAAGATTTAGAAAATTAATTTTTAATATAAAATAGACTTCTATTATTCTAAGTATTCCAACAAATGATAAAGAAGCTAAAGTAGCAATAGCTGCTCCTAATACTCCATAAATTGGGATGAGCCAAACATTTAAACAAAAATTCAAAACAAATGTAAAAATAGAATTATATAAAACTAATTTAGTGTGTCCAGACATACTCAATGTCGGACCAGCTGCTCCAAAAATAGCTTGCGTAAATGTAGCAATAGTTAATAAAACCAAGATTTGACTACTTTTTGCATATTCAGCACCAAAAAGCAATAAAACTTTTTCTGGAAATAAAATAAATATAGCAGAAATTGGTATAGAAAATATTAAAAGCCAACGACTAACTAATTGATATGTATTAGCTAGTTTATCTTTATCTCCTTGACTATGAAATTGAGAAACCAAGGGTGCATAGATACTTAAAAAAGATAATAAAAGTGCTTGAAGTAATCCTGCTGTTCTTGCAGCAGGATGATAAAGACCAACTGTTATAGGATCTGTAAAATAACCAAGCATTAATATATCCATCCAATGCATTAAAGTTTGAAGTATTGTTACAAACATGAGCGGATAAGAGAATTTTAATAACTCATAATTAATTTGACTGTTAATAATTTGAGAGTTTTTTAAACCAGAAACATTTTTTAAAACCATAACCATCACAATAAATCCAATAATTCCTGTAGCCAAAATTGGAATCATTATAGTGTATTTTTTAGAAATGAACCAGTAACATAGGGTCATTGTTAATAACAATACTGTTGGATTCAAAAATTGAGTAACAATAGTTTTATATTTAAGACGTTTAAAACCTTGAGTGGCAAAAGCAGAAATTATAGTTAACGAGTTAAAAGGTATAGCAATAGCAAAAATAATTAGCACCGATTTAAGTATTGGCTGTCCACTAAAATAATTATCAATAATTGTACCAGAAGAAATGATTAATACAATCATAATTGCTAAAGAAAAAATAGCAGTCATTTTAAAGGCTGAACTTATAAGCAAATTAATCTTTTCTTTATCAACCTTTGGATTTAGTCTACTTACAAATCTCATTATACCTGTTTCTAAACCCATTTTTGCAAAAACTTCTGAAATGAGCATAATTGAATTAGCTATAGAGTAAATACCAAGGAATTCTGGTCCTACCCAACGTGCTAATAATGCGGTATATAAATAACGGTTTAAATTGCCATATAATAAACCTGTAAAAGTAATTGATGATTCTTTAGCAACTTTTTTTGCTATGTTCATATTTTAACAATTGATTTATAAAGTGTTTGAAATTTTTCAGTTATTATTTGTTCTGAGAATAAAGAATTAACTTCATTTTTACCATATTCTCCCATTTTAATAAGTGTTTTTTGATCATTCATTAATTCATTTATTTCTTTAGCAAAATAATTTATTTCACTTTTTACTAAACCAGCATCCTTATTTACATTTATACCTTCTCCTCCAATACTAGTGGTTATTACAGGAGTACCACAACTTAATGAATGGGGAATTTTCATTTTCAAACCAGATCCAATATTTATTGGAGCAACCATAAGCATTTGAGATGCAAGGAATGAATCAATATCATCAATAAAACCAAGATAGTTTATTTTATCATAGATACTTATTTTAGAGATTATATTATTTGGCAACCCTTTACCTGCAATGTTAAATGTAATTTTTTTATCTAAATTTGGGAAAATTGAATCTATAAATATTTCAATTGCATTTATATTAGGTTCTCGATTGAAAGAGCCTATAAAACAAATAGAGTTTTCAACTTTATTTGAACGTGATTTTTCTATTTTTTTTATCTGCGGAGGAATTATATGTATATCTTTTTTACATCCTAATTTTAAAAGGTAATGTTTATCCTCTTCTGTCAATACAACTACACTATCGAATTTGTTTGCTATGTTTGATTCGACTTTTTTTGCTAATTGAAACAATCTTTTATTTGATTTATTTCCTACCAATGCACCCGATTCGTACATTTTTGTTGAAACATCATGAAAAACAATTAATGATTTAGTATGATCAAATAAATTAGTGTAATGATGCATTACATTGTATTCTACTTGAATTAAATCAAAAGAATTTGAGCTAGTAAGCTTTGCAATTAATTCATTCATTGCTGCTTTATAATATTTAGCAATAAAGAAAGGTTCCTTACCTAGAATGTAAGAAATCACTGGTTTAATATTTCTAAATCCAGATAGAATCTTACCAGAAATAGATTTTTGATTTCTTGGATATTTTATGGTGTGTACATCAATGCCAAGTGAGGAGAGTTTTTGAGACATTTGATTTTCATATTGATCAATAAATGAAGCTATTGTTATCTTGTTGAATTTTGATAAAGCTCTAACATTTCTATAAATCAGTTGAGCTCCTGCATGCCCACTAGTTTCTGATGGAAGATATGGTGTTATAAATAGAATATTCAAAACAAACTAAGGTTCATTAACCCAAAAAAATATCATTCTCTTAGATAATAATAGTAATTCAATAGATGCAAAAGAGATTAATAATAGATCAATTCTATTCATTGGAATAAAAATTAGATAGAATAAATAAATATTGTTAAACAATAACATAATATTTGTAGTAAAGTTATTATTTATTAATTTTTTTTGATTTTGATTCAAACCTTTACTAATCATATTACGTAAGGTATGTTCAGTTTGAGTTATCGCATGAATTAATAATGCAATAATACCAATTTCCCATCCAAATTCATGTTTTATACTTAGTTGATAAGCTAATGCGCAGATAATAATAAATTTTAGAATATGGTCAGATACTGCATCCAGGTAATAACCTTTATTTGATGGTTTTGTAGGGTGATAAAATCCTAATTGCTTAAATCGCGCCATCATTCCATCCATTAAATCAAAAATCCAACCAAGTTGTAAAAGTATTACAATTATAAAAAGATTAGAAATAAAATTAGTTAAAATCAAATAAACCGCTGCCAATTCAAATAAAATAGCTAATACTGTTATTACATTTGGTGTAATAGATGTATAGCTTAAAATGGTACAAAGAAAAGTGGCAATAGGATAATGAAACCAATTTGTTATTAAATCAAATGATTTACGAAATTTACTGATTTCATTATAACGTTTCATTTTTCTCCAGAAACCATGAAATGACGTATACTCACAAATATATCATCTTCTGATTCTCTATAATTAGCCATTTTACGATAATCTTTGCTTGTTTTACGATGACGATCAATAATTTTTTGCTTCTCCTCTTCATTTTGACAAGTATTATTAAGCCAATTAGAAATGCTTTGATTCTCAAGCAAAAAATCATTGTGATTAATCTTATTAAATATTGAAAATAATTTTAATATTTCATTTTTTGTGGGGTAGTGTATATCCCTTCCTACTAACCAATCATATTCAGTGGAAATATTGTCATTAGGGGGAACTACTTGGGAGAACATATACGTTCCATTTGACTTTAAGCATCTATAAATTTCAGAAAATACTTTTTTAGGATCATCAAGATAATGAATAACGTTACGCATATAAATTAAGTCGAAAGTGTTGTCCTTAAATGGAAGGTCGTGAGCATTGCCAACTATAGGTGTTATTTTATTATGATTAATTTTGTTAATCATTTCTTTACTTATATCAATGCCAATAAGAGGACCTTTTTTTTCGCTTATTATCTTTGCAAGGGCACCAGTACCAATACCAACTTCTAAAATATTTGAAAATGATTTATGACCAATCATCTCTAAAAAACCATCTATAAAACTCTCATTCTTTACCCAACTAGTTTTGTTATAAGACTTAGCTCTTTTTGCCCAATAATTTTCTGAATAATTTTTCATTATAATTTTTTTCTAAATTTCATAAATATAAGAATAGGTATCTCTACAATAATCATTGTAAAATTTAATATTAAGGCAAATGGAAGAATAATAGGATTTAAATTATTAATAATTAATTTAATCTTACCAATATTCTTTCTTTTCCATTTTATAAATGAAAACTGACCTCCAATAGAAGCTGATACCTTATGCCATATTTTCGATTCAGGTATGTAGATAGTTTTTCCTCCAAATTTTTGTATTCTAAGTGATAAGTCTACATCTTCACCATACATATTAAAAGATTCATCAAACATATTAAACAATTCAAAATCCGTTGATCTCATACAAAAACAACATCCAGTAGCATAATCAATTATGATATTATTATCATATTGTCCTTTATCTATTTTTCTAATTCCTCTATGTCTAATCCAACTAAAAAATAAATTAACATAACCTCCAGCAAACCATAGTGAATTTGGCTTATCTGCAAAAAGTATTTTTGGAGCACTTTGTTTAATTGAAAAATCATCATTTAAAGCTTTAATTAATGGTTCAATAAAATTTGGACTTACCACTGTATCATTATTGAGAAAAATTGAATATTTAGATTGATTTGTTGAATTAATAAAACCATAATTATTACCACCTGCATAACCTAGATTATCACCTACTTCAATAATTTCAATATTAGAAAAATGTTCATTTATCAAATCTACCGATCCATCTGTTGAACCATTATCAATTAAAATTATTTTTGAATTATTATAAGTAACTTTTTCAAGAGATTTTATACAATCAATAGTCATCGCTTTTTGATTCCAGTTTAACACAAATATATTTACTGACTCATTAATCATGTTTTGTTAATTCTAATAAATTATTTGTAAAAGTATGCCAAGAAAATTCTTTTTTGTAAGTTGATATAAATTCAGAGAACATAGTTTGGTTGTTTTCAAAAAAATTAATTATAGTTTTTGATAGATCTTCTGAATTTGGTTCACAAATAAATCCACTCTTTCCAGTAAGTACGATCTCAGGAAGGCCTCCTACATTTGAGACTACTACAGGTTTATCAAAGTGATAAGCTATAGGAATTATACCACTTTGAGTTGCTGATCTATAAGGAAGGACTACTAAATCTGAGGCGCAAAAATAGTTGTTTACCTTTTCATGTGGAATAAATTTAAACCTAAAATCAAAAATATCTTTCAAATTGAGTTTATTTACTAGATTAATATATTTTTCTTCATTTTCATAACATTCACCCACTACTAATATTTTAAAATTATTTATTTTATTTTTAATAGTTTTTGCAGCTTTAATTAATATATCTAAACCTTTATAATCTCTAATCAGTCCAAAATGTAGAATTATCTTTTCATTTCCCAAGTTTAAGTTAGTTCTGGCAATATCTTTAGGTACTTTTTCACCAAATACTTCATGAATAGGATGTGGTGATTTTTTATAATTAGGATTATTAATTAATAATTTAAGATCATGTTCCACTGCACTTGACATAACCATGAAAGAGTCACAATTTTTAAAAAAAGACTTAGTCATTATATCTTCAGCAGGTTTTGGTTCATGAGATTTAATATTATGGCAGTTAATTATAATTTTTACATTGCAATCTTTTTTAACTTGCTTAGCAATTGAATTAAATGCGGGTGCAAAAAAAGGCATCCAATATTGAAATACAATTATATCTGGTGAAAGTTTTTTAATATAATTTGCAGTTTTGGTCCAACTAAATGGATTAATTGAATTAATTAGAGCTTTTGAAGGTTTTCCTTCAAAATTAAAATATTGTGTTTTTCCAGGAAATAATAATTTTGGATATTGAAGCGAAAATGATATACGATGAACCTCATGATTTTTTTCAAGCTCATTAGCAAGTGAATGGTTAAACATTGAAATTCCACCACGAAGCGGTGGAAATGGCCCAACAAGTATAATTTTCATATTGAAATGATTTATAATTTATGTTTTATGACTCTTTAACTCGAGATTCTTTATCTTGATTTGAATTAGCAATCATTTCTCCAACAAGTCCAATTGAGAAAAATTGAATACCAACTACTATGATTAAGATACCCAACATTAATAGAGCCATATGTTTAGCAAATGGATCACCTAAACTATATTTTAAATAAAGTACGTAAATCTCTATTGTTATACCTGAAAGAAATGTAATTAATCCAATTTTTCCAAAAAAATACATTGGACTTTGAGTGTACTTTGATAAAAATAAAATAGAGATTAGATCAAAAAGTCCATGAAATAATCTAGAACCACCATATTTTGTTTCACCATAAATACGTGGTCGATGGTTTACAATAATTTCACTTACTTTAAATTTTTTCTGGCCAACCATTGCAGGTATATACCTATGCCGTCCACCATAAAGTTCTAAAGTTTTTACTACAGCTTTTCTATATATCTTTAGTCCACAATTAAAATCATGAATATGAACTCCAGTAAAGAGTCTAGTCACAAAATTAAAAAGCTTAGAAGGTAATCGTTTAGAAAGTGGATCTTTTCGATCTTTTTTCCAACCAGAAACAAGATCAAAACCTTCTTCTAATTTATTAATTAGATTACTAATCTCTTTAGGATCATCTTGAAGATCAGCATCCATAGTAACAATATAATTACCCTTCGCATGTTTAAAGCCTTCAGCTAATGCTGCAGATTTACCATAATTACGATGAAATTGAATTAAATTAATTGAATTATCTAATTCACTTAATTTTTTTATTGTTTCTACTGAGCCATCTGATGAACCATCATCAATAAAAATAATTTCATATCTAGAGAATTCTTGAAGAGCTTTTAAAAGTTGCTTGTAGAGTTCGTTGATTGATTCAACTTCATTATATACAGGAATTATAACAGATATTTTCATGAATTATCCTTTATTGGTAAAACAGAACCAGGGATTTCACGAATTAAATGAGGGTATTGCATATCAAAATCTCGGTTCATCATAAACAAATCAATTTTAGAATTATTTTCATCAATCGCAAAAGATACATGTTCAACTAATTGACCATAAGTAGTTTGTTTAGTTCTAAACTGTATCTCACCAGATATATTTTCTTTTTTAGATTTAATTTTACTCGGATCTGAAAATGCCGATGGAATTTCTCCCCATAAAAAAGCAATAAGTTCATTTGATTGAATCATTTCAAAAAACGGCAACGCAATTAGAACAGAAGCTTGATTATATTTTCTATTATTTAGGATATCCCAAGCCTGAATTTCTGATTTATCTAAAATCAAAAATAATGTTTTACGCCCTATTAAATCTTTGAATTGTATATAAGCTCTACTTCGTGAAGAAGTAAAAGTAAAATTCATACGTCCTTTTATTCCACCGCCTGAAGTTATGTAGCCAGATCCTCTACAATGCTCTTTATTACTTAAATCTGGGTAAGTAATAGTGTTTATTTCATTTTCATACGTTGGTCTAGGTGTTGAAGCGCAACCAATTATAAATAGTCCTATTATAAAAAGTAACTTATTCAGGAGAGACCTTTTCTTTTAACCTTTGATTAGATTTATCAATTGAAAGTGCTCGTCTATAAAAATTCATTGCATCTGATGTTTTATTAATTTTCATCATAATATCACCCAAATGTTCAAGTACAACTGAATTATCATTATTAAGTGTTAAAGATGTTTCAATATAATATTGAGCTTTTTTAAAGTTATTTTTTTTATAATAAATCCAACCTATTGTATCTAGATAAGATGCATTATTTGGCTCTATCTCGATAGCTTTTGAGGCTAGCTCTAATGCTTTTTCTAGCTCTATTCCACGTTCAACTAAACTGTAAGCATAATTATTAAATGCTTGAGCATCATTACTATCAATAGTAATTAATTTAAGATATATAGAGTCCGATTTTTCAAATTGATCTATTTCATCGTATAAAATTGCCATAGAATGAAGAACATTTTTTGATTCAGGACTTATTTTTAATGCATTTACAAAGAACTTTTCAGCTTCTTCATATTCTTTGATTTGATAATTACTTAAGCCCAATAAATACTGTATAGAAAAGATTTTCTCAAAAGTAGATGAAACTGGAGCAAGTAATGAAATAACTCCTTTATTATCTTTTTCATTCATAAAAACTAAAGATCTACTATAATAACCTCTCCAATCTTCAGGAAAGTTAGCAATAAGCTTATCTCCTAAAATTGCAGCTTTATCTAATTGTTTTTCATCCATATAAATATCAAATAAAGAAAAATAATAATTGGGATTATTAGAAAAATCTTTGACTAGTAATTCTAATAATGTTAATGCCTTTACTTTTTCTCCACTTCTATATAACAATATTGCTAATTGAGCTTTTCTTTCAGAATTTTCACCGTATTCTTTATTTAGTGATTCAATAAATTCAATACCTTCTTGAAATAATCCTGAACGAGATAATAAATCAATATAAATTGATAAATACCTAGGTTGGTCTATATCAGTTTCTGATAATTTTTTAAAAATTGATTTTGCTTTTTCTTCATCTTTAATTTGTAAAGCAAATCGACCTGCTGTTTCCAATAGTTCGTTTCTATCTGATTCTAATTTATATGCCGCTAAATAAAGTTCCATTGCATCTTTATATTCTTGATTGACCTTTTTTAACTCAGCTAAAGCAATAATATATTTAGATTCATTGGGATATAAGTTGTTTAGTCTTTGTAAATAGGTAGTTGCTTTAGTGAATTTTTTTTCTAAAATATATTGATCTGAAATCATTTGAAGTGCTTGTTTATCCTTGGCATCATTTTTAATGGCTATTAGCAAATGTTTTTCTGATAATTTTGGTTTACCTAAATTCCAATAGCTTTCGGCAATTGCTGTATGAATTGCACTAACATTTGGATCTAAAGTAAGAGCTTCTTGAAATTCAATTATTGCCATTGCAAAGTCACCTTGATTCATAAGTAGTTGACCATCCATGAAATGTCGAAGGCCTTTTGGGTTCGGAACTTTTTCCTCTATTTCAACATCACTATCAGTTGAGTCATTAATTGATGGATTATGATTTAAAGTGCTTTTACATCCAATAAATATTAATATAAATAAGATTAGATTTTTTTTCTTATAAACTTTCATATTAATTACGTACTTATGTTATTATTTTTTCTAGTATTTTGATTCATTATGATTCAATGTATTTAATTAGTTGCAATTGAAATTCCATTACCACCTTCAGATTTAGTCACATACATCGCATTATCTGCCTTAGAAATTAATTCTCGCACACTTTCAGCATGTAAAGGGAATCCAGACATACCTGCACTAATAGTTATTTTTAAAGAAATTCCCGATTTTAAAAAAACTTTCTCTGCTATTTTATCAACAATCCTTTGTGCAAGAGGTAGAGAAGCTTCAATATCTGTATTTACTAATAAAACTGCAAATTCTTCTCCGCCATATCTTCCAACTACATCAATTGCACGTACATTCTCAGCTATTATGTTACTTACTTCTTTTAAAACATAATCTCCATGTAAATGCCCATAACTATCATTCACAACCTTAAACTTATCAAGGTCTAGTACAACTAGACCAAGATTATGATTAAAACGTTTAGCTCTACTAATTTCTTCATCAAAACGATCTAAAAATGTTTTATGGTTAAGTAAACCAGTTAGGCCATCATGCATTGCACTTTGATGCACTTTGTAATATTCTTGTTGCCAAACTAATATAGTGCTGACAGTATTACATAATAATTCTAATAATTTTTCATCCGTTTTAGAGTATCTCCTAGATTTTAATCTTTCTAAAGTAATCGCGCCAATAGAACTTTCTTTAGATTTAATTGGAGAACTTAATATCGACATAAAATTAAATTTTTCCTTATCGCCAGGGAAAAAACGGTATAATTCAGGAAAGTTTTCGATCCAGGAATTTGAATTTATAAGTTTATTTTTTTTGACAGCTAGCCCATGCAAACTATTATCTAAGTTGAAATCTTGACCTTCATCAGCATCTTCACGAATTCCATCAACTAATTTTATTTTTGCATTTTTACCATTATCAGATAATATTAGTGTTAATTTATCATATTGAAAGAATGCACGGCATATCCCTCGAATTGATTCAAATAGTTCTGATTGATCAGACTTAACCTCTAATTGATCAAAAAGATTGTTAATTCTTGCAGAAAAATAATTATCAGCTAAAAGTAAATCTAATTCTTCTAAATCTGTCATACCTTTAGTGATTACTCCAACTAACTTTTCAATAATACTCTTATCATTATCATTAATGGAAGAAAAATGATTACTAAATACAAGAAGACAACCAACCGTTTTGTCAGAATATTTAATAGGGAACCCAATTATGACTTCACTACCCCTCCACGTTTTTTCACCAAATATTTCTTCCCAGCTTTCATCTTTATTATGTTTAATAATTATTGGCTTATTATTCTTAATTATCTTTGAAATCATAATATTGTTTATATTAACAAAATCTTTGAATGCAAAGTTTGAACTATTTTGTTTTTTATAACCACTATTTTCTAAATCAGTCATGTATATTGCAGTATTATATTTTGGATTAACAACTGATACTAAATCAATAATCTGTTCAATTAGCTTCTTATAATGTGATTGTATTGCAGATAAGTCTGGTATGTTTTGAGAATCAGTTTCAATATTTTTATCTAACAATTTTTTGTTTAAAATATTAGGGAATGCGTAACGTGTAAAAGTAATAGCTAAAGCACCAATCGCAATTCCCTTAATAATAAGAATCATAATATTATTATAATTTGGATATATCAATAAAATGAGAATTGTAAAAAATAGTATAATAGCTGAGATTTGACGATTAAATAACATATTAAAAATTAAAAATCCCTGCGGTCAAATACATCAACTACAAGGATTTTTTTAAAAGTGATAAAAAAGAATTATTTCTGATCTTTTACGAACTGAATTTTATTATTTAAGCTAGGGGTTTTCTTATTGATAATTGTAGTATCTGAAGTGTCACTTTTTGCTTCTTTCGAAACAAATACTTTTGATTGTGAATTTTGGTTTAAGTCATCAAGGTCTAAAGTTGGCGCATTAATATCTCCAGTTAATACTGGTGTACTACGATTAAGTAATACTGAATTGGGCCACAAGTTGATACCGATAGAAATAAATGAAACTACTAAAATTGACAATAAAGTAGCATATAGAGGTGTAAAACCAAAAAGAGTTCTAGAAGGTTTTTCAATAATCTTTTTGGATGGTCTATTTTTTTCAAATTCAATTCTTCTAAACAAATTAGGCATAAATTCTTTTGAAGCTTTAACATTGCTAAAGTTTTTAGTTGATTCCATTGTTATACGCATTTCATCAACCAAAGTTTTAGCTTCAGTATTTAATTCTATATATTCTTCAAAAACTTTTCTATCAGCTAAACTCAATTCATTATCTAAGTATGCTGAAATAGAATCTTCAAATTGATAACGATTCATCTATATGCTATCTCCTATTTTTAAATCTTTTAGTTCTTTTTGTAATTGTAATCTAGCACGATTTATTCTTGATTTAACCGTTCCTAATGGAACGTCTACTATCTTACTTATTTCTTCATAAGAAAGTTCCTGAATATCTCTAAGAATAGTTACCGTCTTAAAATGTAATGGTAGTTTGTTTATAGCTTTCTGAATCCTTTTTTCAACGTATTCACTTTGAGCTATTTTGTCAGTATCAGGCTCAACTGAAGGTAATTCATAATCTTTATCTTCAGGGCCTATTTGGCTAAGGTTTGTTACTTTGCGAGTTTTTTTCTTTCTAAGTTCAGTTTTAGCAAGATTTCCTGCAATAGTATACATCCAAGTTGAAAACTTAGCAATATTCTTATAATAATGTTTATGTGTATACAGTTTAACTAAAGCATCTTGAACAATATCCTCAGCAGATTCAATATCATTTACAAATCTATAAATATAATTTATTAATCGATCACGGTATCGATTGACAAGTTCTACATATGATTGTTCATCACCTTTTTGAAAACGAAGAATCAGTTCTTCATCTGAAAATCTAAATTCATTATCCATTGCTGAGTGTCGCATAGATAAATTCTGTAATTGCTGGTTCATCTTTAATTCTAGAAGTTTTTAATTTTTCGTCAATTTGCCCTAAACGCTTAAGAGCAAAAACAATTTCTTTGTTTTTAAAATTTTTAGCATAATTTGGTAATTTCTTATTAACACTTGGTGATAATCTACTATAACCTTTTTTAAAGCTATTTGTTCCATTAAATATTTTAATAAATAAAAGTTCTTGAAAAAATTCAGTTAGAGGGTATAATAAATTTATCATTGTAGTGTCTTGCAAAACTAATGCTCTACCAAGTTCTAATGATTTATTTAATTCTTTTTTCCCAAGAAAATCAAAAAATTCGTATTGTCTAAAATTCCTTTTCCAACCTGAAAATTGTGTAATATCAATTTGATTAATTTCATTGGGATTATCTAAAGAAATTGAAATTTTATCAATTTCATTTTTTAAATGCCCCAATGAATCTCCAGCCATTCTGACAATGGCAGATATGTTGTTGTTAGAGACATCTGAAATTCCATTTTTACTAAAAAATAGCTTCCCCCATTTTATCATTTCATTCTCAAAAGGCGTAGAACAAATAATAGGTTTTGATAAAATTGCTAATGACTCCATAAACTTATTTTTTACACCATATTCATTGTGGGATAAAACTAAAATATTATTTGGTGGAGGATTTTTATATAATTTTATTATTTCATCTCTAGTTTTACCTCTAAGTCCATTTGGATTCATTAAAATAAATAATTTTTTAGAATTAAATAAATCCTGTGATACTAATTGATCTATTATTTCCTTAGAACTCATATCATCAGGAATTAAAAATGTTTTATTTATAGAATCATTATTAAATAATAATTTTGTTAGTTTATCAATAAAATAGCTATGTAAGAATTGATCTTCTCCCATTAAAAAATAAATTGGGTGAAGATTACCAGAATCAAGAGCCTTGTAAGCTAATTCAAATGACTTGGTTTGTAATTGAAACCTGGGCATTTAAAAGAAAACCAATACAATTAGACCAACTACAAAACAATAATAACCAAAAAAGTATAATTTTCCACTTTCTAGTAAACTCAACAACCATTTAAGACAAACATATCCAACAAAAAAGGAACTTAGAAATGCTACAATAAGGCTAGTAAACGGAATTATGGTAAGATCAGATTGTGAATCTAGAGCCATTAATATTCCAGCCCCTGATATTGCTGGAATTGCTAATAAAAATGAAAATTTAGCAGAATTTTTACCTGATATACCTAGAGCTAATCCAGTACAAATTGTTATACCTGATCGAGAAATCCCTGGAATAATTGCAATTGCTTGGGTAATCCCTATCAATAATGCTTTTTTGCGATCAATTGGCAAAGAATTACTCTTCACTTTTTGAGATAATAATAATATTAAACCTGTAAACATAAGCGCAATTGAAACTGCTTGAACTGAATCAAATAATGTCGAGATATAAGATTTTGCACCAAAACCAATTATAATAGCAGGAATAGTTCCTAAAATAAGATAAAAGATATATTTACGAGTTTCCTTATCAGTTATATTTAAAATCAATGATAGAATCTCTTTCCTGAAAACACATAAAACACTTAAAAGAGTACCTAAGTGAGTTATTATTTCAAAACCATTTCCTGGTATTTTCACATCTAATATTCTTTGGCCTAGTACAAGGTGACCTGAACTACTTATCGGTAAAAATTCAGTCAATCCCTGAACTATACCTAGTAATATTGCATCTAATAGCGTCATTTTTCTTAAAAAATCTAAAAAGAATATATTAGCAAGTTTATTGAATCAAAAAGAAAGACTAATGCCATCCACATATAGCAACCATCCTCCCTGCTAAATTACCTTGTCTTCGATATGAATAAAAAGTTTCTGTCTCACAATAAGTACATTCAGAGCTTAATAAGATATTACTCTTTTGTAGACCTGAATGTATTAGCTGATCTTTTACAATCCCTTTAAGATTTAACAGCATTCTATCTTTATTACCTTTAATTGAATAAGACGAATCAAATTTAGATGCAACTTCTGGCCCAACTTCAAAACAACACTGACCAATAGAAGGTCCAATGACTGCTATTGTAGAATTAGAACTATTACCTTCTTCTTTCAATTTATTAATTGCATTTTGAGATATATTACTGTGAGTTCCTCGCCAACCTGAGTGAATTAAACCAAAGTATTGAGTAGAAGGGTTAAATAAAAATAAAGGAATGCAATCAGCTACTAAAATACTTAGAACTGTACTTCTAGTCTTTGAAAGGATTCCATCAACATTATCTATTCTACATGGATTATCCACTAATTTAATTTTATTTGAATGTATTTGTTTAGGGACTACTAGATTCCTTGAATTAAAACCAAGGTTATCCACAAACTTATTTCTATTATTAAGAGAAGAATAATCTTCGTCACAATAAGATAAATATGCACTAAATCCATTAGAACCAAAATAGTCCGAAAAGTCGATATAATTATTTTTCAAAATTAACTAAGGATTTTGAGTTAGAATGAGTTCAAGAGAATCACCTCTAAATACACCTTGATGTTTAAATCCTTTTCCATCAAACTCAATTATTTGAAATGCAGAATTAATCTGTTTATTACTTTGAGAAGGTGAATAGAAAAATCCAACTCCCTTGTGAAAGTCTAAATTCCTCAGTGCATTATTAAGTAATTCTCTTGATTGGTCTTCAATATCAACTTGTGTTAATAATTTTGCTACGTTATAACCATTATAGAATGAATATTGTTGATTCCCATTGTAAAGTTCAGGATCTGTATTTTGTTGAGTAAAATTAGTTATAATTGATAGTCCTTTTATATGAGGTCCAATATTTTCTTTTTGTAAAATATTTAGATTTTGCCAGTTATTATTTCCAATAATTTTTGTTTCCAAATTATACATAGGTATCTGTGGTCCAATGAATTCTAAATCATCAAGATTAATCGGTAGATAAATACCATCTATAGTACTAAGAATAACTTTAGAAGAGTCTGAACTACTCATTTTATTTTTTTTCTTCTTAGGTAGATCAAAATAATCCTCTGTTGATATATCAAACAAGGCATCTAAACTATCTATAGACATTCCCAAAGCTTCATCATAATTTTCTTCTTTAGGTAAAAGATCAAAGGCAATTCTTCTAATATTTTTAAATTGCCTCTTAAGATTTTTTGGTTGACCTGAATACCATTCAGAAACAACTACATTTGCACCTAATAGGTCAACTTCTTTAATAAATGCATCAGTCTGAATTTCACCATTTTGATCAGCTGGGGAAACTACTGCTAGAAATTTTAATCCTAATTGATTCACTGCATATCTAGCCGCCATTTTCCCTTGAGTTGCGAGTGTTGAATTAAAATGGAAAGTTTTACTATTTATATTACTTAAATCATTTTGTTGTGTATTAGTTAATATAATCGGTAAGTCAGTATTACTTAATGCACTAGTAATTGCTAAAGATGACTGTTCATTTAAAGGAGAAATTATTGTTTTTATCTGATTCATCTTTTCAAGGTTTCGTGCATCTATTATAGCTTGCAAATCATTACTACGAGTATCTTTAACTAAAATAGATAATCTTTGATTGTCTTTATTAAACGATTTCTCCCCAGCATAAAATCCCGAAAGAAAGGCTTCTCCTTCTTTCGCGTTTTTCCCAGATATTGGTAAAACAATACCAACCATTAAGACAGCTGAAGGTGGCTCATAAGACCTTCTAAGTAAATTTTCATAGAAAAGGGCATAGATATCAGGTAAAAATAATGGATCAATTTTATTCAATATTATTGCTGATTCATCTGGTAATCCGTTTAGCATGTCAGAATTAGCTTTGGCAAGTAAATGTATATTGATCGATTCTTTTTTTGATTCAAGAATGAGCATTTCATTTAATATCGAACTTGGTAAGCGAACTTTAATTAATTTTAGTAACTTAGAATCAATTTTGTTGGTTGTTTTAAAATTAGAAGATAAAGACCTTGATCTATGATACATACGATACGCTGATTCAAAGGCTGATTCATTAACATATAAATCACCTAAAGTTTCCATAATATTAACTAAATATATAGTTTTTGGAAACTTAGCAAAAAAAACTCGAGCAGTTTCTTTTGCTTGTTCAGTTTGATCTAGTGCAACCTGTGATTTAAGTAGTAATAGTAAAGAAGGTTCTTCAAATGATAGGGGATTATCAGCTAATAATCTTTTTAAGATAGTTGAAGTAGTTGCATACTTGCCTTCATTATAATTTTCAACAGCTTGATTAAATTTTCTTTCAATAACCTGTGATTGTATCCAACCTTGAGAAAAAATCAAGCTAAACATAAAAATTAATGATAAAATATATTTTTTCATTTAATTAACAATTTCTTTTAATACCCATCCTTTTGGATCAATAGTACCTTTTACTAATGGTTTTTTATCAAAATCAAATTTGAAAGTATTTACATTTTTTCCTAGATTTATTTCTCTACAATCATTATACCAGCAAATTTCAGTTGGAATTTCAAATATTGGCCATTCTTTTTTTTGTACTTGAGTAATTTTAATATTTAGAGTTTCCTTGCTTCCAGATTTTATTTCCCAATCTTCTTCATATAAAAAGCGTGGGTACCCAGGTTTGAAAATCCATTGTTCAAAAAACCAATCTAATGATTCACCAGAGACATCTTCCATTATTCTCTGAAATTGTTCAGTTAGAACTGATTTGTGAATGTAGGTTTTATAATATTCTCGAATTCCTTCAAAAAATATTTTATCTCCTAAATATCCACGTAGCATATGTAATACCCATCCACCTTTTGGATAATTATTTGAATTTAATAACTTAAATAGATCTTTTTGCTCATAGTCAATAATTGGTCTATTTGAGACTTTAGAGTTAATAACTCGATTCAAACTACTTTTCATTTTTTTATCGAAAGATTCTTTTCCATCTGCATTCTCAAAAAATAACGCTCCAAAATATGTAGCGAAACCTTCTGATAACCATAGGTGATGCCAATTTTCTTCAGTTACAGCATCACCAAACCATTGATGAGCTATTTCATGAGAAACGGTACCTTCAATATTTCTTCCATCAGCAATTCCTTTTTCAGAGTAAAAAATAGCAGAAGCATTTTCCATTCCACCAAAACGAGTTGAAGTTTGAACGTTGGCCAATTTTTCATATGGAAAAGGACCAATTAAATTTGTGAAGTAATCAACCATTTTATCTGCACGTTTAAATGATTTTTTTGCATTTTCAATATCTTCTGGATAAACCCAATAAGTTACTTCAATACAACCATCCTCTCTCATTGAAGCAGGAGCGTTGCCACAAGCAGCAAGGCCGACAGTTCTTATTTCTAGATCTGCAGCACCAACAACCATGTTATAAGTTGGAATAGGAACATTCACTTTCCAAGACCAAGTTAAACGATCTTCTTTTGGTCCAATTGCATTATTGATAGTTTTTGTTGGTTTACCCCACGAATAACCATTTGCAATTACTTTCCATTTCTTAGGAGCATGGATTTTATATGTAACTGTAGCTTTATCACTTGGATGATCAATTGAAGGTAGCCAAAACCTAGTGCGATTAGGCCAATTATCTACAAAAATAGTTCGATTCCCATGTACATTGTTTCCAATTATTAATCCATCATCAGCTTTTCCGGAATAATGAACTTTGATGATAAGTGAATCACCATAATTATAACCATTTAGGTTTTTATCAATTATTCCTTTATCATATGAATAAGAAGAAACAATATCATTAACATAAAAAGATTCAATCTTTAATCCAGTAAAGTCTAAGCGTAAATTAGGATTGTCTTTTTTTGAAACTAATTTAATAGCCACTTTAGCTTCAATAAAATTTGTCTTCTCGCCTAACCCAATCTCTATGCTGTAATGAAGAGCATCTAAATCTCCTTGATAATCATAGTTAGATGGAGCAATCCCAGCTTTAATAGGTTTTGGTTCTTGCCCAATTAATAAAGAAATACTAAAAAGAATAAATAATATTTTATAATTAAATATTTTTGAAATTTTACTCACCAACTTTTTTTGTTTGTAGTATTAATTGTCTATTAGCAAAACCTTTAATCTCCCAACCTTGTCCACATTTCATATCTATAAAATCTAATATTTTAATCTCTTCCACTCTATCATCACTTAATTTTATAAACATAATATTATTACCAACTAATATTGTATTCCCTGGTCCCCAACTACCTTGTTTACTTACTTCTCTCATTTAATTTATCCTTTTTTTAAAAAAATTTATTATTTTTCTATTTTCATTAAAATCAAACCACTTATTAGTCCAAATATTCCACTGAAAGTGAAGAAAAGAATTAAAATAAAATTTTCTAAATATTCACTTCCAAACAAAGGTTTTTGTGAAAAAATTGTAACTACCCATACTAAATGTCCAATTAAGTATGAAGTAAATGACAATGTTATATAAAACCCTACTTTTTTCATAAAAGATTTTAGGAAAAATGTAGTTCAATTAATAGAGGTTAGATTTAAAAAAAATGAAAAAGAGAGATAAGTTTTATCACCAATCAATTATAGATGGGTATGGTAATTTTAGGGTTGATTCAATATGAGATTTTTCCAAACCTTTTTTTCAAGTAAGTATAAATATTTATTATTTTTATCTAGGCTCAACTTTTTTCCACCAAGTTTTTCAATAGATTTTTGAGATCTATAATTTGTTTTCCAGATATCAAAGTAGACTTTATCTAAAAATTGAAAAATATAATCCAACATTAATTTCTTTATCTGGTAGTTCATATGGGTACCCCAATATTTGTTAGAAATAAATGTATAACCAATTTTAACAGATAGTTCTTCTTGATTAAATGAATAATATCTTGTTGTTCCTATTATCTCATTTATTTTTTTATCAATTATTGTATAACTACCCTCCTTGTTATTCAGACCACCATCAATATATTTTCTAAAATTATCCAACTTCCATCTATCTGAATCTAAATGTTGTTCCCATATAACTGGATTATTTCCAACGATATATAATTCTTCAAAATGTTTTTCTTGAGTTTGGATTAAACTGACAATGTCATTTTCTAAATTAATTTTGAATTCAATCATTAATTAAAATAACACTTTTGATTTAGGATAT
>ERZ1046367.104-NODE-104-length-66224-cov-9.851864_pt1 | contig 66224 bp, 65 predicted proteins | sample MGYA00383091_ERZ1046367 | MGnify/ENA primary metagenome ERZ1046367 (study PRJEB29581, sample SAMEA5548361) | metagenome | biome: marine; feature: coastal; material: water | depth 50 m | study: Short-term variability in the microbial, nano- and picoplankton... | reverse complement strand
ATCATCATCTTGATCATCATCTTGATCATCATCAAAAGAACTATCTGCAAAATCATCTACTCTACCAAATAAGTCATCAGTTCTTCCTCCGCTTCTACTATTGTCACTTTCTTTTGATTTTTCTTTAGAGTTCTTACTAGTAAAAGTAAAACCCATATTTATGTTAGCACTTGTCATTCTAAACCCTCCACTATGAAACTTATTTATTCTCCTTCCTTGGTCATTTATAGCGTATGGATCAAAAGTAGCTCCTACATTAATATTTAGTTTATCTTCAAATAAAGTCATTCCAGAAGTCATTCTGACAGGACTCCAATTTAATGAATCTGCTGCTATGTTGTAACTTGTATTAAAATTTAAATTATTCAATAATTTTATTTTTTTTGGCTCAATTGCTGTACTATCTTTATCTCTGATTTTTGCCTCTAATACATTATTAACAGAGATGCCAATACTACTAGAAAAGTTATTGCCAGGAACTCCAAAAAAACCACCTTCAAATATTGAGTAATCTCTAGTATTACCATCAGCATCAATAATATATTCATCGTAATATTTTTCAAAGCTTGGATTTATACTATAATTTACTGATGGCCTAATTACATGTCTTATTGTTTGAAACTTTTTACCTTCTTTAAAATTAAATACACCATATATAGTTGTTCCAATATTTGTGCTAAAATTGTATTTATTGAACCTGTCAAAACCCTTAATAGTATCTTTTGTTCCAATTGTTTGATTTATTATGTCGTAATCATTTCTCCTAATAGTTTGCCCTGTCCAAACTTCTTCAAAATTTCCGCCAATACTGACGCTAAGATGTTTTAATACTTTAAAATTTGTACTAATTGGAATCGAATGTTTCATTCCATAAATAGCATCATCAAACATTTCTTTTTTTAAAAACAAAGAGTCGCTTGTTTCGATTCTGTTCTCTCCTCTTAATGAATATTGAAAATTTATATTTTTAAAAAACCCTTTTTTTTGTCCATTACGTTTTACAAAAGGATAAATTCTTTCCATACTTGCATTCAGAGTAGGTAAACTCATGTTAACTTTTTTTGTCCTTGTATTTTGGGAATGTGAAGCAGTTAAAGACATATTAACAGAGGGGTATCCTCTAAATGTTTTAGAATAGGATACAGAAGAATTCATAGTGTTGTTTAAAAAGTTAGGTGTATTAAGCTGATTGACAGATTCTCTAAAATAGTTGCTACTTCCTAAATTTACCGAAGCTGAAAATCTACTATTAGGATTGGATTTAGAATCTTGACTATGAGACCATCTAAAATTATAAATATTACTTTTAGAATATCCAGGTAGTCCTCTTTCACCATTTATGAGGTTTTCAAATCTAATGCTCAGCGAGCCACTATAGCTGTACCTTTTTCTATAATTAGATTCATTTCTAAACCCATAGCTACCATTTGTGTAATAATCCCCAAGTAAAGTCATATCAAAATAATCATTGAAAGCAAAATAATACCCTCCATTTTGGAAAAAATAACCTCTTTGGTTATTCTGACCTATACTTGGAAAAATAAAACCTGTTTTTCTGTTTTCTGTTAAAGGAAAGTATGCAAATGGTAAAAAAATTGGAGTAGGAACATCTTCAATATAAAGATTACTTAATCCAGCAATTATTTTATTTTTAGGAATAAATTTTCCTTTTCGTACTCTTATGTAATATTCAGGGTCTTCAACATTTTTTGAAGTTGTTACTTTTGCATCTTTAATAAAATAAACAGAATCATTTTCTTTTTTGGTAGCTAATGCAGAGACATTCATTCCATTTTGTTCACTTTTTGAATTCCAAATTATAGCTTTTTTAGTGTCAAAGTTGAACCTTATTGAATCAGGGTTCACCTCATTTCCTGCTTGTTTAAAAAATGGAGGCTGAATTAATTGACCTGTAGAATCTTTTATTCTTCCTGCTGCAACTTCATTATTGTTATAGTCTAATACTATTATTCCAGCCTTAAGTTCTGTATCTAAATAATATAATTCAGCTTGGTCATATAAATATAATTTACCTTTTGTTTTATCAATTTTAATATATCCCTTTGCATTTCTGGTAATTTTTCCAAGTAATAGAGGTTTTTTTATTAAAGTATCATTTTGAATAATAGAATCATTTTCCTTAATATCTTGTGAATAATTTATTTTTATCCCACAAAATAATACACAAATAAAAATTAATTTAACGAAGTGTGATTTATATAATTTTTTTGTTTGCAAGAACAATAATATTTAAAAGTAAAATTACATTTATTTTTAAAGATAATTTTATATGTATACCAACCTTAACCTACTTTTAAGAAAAATTTCAACTTTATTTTTAGTGTTTTCTTGCAATCTTTTTTTTTCTCAGTATAATAGTGATGTTTTTACTGTAGTAATAGATGCTGGTCATGGTGGAATAGATCCAGGTAATACAGGTAATGGATATTATGAAAAAAAAATTGCACTAAATATTGCTCTTCAAGTTGGAAGGGAGCTCATTAAAGATCCTTCATTCAAAGTAGTTTACACACGAACCAAAGATGTTAAAATTGATTTATTTAAAAGAGCAGATATTGCCAATAAAGCTAAAGCTAATTTGTTTATCTCTATTCATTGTGATTCTCATACTTCAAATGCTTATGGTGCAGGAACGTTTGTTTTAGGGTTACATGCAAATCAAAGAAATTTTGAAATTGCTAAAAAGGAAAATTCCGTTATTTATTTAGAAGAAAATTATGAACAAAAATATGATGGGTTTGATCCTAGTTCACCAGAATCAGTCATAAGCTTAGTTCTTATGCAGGAAGAATATTTAGATCAAAGTATTTTAATTGCCAATTTAATTCAGAATATTTTTGTTAATGATTTGAAAAGAAAAAATAGAACTGTTAAACAGGCTGGATTTATTGTATTAAAATATACTTATATGCCAAGTGTTCTTATTGAAACAGGTTTTTTAACAAACAAAAAGGAAGGAGCTTATTTAAATTCAAAAAATGGTCAAAAAGAAATGGCAGCATCTATAGCTAAGGGAATAATTAAATATAAAAACAAGATTAGAACTTTTTCAACAGGTCCCTCTTCTAGTTTTATTGTTAAGGAAGACAACTCTAATAATTTGAATTTGAAAATACAAATCGCATCTGGATCTAAATTTCTTCCTTTAAAATCATATAATTTTAAAGGTTTATCTCAATTGAGCTATAGTAAAAATGGAAAAAATTATAAATATTATTTTGAAAATACAGATAGTTATTCAAAAGCAAAACAATATCTCGAAAAAGCAAAAAAAGTGGGGTTTAAAGATGCAATAATAACAGCTTTTAATAATGGTAAAAGAATTTCTATGGACGATTTTTTTATCATAAACTCTAATTAATATATCATGAATAAATAATTCATAACTTTGAATTGAAAAACATATATTTTGAAAATTACTAATGAAATAAAAACAGGAGTATTAGCAGTATTCGCAATAGGTTTATTTATTTTTGGATATAGTTATCTTAAATCCAATGATATTTTTGTTAATGATAGAACATTCTATGCATTATATTCTGATGTAGAGGGAGTAGTTAATGGAACTCCAGTTACTGTTAACGGATTTCCTGTTGGAAGTGTTCAGAAAATATCTTTTTATGAAAATAATGATTTATTAGTAAAATTTAGAATTGAGAATAATATTAAATTTTCAAAGAATAGTTTAGCTCAAATTTATGAAACCGGTCTTATTGGAGGAAAGGCTCTTGCAATTATTCCAGCAAATGATAATGCTAGAGTTGCTGTTACAAATGATACTTTGAAAACTTCAATTGCTCCAGGTTTGACAGATTTAGTTAATAAACAAATAACTAACCTTCAAGAAAAAATTGAGTCTATGATTATGAGTGCAGATTCAGTATTGCATAAAATAAATAGAGTTTTCGATGATTCAACTAGAGTAAGTTTAAGAAATAGTGTTTCAGGTTTTGATCAAACTATTAGCGATTTAAAAACTACTTCTTCATTAATTAAGTCAATTGTTGAATCGAATAAATCAGATATTGATATTACTCTTAATAATGTTAATAATATTTCAAAAGATTTATCTGAATTTTCTTCAACATTAAATAATTCAGGCTTTGATCAAACCTTAATTAACTTTAAAAAATCATCAGAAGACCTTTCAAAGATATTAGAAGATATTAATAAGGGACAAGGAACTATTTCAAAGTTGATAAATAATGATTCTGTATTTAATAATCTAAATGATGCATCTAAATCAATTGATTTATTACTTGAAGATATTAGGTTGAATCCTAGCAGATATATACATTTTTCAATTTTTGGAAAGAAAAATAAACCATACAAAACTCCATAAATTAATTTTTAGAATATTTGTCAGCCTACATTCCAAATATAATATTTGCCATTTTTTTTACTGTTTCTATTTGTTTTTTTAGTAATAATGTTAGAAAACTATATAGGAATATTAATTTAGGAATACCTATTAATAGATCTGATAAGAAGAAGCAAAGGTGGATACAGATGTTTAGAATAGCATTTGGACAATCCAAAATGATAGATAAACCTATTGTTGGAATCTTACATTTAGTTGTTTATTTAGGGTTTTTAATAATAAATATTGAATTATTAGAAATTTTAAGCGATGGTTTTTTGGGAACACATAGAGTTTTTGCTCCTTATTTAGGATCTTTTTATAATTTTTTAATAGGATTTTTTGAAATTTTTGCTATTCTGGTTATCATTTCTGTTGTATTGTTTTTAATAAGAAGAAATGTTATTAAAATAAAACGTTTTTGGAATGATGAAATGAAAGGTTGGCCAAAAAATGATGCCAATTTAATTTTATATATAGAAATAGTTTTGATGACTTTATTTTTGACAATGAATGCTTCAGATTTATGGCTACAAATAAACAGTAATTACCCTCAATACATTTCAGCAGGTTCTTTCCCTATTAGTCAGTTTATAACTCCTTTGTTTGACAGTTTTTCAATTGATTCTGTTGTCCTAATTGAAAGGTCTGCTTGGTGGTTGCATATTTTAGGAATTTTTGTTTTCCTCAACTATCTATATTATTCTAAACACTTACATATATTACTAGCATTTCCAAATACATATTTTGCTAATCTTGAATCTAAAGGAAAGTTTTCAAATTTAGAATCTGTTACAAATGAAGTTAAAATGATGCTAGATCCTAATGCTGACCCTTTTGCTGCTCCATCTAGCGATCAAGAGATATCAAAATTTGGAGCATCTGATGTTTTTGATCTTTCAAAAGTACAACTATTAAACTCCTATACTTGTACAGAATGTGGGAGATGTACAAGTGAATGTCCTGCGAGTCAAACTGGCAAAAAATTATCTCCAAGAAAAGTTATGATGGATACTAGAGACAGAATTGAAGAAGTAGGCAGAAATATTGATAAACATAAGGGAGAATTTAAACCAGATGGAAAAGAATTATTGAATAATTATATTACTTCTGAAGAACTTTGGGCATGTACATCATGTAATGCATGTGTAGAAGCTTGTCCCATAGGAATTGATCCTTTATCAATTATAATGGATATGAGGCGCTATTTAGTAATGGAAAAATCGGCTGCCCCATCTGAATTAAATAATATGATGACTAATATTGAAAATAATGGTGCTCCATGGCCATTTAATCAAATGGATAAATTAAATTGGAAAAATGAGTTATAAATTAAATTTTTTAAAATGAAAAAAGAAGAAGTAGAAAAAATACTAAGTAAAAAAATTGAAGATGGTGAACATATTAGTCCAGTTTTACCTAAAGGAATTACAAATTATTTGATAGATATAGACGGTACAATTTGTGATGATATTCCAAATGAAGAACCCGAAAGAATGATTACAGCAAAGGTTTATCCTGATGCTTTAGCTACTCTTAATAGATGGCATGAAGAAGGACATGTTATTTGTTTTTTCACTTCTAGAACTGAAGATCATAGAGAAGTTACAGAGCAATGGTTAAATAAACATGGATTTAAATTTCATAGTATGGTAATGGGTAAGCCAAGAGGAGGTAATTATCATTGGGTAGATAATCACTTAGTTAAAGCTACTAGATACAATGGAAAATTTACAGATTTAATTGACAAAGAAGTTACTATTCAAGTTTTTGACGATGGTCATCATAATTAATTATGAATAATATAGAAATTTATACTTTTTCTGAGTTACTTACCCAAGGTAAAACACCTGAAATACTCTTTTGGGTTGGTTGTGCTGGTAGTTTTGATGAACGTGCAAAAAAAATAACAAAAGCATTTGCTAAAATCCTTAATCAAGCAAATGTCTCTTTTGCAGTTCTTGGATCTGAAGAAGGATGTACTGGGGATCCTGCTAAAAGAGCAGGAAATGAATTTTTATTTCAAATGCAAGCTTTAACTAATATTGAAGTATTAAATGGTTATAATATTAAAAAGATTGTAACGACTTGTCCACACTGTTTCAATACATTAAAAAATGAATATCCTGAGCTAGGAGGTCAATATGAAGTTATGCACCATACGCAGTTTATTAAATCTTTATTAAATGATGGAAGACTTACAGTAGATGGTGGTTCATTTAAAGGAAAAAGAATCACATTTCATGACCCATGTTATTTAGGAAGAGCAAATAATGTTTATAAGGCTCCTAGAGATGTGTTAGAGAAGTTAGATGTTGAACTTTCAGAAATGAAAAGTTGTAAGCAAAAAGGATTGTGTTGTGGTGCTGGTGGCGCTCAGATGTTTAAAGAGTCTGAACCTGGTAATCAAGAAGTAAATATTAAAAGAACAGAAGAAGCCTTAGAAACCCAACCTGATATCATTGCAGCTGGATGCCCTTTTTGTAATACTATGTTAACTGACGGTATTAAAAACAAAAAGAAGGAAAATGAAGTAAAAGTTTTAGATATTGCTGAACTTATTAATCAAGCATCTGATTTATGATAGTCCCATTTTCTGAAATGTCTAATGATTCTAAAATTTGGATTTATCAATCCAACAGAAAATTTATTGACACAGAATTAGATGAAATTAATGATTTAATTGTCAAGTTTTTAAATACATGGACAGCTCATGGCAGTGAACTTCTCACTTCATTTGAAATTAAATACAATAGATTTATTATTATAGCTTTAAATGAATCAGTTAAACCTGCTTCAGGATGTTCTATTGATTATTGTATTCATTTCATACAAGATTTAGAAAAAAAATATAATATTGATTTGTTGGATAAGATGAATGTAACATTTAAGCAAGGAAAATATATTATATATAAACCAATTAAAGACTTTAAAGAGCTCGTTAGAAAAAAGTCTGTTTCTAAAAATACTATTGTTTTTAATAATTTGGTTGTTGATATTTCTGATTATATGGAAAACTGGGAAATTTCTGCAGAAAAAAGTTGGCATTCACGGTTCTTTAATGTGTGATTTTTATACTTTGATCAAAAAATTCATTTTTTTGAATTTTATTCAATAAATTAGGATTGTAAAATAACTTGATAAATGAAACATTTTTTTTTAATTTTTTTTCTATCCTTTATTTCATTTTTTACTTATTCTCAAAACCCCTTAACGACTTCAGATTCAGAAAATCAAAAAAAATGGGTTGACAGTGTTTATAATAGTTTAACAATCGATCAAAAAATAGGACAATTATTTACAATTTGGGTTGCAAGTAAAGAGGGGACTGAAAAAATGAATGAAATCTCAGAAATAATTAAAAAAAATCACCTTGGAGGTTTGATTTTTTCATTAGGAAATGTAAATGATCAAGCCTTGGCAGCAAATAAATTTCAATCTATTTCAAAGGTTCCTTTGTTAATTGGAATGGATGCAGAATGGGGTATGGGAATGCGGTTGGACGATGCTTTTTCTTTTCCTTTTAATATGACTCTAGGAGCAATAAAAGATGACTCTTTAGTTTATGAAGTTGGTAAAAGAATAGGAACTCATGCTAAAAGACTAGGTGTTCATATAAATTTTGCTCCTGTTACAGATATAAATACCAATCCAAAAAATCCAATAATTGGCAGCAGATCATTTGGAGAAGATAAAATTAATGTTACTAATAAATCCTTAGCATATTTAAAAGGAATGCAATCTAAGGGAATTATGGGTTCAGCTAAGCATTTTCCAGGTCATGGAGATACTTCTACAGATTCTCATAAGACATTACCAATAATTAATTTTTCTTCAAAGAGAATACATGATGTTGAGCTTTTTCCATATAAAGAGTTGATAAAGAATAATTTATCAGGTGTTATGGTAGCTCATATGGAAGTTCCATCTCTAGAAAGATCACCAAGATTGCCTTCTACTCTTTCAAAGAATATCGTTACAAAAATTTTAAAAAAGAAATTAAAATTTAAAGGTTTGGTTATTACAGATGCTATGGATATGAAAGGAGTGGTAGATTTTAATAAAGATGAATCAGCAGATGTTAATGCACTTTTAGCAGGAAATGACATTTTATTAATGCCAGATGATTTAGATCAGAGTACAATCAGTATAAAAAAAGCTTTAAAAAGCGGAAAATTAAGTGAAAATAGATTAGCCTTGTCCGTAAAGAAAATATTGATGGCAAAATATAAGGCAGGTTTAAATAAATTAAATGATATTAAACTTGAGAATTTAAAATCTGATCTAAATACGGAAGAAGATAAACTATTGTTTGAAAAACTTGCTAAGAATTCAATTACTCTAATTAAAAATGACAATCAATTACTTCCTATAAAAAATTTATCTAAAAAAATTGCATACTTAAAGATGGGTAATTCAAATTCAGATGAATTTTTCAAGATGTTAAATCACTATACAAAAGTAGATCATATAAGAAGAGATGATTATCAAATAGAAAAATTAATAACAATATTAGATCCCTATGATTTGGTTATTATTGGTTTCCATAAGTCATATAAAACTCCATTTGAAGATTATAAATTTTCTGAAAAAGAAATCAAAGCTATAGAACTAATATCTAGGAAAAAAAATGTGATTCTTGATGTGTTTGCTAAACCCTATGCTTTAATGGATTTAGATTTAAATAATATTAAATCTATACTAGTTTCTTATCAAAATAATAATGTGTTCCAAAACATCTCTTCACAAATTATTTTTGGGGCTATAGCTGCTAAGGGCATCCTTCCAGTAAGTATTGGAAAAAACTTTCCTGTAAGTACACACATTAAAAGTGATATTTTAAATAGATTAAGTTATTCTCATCCTAATAATCAAGGTTTTGATATAAATAAACTAAATAAAATAGATTCTATTGCCCTTTTTGCCATTAAAAAAAAAATGATGCCGGGAGCTCAAATCTTAGTAGCAAAAAATGGTGATGTTATTTATAATAAATCTTTTGGAAATAAAATATATGAATCATCTGATAAAGTAAAATGGGATGATTTATATGATTTGGCTTCATTAACTAAAATACTATCTACTATTCCTTTAATAATGAATGAGTATGAATTGGATAATCTTAATTTAGAAACTACTTTATCAGATATGCTTCCAAATATAGATTTGAAAGACAAAGAAAATATTTCTATTAAAGAAATGCTTTCTCATCAAGCTGGTTTATTTCCATGGATTCCATTTTATAAAAAAACAATTGACAGTTTAACAAATAAACCTCTATCAAATTGGTATAAATCTTCAAAAAGAGACGGTTTTACAATTAAGGTGACAGATAACTTATTTTTAAAAGATGTTTTTCTAGACACGATCAATTTAAACATTATAAACAGTGATCTTTCTGATGATAAATCTTATGTATATAGTGATTTACCTTATTATTTTATCAAATTTTTTTTAGAAAACAAAAATAACAATGATCTAGATTTTCAATTAAAGCAAAAGCTTTTATTAGGTTTAGGTGCTAATAAAACCACATATAACCCGACTCTATTTTTTGTAAAAAATAAAATAATTCCATCTGAAATTGACAATTATTTTAGAAATACAACTCTACATGGATATGTGCATGATATGGGCGCTGCTATGCAGGGTGGAATAGGTGGACATGCAGGTTTGTTTTCAAATTCTAATGATGTTGCTAAGATTATGCAAATGTATCTTCAGGGAGGTTATTATGGTGATATAAAATTTTTTAAAAGTTCTACTATAGATCATTTTAATACTTGCTATTTTTGTGACAATAATAATAGGAGAGGTATAGGTTTTGATAAACCCCAGTTAGATAATAGTAAGGCGACCTGTGGATGTGTTCCGATGTCTAGTTTTGGACATTCAGGCTTTACAGGAACATATACTTGGGCTGATCCAGAAAATAAAATAGTATATGTTTTTTTATCTAACAGAACTTATCCAACTATGGAGAATAGAATGTTATATAAGTATAATATTAGAACGGAGATACAAAGAATTATATATGAATCATTTAATTAGCATTTATAAATGAAAATAGCAATAGTTTGTTATCCAACTTTTGGAGGTAGTGGAGTTCTTGCTACAGAGCTTGGTATGTCTTTAGGGAAACATGGTCATGAAGTTCACTTTATTGCTTATAAAAAGCCTGTAAGACTAAAGGATTTTGATGAAAATATTTTTTTTCATGAAGTTAAAGTACCAGAATATCCTCTTTTTAATTTTCAACCTTATGAATTAGCATTATCAACCAAATTAGTTGAAGTAATTAAATTATACTCTATAGACTTGATGCATGTTCACTATGCTATTCCTCATGCTTATGCAGCATATATGGCTAAGAAGATGTTGAAGGATCTAGGACTTAATGTTCCGATTGTAACAACTTTACATGGGACGGATATAACCCTAGTAGGAAATCATCCTTTTTATAAAACTGCAGTTAACTTTAGTATTAATAAATCAGATATAGTTACTTGTGTCTCTCAAAGCTTAAAGCAAGACACATTAGATCAATTTGAAATTTATAAAGACATTGAGGTTGTACCTAATTTTATTGATATTTCAAAATATAAAAGACAACAAAAATTATGTTTTATAGAAAACCCTAATCTTAATGAGGAACTTATAATTACTCATGTAAGTAACTTTAGACCTGTTAAGAATATTAAGAATGTAATTCAGATTTTTTATAATATTCAAGAAAAAATGTCTTCAAAGCTTATGATGATAGGTGAGGGGCCAGAAAAAGAAATGGCAGAAAATCTTTGTAAAGAGTTATCTATTGAAAACAAAGTTCATTTTTTGGGTAATAGTAATCAAGTAGAAAAAAATTTATGTCATTCTGATTTGTTTTTGCTTCCATCTAATACAGAAAGCTTTGGTTTAGCTGCCCTTGAAGCTATGGCAAGTAAAGTACCTGTTGTTTCATCAAATGCTGGTGGTTTGCCAGAAATTAATATTCATGGTGAAACAGGTTATCTAACGGATTCAAATGATATTGAATCTATGTCCAATTATGCTATTTCTATATTAGAAAATCCCAAGGTTCTTGAAGAATTTAAAATTAGGGCATTTAATAAAGCGGAATCATTTGATATTAATAAAGTTGTGCCTATTTATGAAAAGATCTATTCAAAGGCTTTAAAACTGCTTAAATAGGCTCCTTCATTGAATCATAAACTGTAACTTTTTTCCACAAGTGCTTTGCTTGATCTATAAAAATAAGATGGGTTGGGTCATCTTGATACAATCTTTGAGCCTCCAATGTTGGAAATGTTAAAATCATGCAATAATCATAAGAATTATCAACTACACCTCTTTTTGCCGTATTTCCAGGTTTTCCTAAATGTTTTTTTACTGCAAGTTTATTAGTGGAGATTAATCTCTTTATAGCTTTTTCAAAAACTTTTCTATCATCCTCGCTTTCAGGGTTGTTCAACCAAAAATAAACGGAGTGTACCAATACTCCTTCAATCATTTGAGATTTTTTTTCTGAAGGATTACAACTAGTTGTAAATATTAGCAGTATTAATAGTAGTGAATTTTGTATTTTCATAATTAAATATTTTTTTATAAAAAAATTAAAATAATTTTATAGAGGATTATAAATTCTTTCTGAATTAGAATAAATTTCATCTTTATCAAAAGTCATTTTCTTTGTTTTAAACCCAGACAGTAATTCCATTTGGTCATTATAATGTGGGGAATTTGGATGATCACTTGTTCCGTAAGGTGAAACAGACTCATATTCAGGACCATTTTTTGTGAACTTTACTAAACCTATATAAGATTCTCCATGACTAATTTTTATTTGTCCGTTTTTATGTTTAACACCTCTCATTGCAGTAATAACATCTGGAAGGCCAAATATTGGAATTTCTTTATTTCCTCTAACTAATTTTTGAAAATCACCTAATTTCACTTTAGTCGATCCAAAATTTTCGATCATCTCACTTTTAACATTTTTTAAACATTCATATAAGAATTCTTTGGAAACTACCTTTTCTTTTTCATATTTATTGTAGTTTCTAGTTAAATTATAATACATCATACCATATGTGCCAGCACCAAATGAATCTGCATCAGCTTTTTTATTCCAGGTTTGAATAGAATTCAATAATTCTGCTATTTCTGGATAATCTTCAGGTTTCATTTCAAAAACGTTATTAATATCTATGAAACTATAATTTATAGGAGTTGGAAACGTCCTATCATTTTTAATCTTTTTAAAAGTTTCAAAATCAATTGTTTCATATGAATTTATTAATTCTAAAAGTCTTGTACTTCTATTATTATCATAAAGTTCATAACCCATCGTTTTAGAGAAATTATCAGCTTTTGGATTTTCACTTTCATCTGTTGATTTAAAAGGTGAATGATTTGCATTATATATAAACCCAGATTTAGGATTTATAACTTGAGGAAGATCTTCAATATCATAATATTCAGTCCATAAAGTTTTTTTTGTATTCCCAGGAACTACTTTTTTCCAATTATATGCTTCATTTCTTTTTGGCATGATTCCATTAGAAATATAAAAAATAGTGTCATTTCTGTCAGCGTATCCAATATTATATCCAGGTAAATTTCTTGATTTAAGAATATTGTAAAATTCTGTAAATGACTTGGCTTTGTTCATTTCCCACCATTGTTGAAGTGATTTAATATTGTAAAGAATAGGAGTTCTTACAGAGTAGTATCCACTATCGTTTTTCAATGTCGGTCCATATATACTTTTAAAAAATTTACGTCGAATTTTAAATGAAATTCCTAATATATTAACATACAATTTAGCCTTCTTTATTTCTAATTTAAATTCTTGTCCATCAACTAAATATATATTCTTTTTTCTTGGATGCATTTGAAGTTTAAAAATATCAGCTTTATCAGGCAAATTTACCGTATGGGTCCATGCTAAATATTTATTTACTCCAATCAAAATACAAGGAGCACCAGCAAAAGTTGCACCAATTATATTTGTTCCCTGTTCACTTACAAGATGAGCTTCATACCATGAAGTAGGTCCATCAAAAGGTTGATGTGGATTTATAGCAAGATATGTTTCATTTCTCCCTGTTTTATTAGAATTCATAGCAATAGCATTTGAGCCATTCATGTCATTATTAAAAGTAATATCTGATTTAATGTTATTTCTAAAAATATTTCCAATTAATCTATCCCCTTGATTTGAAATAAATAATTGTAAAAAAGAATATCTAGCCATTTTTTTTGGAGTAATAGGAAAAAGTTTTTTTACTAAAACTTGATTGGGATATATTTCAGCATACTTATTCATTCCTTGTGAATATGCTTCTAATATTTTTATAAATTCAGGGCTTAAAGTATGATATAACTCATCCACAGTTTTCTCAGATTCAATGACTTGAGTGATTAAATCAGCACCAGCTCCTTTTGTTCCAATATATTTGCTTAATAATCCATTTCCTGCTAAATACCCTTCTTGAATAGTTTTAAAATCATCTTCGCAGTGAGCCCAGGCTAAACCATATGCAACATCAGCATCTGTTTTTCCATAAATATGCGGCACACCATAGTTGTCTCTAACAATTTCAATATTTTTAGGATTGATTTGAGATAGGAGCGGGGTAGAATTTAATAATAAAAGAAATAAAAATAATAAGGTTTTTTTCATAACAAGTTTAATAACAATAACTATACCACATTTAGATAATTATAAGGTTTGATTTCTTCTATAAAAATAATCATATATTCGTATAATTAATATATTTTGAAAAAATTTATTACAGGAAGGTTTAAAGCTATATATTATTCAATTAAAGGAGCTTTTTATTTAATTCAAACAGAGCATGCTATTCAAGCTCAGTTATTTGTGTCTTTTTGTTTTGTTGTTGCTGGATTTTATTTTGAAATTTCTAAAATAGAATGGATGTTTCAAATACTTGTTATAGGCTTAATTTTATCTTCTGAAGCTTTGAACACTGCTATTGAGAAAATATCTGATTTTATTCACCCTGATTACAATAAAAAAATAGGATTAATTAAAGATATTGCTGCAGGCGCAGTTTTTTTCTCTGTTATTTTTGGATTGATAGTAGCTGTAATGATATACTATCCAAAATTTTCTTGATTTATAATAATTTAGGAATAATAGCTTTTCTATTCTTTGGATAATCTTTAAAATTATCCTTATACCATTTATGATGCGAAATTGCTCTTGGGACTAGATTTATAAATGTCCATATAAAAAAAGATAAACTACCAAGGTTTACTGTAATAATTGCAAATCCTAACCATTCTACTAATTCACCAAAGAAATTAGGACAAGATATATAATTAAATAATTCTCCATTAGGAATAACATATTTATTCTCTTCATTTTTTAATCTTAAACCAATCAATTTATTATCTGATCTTATATTTAATATTAATCCAGTAAAGAAAATTATAAACCCAAATAGTAACACATAGTAATTGATTTCTAAATAATTTGTGTTAGAGAGGTAGTATCCATTAATTAATCCGTTAATAACATTAAAAAATAAGGCTAAAGCAGCAATTATCAGTGGCATTCTCTTTCCTTTGGTTTTAATCCTTAGGGGATAAATTATTGTTCTATTAAAGTAATGTAAGATCCATAATAAAATAAATATAGTATTTATGGTATATAGGTTAGAATTGTAAAAAATATAATATATAGGACAAACTAGTAGAGCAGGAAGTTCCATTAAAATCCATCCAATTTTATTGCTTATAGTAATTCCCCATTTTTGAGATGTATGTCTCCCATAGGGAACCTTATTTTTAATTAAAACAGGGAATAATAATATCCCTATAATAATCCATATTAGTGTTAATGTGTTAATATCCATCATAAATAAAAAAAAACCCGCTAATTAAAGCGGGTTTTTTAAAATATCTTGGTTAGATTAAGATATTAATAACCGTAGTTCTCAACCATATTAGGGTTAGCATTTAATTCTCCTGTCCCAATTGGGTAAGCAGTATTATAGTCACCAAATCCTGGTGGAGATCCAGTTTTATCGTCATTCATTTGCTTAAAAGGATCAACTAAAGGCATTCCTTTACCTGTTCTTAGCAAATCATCATAACGCATACCTTCAAAATAGAATTCCTTTCTTCTTTCTAGAAGAATATTATCTAGAGTTGCAGAAGCATAGAAATCAGCTCCTAATCCTCTAAGTGCAGGAATATTATTTAGGTATGTTTTTGCAGTAGCAGCATCACCACCTCTTAGCATTGCTTCAGCATATATTAAATGCATTTCTTCAATTCTAAAAAGAGTAATGTTATCAGCACCACTCATAGTAGGATATTTACCTAATACTGTTTGCTGTGCTTGAGCTAAACCAATCATATTTGCAGCAAATCTAACATCACCTACCTCTGCTATATCTAATAGGTCAGGACTTGTCATTGCTTTGGTTCTATCTCTTGTTAGAATTCTTACGTCTCCATAAGAAGTTCCTCTTAAGATATAAGCCATTCCATTAATTCCTCTATTATCTGTACCTGTGAAAGAAAGCTCAAAAATTGCGTTACTTGCATAGTCAGTACTATAAGAGGCATTAAATCCTGCAGCACTTACTGGAGTTTTTCCAGAATTATCAATAACCCATTTTGCCATAGTACCAGCAGTTGCATATAAGCTACTGTTTACAGAACCTGCATACAATAATGCTCTTGCACCAATTGCATAAGCACCAGCTACTGTCATATATGCTGCTGAACTATCTAGTGAAGCACTCATCATAGAGATTGCAGTAGTTATATCAGCTGTAATATCACCAACATTTGATCCAACTGTATCTCTAGCAGGTGTCAAATTATCAGGATTCTTATATGTTTTAACATATGGTACACCTAATGAACCTCCTCCACCTTGGCCAGTAATAAAATGTTGGCCATACATCCTAAGTAGATCAAAATGAGCTAGTGCTCTCAGTGCATAGGCTTGTCCTTGCGTATGAGAAATAGCGGTTTGACTTCCTGTTAGTGAGGATCCATCTACACCAATAACTATATTAGTAATAGCAATAACTCCGTAGATTGTACCCCATGGTCCATACCCTTGTGCGGTGTGATCCATATTAGAGGCAGCAAATCTACCAGAATTCATGGTTGAATAAGCATTGTCTGTTCTAACATCTCCCATTATAAGAGTATTTCTACCATAATGTCCAGATCCTGTCATACGATCGTATGCACTATTTAAAACAGATGCTAAGTCAGCAGCAGTATTAATACCTGTTGCTAAATCTTTGTCTTGAGCCAATGTTGGTTCAAGATCTTCTTCGTTACAAGAAACAATTAATGCCGTTGCAACAAATAATAGTAAGTATTTATATATATTTTTCATATTCTTAGAATTTTAAGTTTACACCAACAGAAACTGATTTTAGTATTGGAGTATATATCTCCCATGATCCACTGTTTCTGACTTCTGGATCAACTTTTAGGTTGTCATCTTTTACCCAAGTAAATAAATTAAGACCTCTTAGACTTAATCCTACATTATCAAAACCTGCCTTCTCAATCCATTTTTTTGGTAGGTTATATCCAACAACTACATCTCTTAATCTTACATAATCACCATCATATAAGAATCTTGACGTATTTCCTGATCCTGTACCAGATGTACTTGTACTCCATCTCATTCTAGGAACATCAGTAACATCACCTGGTTTTTGCCATCTAGCCAATAACGCTTGAGATCCTTGATAGTATCTAGTTGAAAGTAGGTTACTTGCATGAGTATACCAGTTCCATCTTTCGTAAATCTTGTTACCACCTTGGAAATAAAAGTTAGCATCAACAAAGAAGCTTTTGTATGAAAATCTAGTACCTAAACCTCCTGAGTAATCAGGCATTCTATTTCCTTGAACCGATTGTAGAGCAGCACCATAGCTATTAACTATCTCCATACTTGGATTGGTAGCTCCTCCTTTATAGTACATAGGATTACCAGTATCAGAATTTACACCAGCCCATCCTCTAAGATACCAAACACCCATAGGCTCACCAACTCTAGTTCTGTTATAGCCTCCATCTAGATTTATATCAGTACCATCAGCTTTTTGAGCTAATTTCAATACTTCATTTTCATTGGTTGCGTAGTTTCCATAAATATTCCATGTGAAATCACCCCACTTAACAACGTCTGCATTTAATTCAATCTCAACACCTTTATTTTCTACTTCACCTACGTTTTGCGTTTGTGAACCGTGTCCAGTAGTTGTAGATAAAGGTACACTTTGGAGTAAGTCATTAGTGGTTCTATTATAATAACCAACAGATCCAGTAATTCTATTATTTAGAAAACCAAAGTCAAGACCTACATCATATAGTGTTTGCTTTTCCCAAGATAATAATAGGTTACCAAATGAAGATGGATAGATTGCACCATTATCATCATAACTTGCACTATATCCAAATAGAGATTGGTATTGGTTTAATCCAACACTATTACTACCTGTTTCACCAATAGAAGCTCTAAACTTTAAGTTGTTAACTATCTCATTTCCTTCGAGCCAATTTTCTTTATGAATATTCCAAGCTAAACCAGCTGACCAAAAGTTACCAAATCTGTAGCCCAGAGCAAATCTTGAAGACCCTTCATACTTAAATGAAAAATCAGCAACATACTTATCAAGATAAGTGTAGTTAAGAAGTCCTAAATAAGAAAGTGACTTCCAATCACTAAATGCACCAGATGCTGATTGATTAGTTCCAAAACTATTTACATAATGCAATCCGTCAGCTGCAACATTTTGACCAGATGAAGAGTTGTATGTGTACTTGTTCTTTTGAAACTCCATCTGAACTAGAGAACTAATATTATGAACATCATCAATAGTTTTATTATATTCTAGAGTATTAGTTGAAGACCAAGTAAATGATCTAGAAGTATTTTGATAAGCATAACCATTTGTTCCTTTAGCATCACCATGGTGAGGAACTCTATATTCATGAGAAACACCTAAAGTAAAGTCAATAGCATATCTAGTACTAAACTTAAGATCATCAGTTATTCTATAACTAACAGTAGTGTTTGATAACGCTCTAGTTCCATCATTTTGCTGAATATTCTTTTCAGCAAGATAAGGAGTGTTAAAAACAGATGTGGATAAATTAATATTCCAAGATCCATCCGCATTCTTTGGTTGTTGAAATGGACTCATGAATAACCTTGTCATCTGAGGAGCTCCAAAATAAGAACTAGATTCATGAATACCATTTTGAATAGCATTTGTAACTCTGTTACTAGTAGTAATGTCAACTCTTCCAGATTTTCTTTTATAGGTAAAAGTTCCCGTTACACTTTCAAAATCAGTACCAACAGACGTACCTTGAGTACTCTTATAACCTACAGATATTCTGAAGTTTTCATTAGCAGAACCTCCTGAAGCAGATAAGTCATAAGATTGATAAGGAGCATCTTTTACTTTAATTAGTTCCTCCCAGTTACCATCAACTCTTCCTCCGGCATCCCAAGCTGCAGCACCAGCAAAATTAGCAAGTGCATAAGTAGTGGCTTGAGCTTTACTCCATCCATAATCATTGATTAAAGTTTCCGCACCAAGTTCGAGTCTTTGTTCACCTGTTAACATAGGTCTTTCGTCTCTCGCATAGTTTTGAAAACCGTACTGAGTTGTTAAATTATATTGAACTTCTCCAGCAGAACCAGATTTTGTTGTTATTACAATAACACCATTAGAACCTCTCGCACCATAAGGAGCGGTTGCAGAAGCATCTTTTAGTACTGTAATGCTTTCGATATCTGAAGCATTAATCATAGATAAAATACCCATGTCAGTTAAAAGAGGACTAATAGATCCGTTATTAACCGGAACACCATCAATTACAAATAAAGGTCTGTTAGATCCTGAGATAGAACCTTCACCTCTAATTCTAATGTCTGTAGTTGCACCAGGAGTACCTGAAGTTGTAACAACTCTTAATCCAGCAACACGCCCTGAAAGAGCTTGATCTGGAGAACTAAGAGCCACACCTTCAATAAGTTCAGCTCCAACAACAACGGCACTAGAAGTTAATCTTCTACGATCCCTGCTAGTAATACCCGTTACAACAACTTCTTCAAGTTCTGTGCTTGAGTTTAATTGAACATTAATCTTAGTTGAATTTCCAACAGTAACTGATTTACTATCAAAACCAACAAAGCTAAAGACAAGTACGTCCCCAACAGAGGCTGAAATAGTATAATTACCATCAAAATCAGTGGTAACACCAGTACTTGTGCCTTCCACTAAAACTGTCGCACCAGGAAGAGCCAAGCTGTTATCATCGGAAACATTTCCGGTAATAGTTACATCTTGAGCAAATCCTAAATATGACACTATCAACATAGATAATGTGATAAATAATTTGAATTTTTTCATAATTACATTTTTGATTATATAACAAATATGTTAAAATTAAGTTAATTAGAAAAGTTTTTATAGAAAAAAAACTTCATTTATTAATGATTTAGATATACTTTTTATGATTTATTTAAATTTATTTCGAAATTCATAAATATAATTGCGAAATTCGTAATAAAAAATATTTATCAAAACTGCTAATTTTAACATATTAAAGAAAAATACGGTTCCAGGAGCAATTTCTATTGCTTTATTTCCTTCAAATTACGTTGATGTAAAATATGAATATAAAGCATTGGCTCCAAACTATAAACTCATGAATTCTTTAAAAAAAAAGAAAATTAGTGAAGAAAAGTTCCTCTCACTATATAATGATCAGTTGAATGAATTGGATCCTAATAATGTTCTAGATCATTTAAATTTCATTACTGGAGGGGATGAGCCAGTTATTATGTGTCACTGTGCCAAAACGAAATTTTGTCACAGACATTTAATTGCAGATTGGTTAGAAAAAAATCTTGAAATAAAAATTGAAGAGTTTAATAAGCCAGATTTTGAAAGAAAGAATGGGTATTTAATAAAAAGAAAAGATCCTTCCTTATTTAACTCAGAAGATTAAAAGCAATAATAAGCAATTAGTCCACCAATAATTAATCCCTCTAGACCACAAATCCAATACGCTTGATAATGACTAATACCAAAATACTTCAGGGTTTTTTCTATAATTTTTTTATGCCACTGTATCATAATATTTTAATACAGACGATATCAAAAGCAATAATGAACAATTAACCCACCAATAATCAATCCTTTAATAAAGGACATCCAATATCCTTGGTAGTTAGACATTCCCCAAAGTTTTAAAACTTTGTCGACATATTTTTTATGCCACTCTATCATAATATTTATTTTAGATTATCTTGAAAAGAATCAAATAATAATTTTAAATCTGCATCGTCTCTAATAGAAATTTTCTTTGATTTAAAAAACTTTTTAATTTCTCCTTGTTTTGAATCTTCAAATAATTGAGAAATATATTTTTTGTTGACTTTTATTAGTGTTTTTTTAGCTCCAATTTGAATATATAGTTTGTTTGCATTTTTATATCTCAAATTTGGCTTGTCTTGAATTCCTACTTGATAATCAGGTTCAACAGCAATTAGTACTATAGATTTAATAATAGAAAAGTTTTTTGTTTTGGTTATAAGCTTGTAAAAACTTCCTTGATAAGTAACAAAATTTGCATCACTAAACGAAATGGAATTAACTTTATCTGGTCTTAAATTAAGAATACCATCTTCTGATTGCACTTCAAAAGTTTCTTTAATAATATTATAATTTGTTTTAATACGAATTGGTTTATAACCATCGTTTAAATTGATAACAGCTTCTTGTGGTTTTTTGTATAAATATTTATTTCCATCAATTTCAGTATTCGAATCTACTCTTCCATATGCAACATCCTTAAGAACTTTATGAAATTGGGCATTAACATTACTTACATTAGTATCAAAGGTTTGAGCAATTAAAACTGAACTAGAAACTAAAAACAGGATAAAAGTTAAAATGTTTTTCATATAGATTTAGACTTATTTTTTATTAAAGTTAAGATATAATTTTATTTTAAAATATTTTCAAAAAGCAGATTTTCAAACTCTGATATATTTTCCTTATTTGGAAGATGCCCCGATTCTGATATAAAGTATTCTTTTCTTCTAGGCATTATTTTATTTAACTTTTCTTTAAAATCACTATAAACTACAGCTGAATCACTATCCCCCCAAATAGTAAAAAAAGGAATTTCAGATTTGTTTATATAACCATTTTCTTTATCAAGATTTATATGATTTTTTCTTGTTGAAATCAATGCCCTTGCAAATCCTTTATACTGTAATAACTTTTCATACTTTTCATCCCATCCTTTAAACTTTTCAGGATATTTAAAATCAAGCAGCTGTCCTTTAGAAATAGTCGGATAATTGTTTCTAATAAAGTCATTAATTTCCTTTCCACTTACAGATTTATCTATAGGAGGGTTATGACTCATAAAACTATTGGCAGAAACATATATTAATTTATCGACAATCTCAGGCTTCAAATAAGCAATTTTAGAAATAACTCTTCCACCATTTGATAAACCTAAAAAATCGGCTTTTTTTATATTTAGTTCTGTCATTAACTCTATAACCTGGTTAGCAAAAAGCGCATCTGTGTATTCAGTATCTAAGTTTGAAGAATACCCTCTTCCATATAAATCTAATCTTATTGCTTTATATCCTTTCTTAATTGCTGAATAATAAGTTTCATCCCATATATAGGATGGTACTGAAAATCCATGAATGAATACCAGGGTTTTGTTTGAATCAATATTTTTAATTTCATAGTAAGTATGCCCTTTGCTTAATTTTGCAAAATTTCCAGTTTTTATTTGCTCTCTAAAACGTATGTTTTTATCTACGGTTTCATAATTGTTAAACTCACATGAAACAATAAAAGCAAGTAAAAAAATAGAGTTAATAAATATTTTTTTCATTAATAAATATCTAATTAATTAGACTTAGATTTGCTCAGCAAAATTCTTTGTAAATATAAGATTAATGAATAAAAGAAATTTGGGTTTGTTAGCGGCATTTGGAGCTACTGTAATTTATGGTTTTAATCACACTATTGCTAAAAATGTCATGCCAATTTATATAGAAGCATATGGGTTTGTTCTATTAAGAGTATTAGGTGCTACAATTTTATTTTGGGTTTTGAGTCTATTTATTAAAAATGAAAAAATTGATAAAAAAGATTGGCCTAAATTATTATTGTGTTCTTTTTTAGGAATGTTTATAAATAAGTTAGCTTTTTTTAAAGGTTTAGAGCTTTCTACTCCTATTAACAGTTCTATTTTAATAACTGCAGTACCTATTTTAGTTTTTATTTTTTCTGCTATTATTTTAAAAGAAAAGCTAAGATTATGGAGTGTATTTGGAATTATTTCAGGTTTTATAGGAGCATTAATTTTAATTCTTTATAGTCCCGTATCTTCTTTTAACGCACCTAATATTCCTGTTGGAAACTTATTATTTATTTTAAACTCTTCAACTTATGGTCTTTATTTAATATTTGTAAAAGAGCTTGTTGAAAAATATAATATAATAACACTATTTAGGTGGCTGTTTTTAGTTGGATTATTAATGAATTTCCCAGTAGGTATTCAAGAATTTAGTAGTGTAGATTGGGTAAGCCTTCCTCTAATAGATGCAGTTCTCCCTATGGTTTATGTTGTAGTTGGTACCACATTCTTAACCTACATGTTTAATGCTTATGCCTTGTCAAAACTAACTGCTTCAACAGTAAGTACTTTTGTCTATCTACAACCAGTCGTTGGAATTTTTTATGCTCTTACTACAAAAAATGATTATTTAACAATTCTAAATGTTATTGGAATGTTATTGATTTTTTTAGGTGTCTATTTGGTAACTAAGAAATTAGAAACTGAAATTTAAACTTTTTATTATTTTTATAATATGAAAAATTACATAACAGAATTAATAGGAACCTTCTTTTTAGTATTAATAATTGGAGTTAGTGGAAATCCTTTTGCGATTGGTTTTGGATTAACTGTTTTGGTTTATATGGGTGCACATATTTCTGGTGCTCATTATAATCCAGTGGTTACATTAGCAATGTTTTTAAGAAAAGAAATAGGACTGGTAGAATCTATCAATTATATTATCTCCCAAACTTTAGGTGCAACTTTGGCTGCACTGGTAGTGTTTTTTTTAAGTTCAAGCCCTATGGAAATTCAACCTAATTTATCTGCATCGATTTATCAAATTTTGGCTTGCGAGATTATATTTACTTATTTACTTGTGTACGTAATTTTAAATGTAGCTACTCACCCTAATTTAAAGGGCAATTCATTTTATGGACTGGCGATTGGTTTAACTGTAATGGTTGGAGCTTTCACTGTTGGGCAGACATCGGGTGGTGTTTTTAATCCTGCCGTTTCTCTTGGTCCTACTTTAAGTCATTTAATAATTGGAGATGGTATTTCAAAGTACTATTTATGGTATTATTTATTAGCCCCTATAATTGGAGCTTTATTAGCAACATTTCAGTATAATTATTTTGTAAAGAAGTAGATGAACTTTAATAGTCTAGAAGTTACTCCAATAATTAAGATGCATATTAAAAATTTAACGGCTACCTCAAATAAAATATGAACAAGTAACAAGACACATACTGTTCTTATTATTTTTCTGAATTTAATTGGAAAATAGCCGAAAAAATAAGTGTTCCAGAATTCTAAGATATTAGAATATGGACAAAAAGAGTGCAGTAAGAAATTAATCTATTTTCTTAACATTAATTGCGCTCAATCCTTTTGGACCTTCTTCTAGTTCGAACTCAACTTTATCGTCTTGATCGATTCTGTCAATTAGTCCTGACACGTGTACAAAGTGGTCTTTTTCAACACCTTCTTCTTTGATAAAACCATATCCTTTGGATCCGTTAAAGAATTTTACAATTCCATTTTTCATAATATATATTTATTAAATTTCACGCGAATGTAGTCTAAATTTAATTAGTATAATGTTATATAACTGATTTTTATTTATAATTTTAAGTATGATTGATAATGATTTGGAGGGACATTGGGAAAATGTTCACTCAAAAAAAAAGGAAAACGAAGTCAGTTGGTATCAAATTTATCCAAAAACTTCTATGGATATTATTAAATCTCTAAATCTAATTAAGAGTGCCCATATCATTGATGTTGGAGCAGGGGAAAGTCGACTTGTAGATAACCTTTTAAAAATGGGTTTTTATAATATTGATGTATTAGATATTTCAAAAAGTGCTATTGATAAGGCTAAAAGAAGACTTGGAAACAAATCATCTCTTGTTAATTGGATAGTGTCTGATATAAATAGTTTTATTCCAGAAAAGAAATATGATTTATGGCATGATAGAGCAGCTTTTCATTTTTTAAAAAAAGAAAAGGAAATAAATAATTATGTAAACTTAGCTGGTAATTCAATCTCAAGCAATGGAAAAATGGTTATTGCAACTTTTTCATCAAATGGTCCAGAAAAATGTAGTGGATTAGAAGTCACCAAATATAATATTGAATCAATAAATAAAGTATTTAAAGAATACTTTTTACTGGAAAAGGATTTAATAACTAATCACTCAACTCCCTTTAATACTGAACAAGAGTTTCTGTTTTCTTCTTTTATCAAAAAATAAAATTAATAACTCAAATTATTTTTCATTAGTCACTTAAATTAGTTTAATATTAAAATCAGCTTTTTTTTTTAATTTTATGTTTGATTTTAAATATCAACTACTAAAATTAATTTAAAAATTATGACTCATTTCAATAAACTAATATTTGTATTTAGCATATTAATATTCTTTTCATCTTGTAACAATAAAAAATCTAATTCTTTACAATCACCAATTTTTGCCAATATAGAACTAAATAGAGGCGACTTATTATTGTGTGGAGATCCAAATTTTGGTGAAGTAAGTTTTTCACTTTCATGTAGTTATGAGATGAGAGAAACCTTTAATCTAGGACTAACCTTAATTCATTCTTTTGAATATGCAGAAGCAGAAAAAGCATTTGTAAGTATTTTAGACCAAGACCCAGAATGTTTAATGGCTTACTGGGGAACAGCAATGAGCATTTTAAATCATCCATTATCTTTTAAACAAAATCCAAAATCTCTAAAACGTGGTGAAGAGCTTTTAAAAATTGCTAAAACATTAACTCCAAATAACGAGCGTGAAAAAGATTATATAGATGCCGTAAGCATTTACTTTAAAGACTGGCAAAATTTAGATACACAAACCAGAAAACTTAACTATGAAAGTAAAATGGAAGAACTTCATGTAAAGTATCCTGATGATGTAGAAACAGCAGTTTTTTACTCACTTTCTGTACTTGCTACTGCAGATTTAAATGACAAGACTTACAGTAAACAAAAAAAATCAGGAAAAATATTAGAAAAATTATTTGAGAAATACCCCAATCATCCTGGAATTGCTCATTATATAATACATAATTACGATTCTCCTGAACTTGCCCACATGGCTCTAACAACTGCACGTAAATACGCAATAATTGCTCCGTCATCAGCACATGCTCAACATATGCCTTCACATATATTTACAAGGTTAGGATTGTGGAATGAGTCCATAAAATCTAATATTGATTCTGCTGATTCTGCAGTATGTTATGCGGAATCTGTTAACCCTAATGCAAATTGGGTTAGTGAAATACATGCCTTAGACTATCTAGTATATGCATACCTTCAACTTGGAGACAATGCAAAAGCACAATCAGAAATGAATAAAATGGAAGAAATAAAAGAGGTTTTTCCTGCTGATCATTTTGCATCTGCTTATGCTTTAATTGCTGTACCATCAAGATTAGCAATAGAAAATAAAAACTGGGAATTAGCCACTCAACTTGAACTACCAAAGACTAAATTAGATTGGGATAAGGCACATTGGCCAAAAGCAATTCTTCATTTTTCAAGAGCATTAGGCTATTCCAATATAGGGAACTCTAGTGCTGCAGAAAATGAATTAAAATCTTTGATAATTCTTAGAGATAAACTAACTGAAGCTAAGAATACTTATGAAAGTGGTCAAGTTACAATTCAAATTGAAGCAGTAAGAGGATGGATCGAATACTCAAAAGGAAACTCTAAAAAAGCTATTGAGTATATGAAATTAGCATCTAATTTAGAGAGTAAGACCTCAAAAGCAGCAGTTACACCTGGTGAAATAATTCCAGCAGATGAACTTTTAGCTGATCTTTACTTAGCACTAAATAAACCTGAAAAAGCACTAGAGGCATATAAAGTAAATTTGAAAGGACATCCTTTCAGGTTTAATGGGATATATGGAGCAGCAAAAGCTGCTGAAAAACTTAATAACGTTAAATTAGCTGTTTATTATTATGATCAATTAGTTAAGCTAAGTTCAGAAACAAATAGCTCACGTCCTGAAATTATTGAAGCAAAGAATTTTTTGGCTGATAATTCAACTGCAATTGCAAATAATGTATAAGCTGATTTATATTTTTGTTTTATCAATTACATTTAATTCATGTAATCAAATTTCAAAAAAACAACTTCCAATATATAACCCTATTGATATTAACCCAAAATTGGTCGATAAGAGTGTTAGAAATATAAGTGAAAATCATACTGTAAGAGATTTTAATTTAATTAATCAAAATGGAGCTAATATTACTTCAAAAGATTATGAAAATAAAATTTATGTAGTGGATTTTTTCTTTACTCGTTGTCCAAGTATTTGTCCTATTATGACAAATAATATGTTAAAAATACAAGAGGAATTTATTAAAAATGAGGATATAATGTTATTATCAATGTCTGTGACACCTGAAATTGATAGTGTTGAGATTCTTAAAAATTATGCTATTGAGAAAGGGGTAAATGATTCTAAATGGAATATTACAACTGGATCAAAAAAACATATATATGAATTAGCAAGAAAAAGTTATTTTGCAGTTGTTGAACAGGGTGATGGAGGCCTTCAAGACTTTATTCACACTCCTAATTTTATTTTAGTTGACACTAAAAAACAAATTCGTGGAATATATGATGGAACAGAAGAAAATGAAATATCTAGATTAATTGAAGATATTTATGTTTTGGCAAATAAATAAAATTATTTTTCTATATATACCCAACCACTTTTTCCTGATTTAAATTTTAAATTAATTCTTTTATAATCACAGGTTTCGTATTTGTCTGATAGTATAATTTCTTCTTTGGAAACGTTGAAGAGTACTCCTTTAATAAAATCACTTTTATTTCCAGTTTTATAAATTATTGGGTGATTTTCTTTTCCACTTGTATTAATTACATCTTGATTTTTAATTTTCAATTCTTTTAACTTATATCCAATTAAAATATCATTTGTTCCATTTAAAATTCTTCCAAATGTTTCTATTTGAACTTTTATATACTGAAGTGTTCCGTATGAAAATAAATTTTCCATTATTTTTCACTAGAAATTCCTATAAGTTTTGCACTTAAATCGGGTTTGTTTTTGAATTCATCTAAAGGAAACATAGGTCTTTGGATTCTTTTATAACCCAATCTAAATAGATCCTGATCAACTCCACCAGGGGTTAAAGCCATTGTCCAACCTTTGTTTATGTTGTAAAGTTCGGGAACTAAATAACCAATTTTTACTATTACTATATTAGATTTTCTTGGTTCAAGTCCAAGATCTAAAAAATCAGACTCATAATGATAAGGTTTTCTTTTTTTAGTAACAATGATATTAATACTGCCAGACCTAACTACAACTTCTGTTTCAGCATGGATATCACCATGTTTAATAGACTCTATTTTTCCTTTAATTTTAATAGGAGGGGAGTAACGATTATCTATTTGGGCTCCAACAAATTCTTCAACAAATTCTCCAACCCCTAATTTTACAGCTTTTTCTATCAACTTAGGACCTGGAATCGATGCATAAATTACACTTGGACCACTATTTTTTTTGAATTCATTTCTTTTTAATAATTCATTTAATGTCCAGGTAACGTCTCCAGCTCCTCCAGCAGTTGGATTATCGCCCATATCACTTATGATATATGGAGATGTATTACTGTTTATTGCTAAATCTAAACTTTTTTCTAGTGTAGCTACTGGAGCAACGAATTTAAATTCATCCTTTACCTCCCAGAAACTTTCTGCAAGATATTCAGCAGATTTAGTTACAGATTCTTTATTGTCTCCAGTGACCATTACTACTGCATGATTTCTTGGTTCATCTGCCCAGGCATATCCAATCCATATTGCTGCATCAATAATTCCCGGACTTTTAGTTATGGGATTAACTTTAGCATATAAACTTTTTCCAGGCTCAATTCTTGTACTGGTTTTTTCTCCAGGAAGAAGAATTGGAACTTTAATTCTAGCTTTGTAAAGTGGTTTCCCCTTTCCTGTTTCAAGTCTTTCTAATAAATTATTTACTGCTCTTTTTTTAGATTCAATCGCATCTTCATGTGGTGCCATTCTATAACAAGTTATAAGATCTGTTTCTTTAGCTAGATTAACAGATACATTTCCATGCAAATCCATTGAAGTTGAAATCAAGGTTTTATAGCCGATTACTTTTCTAATTCTTTTTATAAAATCTCCTTCAGGATCATCTATTCCTTCAACACTCATTGCACCATGAATATCAAAAAACAATCCATCATAAGGCATATTTTCTTTAAGCATACTTAGTGTTTTCTCAACTAAAGATTCATATGCTTTTATAGTGACAATTCCACCAGGAAGAGCATGCCCTCTTAAAGTTGGTATCCAATTAGCTCTTTTTCTGTTTAAGGAGTCTTTTGATAAAAATGGATAGAATGTAAAGACTTCATCTCCAATTCTTGCGTGAAAATCTTCTTCATGAGTTTTTGCTGGTGAAAAAGTACTAGATTCAATAGCTAAACCCGCAATTGCAATTCTAGGTTTTTTAGAATCTTTTTTACATCCAATTGTAAAAATTAAACTAAAAATCAATAAAATTTTTAATATTCTTCTCATTCTTTATAATTAGATTAATAATCTTAAATTTAATTATAAATCTTTTGGATATGCATTCTAAACTAATTCTTTTTAAAAATTTTTTTTTATTAATTGTTTTTAGCTATTTCCTTACGAGCTGTCAAACTAATTTATCGTTTACAAAAGTTGATATAAGCCATATTTTGCTTGATTCTTCTTTAAACATTAGAGCTCTAGAAATTCATAATAATAAAGTTTATAATGCAACTTCTTTGGGAGAAATATATTCATTTGATACAAACAAACCTGATTTGCTGCATGTAGATCAGTATAGTTCTAAGATTGATTCAGTTTTATATCCAAATTTTAGATCCATAGCTATTGTTAATGATAATGTTTTTGCAATAACAATTGGAAGTCCAGCATTGCTCTTTAAAAATGGAAAAGTTGTTTATAGAGAGACTGATGAAAAGGTTTTTTATGATTCTATGGATTTTTGGAATGAAAAAGAAGGTTTAGTTGTAGGAGATTATATGAATGGTTGTATTAGTATTTTAATTACAAGAGATGGTGGAGAAAGTTGGAAAAAATTGGATTGCAGTATGTTTAATAATAAACTTCCAGATGAAGGTTTTTTTGCAGCCAGCGATACAAATATTTCCATTATTGGAAATAAAGCATGGGTTGCAAGTGGAGGAATTAATAGTAGAATATATTACAGCGATGATTTTGGAAAAAGTTGGAATATTATAGAAACTCCTATTATTAAAGGAGAATCAACAAAAGGTATTTATAGTATTGATTTTTATAATAAAAAGAATGGTTTTGCCATTGGAGGAGATTATACTAAACCTTTAGATAACATCTCAAATAAGATTATTACAAATGATGGTGGAAAGACTTGGAAAACAGTTGCTGACAATCAAAATCCAGGATATAGAAGTTGTGTTCAGTATTTTCCAAATAGTAAAGGCAAATCCTTAGTTGCCATAGGTTTTAACGGAATAGATGTTTCCAATGATCGAGGATATTCTTGGAAACACATAAGCGATGAAAGCTTCTATACAATAAGGTTTTTAAATAAGTGTACTGCCTATGCTGCAGGAAAAGGTAAAATATCAAAACTTCACTTCAAATAGTTTTTATATTTTTGAAAAATGAAAAAACCCCGAGATTCGGGGTTCTTTAAACATTATTTAATTTAATAATGTTTTTTTCATAAACTCTTTACTGAAATTATATGATTTTACTCTAGCTTCTGGATTGCCTCCAAAATCAGCACCTCTAGAAACACACATCATAAACCCTATTTTTTGTAAAAAAGGATTTGACATAGGAATATTCAGATAATTCATCAAAATATTACCCTTTTCATCAAGTCTAAAAATACATTCACTAAAATTATAGGCATTTTCATTTCTTATGACCGGTCCTTTTCTATCAAATGAATGATATGAATCTTTATATATTGTGAGTTCGATATTTGTTTTAGGCTTTAATTTATTAATCAAATTCTTACAAGGTGATGAAGGTGTCCAATTATCCAATTCCCCTATTAAAATATGAATAGGTGAATTAGAAAATTCTGTATTATCAGGATTAATAAAGCAAGGGGGATAAAATGCTAGATGAGATGCAAAAGTTAATTCTTTATTAATTGCATTTTTAAGTGGAAGCCACGCAGAAAACAAGGTAACTCCTCCTCCTAAACTCCATCCTGTTATTGAAACCTTATTCTTGTCAATATTTGGGTGTTCTGATAATACTTCAAAAGCCTTGTATGCATCAAGTATCATTGCAGCCATAGTTATTTCGGTTTGAGTTCCAACAGTAGAAGTAATATTTCTACTTTTAAAACTATTTAACTCAAAAGTTGCAATACCCATTTCTTGATACATTTTCAGGTATTCATGATGATGCTCTGACCATCCAAGACTTCCAGCAACTCCTATAACTAATGGGTATTTTTTATTTTTAGAAATTGAATCTTGTGGAATAACAAGTTTTCCAAACACCTTTTGTTTTTCTTGATTTTCTAAATCTGTAATGATATCGTTTAATGAATATGGATTTGCACTATCAAATTGAATATTTTCAATCTTTAATTGCCCATATATTACGATAGTAAATAGAAAAAAAGAAATTAATAGAAATAGCTTTTTCAATATATTTTAGTAAAAAAATAATTTATTCTTTTTTAATGTTATTCAACTGGTGGAGGTGGAGGAAAACCCGTTTCTCTTTTTGCTGAACTCCACCATATAAGTTTATTATCATCTATTTGGTACCATTCTTCGTATACGGCTCCATCAGCACCGGTAAATCTTGCATTTACCCATTCACCATTAGTGTTTGTTTGCTTTGGATCGTCAGATGCACTTGGTTTTACCGAAAACGCAAAATTAGTTGTCCATCCCCATTCTTCTTCTTTTTCTAGTGACGATTGATAGCTACTTTCAATTTTTGCTACAAATGAATCACCATTATTAGAAACTATTCCATCGTCATGATAAAAAGTTCCATTACCTATATGAGCTTTTAAAGTTTCATAATCTCTCGCTGCCCAGGCCGCATCAATTTTTTTAAATACTTCTACGGTTTCTTGACTTCCCATCATAATAGTCTGATCTGAACCATCAATAAAACCATTTGTAGGTACATCACAAACATGATTATTATCAGCACATGAAATAAATAGCCCAATTAGGCTAAATAATAAAATATAATTTTTCATAATATAGTTTTTAATTAGCTCTCAAGATAGTGAAATAATAAATAAAAAAACTATAAAAATACTTGATGGTTAATCTGTTTTTTATAAATCTATTAATTTAAATTTTATCCTATTTCCCATGTGTTTTTGAGATAGTTTATTTATTGATTTTTTAGATAATTGAAGTATTCTAGGATATCCTCCACATGTTTGAGAATCTCTCATTAGAATTATTATTTTTCCAGATTTAGTTAGCTGAACAGTTCCTTGCATTACTAATGAAGTAATTATAGGATCAAGTTGATTTTTGAATGACTCCTTTAATTGATAAGCCATTCTATCATTATTGTTTGAAATTGTAAATGTTTTATTTAATAAAACTTGTTTTTGTTTGGTTGTTAATTTATCAAATTCTGGCCCCTTGAAAACTTCAATTATATTGTTTTTAAAATGCTCCAAATAATTAACTTTAATTATAGTTCTTTTCGTTATTATATTTTTTAAATTTTTAATCTTCAAATTCTCACCATTTATGATTTTATTCGATTTAGTAATACTAGAATGCATACTTCTACTATTCATGATTTTACCTGCCAGGAAACCTCCAGAAACACTTAGGTAAGAACGTAACCCATATTTCAACTTTCCAAATTTCAAAACATCACCTTTATTGATTTGATATACTCGATTTATATCGATAGAATTGTCATTTATTGATGGACTAATATCTGCCCCTGTTATACATATTTTAGTTTCCTCCAAGAATTTTAAAATAGGTCCTGTCATAGTTATTTCCATTACAGCATCATTGTCATTGTTACCTAATAATTTATTTGACAGAACTGACGAAAGCTGATCCATTGATCCAGATATAGGAACTCCATAATTTTCATATCCAAACCTTCCAAGATCTTGTATTGTAGAATAAAGTCCTGATTTAATAATTTCAATCATTAATTTGAGTTTTTACTGGTTTATAAATATTGGATTCAACCTGTATCTTAATCAATTCATGTTCTTTTAATGATATTGGACTAAATTTTACTTTATCTCCAGGTTTAATAAAACATGGAGAGGTCTTATTAATATTAAATAAATTAATTGGTGAGTTTCCAATAATATACCATCCTCCAGGGCTATTATTTGGGTATATGCCAGTTTGAGACCCTCCAATTCCTACAGCACCCTTAGGAACATTTAAAACTGGTTTTTCTTTACGTGGATGATGTATCTTTTTATCTAATCCCCCTAAATATAAAAAACCAGGAAGAAAACCTATATTATAAACTCTATAATCTTTAGAACTATGCAAAGAAACAATCTCTTCTTTTTTTATAGAAAGGCTTTTTTCTAAATAATTTAAATCATGTCCAAGTTCAATATCATAACAGACAGGTATTTCCCATTTATTAAAATCCTTTTTTTGTGTTGATCCAATTTTTATATAAATATTTTTTAATTCAGAGATTTTACTTTTAGGATTTATATTTTCTTCATATGTAATTAGTAGAGAATTATAGGAGTTTTTTAAATAGATATTATTATTGAGATATTTATTCTCAATTTCTGATTTAAATAATAAAATATTTTCTAAAATAGATTCATGAATTATTGAGGGCCATTCAACTAGAATAGAACTTTCTCCAAATCTTTTATATTTTAAATTATATGATTTTAATTTCAATATTATTTAATTTTAAGTGTAACTCTTCTAGCAATTCAATAGCATTTGGATTATCACCATGAATACATAAGGTGTCAAACTCAACACTTATTTCTTTTTTATCAACGCTTATAATTTTATTATTAATAATATTATAAACGTGTTTAAACATTTCGTTAGAATTTTCTATTAATGCATTAGGATTGTCCCTAGAAACCAATGTTAGGTTAGAGTTATAGTTTCTGTCTATAAATAATTCATTACATATTTTAACTCCTTCTTCTCTAGCCATTTTAGAAATAAGAGAGGAATAGGGGGCATATAATTTTGTGTTGATCTCTTTTGTTAAATCAATTATAATTCTTGCAGTTTCTTTATCATTTGATGCAAAATTATAAAGTGCTCCATGAGGTTTTATATGATTTAAATCAACATTTTCTTGAATCAATATATTTCTTAAAGCTTGTATTTGATTTTTCAAAGATTTTACTAGCTTGTCCTTACTAATATTCATTATTTTTCTGCCAAAATTTTTCCTATCAGGAAACGATGGATGAGCACCAATTTTTAAATTATTCTTTTTAGCTAATCTTACAACTGACAACATTGTCTCTAAATTACCAGCATGTCCTCCACAAGCTATATTACAAGAAGAAATTAATGGAAAAAGTTGATCTTCATTCCCAATCCCTTCACCGACATCTGCATTTATATCAATTTTAAGATTTTTCATTTATAATAATTCAAAAACTTTTAGAATACTTTTCAATCCAAGAAAAATAGTAATAACCAGAATTGCTAAACCAATAAAATTTTGCCATTTAGAATTTTTATATTTTCCTAGAATGGAATCTTTATTTACAATCCATATTAAAAAACCTGCAATTACAGGCAGTAATATTCCATTAGCCACTTGAGCAAATTTTATTATTTCTATAGATTTGTATCCTGAAGATGAAGATATAACTCCAGCGAGTAAAATAAACATCCAAACACTTCTAAACTTTAAACCTTTCATGTTCAATGACCATCCCAAACATCCGGCGGCCACAAAAGATGCAGCTAGGGGAGCGGTTATTGCACTTGTTATTCCAGCTGAAAATAATCCAACAGCTAAGATGTATTTAGAATACACACCATAAAGTGGTTCAATTCCCTTTGCTAAATCAGCAGCATTATTAATGTTTTCAATATTTAATGAAGCACTAGAAATAATTATACACATAGAAACTATTCCTCCAAGTATAATAGAAATTATAGTATCATTTCTTGCAAATTTTAAATCACTTTTATTTTTCCATCTTTCTTTAACTAATGAAGCATGAAGAAAAAGATTGTATGGCACTACAGTTGTGCCAATTAATCCAATAATTATTAAAATACTTCCTTTAGGGAACTTAGGTATAAATAAACCCTTTAATAAATCAATTATATCTGGTTTAGTTATTATAGCAGTTATAATAAATGATAAACTCATTATTATTACTAGAAAAATTAATGATCTTTCAAGAATTTTATAATTTCCTGCGTACAATAAAGCAAATGCTATTAATCCTAAAATAATGCTATAAAAATTAATATTAATATTTAGAATATTTAAGGTTTTTTCTCCAAAGACAGCTTCTAATCCTAATACTCCTCCACTTATATTTCCAGCTTCATAGGCTGCATTTCCTATTACTATAGAAGACAATATTAGTGTTATTACAACATTTCTAAAATTAGGGTTTTTAATTTCTTCTCGAATAACTTGAGAAAGTCCTTTATTAGATATAATTCCAAGACGGGCAGACATCTCTTGAAGAACTATTGTAGCAATTATTGATAAAACTAGAGTCCATAAAAGAGAAAAACCAAAATCAACTCCAGCTATACTACATAAAGTAACAGTTCCTGGACCAATAAATGCTGCAGCGACTAACGGTCCTGGACCAATATTATTAATCCATTTTTTCACCAATAGTTATTTAATTGCAATTTAATAACTTTAAAGAAGAATTTATGATTTATCTAAAATTTAAAAAATATCTTTTATTACTCCTCATAATTCTTTTTTCGTGTAGTGAAAGTGAAGGAGAAGATTCAATTCCAGTCCTTAGATCTAATGTGCTTATAGACAAAGGAATATTTAAGGTGTCTTATAATGAAATTTTTGAACAACCAAACTGGATTGAATATACTGTTTCAAACCGTCCAAAAAATGTAGATAGAGGAAACAAAGATTTTTATTTAGAATCAGGAGTTTTTACTTCAGATAACGCTGATTATTACAAAAACGAATGGGATAAAGGACATTTAGCCCCAGCCGCAACATTTAGTGATAGTGAAGATAATCTCAATAAAACATTTTCATTTATAAATTGTGCAATGCAAATTGATAATTTAAATAGGGGGGAATGGGCTCAATTAGAACAACAGGTAAGAGATTGGTCAGTAAATGGAAATGTTAATGTAAAGATTGAATTAGTTTTTGCTGCTAACCATATTATTAGAACTACAGGTGTGCATGTGCCAACTGGGTTTTGGAAGAATTTAACTTTCTCTAATGGAAATCAAACGTGCTATTACTTTCCAAACTCTTCAACTAATAAAAATTGGGATCAATACGAAAACACTTGTAATTAATTTTATAGAGTTAAAATCTTTTACCAATTGAAAATCCTCCTCTTACAACTACTGTTGATCTGCCGCTGTCGCTGTTTTCTGATTCATTATCATATAATAAATTTCTGCCTAATCCAAATAAAAATTCAAAAGTAAAACCTTTTCTATTGATCCATTTATTACCAACAGCGAAACCTGGTGCTATATCAAAGTAATTGTCTGTTTCGTATGTGTCTATACCTAAGACGTTTAAGAAACTTTGAGATTCACCAAAAGCAAATTTTGAAAAAACTTCAGCAAAAAATCCCTTACTTCCAAAATCTTCTGATTTTGTAAAATAGAATCTGTAATAAGGTGTTATTACAAATTTATCATTCCAGAATGATCCGAGATCATTGTCACTACTACCTAAATTTAAAAAAAGTGTTGCTCCAATACCAGAAGATGAGTTATTGGTTTTTTCATATCCCACAGTTAATGCAGGGAATATTAGAAGATCTAAGAAATCAATTTTTAATTCATTTTGTCCTAATGAACTTGCGAATTTTTCAATTTGTTTATCCGATTTAATAACAACAACTTCATTGACATCGTTTTGTGCAATTAGAATAGATGGAATGATTATAAATATTAATACGAATTTTCTCATGAATTTTTTTTTTGCAATATAGTGAATGTTTGTATTAAGATTACTAGCTGATAATCAATACTCCAGGGTTACCATCCCAAGAATCATTAACCTTAAAATTATGTTTTTTACATTGTTCTCTAACTATTGTTTTCATTTTTTCACTTTTTCCAGTGATTATCCTAATAGGGATATTTCCCTTATTATAATGAAGAATAACTTTATTCATTAATACTTCATGTACTTCATTATATGTAAGTCCGTGTAAATCAATTTCTATATCCATTTGATTAAAATTAGTGAAATTCAAGTACTATATTCTGTTTTTAGTAATTTTGTATAAATGAAAACAAAAAAAGAAATTGTAAAAGATTGGATTTCTAGATATACGGGAGTTGACTTAAAATCCTTTGGAGAATTTATATTACTTACAAATTTTCAAAAATATGTAGAGGAATTTGCAAAGCTTAATAAAGTAGATATATCAGGTAAAGATAAAAACATGCCTTCTGCTACTTTCGAAAATATTACAATAATTAATTTTGGAATGGGAAGTCCAAATGCTGCTACAGTTATGGATTTATTATTTTCTATTAAACCTAAAGCAGTACTTTTTCTAGGAAAATGTGGCGGTTTAAAAAAGAGAATTAATATAGGAGACTTTATTTTACCAATTGGTGCTATAAGAGGAGAGGGTACTTCAAATGACTATTTTCCAATAGAAGTTCCTGCTATGCCATCATTTTCTTTACAAAGAGCTATTTCCTCTTCTTTAAAATATCAGAAGGTTGATTATTGGACTGGAACTGTTTTTACAACCAATAGAAGGGTTTGGGAATTTGATAATAAATTCAAGAATTATTTGAAAAAAGTTAGAGCTTATTCCATAGACATGGAAACAGCTACACTATTCACGGTAGGATTTCACAATAGAATACCAATTGGAGCTTTGTTATTGGTTACAGATCAGCCAATGATTCCTGATGGAGTTAAAACTCAAGCTAAAGATGATGTAAATACTGAACTATTTGACAAAAAACATCTTATAATAGGAATTGAGTCTCTAAAACAAATTATCAATCACGAAGACACCGTAAGGCATTTAAAATTTTAGATTTTTTTAATCAACTTATTGCTTCTTTTTCCAAACTTCTGTAATCTCTCTGCTATTGTTGCTATCGTCATCATAATCAGTATAATTTACAGTAAAATAGTTGGCGTCTTTAGTATATGATAAATTATAAACGCTAAGATTTTGTTGATTTGGCCCCACTTTTACTTGGTTATTAGTACCATTATAAGTCCATACCCCATCTTCAATCTCGGTTCTCATAGTTGATCCATCTGTGAAACATGTATAGGTTGTCATTTTGTAAGTTCCATAATCTTCTTTTCCTCCATTAATTTTAAGAGCATTAGATGGGTAAGTATCACATTTCTTTTCTCCTTGGTCAAATTGAGTAACATTATCTGTATTATTAGTCCAACTTTCAAGTTCCCAATCTCCAATTAATGGACACTCAGGCCAAGTTCCCCAAACAGGTTTTTTGTCATCACTATCACAGGAGGATCCAGTAACAAAATCAGTTGGTTCAGTACTTAAATTTACAACACACCATTTAGACAGATCTTGATTAAAATTAGTACATGATTTGAACATTTTGTCCATGTTGGTTACTTTATTTGTGTCCCATTTACTTATATCCTTATTAAAAACACTTGCGCCTTCAAACATCCCTTCCATAGTTGTTACATTACTTACATCCCAGGAACAAATATTTGTGTTAAAAGAGGAATTATTTTTAAAAAGTTCTTTCATGTCAGTAACTAGCGTAGTCACTGCTGTTGAAAGATCTTTTCCAGTACTTATCCAACTTTTAAGCATTGTATTGTCTACTACAGTATATGTGATTCCATTTATCTCATAAGTAGTGCCTACACTAGTATCAGGCTTTGCTTTTAAAGTAATTCCATCATTATCCAAAACAATAGGAGCAAGATTTTTATAAATAGCAATTGCTGTTTTATTTGAATTTATTGTAACCTGTACTGGGTTATCTGTTCCGCTTACACATCCAGACCATTTTTCGAATTGCCATCCTGAAAGTGGTGTGGCAGTAAGTTCAATTATAGATCCATCAGTATATTTAGTTGCAGTTCCAGCTTTTATTACTTTTTTAGCTACTGATCCTTGTCCATCATTGACGATTTTTAGCTCAAATTCATCTTTTTCTATAAATGTTGCAGTTACGCTTTTTGCTTTATCAATGGTAATTTGTTGAGGATTTGTTGTTCCTATTAGTGATTCACTCCATTCTTTAAAAATCCAACCTGCTTTTGGATTTGCTGTAAGTTCAATTATAGATCCATCAGTATATTTAGTTGCAGTTCCAGCTTTTATTACTTTTTGATCAACCGTTCCTTCACCAATTACTGTAACAGTAAGTTCAAATTGTATTTTAGCAAAATTTCCTACTACAGTTTTATCACCATCCATAACCAAATTAGTTTTAGCATCTCCAGTCGCTCCAGTCCATTTATCAAAAACATATCCTTCAGCAGGACTAGCAATTAAAATTGCGGTATCTCCATTATTATATTGTCTAGTTGCTGGAAGAACTACACCGGCTTCTGTAGGATTAGCGGATGTAGTTAACATGTATTTAACTGTTTCGTCTTTTTCACATGAAAATAAAATAAGAACTGAAATAATAGTGAAGATTTTTTTCATAAAATAATAGTTTGATTATAAAGATATGAAACAACTCAAATAATAAAAAAATCTTTTGATTTTAATTATCTAACTTTAATTTTTTTAAAACCAGATAAAACATCTCCTTTTTTATACTCTGATTTCATTAATACGACAGTATGCATAAGAGTTGTAGCTAATTTACCACTAGAATTATATATTTCTCCTTTTATGGTAGCTATGTTTTTACCTTTTTTAATAACTTCCGCTGTAGCGATTACTTTTCCTTTAAATAAAGGTCTGTGATGAAGACTATGAAGGTTAGTAGAGTTAGGATAGATAATCCCTTGACTTTCATAAATTATCAATAGGCTTGTTATATCATCTAACATAGAAGTCATCATACCACCCTGGACACTCCCATTTGGATTTAGAGTTTCTATAGGAAATTCAGCTTCTAACTTTAAATAACCTTCTTTATATTCAAGAAACTTAAACTTAAATATTTTTCCAGTTCCTCCTTTAGTTTTATGAAAATTTAAAATTTCATTAAATTTTTCTATCATATTAAATATATTTTTTAAATATATAAAATCTTCAAATGATTTGTATAATAATACTTAATTCTGTAATTATTATTTTTTTTGTAAATTATAGGGATGTCTGTTATAAGTTTTAAGGGTCCTTCAAAAAAAGAGGTTAGAAAAACTATTCAAAATATTCTTGTAAAAGATTATATGAGTAGAGATGTTATAACTTTTCGTAAATCTGATTCAATTTATAGTGCTATGCAGGAATTACTAAAAAAGCAAATTTCAGGTGCTCCTGTAATTAATAAATCTGGAAAAGTCGTTGGCATAATATCAGAAACTGATATGATGAAAAATATTGTAGATAGTCAATATTATAATATGCCAATTTCAAAAACTAATGTTTCTAAGTATATGAAAAAATCAGTAGATTATATTTCGCCTAATGCAACAATTTTTGAAGCTGCTTCAGAATTTATAAAATTAAAAAGAAAAAGATTTCCAGTGATGATTTCCGATAAAATTGTAGGGATTATTAGTAGGGTAGATATAATATCAGCTGCTATAAGTATTAGGAGTCAAATGTGGAAAAATTAATTTCAAAACACACAATCATATAGCCCTTTTTTATATTGAAATTGAATAGATTATTTTTTTTATTAATAACAATAAACATTTTATTTTCATGTTCTAAGGATGATGAAAGCTCTAATACCAATCTAGAAGCTGGAAATAAAAATTTGCCATCGACTATAATTTTAAAAGATATTCCAGCAGGAACCTTTACAATGGGAGGTAATACTAGAGATGATGATGCTCCTGAAATAAGCGTCACAATGTCTGCATTTAAAATGTCTGAAAAAGAAATTACAAATAAGGAATATTTAGAGTTTTTAAATTCAGCTTACCTGGATTCTTGGATTGAAGTTGTTGAAGAAGAGATTATGGATCCTTGTGGAAAATATTCAGAATATGTTATTAAAGGATTAGGTAATGCTCCAAACGTAGGAAAAATTTACTTGCAATTAGGAGAGACAGGAGGATGTACTAGTAATGGAGAAAAAGAACACATTGATAATAAGAGTTGGATTTCTTTTAATTTTTCAAACAATAAATTTGAATTAATTGATTCAGGAAAAACCAATTTCCCAGTTAACTGGGTTAAATGGTATGGTGCTTATGCATTTGCAAAGTATTACGGAGTAAATTTACCTAGTGAAGCCCAATGGGAATATGCTAGTAGAGGAGGTCAGCAACTAGAATATCCAACTGATGATGGAACTCTTTCTTATTCTAAAGCTAATTATAATGGTGATATCCCAGCTGTTTATAATCCAAATGGACATTCACTTGAAGTAGGTTCTTATTCTTCAAATCCGTATGGATTATATGATATGGGTGGAAATGTTTGGGAATGGTGTGTGGATTATTATTCAAAAGATTTTTATACTGATAATTCGAAAGATCCTGTTAATGCAACTGCTAGCTCTGATAATAAAAGAGTAAGAAGAGGTGGTTCTTGGAATTACCACTCTGCAACATTATTAACTTATTCTAGAGCTGCTGATTTTGAAAATAGAGGAAATAATCATTTTGGATTTAGAATTGTTAAATCCAATTAATCTTCTCTCTTTGCATTAAAAGTACCGTTTGGTTGAATAAATGATATTTCAGTTACTTTTTCCTTTTTATTAACTTTAAATTCAACCTTGTAACCATCTAATATTTTAAATGCAAAAACATGTTCTTTTATTGGATATAATTCATATTCTGGTTGGCCAGGAACAAAAACGTAAAGTATATCATCCTTTAAGTATGTTTTACATCCTGAACTTGAATTAAACTTGTATTTACCTACATATTTTTCTAAATTTTCTTTTTTTACTTCAAGTTCTTTTAGTTTTTTCTTAAACAATATAGGATTCTCAATGGACTGTTCAAATTTTGATGTTAAGTTTATTATTTCTCCTTGATCATTGTTATAAAATGTAATTAAAAAATTATCATAAGATGCTTCCATATCAACTTTTCCTTCATTTAATTCATATGGTAAAAAGGTATCATAATGATAATGATTTAGCCATAGTTTTTTGTATGGAAATTTTAAAAATAGAGAGTCATTTTTAGTTGTTATTTCTAAGGTTCCATATCCTAGGTTTATATAATCCCCTACATAATCTTCTATTGGATGAGATGTCTTGGTTCCTTCCTTTTTATTTGATATTCTATTTTTCTCAACTTCTTTTTGATTTTTTTTAGCTTCTTTAATTTCATCTACTCCCTTTTTTATCCAATCTGTTTCATCCAATTCAAGGATTCTATCATAAATAATATTTTGCACAATTGACGGAAGATTAGATACATTTTGATTCCCTAATACTACTATACCAATATTATCTGATGGCATAAAACTTGTACTAGCTGTAAATCCATCAATAGCTCCGTTATGAGTAACTAGATAATGACCTTTATAAGAACTTATCATCCACCCAAAACCATAATTTGCTAGGTGCAATCCAGGATTTTCATCTGATGGTAAATTTGGACCTGCTACATTTTGAGAACTAATAGCCTCTTCAATATAGGCTTGTGGTAAAATCTCTTTATCATTATATTTTCCATCATTTAACCAAGTTATGAGCCATTTAGACATCTCATTTACACTACTATTAATACTTCCCGCAGGACTCATTCCGGCAATTTTATAATAATCTGTTTTTTCATGATCTTCTAAATATCCAATAGCTGCATTTTCTGCCTGTTCCATTTCTGCAATTGAAAGATTAGAACGCTCCATTCCTAAAGGTTTAAATATTGATTCTCTAATATTTTCTTCCCAGGATTTATTAGTAATTCTCTCCGCTACTACACCTTGTAACATAAACATGAAATTGTTGTAATAAAATTTATTTCTTATAGTTGTAACTGGTTGATGGTATTTGATTCTTGATACTAAACTGTCTTTAGAGAAAGTAGGGAAAAAGTACCAAGATAGATCATGTCTGGGAATCCCGGTCTTATGAGACATTAAATCCCTTATTGTTATTAATTCATTTAAATTAGAATTATTAAACCTCAATTCATCTATATAATCTATTGGGCTATCATCAAAATTAAGTTTTCCTTTATTGTCTAAAAGACCTATTACAGATGAAGTAAATGCTTTGGTACATGATCCAATAGCAAATAATGTATTGGTGTCTACCTTTAGTTTCTTTTCATAATCCCTATACCCAAAACCTTTTGAATATATGACTTTATCATTTTCAACTACTGCTACAGCAAATCCTGTTTGATCAAATGATTTTAAAGCTTTTTCAAACACTTTATCTAATCCCTCGAGTCTTTCATCATTCTGACCAATAGAAAGAAGCGGAATAAATAGTAATAGTAATATTAGTTTTTTCATAATTTATATTTAACGGGTATTATTTATTGCTAGGCTTCAGTTCAAAATAAGTTACATGAAACCTGTTGTCAATTATCTTCCCTTGAACATCTACCTTTCTAATAGCATTGCAAAATCCTATTTTAGAATGAGCATCCCCATGATCATCTATACCAGTTCCTTCAACATAGTAACTAGAATCTTTAATTCGTATTGCTAATTCACATTCTTTTCCTACCATATCAAACATACATATTCCACAAGATACTTCAGCTTGAATTATATGAGTTTCTGGATCAAATTTTAATTGTTTCTCAAATTTTTCTTGCCCAAAAGACACAAGTGGAATAAACAGTAATAGTAGAAGGAGTTTTTTCAAAAAATATATTTTTTTGGGATTATATTTTTATTATTTTCAGCCATCCAAAATACATTCAATATCCACCATCTATTACCATCATAAAGTAATTGAATGCTATTTATTCCCCTAGCAAAAGGTTTTGTATCAGTTTTGGCCCTAAAAGATTGGTAACTAGAAAAAACATGAACAATATTACCAAACCGTTCCGTTGTCCTTCCAATTTCGTTTTCATGAAAACCATTTTCAAATAACCATTTTCCTGAATTATCAATATAATCATCCGGACTCATAAAACGAGCACCTGTTATACCTTGTTCATTTATTCTGGAAGGAATTAACTTAGCATCTTTATGAAATAGATACTTAAATAAATTCCAATCTCTTTCTACTCCCTTATCTCCAGAAATAACGGAATATAGGGTTTCAATAGTGCTGTCTATAGATTCTACACTTTTTATATAATCATTATTTTGTGAGAATGCCTGAATACTAAAAAGTATGATTAGAATTAGTAGTTTTTTCATAACTACAATTTAATAAAAAGATTAGTAAAACAGAGATTTGTAATTGAACTTTTTTTCAAGTATAAAACATTTTATATTTTTAGCAACAAATAGATCAATATGAAATTTTATTTAAAAGTCTTTGTTTTATTATTAATTATTGTTGTCATTTATCTGATAAAGTTAAATTATGACAATAATAGACTATTTGAAAAAGCAAATAAAATACACAATAATGTTATTACACTTGACACACATTGTGATATAAATCTTAAAAACTTCACTGATTCTATCAATTATTCTCAAAACTTAAAAACACAATGTAATATTCCAAAAATGGAACTTGGAGGTTTAGATGTTGCATGGTTTATCGTATTTACTGGGCAAGGAGACTTAAGCGAACAAGGTTATAAAAAAGCATATGATAACGCAATATTAAAGTTTAATGCTATTCATGATTTAGTTGACACTTATGCAAGTGAAAAGATTGAACTAGCACTTTCTTCTGAAGATGTAAGAAAAATACATCAAAAAGGTAAAAGAATTGCAATGATTGGAGTTGAAAACGGATATCCTATTGGTTTAGATATAAAAAACGTTGAAAAGTTTTACAATATGGGAGCTAGGTATATGTCTTTAGCTCATAATGGTCATAGCCAATTAAGTGATAGTAATACGGGAGAAAAGGATGGTGTTTATCTCCATAATGGACTTAGTAAATTTGGTGTTGATGTAATTAGAGAAATGAATAGATTAGGAATTATGATAGATATATCACATCCATCAAAGGAAGCAATAAGGCAAATGATAACATTAAGTAAGGCTCCAGTTATTGCTTCACACTCCTCTGCAAGATCTCTTTGTGATCATAGTAGAAATTTAGATGACGAACAGTTAGGTTGGATAAAAAATAATGGGGGAGTTGTACAAACAGTAGCTTTTAAATCATATTTAAATTCTGAGAAAGTCAAGAATAATATTTCTGTTAATGTATCAGATTTTGTAAATCATATTGATTACCTAGTTAAAACTATTGGAATTAATCATGTAGGTATTAGTAGTGATTTTGATGGTGGTGGAGGTATTGAAGGATGGAATGATGCTTCTGAAACATTTAATATTACACTTGAATTGGTCAGAAGAAATTATAGTGAAGTGGAAATAGAAAAATTATGGTCTGGAAATTTACTTAGAGTTTTAGATGAGGTTTCTGAAACAGCAATTAAGTTACAAGAAGAATTATAAGTAAGGATATCAAGTAGTTAATTCCTCCTCTTAATTGATGTATCTTGCGTAAATCAATAAGATTTAAATTGAAAGATCAGCCAATTAAAAAAGGTTCTGTTTTAAGTATAACTCTATTAATACTTTCAGGAGAGTTAATCTATTTATTACCATACGTTTTACCTAGAATATTTAGACCTACATTTTTGGAAGTATTCAATTTAAATAATCTTCAATTAGGAAGTTTATTTTCAGTATATGGAATTATAGCTTTGTTATCCTATGTATATGGAGGTGTAATTTCAGACAAATTTCAACCAAAGAAGTTGATGTCATATTCCCTTTTTTTTACATCTTTTGGAGGCTTAGTTTTAGCATCTTACCCTTCTTATTTTGTTTTGCAAATTTTATATGGCTACTGGGGATTTACAACTGTATTTTTATTTTGGGGAGCGATGATAAAAGCAACTCGTGTTTGGGGAGGAACTGATAATCAGGGTCAAGCATTTGGATTTCTAGATGGTGGACGAGGATTAGTTGCCGCATCAATGGGAAGTTTAGGTATTTTAATTTTTTCTGTCTTTTTGATAAATGACATTGAATTAACCAGCTTAACTGAGCGTAAAGAAGCATTTAGATATGTCATTTTATTCTCATCATTTATGATATTTTTGACAGGATTATGGGTGCTCTTTTTTATGGATTCAAATCAAAAAGATCAAAAAAATAATGTTATATCTTCAAATTCATTCTCTAATATTAAAACTGTATTAAAAATTCAATCCGTATGGCTTATAATGATTATTATAATTTCTGCATACGTAGGATATAGGGTGACAGATATTTATTCTTTATATGCTTCTGATGTGATGTTTTTTAATCAGATTGAAGCTGCAAATGTCAGTTCATTACAACTATATCTTCGTCCATTAGTCTGTATACTAATAGCCATGTTAGCGGACAAATCAAGTTATATTTATTTTATTATTTTCGGTTTTGTTACAATGTTAATTGGATCGACAATCTTTGCATTCGGAATAGTTCAATTAAATATGAATTTTGTTTTTTACTTGTCTTTAATTATTGTTGCTACTGGAACATATGCTATTCGTGCGTTATATTTTTCTATTATGCAGGAAGGACGGATTCCTCTAGTATTGACAGGTACTGCTGTTGGTTTGATTTCTGTCGTAGCTTATACTCCTGATATTTTTGCACCCCCAATTTTCGGTTATTTTTTAGACAAATACCCTGGCTTACTTGGTCATCAATACGTGTTCACCATTTCAGTTTTATTTTCTATTTTAGGATTATTGGCATCAATAAAATTTGCCAATCTATTTAAAAAAAATGAATAAATTAACTTCTCTTTTCTTTGAAGCCATATATAGAAATTAGTATAAAACAGAAGAGTGGTAACACAAAAGAAAAGTTAATTTCTGATACACCTAATATTTTTATATCATCTACCTTGTGACCTCCATAATCAATAATCATTCCCTGTAATTTTGGCATTATTGCTCCACCAACAATGGCCATAACTAAGCCAGCAGAACCTATTTTACTTTCTTCCTCACTTAAACCTCCAAGCGCAATCCCATAAATCGTTGGAAACATCAAAGACATAAAAAAGGAAACTCCCACAAGAGAATAAAGTCCAAATAAGCCTTTAATAAAAATAGTTCCTATACAACATATAGCTGAAAATATTGCAAAAATCATTAGAAGTGTTCCTGAATTTACAAAACGTAATAAATAAGTTCCAATACCTCGACCAAGAGTAAATAGCAAAAATGCCACCATTTGGTAGTACCCTGCCGTAACGCTATCCATTCCTATTCCTTCAGCATATTGGTATATATAGGTCCAGCACATAATTTGAGCACCTACATATAATATTTGTGCTAATACACCTGAAGTGTATGTGTTGTTTTTTGCGAGTTTTTTAAAAGCATGACTGATATGTGATTTAGATGATGTGTCCTTAAACTCTGGCATTTTACTTATGGCAAATAATACAAAAATGGCCAATATAACCAATCCCAAAATTACATATGGATCTCTAATGACTATCAAATCTGTGGTTCTAATTAAAACTTTAGAAGCTTCATCTAAAGCACTAAAATCAGTGATATCATCTGATTGTAATTTTTTCAATACAAATTGTTGCGCTACAAACAGACCTAAGATCAATCCAAGCGGATTAAAGGACTGAGCCAAATTTAAACGTTGAGTGGCAGTTTCTTTAGCACCCATAGCTAAAGCATATGGATTCGCTGCAGTTTCCAAAAAAGCCAAACCAAAGGTCAGAATGTATAAACCTAAACAAAAAAACCAAAATTGCTCTGTTATAGCTGCTGGGTAAAACAATAGTGCTCCAGTTGCATATAAAGCAAGTCCAATCAAAATACCCACTTTATAGGAATATCTTCGCATAAACAATGCTGCAGGTAGTGCCATACAAAAATATCCTCCATAAAAAGCCATCTGTACCCAAGCTGCCTGCGAGTTGGATAATTCTAAAACCTTTTTAAACGACTGTACCATCGGGTCTGTCACAGCATTAGCAAAACCCCAAAGTGCAAATAAAGATGTAAGCAAAACAAATGGTATGATCATTTCTTTTGAAACTACAGGTACAGAATTTAATTTTTTCATTGAATCATATTTAAAATTAAAGACATAAGTTATGGTAGATTAAAGTTTTTAATGAGAAACCAATTTGTTTTGAAAATCGGATACTTTAGCACAACTTAATTGCTCCATTACTTGAGTTAATTGTTTTTTCAGCATTGCGATGGTATGATTTCCTCCTTTATTGCCTAAAGCAGAAACCCCATACATAAAAGTGCGTCCCAAAAAGCTGAAATCAGCCCCGTTAGCCAGAACTCTTGCAACATCTGCACCGCCTCTAATTCCACTGTCCATCATGACAGTGAGTTTGTCCTTATATAGAGGAGAGATAGTTTTTAATGAGTCGATAGTAGCTTGACCTACATCAACTTGACGTCCTCCGTGATTTGAAATAATTACACCATCTAGTCCAAGTTGATATGCCTTTTCAACATCGTGTACCGACTCGGCTCCTTTTAACACAAGTTTCCCCTTCCATAAATTTCGGAGTCGTTTTATTTTTTCTTCGTTTAGACGTCCAGAAAAAGTAGTATCCATAAATTTTGCTAATTCGTTCAGGTTTAAATTTTTGGGCATGTAGGGTTTTAAGGTTTCAAAATTGGGTTGTCCATTAATTAGTGTTTTAAAAGACCAGTGGGGCCTTTTTATGGCATTGATGATATTAGTTGCGGTCATTTTTGGAGGCATAGATAAACGATTTCGGATATCTCGTGGACGATAACCAAAAGAAGGCACGTCAGCTAGAATTACCAACACAGGACAACCTGCTGTTTCAGCCCTTCTTAAAATATCTTTTGTTACGTGCTCATCTGCAGGATGATAAAGTTGAAACCAAGCACGACCTTCAGTGATTTCAGCAATAGTTTCAATACTAGATGTGGTTACAGTACTTAAAATGAAAGGAATATTATGAACAAAGGCAGCTTTGGCTAATATTTCAGGTGATCGAGGCCACATCAACCCTTGCAAGCCTATGGGTGAGACTCCAAAAGGAGCATCATACTCGTGCCCAAAAAGTTCTGTTTTTAAACTTGGTAACTGGTATTCAACTAAGTATTTTGGTTTTAATTCTACATCTCTAATGCGTGTTGTGTTCTTTTTTATATTTACATCGTCATTACAGCCACCATCTAAATACTCAAATGCAAATTTTGGAATTTTTTGCTTAGCTCGTTTACGTAAATCTTCAACAGATGGATATTTGTTGTTTATATATGATTTCATACAACTTGTGTCTTTAAATCATAAATTTTATCCATCAGTACCCATTTAGCTCCATCTTCAGAGTTAGGAAGAGCTTGTTGAAAAGTCCACATCAACGTTTCCCATTCTTTAACTTTTGGGTTTTGAGTATCCATTTCTGATTTTTTTTTAAATGAAAATTGCTCATCAACCTCTAATATCATAAATAACCTATTGCCAGTGTTGTATATTTCTGCATGATTAATTCCTGAGTCTAGAAGACTTTGATTTATCTCGGGCCATACCTTAAGGTGGTATTGTTTATATGCAGCAATTTTTTCATCATCGTCTTCCAGATCCAATGCCAAACAATATTTTTTTAGGTTGTTAGCTGCCATTATTGATTTTATAATTCATTGTTTATAGCTCTATCCAAATGGGTATAACCTCCATCCACGTGAATCAATTGACCCGTGGTATGGCTTGATTTTTCAGAAAGTAAAAACGCAACGGTATTGGCAATTTCTGGTACCGTTGTCATTCGCTTTTCAAGCGGAATTTTATTTGTAATGGATGATAACTTTTCTTTTGGTTTTTCAAACGTATCTATCCATTTTTCATACAGTGGGGTGAAACACTCTGCTACAACGACACAATTTACTCGAATGGCATATGGGAGTAATTCAACTGCCCATTCTCTTGTGAGCGAATTCCGTCCTCCATTTGCTGCTGCATATCCGGAAGTACCACCTTGACCTGTTAATGCTGTTTTAGATCCAATATTAACAATGGCTCCTTTGTTTTTCTTTAACTCTGGGAGAGCCAATTGAGCCATTTTATAGTAATGTGCTAGGTTTTGCTTTATTGAATTCATAAAACCTTCGTATGAACCATGTTCTAAGCCAATACCATCATTAACACCTGCATTATTCACAAGACCATTTATTCTACCATATTCTTTAATTACAGAATGAACTGCCTGTTCACACTGTTCTGGCTGAGTTAATTCTGCAAACGTATATCCCACGTTGTAGCCCTTTTGTCTATATTCACCTATAACTTTTAGTATATTTTCTTGATTTCTTCCGACAATTACCGGTATAGCTCCCTCTTCAGCTAATAGTGTCACAATGCCAGCACCAATACCTTTGGAACCTCCCGTAACAATAATCACCTTATTTTTTAATCCTAAATTCATATTATAGATTATAAATTTTAATTGCATTTTGCCCCAAAATGTTATCTTTTATTTTGGTTGAGTGTTTATAAAGATAATCATTAACTATCGTTAATACTTTTTTGTAATTTGAAGCGATTAAACATACAGGCCAGTCGGAACCAAAGAGAATCCGTTTAGAACCAAAAGAATTAAAGACTGAATTTATAAAAGGAGTAAAATCATTATCCATAAACGTATAATTATTAGTTTCCGTAACCATTCCGGAGAGTTTACAAGATACGTTTTGGTTTTTGGATAAATGAATAATATTTGACAACCATGCGTCAGAGATAGGTTCAGATATATTTGGTTTAGCAATGTGATCCAAAATAAATCTCTGATTAGGAAGCTTTTCTACCAAACTGATGGCGGAAGGAAGTTGACGTGGGTAAACAAGCAAATCGAATGTAAGATTATGCTTGGCAAGTTTACTTATACCATTTTGCACATCTTTACGAAGTAAATAGTCATCATTCTCCGCTTGTACAATATGACGAACCCCTTTAAACAAGTGATTTGAGGCATAATGTTCCAATCTTTCTTCTACATTAGTTGCAGTTAAATCCACCCAACCTACTACACCTTTAATAAATGGATTTGATGTAGCACAACTTAGCAGAAACTCTGTTTCTGTTTCAGATTGATCTGCTTGTACTGCAATACAACCATCAACCCCATTTTCTTTCAAAATTGGTGCTAAATGTTTGGGAAGGAAATCCCTTTTTAGGACACCCATACTTTCATCTATCCAACTATCTTTAACGGGATCATAGTTCCAAAAATGTTGATGACTGTCTATAATCATGTATATGCTTTACAAACTTGACGTGCTACACCTAAATGCTCAATTCCTAGTTCCACCACATCTCCATCCTCAAGATATCTTGGAGGATTCAATCCCAGACCAACACCAAAAGGAGTTCCTGTAGAGATTAAATCACCTGGAAGTAAGGTCATGAATTGACTTATGTAGCTAACAACTTGTTGGATGTTAAAAATAAAATCTGAGGTACTGCTATTTTGCATGATTTTACCATTTAGTTTAAGCCAAAGGTTTAGATTATTCGGATTATCAATTTCTTCTGATGTAGCGATAAATGGGCCTATTGGCGCAAAGGTATCGCAGCTTTTACCTTTTACCCATTGACCTGAACGTTCCAATTGGAAGTCACGTTCACTTACATCGTTATGCAATACGTACCCCGCAACATATTTTAGTGCATCTTCTTCGTTAACATAACTAGCTTTTCTTCCAATCACCACGGCCAATTCAACTTCCCAATCTGTTTTTAAGCTTCCCTTAGGAATTACAATTGGATCATATGGGCCAACAATTGCAGAACTCGCTTTGAAAAAAAGAACAGGCTCTTCAGGAACATTCATTCCACTTTCAGCTGCATGTTGAGCATAGTTTAGTCCAACACATACAATTTTTGAGGGACGCACAAGTGGTGCTCCCAAACGAATTTCATCATCCACGATAGGGCATGAGTCCTGATTTTCGTTTAGCCAGGTCTCTAATTTTTCTATTCCATTATTTCCAAAGAACTCTTCATTATAATCTGATATAAACGAGGAAACATCTACCTTGATTCCGTTAGGTAATAATATCCCTGGTTTTTCTTTGTTTATTTCTCCAAATCTAATGAGCTTCATAAGTTATCATTTTGAGTTAAGTGTTACAAATCCCCCATCAATCGCATAGTTTGAACCTGTAATGAAGCTAGCTTCATCTGCACATAAAAACAAAGCTAAATCTGCAATTTCTTGCGGATTGCCCATACGACCTATAGGTTGAGTTTTTGAAAGGTTTTCAAACATTTCTGCTTCTTTTCCAGGATAGTTTTTATTAATAAAACCATCCACAAAAGGTGTATGCACACGTGCAGGAGATATACAATTGCAGCGAATGTTCTTATCAATATAGTCTTTAGCAATGGAATAGGTCATAGTTAGAACTGCACCCTTTGTCATGGAATAAGCAAAACGATCAGTAATACCAACAGTTGATGCTATTGAAGCCAAGTTTATAATAACTCCTCCGTTGTTTTTTTTCATTTTGGGTATACATGCTTTTGTGCAATTATACAAACCTTTAATATTTGTATTATATAACCTATCTAGATCCTTTTCTTCACAAGATTCAATATTACCTACATGGGCTACACCAGCATTATTGACTAAAATATTTATTGGTGTAGACTTTGAAATACCTGTTATAATTTTCGTGACTTGCTTATAGTTGGATATGTCACAATGGTGTGCTTCGGCTTTAAAACCTTGCTGATTAAGTTGGTCAGCTATTTCTTGTGCAGATTTTAGATCATAATCTAAAATGTGTACAAAAGCTCCTTGTTGGGCAAAGGTAGTAGCAATAGCTTTTCCAATTCCGCTACCTCCACCAGTTATTAGGGCGCCTTTGTTGTGTAATGAAAATTTTGAACTCATTTTTTTTATTTTAAAGTGATAAACCTCTCTTCCAGGGGATAAAATCATTTTGATTCAATCTTCGTGCGTTAATTTCTATCTCTCCACTTGCTACTTTAATAATATATTCTAGCAATTCTTCTCCACAACTTTCAATGGTAGCAATACCCTCAATAATAGTCCCAGTATTAAAATCTATAATATCATTCATTTTATTGTGGAGACTTGTATTTGATGAAATCTTTACAACAGGTACTGCTGGGTTCCCAGTAGGTGTTCCTAGACCAGTTGTAAACAAAAGAATATTTGCTCCAGAACCTACTAATCCAGTTGTTGATTCTACATCATTACCAGGTGTACATAATAGATTTAAGCCGGAATGTATTACTTGTTCGGTATAATCTAAAACATCAACAATTGGAGATGTTCCTCCTTTTTTTGCTGCACCAGCTGATTTTATTGCATCTGTAACTAGACCATCTTTAATATTTCCAGGAGAAGGATTTGCATAAAAGCCAGAGCCTAAAGCATTAGCTTTTGCATCGTAGACACGCATTATTTTAGCGAATTTATGAGCTTTACTTACGTCAATACAACGATTAATCAACTCCTGCTCAACTCCGTTAAGTTCGGGAAATTCTGACAATATTGCTGAACCTCCTAAGCCAACAATTATATCAGATACATATCCTAAAGTTGGGTTAGCAGAAATACCAGAAAACCCGTCTGATCCTCCACATTCCAACCCAATTGTCAATTTGCTTAATGGCGCGGGAGACCTAGAAACCTTATTGGCTTCAATCATACCGATAAATGTTTTTTTGATAGATTCGGAAATAAAATTACGTTCAGAAGAACTTTTATGTTGCTCCAAAAAGAAGACAGGTTTCTTCATATTAGGAGCAATTCTTTTTAAGGCCCGTTCCAAAATGCTGATCTGCGCATGCTGACAACCAAGACTAAGCACTGTAGCACCTGCTACATTTGGATTGTTGATGTAGCCTGCAAGTAAATTGCATAAGGCAACAGCATCTGATGTTGAGCCCCCACAGCCCCCTTCATGAGTTAAAAACTGAACACTATCTACATTTGTAAATAAAGGATTGTTTTTTTTCTCTTTAGTATTATATAAAATATCAATATCCAATAGATCATCTTTGGACCTACCAGATTTGTATGCATCAATTAAGGGTTGTATGTCAAAAGTTTGTTTGTGGAAGCTTGAATAACCTAAACCTTCAAGCATGACCTTTTTTATTTCCTTAATATTTCTATTTTGACAAAAGACTAAGGGTATGACAAGCCAATTGTTTTCGGTTCCAACTTTTCCGTCTTCTCTATGATAACCTAAAAAGGTATGATTTAAAAACTTATATGTATCTGGTGGATTCCAATCGTACTGTATATTTTTCTCAGACACAAAATACTCCTCAGTTTCATGAGCAATATTATGAGTGTTAATTGCTTCTCCCTTTAAAATATTTTTTTTTGCTCTTCCAACGACTACTCCATACATAATAATTTCCCCTCCCTTTGTCAAATTATGTGTTACTAACTTATGTTTAGCCTTTATATTTTCTTTTAGACAAATCGAACCATTAGTGTACTCAATTAAATCTCCTTTTTGCAAATTAGTTAACGCTACTAGAACATTGTCTTTAGGGTGTACCTTAAGGATTTTTGTTTGTTTTGGCATGAATTAGAGTTAGTATAACAATATTAACCCTTTTCCACAGCATTGTCAACTCCTAATTATTTCTTTTTATTTAGCTAATGAGCCAAACCTACCTTTTTTATCACGTCTTTTTTCAAGTTCTACAGTCTTTAAAAAATCTTTCTTGGTAAATCTTTTTCCGTTAACATATAAATGTTTTAATCCAGATGGGAATTCTATATCTAAAACATTTCTTTTCATATGTTAAAATTGGGACACTTAATATATGAATTAATTAGTTTTTTTTAATAAATAAATCAAAGTTTTTAATTAATCTCCTCCCCAACTATCTTGAAAAAAAATACCTACACCAAGTTCTGCCCATAAATACAAAATCATCAAAATTATTAACACTATAAATATTACTTTATAATTCCTAGACATGTTTACCTTTTACCCATCCTGTTTTCTGTAAATATTTTTCAGCACTCTCTATAGCTCCTTCTTCAATAGAAGTTCCCATAGAATCATTCCATCGATTTAGATAACCAAACAAAGAAATTACACCTGTAATTTCTACAATTTCACCTTCATCCCAATGCTTATGTAATTCTTGTATTATTGTCTTATCTACAGTATTAGGAACTTGTGAAGCAGCTAAAGAAAAATTTAGTGCGGCACGTTCAGCATCATTAAAAGAATCATGTGTTCTATAATTCCAAATATTATCTAATTGTTCTTGTTTTGCCCCATAACGTTCAGCTGCTCTAATAGAGTGTGCTTGGCAATACCTACAGCCAGTTGCATTACTTGAAACCCAAGCAATCATTCGCTTGAGTGCTGATGTTACTCGTCCTTTATTAGACATAACAGCTTTATTTAAATTAATAAAGGCTTTACTTATCTCTGGACGTCTCTGCATGGTAAGTACAGAATTTGGACAAAATCCAAGTGTTTCATTAAAGAACTCAGCTAATTTTTTAGTTTCAGAATCATAATCTGATGGTAAAGGCGTAATTAAAGACATCTTATTTTATTATAAATTACAATATTTGATTAAAATTAATTCTTCATTGAAAATATAATCTTTTTCATTTTAGAAATATAAGAAATATGTAAAAGCTAATAAAATGGTTATAGCATTGAATTTTTATTTGACATCCATTTACCTAAAAATGAATCCGTTTTTCATTGGGTCATTTGGATCAATTACAAAAGTTTGCATTCCTGTGATATAGGCAGTTCCTTCTACTTGTGGAATAACAGCCTTAAAGGGCCCGTAATCTTGTTCAGAAATCACCGAACCTTTGAATACTGAACCGATAATACTTTCAATTGTCATGGTTTCTCCGTAGTCAATTTCTTTTCTTGCTTTATGAATAGCCATTCTACCTGAAACTCCAGAACCTGTTGGGCAGCGATCTACTTCTCCTTCAGCAAAAACACAAACGTTTCTACTGTCAGCTCCAGAGGATTGTTTCTTATTATCTATAAAAATCGTTCCGTAATTAAAACTCAAATCTTTTTCGAAAGGATGTACAATTTCTTTGTCTGCTTTTATTACAGCATTTTTGATTTTCATTCCATTGGTAATTAAAGCTCTGTAGGAATCTGTGCTTAAATCAAAATCAAAATTGTTTTTAGCCATGTCTACATACGCATAAAAAGCACCTCCATAGGCCAAATCATAGGTCACTTTTCCTAATCCTTTAACTTTTACAGTTTTATCTAAACCAACAACAAAACTTGGGACACAATGAAAACGAACTCCTGTTACCTGTCCGTTTTTAACATTTACAAAAGAAGTGATTCTTCCGCAAGGCGCATCAATTTTAAGAACATTGTCTCCTTCTTTTATGTCAACCCAATTCATTTTAATGGCTAATGTAGAAATAGCAATAATTGCATGACCACACATTGTTGAGTATCCTCCGTTGTGTAAAAAGATAATTCCAAAATCTCCCTCATCGTCATTTGGAGGCAATAAAATACATCCATACATATCTGCATGTCCACGAGGTTCAAACATCAATGTTGTTCGTAAATAATCAAAGTTTTCTTTGCAATTGAGTCTGTATTCTAAAACTGAATTTCCTTTTAATTCTGGAAACCCATCAATAATAACACGTAAAGGTTCTCCACCTGTATGCATGTCTATAGTTTTGATCTGTAACCAATCTTTATTTGGTGTAAAATTATTTTTTGAAAGTATGTTTCGATATGTTTTACTCATTTAAACATTTGTTATAATAATAATTCGCAGCTGCTAAATCTTCCAAAGCATGACCAACAGATTTAAAAACTGTAATTTCTTCCTTATTACTTCTTCCTGTTTTTTCACTAGAACATAATTGAAATAAATCAGCTTTAATATCTTCTTGTTTTAATGTTTTGTTTTGCAATGGAGTCACAATATCACCACTTTCTTTTAAGGCACCTTGAAAAGTATCGACATAAACAGATGCTTTTGAAATTGTTTCATCATCTGCTTCTCGCATGTTTGTTTTATAAGAACCAACCAAATCAATATGTTGTCCTGTTTTTAAATATTTCCCTAAAACAAGTGGTGTTTTTGATAATGTAGCGCAAGAAATAATGTCCACTTCTGCTATTTTTTCTTCTATAGTTTTTACAGCAGTAATTTTAATTTTTTCATTTTTTAATACATCACAAATAGTTATTGCTTTTTTAAAATTTCGACCCCAAACAAACACTTCTTTTATAGGGCGAACAGCAGCATGTGCTTTGATTAAATTTGTAGACAAGGCTCCAGTTCCAATCATTAATAGAGAGGATGCATCTTTTCTTGATAAATAGGAAGATGCCAAAGCAGAAGCAGCAGCAGTTCTTTTTACAGTTAAACTTTTGGCTTCTATAATTGCCTTAATAAACCCTTTTATGGCATCAAAATAAATATAAACTCCATGGATAGATGGTAAATCAAATTGTCCATTTTCTGGATTTACAGTTATAACCTTTACTCCAACATTTTTACTTGGAACCCAGGCAGGCATTAAAAACAAAGTAGAGTCGGCCTGTACTTTTGGATTTGGAAAATCGTGATGATGACGCATTGGAACGATAACTTCATCAGAAGAAAAATACTGTTTTATTTCAGAAATCAATTCCAAGAAATTGGTGTTTTCCTCAATAAATTCAGTGCTAATTTGTTTGATTTTATTCATAGGATAAAAATACGTAAAAGGCTTGATACATTAACCTTTTAGCTTATTTGATAAAATTACATTTGAAGATTTCTCAAAAAAGTTAAATTTATACATAATGGCTATATTTATGAAATAAAAAAACTTCTGCTTTTATCAGCATTTGTGTTTTTGAGTTGCCAGCCTAAAAAGAAAATAGAGTTAATTTTATGAAGTTGAATCAACAAAATATCCCAGGAATTTTTAATGATGTCATTGGACCAGTCATGCGAGGACCGTCAAGCTCACATACAGCGGCGGCATGGCGTGCTGCGAAAACTTCTATGGATATCTTAAATGAACCTCTTAAAAAAGCTATTATTGACTTTGATAAGGATGGTGCGTGGGCGTCTAACTATAGAGAACAAGGTACATCGCTTGGAATAGAGGGAGGGTTGTTAGGTTTAGAAATGACTGATGACCGAATGAAAAACACAGAATTAGTTGCCAATGAGCTGGGTATTTCAATAGATTATGAAATAAATTCATTTAAAACAAATCATGTAAATACCTTTCGCTTATTATTGGATGGTATTAACGGAAAAAATATTCAAGTAGTAGCTATATCAATAGGTGGAGGATCCTTTGAAATTCAAAATATTGATAGTTTTGAAGTTAAAATTTGCGGAGATTTTTATGAGTTATGTCTTTTTAATAGCTCAAAAGAAACGAGTTTAGAAGAGCTTAAATCTATGTTTCCACAAAGCAAATCTATTGTTGAATCATTTAGCCGCGATAGACGGCTTATAAATATGAAGTTCTCAAAAGAAGTTTCTGACAAAACAATTGAAAAATTGAATCGTATAGTAAGTTTTGATGAATTGATTATTACAAAACCGGTATTGCCAATTATTGCAGGTAACGAAACGGAGCTACCATTTACTTCGGTTTCATCTCTTTTAGAATTTGCTGAAAAAGAAAATCTCGATTTGGGAGCACTTGGATTGATTTACGAACAATGCCAAAGTGGATTAGAAGATTCTGCTGTCATTAATAGAATGAAGAAACTTGTTAGCATCATAGAGAATAGTATTAAAACAGGTTTAGAAGGAACGACCTATAAAGATCGAATTTTGCCACAACAATCCCATTTAATCAATAGTGCAAAAAAGCGTAATAAAATTCTACAAAATTCTATTATTAATCAAATTATAGAAAATGTATCGGCAATAATGGAATCGAAAAGTGCTATGGAAGTTGTTGTTGCAAATCCAACGGCTGGTTCTTGTGGTGTTGTAGGGGGAGTATTAAGAGCGGTAGCAGACGATATAAATGCGACTCAAGACGAATTGATTGATGCGTATTTTGCCACGGGAATTATTGGAGTGTATTTTGCAATGGGACCAGGGTTCTCTGCTGAGGAACATGGTTGTCAAGTTGAATGTGGAGCATCAGCAGGCATGGCAGCTGCTGGTATAGTTCAATTATTTGGAGGAACAGCTAGACAGGCTGTTGATGCAGCCTCTATGGCAATTCAAAATATGATTGGATTGGTTTGTGATCCTATAGCAGATCGTGTAGAAGCACCTTGTTTGGGAAAAAATGTAAGTGCAGCTGTAAATGCACTTTCATCAGCAACAATGTCTTGTGCTGGGTATAATGCTCTTATTCCTCTAAATGAGGTTATAGAAACTGTTTCTTCAGTTAGCAAACAAATGCCAAGTTGTGTTAAATGTACAGGAAAGGGTGGACTTGCGATGACAAAAACTGCTTGTGCTATAAAGGAGAAAATGACGCAAAAAAAAATAATAGTTACTCCCTAAATCAAACATAGATTAATGAATTAATATTATTAGAACCCTCCGAATTATGACTATAGCTATTTGGATTACCCTTATTATATTATCAATATTTTTTATATACTTTTTAAGCAAAGACGTTATTAAACACCGAAAAGTTTTGGAAAATGTTAGCGTTGTCAAAACAGCTTTAATCGGGTTTGTTGTTAATTTTTTTGATGTTCTTGGTATCGGTGCTTTTGCCCCACAAACGGCATTGTTGAAATTTACAAAACAAACAGAAGACAGGATTTTACCTGGCACATTGAATGTGTCAAACACAATTCCAGTTTTAATCCAAGCCTTGATTTTTATTCAAATTGTTGAAGTAGAACCCGTTACCCTGATATCCATGTTGTTATCAGCAGCAGCAGGTGCTATTCTTGGTGCTGGAATAGTTGCAAAGTTGTCTGTAAAAAAAATTCAGTTAACCATGGGATTTGCCTTACTAGTTACTGCTTTTTTTATGTTATCCGGACAAATGAATTGGATACAAAACGGAGGAGAAGCTATTGGCTTAAATGGAGGAAAATTAGCCTTAGCAATTGGAGCAAATTTCATTCTTGGTGCTTTTATGACTGTAGGAATTGGTTTGTATGCTCCTTGTATGGCTTTAGTCTATGCTTTAGGAATGTCCCCTTTGGTCGCTTTCCCAATCATGATGGGTTCCTGTGCTTTTTTAATGCCACCAGCATCGGCAAAATTCATTAAAGAAGGTGCTTATAACAGAAAAGCTTCAGTGTCTATGGCTATCCCTGGAATTATTGCTGTTTTAATTGCTGCATTTTTAGTAAAATCATTGCCGCTCAATACACTTAGATGGGTTGTAATAGTGGTTATAATTTATACTTCTGTAGTAATGTTTAAATCAGCCTTAAATAGTAGACAATGATATATCTTAAATAATTTTAAAAATAACTTAAACTTAAATAAGCATTAACTAAATTTGTATTGCATAATTTTCATAAAATGAAACAAGATCTTTTTCAAGCTCCAGACTATTATAATCTTGATGAATTATTAACTGAGGAACATAAATTAGTAAGAAACTCTGCGCGTGATTGGGTGAAAAAATCTGTTTCACCTATAATTGAAGAATATGCACAAAAAGCAAAATTCCCTGATCAACTTATTAAAGGCCTAGCTAATATAGGTGCATTTGGACCTTATATCCCTGAAGAATATGGTGGTGCAGGGCTTGATCATATCTCATATGGTTTGTTAATGCAAGAAATAGAAAGGGGAGACTCAGGAATTAGATCAACAGCTTCAGTTCAATCATCACTTGTTATGTTTCCAATATGGAAATATGGTAGTGAAGATCAAAAGAAAAAATACCTTCCAAAATTAGCATCAGGAGAATTTATGGGTTGTTTTGGCTTAACTGAACCTGATCATGGATCAAATCCTAGCGAGATGATTACAAACTTTAAAGATAGGGGAGATCACTTTTTATTAAATGGTGCTAAACTTTGGATTTCAAACTCTCCATTTGCAGATATAGCAATTGTATGGGCAAAAAATGAAGAAGGAAGAATTCATGGATTAATTATTGAAAGAGACATGGAAGGGTTTAGTGCTCCTGAGACTCATAACAAATGGTCTTTAAGGGCAAGTTCGACAGGAGAATTAATATTCAATAATGTTAAAGTTCCTAAAGAAAATTTGCTCCCTAATAAATCTGGATTAAGTGCTCCTTTAGGATGTTTAGATTCTGCTAGATATGGAATATCATGGGGTGCAATTGGAGCTGCTATGGATTGCTATGATACAGCTCTTAGATATAGTAAAGAGAGAATTCAGTTTGGTAAACCAATTGCAGGATTCCAATTACAACAAAAAAAATTAGCTGAAATGATAACTGAAATTACTAAAGCACAACTTTTAGCATGGAGGCTTGGTATGTTAAAAAATGCGGATAAAGCAACTTCAGCACAAATATCTATGGCTAAAAGAAATAATGTTGAAATGGCTATTAAAATAGCAAGAGAGTCAAGACAAATTTTAGGTGCAATGGGAATTACTGGGGATTATTCAATTATGAGGCATATGATGAATCTTGAAAGTGTAATTACATATGAAGGCACACATGATATTCATTTACTAATTACGGGATTAGATATTACAGGATTAAATGCATTTAAATAATATATATAAGAGTTTTAACTGAAGTAATAGAAATTACTGAAAATATTCAGACTAATAATTAAATAAGTCAATTAGCTCACTTTCAAATCGACTATAAGGTAAATATTGCTTTTCTAAGCTAGCCTCAAATGGTATTGGAGTGTTTAGGCTTGCCACTCTTCTTACAGGTGCATCTAATGATTCAAAGCAATTTTCCATTATTATAGAGGAAATTTCAGACGCCAAACCTCCAAACAACGAATCTTCCTGAAGAATAATTGCCTTTCCAGTTTTATTTACGGAATTTATTATAGTTTCTAAATCTAATGGACATAAGCTCCTAAGATCAATTAAATCTGCACTTATATTAGGGTTTTTATCTAAAACTTCTGCAGCATAATGAACAGCTGCCCCATAAGAAATAATAGAAATACTATTTCCAGATCTTAAGATTGAAGCTTTTCCAATAGGTATATTATAATAATCCTTAGGCACTTCTTGCCTTATACTTCTATATAATGCTTTATGTTCAAAGAATAAAACAGGATTTGGGTTTTCAATAGCTGATATTATAAGCCCTTTAGCATCATAGGGAAATGCTGGATATAATACAATTAATCCAGGTGTTTTGGTAAACCAAGCTTCATTTGTTTGAGAATGAAAAGGTCCCGCTCCTACACCAGCTCCACAGGGCATTCTTAGAACAATATCAGCATTTTGCCCCCATCTATAATAAGACTTAGCTAAATAGTTTACAACAGGATTAAAACCAGAAGTTATAAAATCTGAAAATTGTAATTCAACAATACTCTTTGTATTACATATAGAAAGTCCCATTGCGACTTCAATAATAGCTGATTCACATATAGGGGTGTTTCTAACCCTTTCTGCTCCAAACTTTTTAGCAAAACCTTCAGTAACTTTAAATACGCCACCATATTCTGCTATATCTTGTCCCATTAGAATCAAATTATTATTCTTTTCCATTGATTGAAATAAGCCATCTGAAATAGCATCTATAAATCTTAAATTAGATGTTTTTTTAGAGTGTCTTACTTGCTTAAATAGATGTTCTTTATAAACTTCTTTTAATTCAGTGTTTATATCTGGTTTTAAAAGTGGTTCATTAAAAGCTAATTCTAAGTTTCGGGTTATTTCTTTAGTAAATTTATTTCTAATTTCAACTATGTCATCTTTTGTAAGAAGCTTAGATTCTATAAGAAATGATTCGTAATTAGATATTGGATCTTTTTCTTTCCACTCACTAATTAATTCTTTAGGCACATATTTTACTCCACTAGCTTCTTCATGGCCTCTAAGCCTAAAAGTTTTAAATTCTATTAATACAGGTTTAGGTTTTTTTCTAATTTTAGCTGCTACTGAAGATATTTTTGTATATACATCAAGAATATTGTTTCCATTTACAATATGCGATTCAATACCATACCCTACACCTTTATCAGCGATATTTTTACAATTATATTGTTCATTTGTAGGTGTTGAAAGACCATAACCATTGTTTTCAATAATAAATATAACTGGCAAATTCCAAACAGAAGCAACATTTAGCGCTTCGTGAAAATCTCCTTCACTAGTTCCTCCTTCACCTGTAAAGACTGCCGTAACTTTTTTGTTTTTATTTAGTAGATGGTATAATGCAATTCCGTCTGCAACCCCTAATTGAGGCCCTAAATGCGAAATCATACCTACAATATTGTATTGATTTGTACCAAAATGAAATGATCTATCTCTCCCTTTTGTAAAACCAGAAGGTTTGCCTTGCCATTGAGAAAACAACCTATTAAGTGGTATGTTTCTAGAAGTAAAGACACCTAAATTTCGATGCATCGGAAGAATATATTCATCATTCTCTAAAGCTAATGTTACTCCAACAGATATTGCTTCTTGCCCTATTCCTGAAAACCATTTTGAAATTTTTCCCTGTCTAAGTATAACGAGCATTCTTTCTTCAATCATTCGGGATTTTAACATTGAAGTGTATAACTCTAAATGTTGTGTTGCTTTTATTAAATCTTTTTGATAATTCATTGAAAACTCTAATCTATAGATTAATATAAAAATAACAGCTTTTTCATACCTACAATTTACAATAATTAAAAAAGTCTTGGAAAAAACATATTGGTAGTTTTCTTGTAATTTTTATAGTCTGGTCTTTTTATTAAAGAATAATATTCTGAAGGAACAGCTCCAGTTAAAAAAACTAAAGTTTGATACATTAAAATTGTAATATAAAATAGGGCTGTAGTTGTACCAATGAAAATAATCATTGAGTGATTGATAGGTAATGATGAACAACTTGCAATTATAAGAGAATTCCAAATCATCCATTCAGAAAAATAATTGGGATGTCTAGTGTATTTCCATAAACCAACATTACAAACTTTATTTTTCAATTTATTTTTTTTTGCATTTATTAAAAACTTCTGTTTTTGTAAATCAGATATATGCTCTAGAAAGAAAAATACAATCCATAACAAAACCCCAATAATTTCAAAATTTGAAAAAAATTCAGAGTTATTATTTGAAATCAAAATAGCAGGAATAGCTAAAAATGTTGCATTAGCAAAACATTGCAGAAGAATTTCATATTGAACTGAAAATTTATCGTTTGTAAACCCTTTCTTTTTCCATCTAATTCTTTGATATTTATAACGGGGGAATTCATTGTTTAAATATCCTTTTTTTAATAAAATCAATGCCCCAATTCCCATTCTTAAACCTGCAATTATATATAACATAGATATAATTGATTTTTTTAATAAATACCCATCTCCATACATAAATGAAATTAGACCAATTGCAATAAGTCCAAAAGGCCAAGCTATATCTACATATGACATTCTATCAGTAAAATAAGCAGGTATACACACTATAAACAAAAAAATAAAAATTTGAGAGATAAGATTAACTAATAAAAAATTCTGAAAATTTTCAATTTGAAAAAAAATATAAAATACTACAGAAAATAATATAATCTGAAATAAACGCGATTTTATTTTATTTAAATATTTAAACATTTTTAATTACTTGCTTATTTCCCTATATGGAAAATACTTTTATTCTGTTGAATATATGATTTTGTGACACTATTGTGACACAGCTGAATTAAAAAAAAGCCAAACAAAGGAAAACAAGAAGATATGCCTATGGTTTAATTTACAATACTCATATTAGCTACATATTCTGCAGAATCAAAAACATAACCTACTCCAGAAACTTTGTCTCCTTCCCACTTAAAATAAGCGTGAACTGGATTACTTACGGTTACGCCAGTTGATTTACTTGTCCCCTCCCAAGTGAACCAAGTATTTGTATAAATAGCGCCATCATCATAAATAAATGTAGAAGTAGATGGATTGATGTTCTTTATATCACTATAAAACTCTCTTCCGCCCATAAATGCTTCAATCATTTCAGCAGGAGACATCTCTTGATTATTTACTTTAGCAGTTGCATTTTCTGTAAAAATCCCATCCTGACCAGTCATATCATTATTTAAATAAGCTTTATTAAATGCGTCCATAACTAGAGATTTTGCATCATTTTTTTTAATAATACCCTGCTGGTTTTCTGATTTTTTCTCAGTTGTTGAGCAGCTGAACATTAATAAACTTAAAAATAGTGTGTAAAAAATATTTTTCATTAGTATTAATTATTTGTTTTTATCTAATATAATAAAGAATTAATAAATATAAAGTGGAATAAACAGCAATAGTAGAATTAGTTTTTTCATAATTTAATTAATTCTCTTTTTGACGATGTCCAATCTACTAACTTACCATCAACAAATTGATACCATTCGTCGTATACTGCATTTAATCCTGTGAATCTAGCACAAACCCATTCTCCTTTTGTATTAGTTATTTTAGGGTCATCAGAAGCACTAGGTTTAACTGAGAATGCAAAATTAGTTATCCATTCTTCTTCCTCACCACTTGCTAGTGATTCTTGATAATTATTTTCTGAATGGGCAATAAATTCTTCTGCATTATTTGTAATGCTTCCGTCTGCATGTCTAAATATTCCGTTATCAGAAATGTGAACTTTCATTGTTTCATAATCTCTATTTAACCAAGCATTATTAAATTTATTAAATAAATCAATAGTTGCTTCACTCCCCATCATAACGGTTTGATCAGTTCCTGTGATAAAGCCATTAGTTATATTTTTTGATGGCTGATTAGTATTCTCACAAGAAACAAGTGGAATAAATAGTAATAGTAGAATTAGTTTTTTCATAATTATAAATTTAGTTAATTTCTGAACCATTTTAAGATTTTCTTCAGAAGATTTATCTTGAATTCCAGTAATAGTAGAAGGAGTTTTTTCAT
>ERZ1046367.95-NODE-95-length-69836-cov-24.607372_pt1 | contig 69836 bp, 57 predicted proteins | sample MGYA00383091_ERZ1046367 | MGnify/ENA primary metagenome ERZ1046367 (study PRJEB29581, sample SAMEA5548361) | metagenome | biome: marine; feature: coastal; material: water | depth 50 m | study: Short-term variability in the microbial, nano- and picoplankton dynamics... | reverse complement strand
CGCTACCGAATACCATCGGCAAGAAATTGGGTTCGAAGTTTGTCACAGACGAAAGCCCATACATATTGATTCGAGCCCTTTCACCAATATCTCCACCACTCATGGGTCCACCCAGATATTCAGCAATATACTGGCAAATTGCCTGGCTCTCATACAGCACTAAGTCACCATGCTGCATAACAGGAATCAGCTTGTAGGGATTGAGTTTAAGAAACTGATCACTATCCCGCACCTCATTAAAACCGGTGACGGGTCCGCCGGTATCGACCTCGAGAAAGTCCTCATTTATCGCTTTTCCATATTCGCGCAACAACCAATAAGGCCTGCTGGCGCGACTCGCCTGATGTCCATAGATAACTATTTTATTTTCTGACATGCTCATTTCCCGTCGTGATAAATTTGGTGCCTGTATTTAGGCGTTACCAGTTTTCCGTCCAAGGTCTAAGTACCACCTCAAAAGTCCAAGTCGACTTATGTTGACGGTGGAGCTGCAGATAAAGCTCGGCAATATGATCCGGATGCGCCATGTTATCTTCAACTGCCTCACCCGCCAGCCAATGCGCTCGATTACCATTCGGTTGTACCCAACCGATCGCAGCATCAATCGGTATTTGAGCCACATGAATGCCTTTGGGCATGAGCTCTCGGGCCATACTCTGAGCGAGACCCGCCTTACCTTGCGAGGCTGCAGCAAACGCACCACTCAACGGAAAGCCTTTCATCGCTGCACTCGCGTTTGTGTAGAGTATTGTGCCCCGATGCCCATCACGCCCATGATTCGCCAGCATAGATTTCGCGGCTTGCTGCCCCACTAAAAAAGCACTAAAAGTTGAATTCTTAATTGTAGCGAGCACATGATTTGGTTCTACCTCGGTGATAGGTTTGCGAAAAACCTCACGCACGCGACCATCAATGTTGTGAACAACCAGCCGAGGCGCGCCCAATTCATTTGTGACACGTTCAAACATCGATGCGACAGAATCAGCGTCAGCCGCGTCGCAGGTAATCAGCATTACACCATGATGCTGTTCCAGTTCTTTCAAAACATCTTTTTCGATATTTCTTGCCGCGACAGCAACTTTCATCCCTTCCCCAGCAAACAGGCGCGCACAGCTTGCGCTGATACCCGGTCCTCCGCCAACGATCAGTGCAACTTCTGCGTCTCCCACACCCGTTGTTTCATTCATATTATTTTCACCAAGCACTACGTTTGATTTATGATAAAACTTCGCCTGCAAAAATCAAATCACGGATAATTCCTACTTTTTACCAAGCCCCATGCCACCGATACCACTTGGAGGAACGCGTTAAAACCGCGCTGACTATTCAGCAGCAAAGTTGTATTAATGACAAGAAACGCCATTCTGCAAGGATGAGAAGTTAACCTTTAAAAGATGGCTGTATAAGAAAATTGACTGATAAAAAATGGAGAAAAGGCGAGAAGGTCCTCGCCGGACAAAAGAAGAAATAATCAGAGAGGAACACCGAGCGGAAGAAAGACAATCTGGTCAGCGCATAAAAGGAGAACAGAGAAATTCCTGAGTTCAAAAATGCCTGCTAACTAAAAATGCGAAGAAACCACCCGCGGCCTAATTTCTTTTCACAACCGTTAAGCTGTTGAGTATAGCTATCCGCTCTGTCCGACAATTTACGCGCGACGTCTTTCAACCATTTCTTTTTAGCGAACGTCTTCTTCGCAAAACCACCCTGCCCTTCATGATAAGCAAGGTACAAATGGTAGGCATCGTTTTTCGATATCTTGTTTCGCCGATGACTTTGATCGTTATACCAACCAATAAAATCTATTGCGTCACCGAAGTCGCTTCGATCAGCGCCCCAGCTTCCTGTCGATTTTTTATACCCAGACCAGGTTTCATTTGTCGCCTGAGCGTAGCCAAATGCGCTGGCGGGTCGGGGACCGGGTAAAACCCAAAGTATTTTTGTTCTAGGAGGTCGGGCCCGAGCCTTGAATGCTGATTCCTGATATATGAAGGACATCATGACCGGAATAGACGTGCCCCAGCGTCTTGAGGACTTTCTGGCATCTTTGTACCAACCACGCTTTTCTTCGAATATTTCACAGACGTTATCTAGGTTCTTAGGTGGTGCAGTGGTACACCCGACGATGCTCGTCACGGCGAGAAGTATTGCCATTAGTCTGATCAATTTTGCACTCCATGCTCAGCAAACAGAGCCATCAAGTCATCTTCACTCATAATGGAAACCCCTAAATCCTGTGCTTTGGTTAATTTCGAACCTGAGGCATCCCCTGCAACCACGTAACTTGTATTTTTTGAAACCGACCCTGCTACTTTAGCACCAAGACTCTGCAATTGTACCTTGGCTTCATTTCTGGTGATTTGACCCAACGTACCCGTGAGCACAAAAGTCTGCCCTTCTAGAGAAGTCGCATTGGCCGACTTTTCAATAACTGGCCACGTGAAGCCAGCCTGGAGGAGCTCATCAATCACTTGGCAATTCTTTTCAGACTGAAAAAATGTGCGGATTTTTGTTGCCACGACGGGACCCACATCAGGCACATTTTCAAGAGTTTCCTGATCTGCGGCTTTGATCAATTCAAGATCACCAAAATGCATCGCAAGGTTTCTCGCCGTTGATTCACCCACTTCCTGAATACCGAGCGAGTAGATAAAACGTGGCAAAGAAGTCTGTTTACTTTTCTCTAAAGCAGCTAAGAGGTTATTCGCAGACTTCGGCGCCATGCGCTCGAGAGCGACAAGTTGGCTCTCTGTTAATCGAAATAGATCGGAAGTGGTTTCGATCAGCTTTTCGTCCACTAACTGCACGACTAGCTTATCTCCCAAACCTTCGATATCCATCGCCAGGCGCGAGGCAAAGTGACGAATACTTTCCTTTTTCTGCGCGATGCAAAACACACCATTGCTACATTTTGCAATCACTTCGCTTTCCGCAACTTTGATAGCAGCACCGCACGCAGGACACGCGTTTGGCATCACAATCTGACGCGCATCAGCAGGGCGTAAATTTTTCTGCACTGATGTGATTTTAGGAATGACATCCCCGGCGCGCTGAATAACAACAGTGTCTCCGATCATTAATGACAGTCGGTCAACTTCATCCATATTGTGCAGCGTGGCATTACTGATCGTTACACCCCCGACCTTGACAGGTGCCAGTCTTGCGACGGGCGTAATCGCGCCTGTTCTACCCACCTGAAATTCGACATCTAGCAAACGGGTAGTGCCTTCCTCTGCAGGAAACTTGTGGGCAATCGCCCAACGTGGCGTTCGGGTTAACATGCCAAGCGTCTGCTGCAGCGCCATATCGTTGACTTTCATCACAACGCCATCGATATCATAATCAAGGTCACCCCTACGGGTTTGCATATCCGCAAAATACCGGGCACACGCGCGTATGTCGGGCACAACCCTGACGAGAGGGTTCGTGCGCAAACCCCATTGTTTCAATTGAGCCAGTATTTCTGACTGGGATTCAGGTAATTGTCCACCCTCAGTCAGACCAACACTGTAGCAAAACATGGTGAGTTTTCGTTTCGCGGTCAAGCTGGAATCAAGTTGTCTCAGACTGCCGGCAGTCGCGTTACGAGGGTTAGCAAAAAGCTTTTCGCCCTGTTGTTCGGCTTCAACATTGAGTTTATTAAAAGTCGATCGGGCGATATAAATTTCCCCTCTCACTTCTAATCTTTCAGGATAACCTTTTCCCAACAATTTCAATGGGATTGATTCAATGGTCCGCACATTCTGCGTAACATTTTCGCCCGTGGCGCCATCGCCCCGGGTTGCCCCTCGCACCAGTTTGCCATTCTCGTAGAGCAAACTGACTGCGACCCCATCAATTTTTGGTTCGCAGATGTACTCAAGATCACCGTTTCTATTGAGTCTTGATTGGATTCGGCGATCAAAATCAATCAGGTCTTCTTCACCAAAAGCGTTATCCAGCGACAGCATCGGACGCTCGTGGGTAACCTGGGAAAAACCTTCCAATGGCGCTGAACCCACCCTCTGGGTAGGTGAATCATCGCTAACCAATTCAGGATGTTCCGCCTCAATATTCTTAAGCCGCTGGAACATCTGGTCAAATTCGGCATCCAGAATTTCCGGAGAATCAAGCGAATGGTAGAGATAGTTGTGATGATTGATCTGGTCTCTAAGAGACGCCAGTTCTTGAAGCAATTTGCTGGATGTACTCATCTTTGAGCGCTAACGGTAATAACGGTGTACGAACTCGACCAACGACTGTCGACCATGCTCAATAGTTTGCGGTGTCAGCACGCTTCGTGATTCGTCTTTCACTTCTCCGACTAGGTCAAGCGCAAGATTTTGGGCGACTTCAACCATCTGATCGTAAGCCGCAAGCGGGTCATTCAATAGATTTGCCTGCATGAACAGAGAAATAGCCGGTGTTTTTATCTGATGCATTTCACTGACCACAAATGTGCCCGGTGCAACAGCATTGGCGGAACTAAAAAGAATTTTCCCCGCGTCCGAGGTGCGGTGAAAGATATCCATCTCACCGAATGTCATGCCCTGGTCAAGCAAACATTCGAGCAAATGCTGACCCTCAAATGGCTCGTGAATAGCCGCAACATACAAGATGACAAAACGTTCAGGACAATTGGCGCCAGGCCGCTGCTTCGTTGTCGATTCATGGTCGGAAACTGACGTTTGCTCATCGACACTCGTTTCAATTTTTTGCGCGGATTCGGTTACCGTTCTAACACGATCTCGGGCAGGTGCTCGCTGGACGTTTCTTTCTGCTCTTGGTCTATCTGCTATCGGCCTATCTGCTATCGGTCTATCTGCGGGGCTTGCATCACCCATTTCGACCGGGTCCATCAAGACCGGCACCTCTTCATTTAGGTCAAGTGCGACTTGCTCTGGATCCGAAACTAGCCGCGCGCCACCATTGGGTAACTCAGCCTTGAAAAAGGAAAGGTCGTGTTTGTCCTCGTCATCCAGGTCACCGTTGTCGGTGAGGAATGTTTTGTCGAGCGCCATCTTCAGGGTATTGCGATTAGAACGCATTCGCCAGTAGCCATGTACTAGCACCCCAACAATGAAAACCGGGCCTATTACGAGTAGCCAGTCTCGTACATCGAACTCCATTAATGATTCCATCACGTCATCTGGGCCTTTCTTGATTTACACGTCGAGCTAAACCGCCGCCAGCGCTACGGCTTCATCTACATCAACCGATACCATTCTCGATACCCCTGGCTCATGCATCGTAACACCCATAAGCTGCTCTGCCATCTCCATGGCGATCTTGTTATGGGTAATATAAATAAATTGTACCGTTCGAGACATCTCTTTGACTAGGTTTGAGTACCGACCCACGTTTGCGTCGTCTAGCGGTGCGTCAACCTCATCCAGCATACAAAACGGCGCCGGATTCAAACTGAATATTGAAAACACCAACGCAATCGCAGTTAATGCTTTTTCTCCACCAGACAGCAGATGAATACTAGAATTTCGTTTGCCAGGGGGTCGCGCCATCAAACCCACGCCAGTATCCAGCAAATCTTCACCCGTCATCTCAAGATAAGCATGACCGCCACCGAATATTTTTGGAAACAACTGCTGCAGCTTGTTGTTGACCTTGTCAAAAGTCTCTTTAAATCGTGTTCTTGTTTCGATATCAATTCTGCGGATCGCGTTCTCAAGCGTCTGCAGCGCTTTTTCAAGATCCTCATTTTGAGCGTCTAGGTAGACCTTCCGCTCAGACTGCACTTTGAACTCGTCAATTGCTGCTAGATTGATTGCGCCAAGTCGTTGAATGCGATTGCCTATTCGCGTTAGATTTTCTTCCCAACTACTTTCCTCTGCATCTTCTGGCATGGCACTCAAAACGTCGTCGAGCGCTTCGCCGTCTTCTTCGAGTTGTTCCTTGATTGTTGTACGACGAACCTCGAGCGCTTGCCAGTCCATACGAACCTGGTCAAGACTGGTTCTGATTTGTTCAACCTGCTCTTCAAATCGTGAGCGCTCTTGTTCCAGATTTCGGATCTCATGTTCGATCGCTTCCGACTTCTGCCGCACGTTTTTTAACTCAACTTCCACTGACAGCCGCTTCTCCAATTGAACAGCAAGCTCCTGTTTGAGTTGCACCTGAGGCTCTTCACTCTCGTTGATGCTCACCTCGAGTGCGGCCTTGCGCTCAGCCAGCAGTGCCTGCTGCTCCTGGAGTCTGGTCATTGCCTGCTCCGTTGAAGTCACCTGAGAGTTAAGCGATTGAATCTTCAAGGCAAGCTGGTGAGAAGCATCGCGATGCTCCCTAGCCCGCGTTCTCGCGTCTTCAAGCTGCTGTTGTTTCTCGTGTCGATCATGCTGCATTGATTCGCGCTTGAGATTGTTTTGCTCCATGTCATCCATCGCGCCCTGCAGCGTGTTTCGCGCCAGCTTCAGGTTTTCTTGGTCTTCCTCAACATGGATGGTATTAGATTCGATTTCATCATTGGCCCGGCCAAGATCAGTTTTGATCTGCTCGGCTTGCAGTTTCTTGGCACCGAGCTGTGCTCTGGTTTCACTAAATGCCCGCTGCTGTTCAGCCAAACGGGTTTGCTCGTTATCACGATCTTTCTCCGCCACCTGCAAAGCAGCCACGCCTTCTTCGAGCCCTTCAGTAAGATCCCCTACCGTCGCCTGCAACTCTTCTATCTGCGCTTCGAGCGAGGTTAATTCTGCCTGTCGCTTGATCACACCTGCGGTGGCATCCTGATCTTTACTCACCCGTAACCAATTAACACCCAACCAAATACCTTCAGGGGTGATGACTGATTGCCCCGACTGCAGCTTACTACGCATGGCAAGCGCTTCATCCAGCGTTTCGGCAATCATCACGCCGTTCATCAAGTGACTCAGATCGACATCGCATGAGAGCTGCGACAATAATGGCGTCATGGTTGCATCGACCATGGGTGCGGAACCGCCGTTGGTCTCCATAAAATTCAAGGAACCTTTCTCAAAATCTCCAAGAATCGCGCTTACCGCATCTACGCCATCAACGCATACCGCCTGCAAATAATCACCAAGCACCGTTTCAGCAGCGACTGCCCAGTGATCATCTACTTTGAGCTTTTCGCCTAGGCGGGTGCTGTTTTTCATGTTGTGCTTTTGGAGCCACTCCATTTCGGCATCATCTTGCTGGCCAAGGGCAGACTGCTGCAAAGCTTCCAGCGACGCGTATCGACCGCGTACTCCCTGTAAACTACTACGTTTTTCATCCAACTGGCTGTTGAGACTCTGATTTTCAACTCGCTGGGTCTCGATCTTATCTACCAGTTCCCGTAATTCTTCTTCGATACGGGCTATTTGCACTTCCTGCGTTTCAAGCATCGATTCAAGCGGAGATATTTCTTGCTCTACGGTAAGACCTTCAAGACGTTCAACATCGCCATTTAGCACGATCAGACGCTGGTTGAGCCGCTCAATAGACTGTTCTAATGAGGCAATTCTGGCTTGCTGAACCTGCCCCTGATTCTGAGACTGAGCTGACAGAATGTTAAACTCCTCCCAGTTCTGTTGCCACGCCTGCATCGCTTGTTCAGCTTCGATCAATTGACCACCAGAAGTTTCTTCGCTCAATCGAACCTCATCTTGACGGGGTTCAGTCTGACCGAGCTCATGACGGAGTTCTCCCAACCGGCGCTGGTCATTGTCGATGTCTGAGCGAATTTTGTACCAGTTTTCGGATACTTGCTCCAGATCCCTGTTTAGCTCCTGGTTACGTTCGTTCTGAAACTGAATACTGTCTTCGACCCGCGCGATTTCAGTACCTAGATCATAGTACCGCTTCTGCACGTCGTTCGACTCGTCCCCTAGTTGAACCATCGTCTGGCGCTTTTGTTCCACCTCAGCATCAACCCGACGTTGATCCGCTATTCTTGCTTCCTGTTCAATTTGCAGGCGATTGATATTGTCTTCCTTCGCCTTGGCATTGGTTGTAATGGACTGCCATTTCAACCCATGCAGTTGCGCGCGCACATTCCGCTCGTCTTTCTTAAATTCCGTGTATTTCTCTGCAGCCCTAGCCTGGCGCTCAAGATGGTGAAGCTGACGTTCCAGCTCATCTCTGAGGTCATGCAGCCTGTCTAGGTTGTCTTTTGTATGGGATATTCGACGCTCGGTTTCACGCCTTCTCTCTTTATATTTCGAGATACCGGCAGCTTCTTCGATATAGACGCGCAGCTCTTCGGGTTTTGCTTCAATCAGGTTACTGATCATGCCCTGTTCGATAATTGAGTAGCTTCTGGGGCCGAGTCCCGTACCAAGGAAGATGTCAGTGATATCTTTTCTTCGACATTTTTGGCTATTCAAGAAGTAATTCGATTGCCCATCGCGGGTAACTTGGCGCTTGATAGAGATCTCGTTATAGGCGGCGTACTCCCCCACCAACCTACCTTCGGTATTGTCAAAAAGCAGCTCAATACTCGCCTGACCAATGGGCTTTCGCGTGGTTGAACCATTAAAAATGACGTCCGCCATGGACTCGCCTCGCAGCGTTTTCGCGGAGGACTCGCCCATGACCCATCGGACTGCATCAATGATATTCGACTTACCACATCCATTGGGACCAACAACTGCACATAAATTGGTGGGGAATGGAACTGTTGTAGGATCTACAAATGACTTAAAACCAGCGAGCTTAATTGCCTGCAAACGCATATATCTTTCTTACTCCTGATTCTTCTTATTATCTTTTCATTGTCTACCAGCAAAACGACCAGCGCACGTCAACGCCGCGGTGTCACCAGCGGGCACCTGTGGTCAAATTTGCGCTGACATTCTATTATAGTTTCGGTGCGTACGCCCTCTTTTATTGCACACTCCGTCGCATACTCGCTGATCGGCCCAATCAAATGCTCAATCATCAGTTTACTCTGGAGAAATAGCACAGAAAGCAAAGTGCTAGCGCAGCTGATCACGTTTTACTCACCGCACAATACCCTTCCCACTGAGAGCATCAAACCAATCTGGAAATGATCTTCTTGGATCGATTGTAAGGGCATCAAGTTCGGTGGTTCGTCCAACGTTGTGCTGTCATTCGACAGCCCGAATTGGTCACTTTTTGTTCAAGAATAATAACCGAACGGAATCGATTAATGCTTTCTTAACATGACTAAAATAGCGCCTTGATTATTGCCCTCAAATTCAAAACTCAGAATTTCTTTTCGATACAGATATGTCGCCAGTTCAGCACCAATAGCTTCACGAATCCGTCCCGAGCCAACGATAAATCTAGCACCAGCCCCTCTATCCCTGTTCACTTCGTCGAGTGTCTTGTTCAGTTTTGTGATCGCTACCCGCACTGTCTCTCTATCATGGGCAATATCAACAGTAACCACGTGACCATCAGTTTGCTGATCAAGCAAATCATCACACTTTGGGCAATGACTCATTTCTCTGGAAAGTATCATGCCGCACTGCAAACAGTCGATTTTATTATTCATTGAGCACCTGCCGTCGTTTGATGCCAGTCTCAGCGACCGACCGGTGTCACCTGCTGTGAGGCAGATTTTTGGTGGCGATTCATTAACACAATCGCCGGCTCGCTTGATTGGCGGAACTCCCGATACAGATCAAGGAAATCAAAAACCAGATTATTCATCTGGCTAGGTTCCGAGTTGGTGAGAAATACCATGCCTGTTTGAAGACGTGGATTAAACATCATTTCGCTCCGCATACCTTTTACATAACCACCGTGGTGGACAAATCCAGCGTCCTCGCCATAGTCGAACAATCGCCAGCCTAATCCATAGGCAGTATTCCCAAGCCCTCGACGGCGCTTATAGTGTGCTTGTCTCAAGGTTGTCCTGATCACTGGGGAATGCATCTCACTCAACATATCCGACGACAGGACAACTGGTTCATGACCGAGTTGGGCGAGCAACCACTGAGTCATGTCTTCGATACTCGCATTGACGCCGGCCGCGGGCGGAATACGATAATAATGGTCAGTGGTGCGGGTTTCACGCCAGCGGCTACCGGTCCAGATATGTGGCTTCGCATGATTTGGATCATCAAGGAAAGCTTGACGGCCAAAAGATGCACGCGCCATGTTCAACGGTTCAAATATTTTACGGGTGACAAACCCCTCGTAATCAACCCCCGTATTGGCGGCTACGACGTCACCAACCAGGCTAAAAACAACATTTTGATATCCATAACACTCACCGGGAGCACAAATAAAATCGACCCTATTCAGTCGTTTCACGATTCGATCATAAGACATGTTGTCTTCAACCAGATTCGTATAGGCATGTGGCATCAGACCGCTGGACTGAGACATGAGGTGTTTCAAGCTAATTTCATTGCCGTAGTCTGGTCGCTTGAAATTCAGCTCTGCGAGTGAATCTTTTATGGGCGATTGCCATTGCACAGCGCCTTCTTTCACTAAAATAGCCGCCGCCGCAGAAGCAAAAGTCTTTGAAATCGAAGCTAGTCTGAACAGCGTTTTTTCGGTCACAGGCTCAACATCACCAGCCTTTTGCACACCCCAAGTTTTCTGCAGTAAAACTCGGCCGTCTACGACAACGACAAGCGCAGCGCCCGGGGTTGTATTAATCAATGGGCCAAAAACCTTTTGTTCAAGATCAATGGCAAATTGCTCACGGGGGCTATTTTGTTGGTCCTGCCCTAACGTCTTGGCGGCCAATGCGATACTATTTTGAAACAGACACACAGCCGTAAGCAGGCTCACGATCAGGAGCACAGATACTTTTTTAACGGGTTTTGGAGAAACAGCGATCATTGCTGCCAATTTTCCCACAAAGCACGACATCTACCAAATGCTTATTGCATCAAGGGGTCATGTGTATACCCTCACAGGAGAATTCAACCATGCAGAACCGCGTAAAAGAACAATGGCAGATAAGAAAAGCGGCGGTGACCAGCCATGGCCCCGTGGTGGCATCTCAACATCATCTCGCGTCAGATGTTGGCGCAGGTGTACTCGCTAGCGGAGGTAACGCCGTCGATGCGGCCATCGCAACGGGTCTTGCTCTGGGGACTGTCGAACCTTGGATGAGCGGCATTGGCGGCGGTGGATATATGACCATTTACCTCGCCAAAACCGACGAGGTAAAGGTGATTGAATTTGGCATGCGCGCGCCATTCAACGCATCTTCTGCGGACTATCCACTTGCTGCCGAGGGTATCAATTCATCTGATTCTTTCGGCTGGCCTAAAGTCGAAAATGACGCCAATATTCACGGCCCTCTCTCTATCGCAGTACCGGGCTATATCAAAGGTGTCGCGCTTGCCCTTGAAAATTTTGGCACACAACCCTGGGACAAAGTGATTGAACCGGCTTGCCAACTCGCTGAATGGGGACTACCTATTGACTGGTTTTCATCCTCAAAGATCAACACCTTCGCCCGGGAGCTGAACCGGTACGACGAGACACGCAGCGTCTATCTCGCGGACGGCTTCCCACCTGTCGCGGACCTTGAAGGTAACATGTGGGGTTTACCTCTGGGTCAACTTCACAAGACCTATCGGCACCTGCAGACCCATGGACCTGAGAGCTACTACACCGGTGACCTCGCGGGCATGATTTGCGCCGATTTAAATGCAGCAGGTTCACGCATCTCGCTGGAAGATCTTGAAAAGTATGAAGCAAAAATCACGACGCCACTTTCAACGACTTATCGAGATTCTGAAGTTTTTGTTGCTGGCAATCTCACCGCGGGTCCAAGCCTTGTCCACGCGCTTGAGCATCTTGAAAATCATTATACGCCCGGTGTCGTCTCCGCCGATCTTGATCCTGCTCAGTACGAAGCCTTTGCAAACGGATTGCTTTCAGCCTACGACTTTCGTTTGAAGCATCTCGGCGCAGGTCCGGACAAAAAGACCTCTGAAAACACGACGCACGTTTGTGTCACCGACAGCGAAGGTAATGTTGTGTCACTGACACAAACCATCATGTCCGGGTTCGGTTCAAGAATCATGCTGCCTCAAACAGGCATACTGATGAATAATGGGATGATGTGGTTCGACCCAACCCCCGGCACACCAAACTCTGTCGAAGGAGGCAGACATCCACTCTGCAATATGTGCCCGGTTATCGTAAAAAAAGCTGCTAACCATGCATCAGCCAATTCGGTATTTGCAGTGGGTGCGTGCGGCGGGAGAAAAATATTCCCGTCAGTTTTCCAGCTCATTTCATTTATGGTGGACAACCAGCTTGATGTTGATGATGCAGTACACAGACCGAGAATTGATAATTCCGGATCGGAAGTCATCACAATCATGGATTCAATGCCCCAAGATGTTGTCGATCAACTTACCAGACGCTTCCCCCAATCAAGATTGAGACCGAACGGCGTGTCACCTAATCACTTTGCATTGCCGCAGCTTGTGGAGAATGTTTCAAACAGCGCAAACACTGGCGGTTGTTTCGTTCCATCTCCACACGCGAAGGTCTCCTGCGCAGACGATTTTTAGACAACACACCGCCGTGGAAATTTAGGGCTTTTTCTGTGCTTGATGCAGCTGGCTACTCGAGACCCTGCGACCGCAAGTAGTCTTCGTAGGTACCTTGATAGTCGACAATACCTTCTTCTGTGAATTCAAGGATCCTCGTCGCGAGAGACGAAACGAATTCTCGATCATGACTGACAAAAAATAGCGTGCCGGGATAGTTTTCCAGTGCCAGATTCAACGATTCAATCGATTCCATATCCAAGTGATTCGTAGGTTCGTCCATCAACATGATGTTCGGTCGCTGCAACATGATTTTGCCGAATAGCATTCGACCTTGCTCGCCCCCCGAAATAACCCGAACTGATTTCTTGATTTCATCTCCGGAGAATAACAAACGGCCCAGCGTCGCCCGATAAACTTGCTCATCGTCTCCTTCCTGACCCCATTTGCCCATCCAGTCGAGCAGGATTTTATCTTCTTCAAAATCCTCCGCATGATCCTGCGCATAATACCCGCGAACCGAGTTCTCAGACCATTTAACGGTACCGGCAGTGGCTTCAAGGTCACCCTGTAGGCAACGCAACAGCGATGTTTTGCCGGCACCATTAGGACCAATGATCGCCACCCGCTCGCCAACATCGACAATCAGATTCAGACCCTTGAACAGTTCTTCGTCGTAGGTTTTACCCAAGCCTTCGATTTCTACCGCTCTACGAAATAGCTCTTTGTTTTGCTCAAAGCGGATATAAGGATTTTGTCTGCTCGAAGGCTTTACCTCAGCCAGCTCAATTTTATCAATCTGTCGGGCTCGGGATGTTGCCTGTTTCGATTTTGAAGCATTAGCGGAAAATCGACTAACGAAGGACTTAAGTTCCGCTATCTGTGCCTTCTTTTTTGCGTTGTCAGACACTAGGCGTTCTCTTGCCTGTGTCGAAGCAACCATATACTGATCATAAGAGCCAGGATAGACGCGCAGTTCGCCGTAGTCGAGATCAGCCATGTGCGTGCAGACACTATTCAAAAAGTGCCTATCGTGAGAAATGATGATCATGGTGCAGTTGCGTTCGTTCAACACGCCTTCAAGCCAGCGGATTGTATTGATATCTAGGTTGTTGGTGGGCTCGTCCAGCAACATGATATCTGGCTCTGAGAACAACACCTGAGTGAGCAGCACACGCAATTTCCAACCTGGCGCAACCTCACTCATGGGCCCGTAATGTTGCTCGAGAGGAATACCCACACCAAGCAGCAACTCACCAGCGCGAGCTTCAGCGCTGTAACCGTCCATCTCAGCAAACTCTGACTCAAGATCTCCCGCGCGAATGCCATCGGCTTCGGTCATCTCTGACTTGGCGTAAATCGCATCTTTTTCTGATTTGACAGCCCAGAGTTCGTCATGTCCCATCATCACAGTATCGATAACGGAGTAGTCTTCAAAGGCAAACTGATCTTGGCCCAGCTTGCCAATGCGTTCATTAGGATCTTTAGATACATTGCCTGAAGTCGGCGCTAGATCACCGCCTAGAATTTTCATAAACGTCGATTTACCGCACCCATTGGCGCCGATCAGGCCATAGCTGTTGCCATCGCCAAATTTGACGGAAACATTTTCAAACAGTGGTTTAGCGCCAAACTGGATAGTGATATTGGAGGAAATAAGCAATTTTGGTTACCGAGTTAATCAATGATGCAGGCATAAAACGGCGCGCATTATGACACAATTTTTCTGCAACTCAACCAATCGACAACACATCTTTGCGTCGACGTTCAGCGATAGAAAAAGATCTTCAACCCGGTCTGCCAGTGCGAGCGGTGGCAGTCGTCATTATCCAGATTGATCCTCAGCTAGCACCTCCTTGATCGCCTTGAGCTCATCTGCTTCGGACTTATCCTTATAAAAGGGATCGAGAGGGTAGCAGCCGGAAATCAGCCCCTTTCGCGGCGCAGTGGTGCAATCGCTAAAGGTTCGGCAAATTTTCTTTCTCACCATGCCTCTGCCAGATAGCAAATCAACCGGTAAGTCAGGATAGGAGAGCACCATTCTGCCAATACCCACAGAATCAACCATCTGATTTTCAACCAGTCCCTGCGTTACGTGGGCAAACCATTCCTGCAAATAGGTGTACCCAGACCCTACAAAGATGAGATTCGGAAATTGGGCTTTAAGTTCCGCCGTTGCTTTAATCATCCTGGCGACGCCAACGAGCGGATCTTCCGGCGGCTGGTATCCATCCGATGGTGGATAGCGCGCCGGTCGCTGAATGTGTGGATTGTAGTAAGGGCTACCCGCAGTGATGCAGACCAGCCGAATATCGAGTTGCTCCAGCAGACCCAGAAATTTTACCGTCTCAGTGAGATCAACCTCTAGCCCGGTATCATCACCGCCAAAACGATAGCTCCCTTCGACGATGACCGGTTCACCGGTACCCTTAGGTCCGGGTTTGAACGGCGCCAGATCATAAGCGGACAATCGCACGCCGATGCCGAGATCAGGACAACGTGTCTTTATGCCATGAACCACATCTCGCAGAAATCGAGTGCGGTTCTCAAAACTGCCACCATAACGACCTTCCCGGGACACGCCCGAAAGAAGCTCATGTGAGAAGTAACCGTGACAGTGTTTCACATCGACAAAATCAAAGCCTGCCTGTGCAGCAAGCTCAGCTCGCTCTATAAAGCGGGCAACAACTGCGTCAATTTGGTCATCGCTCATCAAATGTCGGTCGGTACCATTGACGCGCAAATCGAGTTCCGGATGCCGATAAACCATCTGCGGTTCGATAACGCCAGTCGGCCGACTCCAGCGGCCCGAATGTGTCAGCTGCAGCCCAACAACCAGATCTTCATCGGTTCCAAATTTCTGCCTGTGAGCAGCGCGCATGTCTTTATAAAGCAATGAGATGTTATCAACCGTATCGTTATTAAGTACCAGCTGCCGGGGATTAGCCCTGCAGGCATGATCGATTGCAGACGCCTCGCATCCCCACAATAGTTTTGCGCCGCTGCCCGCAAAATTCAGCCAGCGACGGGCGACTAACTCAGAGGGCTGGCCATCGATTTCAGCATCCCAACCTTCCATTGGCAAAATCGAATATCGATTGCCGATGGTTCTGCTGCCCCATTGGATAGATTCACCCAGACAGGTTTCCTTGGCACCGGGGGCAATCTCATCCGATTGGCTCGCCACTGGGATATTGTAACCAAACCCCGAAAACACCTCCTGAAGTTGATGAGCTGTTTTGATCGCGGGTATTTTTTTTAACTTCATGATGAGATTAACTCCAGGCGACGGGCGATGTCTTCGAGGATCAACAGGTCTGATGCAGGTCTTGGGGCAATACCCGGTGGGCACTGATCATTACTCAGCGTGCCGCATATTTTAAGAAACTGTGCGGCACTATGCTTGTAGGAAGGCACAGGCGCACGAAACACGAACTGGCCAAGATACTGCAGCAAGTCATTTAAACCGTAAAAAGCATCGTCACCTGCCAACCAGCAAGCATCGCGTTTCGCAAAAATTTCAGGGGCGAACGATGACAGACCCAGCAAATAGTCACTGCCATAGATCACCATGTCGATGGCTAAGTCATTGCCAGTAAACACTTGGAATTCAGGTCTAACATCATTACGCAGGCGTATTCTTTCCCACTCCTGCAGACGGTCTAGTGACGAATGTTTCGCACCAAGGCAATTGGGCAGCATCATAAGCTCACGATAAGCCGCTAAATCATAGATGCGTCCATAGGGGACAAATTGCGCCCCCAACTCGAAGCCGACAAAGTCAATGCCTGAGGTGATTTGCCGTAACGCACCAACCCAAGCTTCGCCATCTAGACCATTGAGCCCCCAACTTGGGAAAACGACAGGCGTGCCACGAGCGTCAGCAATTTCCGAAATCCTTTCCTGGTAAGCTGATACATTAAGACTGTCGTTCTGGACATCAACCACGCAAGCACCCGCAACAAAACGATCACAGATGTCACTGGTAATCTCGAGCACCCTGACTCTATCTTTAGCCTCTAGGAACTGCACGGAACCGGTGTCCATGTTGACCGCGGGTATAAGACCAGCATCAATGGTTCGTTGTAGGTGTGCGGAAAAACCGTGCCAGTCTATGCTGCCATCAGCAAAAAACGGCAGATAAACCGCTGACATCCCCACTATTTTTCTCCGCGGCTGAATCAAATCAACCGCATCACTGTCTTTATTCATTTCAATCTCGCTCGCAAGTATTGTTGGTACGTCACAGCGCTTTTTGTTTTTAGCTAAGCCATGGTGGGCAGATGTTCAAGCATCACCTCGTAAAGCAATGCCTCACCTTTCAATTCTTTTTCAAATTCGTCTAAAACAAAATCTGCCATGCGCACAACCTCCCGGCCGATGCTGCCGGCAATATGTGGCGACAACCATACGTTGTTGAGTTGATACAGAGGACTGTCTTCTGTGGGCGGCTCCTGTTGAGCGACATCTAACAGGGCGGTAATATCCCCCCGTGCTTCAAGCGCCTCGATCATGCCTGGCTCATCTACCGTCGCGCCTCTGCCGGTATTGATGAAGGTGCTACCTTTAGACATGGACATAAAATGTTCCCGACGCAGCATATTTTCAGTTTCCGGCACATTCGCCAGATGATTACTGACGACGTAACCGCGTTCAAAAGCCTCTTCAAGTCCCACTCGCGTCACACCCATTTTTTCGGCATCAAGCGCAGATAGAAAGGGATCAAAAACGAGTATGTTCGCCCTGTGATAGGAGAGACGCCGAATAACCTCGCGTCCAACCATCCCGGCACCTAGGATCGAAATTTCAATTTCATAGTTACCTCGCGCCTTGGTTGGTTGCCAAGCGCTAGCACCATCGGACCCCAGACGACGCGCCAATCCAAAGTAACCTTTTGCTGCGAGCGTCATTTGGGCAACAGTAAATTCGGCCACCGGAATACCGTTCGCTGCCCAGGCGGAAACCACCCGTATCCCCTGCTGTAGAAAAGGCTCAGCGAAATACTTCACAGTGCCAGCGCCATAGAACACCATTTTGAGCGCAGACATTTGTTTGATCTGGGCTGGCGTCAATCGAGGCATACCCCAAGTTGAGAATATGTAGTCGATCTCGGATAGCTCTGGCAGCAAGTCATCGAAGTTATCTTTACTCACAATCACCGGATGGACATCGGCCAGCGCCTTCAACCTTTCGACTCTTGAATCCGGATATACGTGCGTGAGCAAATCTTGCCTGTTGCCAAAAAAAACTGCGCGGGGCTTGTTCATTCGGCGACCTCATACTCATGTTCTATTTCAGCCAGCATTTGATGCAGCGTTTGCGCATCATTCGCAAGGTTTTCAGGCTCATCGTCTTTGACAAATTCCAAGCAAACATAACGTTCGCTGTCGCCTGTCTTTTGCTCATGTTCATGCACAAGCGCGAGATATTTCTTCCAACGCTCAACACCCGCCGACAGCGGGTGTCTGTCTTTAAATTCTGGCCACCAATGAAAAGCATGGACAGATGAAAGCTTGTTCAGGTTGATGACTTGCTTGAGCCCCTCGCAACAGTTTTCTAATTCCGCACCATTTGGCGGCTGCCAGAAGCTTGATACCGCCGCATGATCAACTGACTTTATCAATCGCACAGCAGAATGGGTGGTATCGGTCAAAGTGCCCTGGTGATATTCATAAGCGACTTTTAAACCTCGCTTGGCCGCGAGGTCACCGATTCTGCGACTATCTGCAATCGCTGTTTGCCAGTCCTCTTCAGTCGCCTTATCACTGCCCTTTGCCCCGGCCCACACTCGAATAAGTGGCGCACCGAGGGCAACGGCTGATTCGAGTATAGTCTCAAACGCGTGACGGTTTTTGCTGGCGCTGCCAGCCAAAAAATAATATGAACCGTATGCTGCAACTTTCAAACCCGCAGCTTCGGTTAGCGCACGAATTTCCATCGCTTTTTCGAGATCACCAGGCGGAACGTGAACATCCCCTCCCCACTCTATTGCCGCCAAGTTGTTCACTACGCATAGATTGACAATCTCTGCCGGTTCAAGCTGTCTGAAAGTAATTGATACTAGTCCGGTTTTCACCTGTTACTCCGTAAAGGTCCAATCCTAGAAAAACTGATAGCGGCATCGGGTTACAATTGTTGCTAATGTACATAAGCACCCGTTAAATTAGTAGGCCTTCCTCGTTACCGAAATGGTGACTGGAGCAAATTTTTCACTTCATCAGCACCCAAGCGGCGGATCATCATGCAAACAACCACCGAGTTTTCGGACTATCTGCTTGATTTTGTTGTAAGACAAATGGAGACATTGGAGCGAGACTTTTTTCATGGTCTGGTTTTGCCTTCAAGGCTTGCAGGCTATCCTATGGGTGCAGACGTCAAAGGTGACCTGTTATTTGTTCTGGGTATGCTTCACGAGGCAGCGGTTTCACAGATAAACGATGCTAATGTCATTACCGCCAGCAGAAAAATCCTTGAAAGTATTGATGGCAAGGCAACCCACAGCTTCTATTCTTATCGAACAGCCGAAACACTGCTTCGTTGTCAAACTGAAGCCAGTGCCGACTTCGAATCAAATCCCTTACTCAAGGGATTTAACCCTGCACAGATTGCCGAGGTCGCCAAAGCGTGTGACTCGACACAAATGGTGGCACAACTTGGGAAAACATTGCCGCGAAACTATGTCGCGGTGCTCGGTCGATGTGAGTTAGCGAGAGTCGCGCTCGGATTAACGCAACCAAATATCTATATGGATGATCTGGTCGACAGGACCCGGGATTTACTTTCTCGCAATAGCAAAGGGTTTATCGACGACTCCCTTAACGGAGAATCACGTTACGACATTTACTCCGCCGATATCTATTTGTTCACAGAGCCTTTTTCCAACCTTTTGGGTGATGTCTGGACTTCAGGATTTAACAACGTACTTGATTTCATTAGTCTGATGGGCACAACTGACGGCACTGCGCTCCCATGGGGCCGCTCTACCGGGGCGTTGGGGCTGTGCATCAATATCGAATTAGCAGGCATGGTGCTCGGTAGAAACATGAACAAGGAACCCGACCATTGGCTTGCTCGGGGCATTAATGCCGCTGAGCATCTAGACGCTTGGTTTAGCAACGGGCTGATCAATGCTCATAGAGGCAAATCAACATTTGCGTATCGCGGACCTTTTCGTCAGGTGCAAATGACGCTGGACATACTCGGCAAACTACTGCAAACCGTGCTCGAACTGAAAAACACAGACACCCCTGAGCTGAATGCTGCATCTTTCGCTTTTCCCAAGACGGACAAACTTTACGCCCTATCTACTACAAGCAATGCTTCAGCATGGAGTTTTGCCAACGACCAAGTTAGATTTATTGTGCCGTTTGTTGGCGGCACCGCTTCCGACTACTTGCCCGCGCCGCGCAATCCTGGCGTGTTCGAATACCCGGTGGACAGTGATCTTGCGACCGGTGTCCCGGTTGTAACGCAAGGAGAAGTGAGCTTCACCACCGCTATGGTGCCAACCGCGCTCTCAACTCAAAAAAGCCAAGTCACGGCAACATGGGCAAAGTTATCAGAAGTTTCACGCAAGCTCGAAGGCGAACGGAAACTACTTGATGTGCCCACCACCGTTGAGTATTCAGCGAATCACCGTTCAATTGATATCAAGGCGCGGTTCGCACTCGACTCGCACGTTGATGCGATCAGCTGGCAGTTCTCTGAAATTGAGAAACGACCCTTAAAGGTGCGATTCAAAACCGACTTGCAACATCAGCTAGCCACGGTGCCGGTTCATGGTTTGAAGCCCTATCGAAGCTTTTGGCACGAATTTTCTCGTGTTCATCAAATTGATATACCGCTGACCGGTCACAATACAGGGACCGAACTCGAAGTCTCAGCAACGATCACACCTAAACTGCGAGTTGCTCAAACCATCGGTGATCACCATTACCAAAGAAGCCTTTATGATCCGATTGCCGAGGATGTGGTAGATGTTTTTTTCCCGCGACGCTGCTGGCGCGATCTCACAGAGGCAAAGAAGTTTCTCGCCAATATCGATCTATTTCACTTGCACTGGCCTGAACACTTTTTAGGTACAAATTTGTCTGCTCATGAGGCAATGATCCGGTGCCTGAAAGCCTGCGACGTCGGGATTGTGTGGACGCAACATAATCTCGTGCCGCACAACGTGGCACAACGCAAAAATGCGCATGAGATCTACCAAGCATGGGCTGCGGCCGCTGACGGTGTCGTTCATCATAGTGAAACGGGAAAAACGCAGGTCATGGGCAAATTTAACTTTGCCGAATCGGCAGTTCACAGCACCATTTTTCACGGACATTTCGGTCATTTACAGGAGCAGTCGCCTACCGAGTCCCGACCTGAACTCGAAACCGAGCTTGGGCTTGCCTCCGATAAAATCCGAATTGGCATTGTCGGCGCACCGCGCATTGAAAAAAACATCCAAGGATTTCTGAACGCCTTTGCGAAGTCCAAGCGAACAGACATCGAGCTTTACGTGCCAGCACTCAGCGGTACTGAAACACTGCCAGATGACAGCAGAATCAAGGCGACGGCATACAGCATGGTGGACCGGGAGCTGTACAACAAACGCCTCGCAACCATCGACGTACTCGCGTTTCCGATTGAATCAGGTGATTTATTAACAACAGGGGTCGTCGGTGATGCCATCGGCTGGGGTATTCCGGGGCTCGTTTCAGACTGGAGGTTTTTGACTGAAAGCCTCGGAGGTGCCGCAATGCCGATGGGCAATTCTGAACGCTCGATGACAGATGCTATTGATCGGCTCACTCGAGATCAGATTGATCACGCGGCGGAGGAAGCGCGAAACCTAAGGCCCCACTATGACTGGCAAAACCTGTCAAAACAGTTTCTGACAATGCTCGAGGCGCTGGGTACCAAAAGAATCTAAATTTCACCCCCCTGTTCAACTAGGCTTAAGGTCAGTAGAATGTCGGTCTTCGCAGGTATGGGCACAAACCTATACATTTGTTTCATCCTCAGTCCGGGACCCGAACTTAATCTTGCTTTTGCTATCTAATGGCAAGTCCATTACCGATATTGCGCATTGGCAGGCTTAACATACGAATGAAAACAATCAAATTGACCCTTTTGTGGCGTGCAGTTTTTAGCGCACTTCTTCTCACTCTCATCGCGGCTTGTGATTCTGATGATGATGATGCTGTCGACCCTGAACCGGTCGCTGCGACGTCTATTGTTCGAATTATCAATGCTATCCCCGATGCGCCGTCACTCACGCTCACGGTGAATGACGAGAATTTTGGCAGCGCCGCCTTCGGTCAGGTGAGCGGTGGATTCACCTCCGCCACGGGCGGCACCGAGACCATGAGTATCGTCTATCAATCAACGGACGGTGAGACAATCAATTTTCTCGAAAACTTGACTGTACCCACCGGTGAAGGACGAGAGGTTTATATCCTGCTCACCGGCACTTTTGCTACGCCAATCAGTAGCCTGATTGACAACCCTCTAGCAACAACGGCGCTTGGGGTTCAATTCGGCAGCTCCGTCAACAATGGCCAGGCCGTCGATGTATACCTGACGAACGCAGACACTTCGCTTGAGACCGCTGTGCCTGCTGCGACTTTAAATTTTGACGGACTATCTTCCCAAGCGGAGTTTGCTTCGGGCACTGACTACAGAATAAGAATCACGACGGTAGGATCGACGGACGTGCTTTACGATTCAGGCACGATTTCGCTGCAAACGAGTGGCAATCAGATTTTTCTGCTGGTTGATTATTTTGGACCCGGAGACTCTCCATTCCGGGTGGTTAGTATCGCCAGCGGCGTGGCATCTTCTCTACAGGGTGAAGCGCTTCCTGCGGCAATACGTGTGGCAAATTTTGTCACCAACACCCCATCGGTCGATTTTTACTTCAACGACACAAACGACTTACCTGAGTTTCCCGGTATTACCTTCGGCGAATATACCGACTATTTAAACCTCGACGCTGGGGCAAGGTCTATCAACGTAACGCCGAACGGTGAAAAGACAAATTTCATTTTTGAGCAAAACGTTACTCTGGTCGCTGGCGAAAGCAGAACGTTACTGCTTGCAGGTGATCCTGCTTCCGAAGATGGTGTTCTCGGTATTGTCGTACCTGATAATGATCGTCCTATTTCAACGGAGCTTCTGCTCAGATTTCTGCACGGCTCAGCTGAATCCGGCGCTATTGACTTCTACGTACTGGAGACCGGAGAAACGGTCGATGACGAAACACCGGATATCGAGGGCGCAACCCTACTAACAAACATTAATGTGCCTGTGGCAATAGGCACCTATGATCTCATCGCGACCCCAACAGGGGAAACCACTGTGCTCGCGGGACCCACTAGGTTATCCGTTGATGTCGGGATCTATACCATTATTCTGACCGAATCAGAAAATGGGGGCGCTCCCTTCACCTTCGCAGTGCGGGAGGAATCGCTTGACTAGGTCGCGCTCTAAAACTGAATTAGTTGAGCCGAAAGGCGCTGCTTACGTCAATTATCTTACTGGAATTCAAGCATCAGCTATGACAAAACAACTGTATAGATACCTCTTAGCCAGCGCATTCATATTGTTAGCCGCCTGCGGCACAGATGAAGGTTTTGTACCCGAGGAACTCTCTATCCGCCCTCAGGTCGCTGAACTACAATTTGTCAACCTTATTCCAGACAGCCCGGAATTGTTAGTAGCCTTTGTCGACGACGATGCCAATACGGCGTTCAGCGACGTTGTTGAATTTGGCACATCAACCGTCCAGAGAGAACTGCTCATCGACGACTATGACTTAAATGTCAGTTACTTTGATGCTGATGGTGACCAGATCACTATCATCGAAAACGAGTCAATCAGGCTTACCGACCCGGATCAGCTGGTATACATTTTTACAGGCACGCTCGCCGCACCTAATCTGGAATTTAGAACGTTTCTAGAACCCCAGTACGACGAAAGCCCAATTGAATCGGGAACGGTTGAGGTCTGGTTCACTTCCGGCGTTGTTGATCCAACCTCACTGGATGTCTACCTTACAAGCCCTACAGAGGACCTCTCAAGTGCCACGCCAATAACCAATCTGATCGCCGGCGGGGTATCTGAAGTATTGACCATCGATAGACTGACCAGTTACCGACTGAGAGTAACGTCCAATAATGCTACCGAAGTACTTTTTGATTCCGGTGTGTTTATCCTTAGCGATCGCTCACGCACCCTATTTGCCCTTGCTGAATATTTTGGGCCTGACCTTCCGGGCACGACTGTGCCCAATGTGAACGGCATAGGCGTCAACGCATTTGGTTCAACAAGCTTCTCTAACAGTGGGCTTCCCAGCCAGCTCAGAGCAATCAACCTGACCAGTGACCTGCCAGCAGTAGACCTCTATTTCGGCAGTACGACCGATGCACCATATACTGCGGACCTTAATCGACTGGAAGTTGGTTCTTACACGGATATTGATACCGGCATAAATAATCTGAACGTCACTCTGCCGGGCGTTAAGGATCAATTCCTGTTCGAGCAAGATCTGACCGTCGCCTCAGGCACATTTAATACATTAGTCGTCTTCGGCAGTGATACCGACGATTCTCTTTCTTCAGTTTTGTTTATCAATGACGCGCGTCCCATTGATCAACGCGTCACCATAAACTTCGTCAACACTGCGCTGGTCAACAATTCAGCCAACGTTTATTTTTTGGACCCAGGACAGGTAGTTGCCGATAGCACGCCGCAGATTGCAGGCGCTGCAACCAATTCGTTTAGCACGTTTACAGCTCGGCCAGCCACCGTCGACCTCGTGATCACTTCAGCGCTGAATAGCAGCGTGTTATACGGGCCCGAGCGCACCACCCTAACAGGCGGCATTAATTACTCGTTCATATTGGTAGAAGACACGATAAGCGCGGGATCAACGACTGAACTTGTGGTTCTGGAAGACGCAAATTAACAGCATTAGACAAACCGTTTCAGTCCGTCACTAATCACCTAGTAACATTGATCAACTCGCACCATTGATAATCTAGCACCATTGATCTTTTTCTTTAGCGACCACCGTGTTGCTGGCACTGCGCGATCGAAACACTGATCACGCCGCTGCATTGGACATCACTGAACCGTTGGGCTTGCTACCCTACGGGTCTTCGTTCAGGCTTTTTTAGACGAGCTTTCGATAGAACCCCTGTGTTCTTGGGTATCAAAGAAGCATTCTTCGACATCACTCATACTTTACATTTGCGGTGAATCAGGGCGTGTCGTCAACGAGAATAATACCTCCGGGAACACCACCCCCCTCCGCATCAACGAGAAACAAAGAATAGATTCCGCCGTTGGTCAGCGTAATTCGATCAGGACCCACCAGCACTGTAGATTCGTTCGGTTCAGTGAAAGATACATCATATTCACCTCCTTCCAGGAAAAGTGAGCCATTAGTCAAAAGTGTAAAATCTGACAGCACGGGTGTTGTGCTTGTCACCAGCGCGTCCGGGTTAGCCACGTAAATATCAAGATTCCCAGCGTCAGCTGCAGCATTGATTATCCTCAACTGCGCGCCGGTATCTACCGGTCTACGCGTATCCGTCAGAAACCTCCCCTGAACATCGCCGGTTGCAGCAGTACCGGCCAGAACGAGCGTCCGACTTTCACCTGCGATCAGTCGCCGTTGCTCTTCCTGCAAGACCGCTGCGGGTTGGCTGACAAGCGTTGCTGCGAAGAGATGTTCGTTGGTGTCAAGCTCTTCAAAGGCTGAAACGGTGCCAAAGGCAAGATTCGCAAATGCCGGTGCTTCATCTAGATTAATATCTACCGCAGCGATATCGGCCACCATATTCGCGACACGAAAGCTCGTCGGAAGGCGCTCATCAATAAATCCTGAAGCGCTCGTCGCGTTAATGCGAATCATCCGGACACCCCCGCCAACACCAAAACTATCGGCTACAGCGAGCAGAGTTCGAACTTCAGCTTCCAACTCGACGACTCCACCATCATAAATAACACTATCATCGCCACTGGCTGTTACCAGTATTCGCCGCTCCCCGCTGTCAACGGTCGAGATAGAGGAAGATGCATTAACTGCCAACGATGTGGGTGTGAGCCCATTAATCGAAGCGCTGGTAAGATCCCCAGACAAATAGATATCTAACCCAGAAGTCAGGGTTGAGCCATTAAAAAAATGGATTTCAGAAGATCCGGCTGCGATCTCACCCGCTTCCTCAACATCAATAATAGAAAGGGTTGGTGCGGCAAGACTGCCTGTGACCAGGACAGAATAGTCCCTGTTGGTCTCGGTGCCGAGCGATTCGTTAGTATCAATGATAACTTCGGTTGTACCTGCTGCATCAAAGTGTGAAACCACCGCTTCAAAACTGCCTGGGCTCACAGTGCGCAATCCACTTGATTGGGCATAGGAAACTGTAGCGAACAGTGTACCGTTCAGATCATAGCTTAGTGTGGGAGCGTTAGGCACTAAATTTACAAATCTGACTTGTGATGGATCCACGAAGCGACGGTTAAAATCATCGTCGCCGCCGCATGCATTCAGAAAAAGTGACAGCAATATCACCAGTACAGAAAAAGCCCACTTCATGTGGTTCTCCATTTATTATTGGTAAAAGTATGGATAAGTAAAAACAGTGTTAGTCTTAGTAACATCAGGCAAACAATAGTTCATTAATTTCGATACATAGGCGCAACCGGGGAAGAGATTCATTGTCTTCTTCATGCTTGCTGTACGACCCTCGAAAAGATGCCCCAATCTAACGATTTACCCGGAGATGTCAACTACCCGTAGTTATTCTCAAGATGCGCTGGCATGACGCAACGTCCAGCAACGATGGATATGTTTTCGCTGTTGAAAATCAAAGGGGATAGACTCAGCTGTCATATCGCTCACCACAAACTCATCTTGCAGACAGTCATCGAGTTTAAATCCGCGAAGATTGTTAGAGAAATAAAGCACACCATCCTTCGCTAAATACCTCATGGACTGCCGCAACATACTAACGTGATCTCTCTGCACATCAAACACATCTGTCATTCTCTTTGAATTAGAAAAACTTGGTGGGTCGACAAACACAATATCAAACGTTTCTGAATTTCCAGACTGGTTCAGCCACTTGATGCAGTCAGCCTGAACAAAGGCATGGCGGTTAACATTGTTTCCTTCGAGCAAATTGTTCAACAACATATTCCGCTCTGCCCAATCAAGATAAGTTCGGGACATGTCAACAGTGACCGTGCGTTTCGCACCGCCCAGTGCCGCGTGAACGGTAATCGACCCTGTATAAGCAAACAAATTGAGGACAGACTTTCCCCGACTTTGTTCCGCAATCCTGAGACGGATTGGACGATGATCGAGAAAAAGTCCCGTATCGAGGTAGTCTTCAAAATTAACCCAGAACTGTCCCTGCCCTTCCTTGACCTTATGGAAATGTTTTAGCTCTCCGAGCTTCTCATATTGATCTCTGCCTTTTTGGCGACGGCGAGCTTTCAGAAATATTTCATCTGTGCTGACATCCAATACAGCTGGAATAATGGAAATAATTTCCCTGATCCTCAGCTTTGCTTTGGCTTCCTCGATAGTCTTTGGTGCTTCATATTCCTGCACATGGACCCAACGTTTCTCACCATCATAAACATCAATAGCGACGGAATAGTCTGGTAAGTCAGCGTCATACAACCGGTAACAATCCACGTTTTCTTTTTTTCGCCAACGATTGATTTGTTTGAAATTTTTAACAAGACGGTTTCTGAAACCATTCGACTGCTCAGAGAGCTCATCCATCGGGATCAGGCGTGGCAATCGATAGTCATGGAAAAACTCTTTCTCTTCGATCTTAAAATGCAACAGCTTACAAGGAAGCGCACCGTTGAAGAGGGAATGAATCTTGTGAGCTCTGACCCCCACAACTTTCCCCCTCGATTTGTCGTCAGTGAATACTGAAGCATTCCACCCTTTAAACTTGGTCTTGAGTAACTGTCCAATTTGACCGTACAACCGATCAAGGTCTTCATCTTGACCAAGGCGTTTACCATAAGGCGGATTTAAAACAACGAGCCCTGCTTCCGGCACTTCCGCCTTAAAAGAGAAAAGATCCTGGTGTGTAATCGACACAACATCGGTCAGTCCCGCCTGCCGAATATGCTGGTTAGCACGCCCAAGCGTTGCCTTATGATGATCATAGCCAAGAATCATGGGGGGATGTTCAAGCCCCTTTCGTCGACGCTCGGAGGCTTCGCTTAATAACCTTTGCCAAATCGCCGCATGGTGCTGCTTCCACCCAAGAAATCCGTAGTAAGTTCGATTGATACCCGGCGCAATATCGCAAGCCATCATTGCAGCTTCTATTGGCAGGGTTCCAGAGCCACACATAAAATCCACTAATGCGCCACCCGCGTTAAAAGTATCTAGCCACTTAGCTCGATAGAGTATGGCCGCAGCAAGATTTTCCTTTAGTGGGGCAGCGGAACCCCGAGTACGGTAGCCCCGCAGGTGAAGACTCTCGCCAGAAAGGTCAAGATATATCTGGACCTCGTCGTTGTTAATATAAACGTTAACCTGAATATTCGGCTTATCGGTTTCAACCGATGGTCTCTCTCCCGTCGCAGCACGAAACTGATCAACAATCGCATCTTTTGTTTTCAGCGCAGCATATTGACTATGGGTAATGGCAGAGTTACTCACGCTGGCATCGACGGCAAAGGAGTCTAGCGCAGACAAGTGTTGGCACCAGTCAATTTTACTTACGCCATCATAGAGTGCTTCCGGTGTTGCTGCCGGATAACGCCCCAGCGGCAAAAGTATTCGATTGGCAACCCGTGACCATAGACAGGCGCGGTAGGCATTTTCAATCCCACCGGAAAAATAAACACCGGCACGGGCCTCCTTAACCTCAGTCATACCCATCGCGACAAGCTCTTCAGCCAACAGCGTTTCCAGTCCTTTGGCGGCGGTTGCAAAGTAGGTATTGATCGCGCTCATGAGTGATGCCTAGTTCAGAAATTTTCGCGCTGTCACTATACAGTGAAACTAGCGTTTACGTTACACTCGATCGACCATAACTATCAGAGATGCACGAATATGAAATACCGGAAGCCAATAATCAGCTTGATACAGGGCATTGTCATCGCCACATTGGGCATGACTGCTCAAGCGGGAGACATCGCCGACAAGCTGGAAATAGCAATGAAAGCTGAGATTCGCGGGGAGTCGGATACGAAACGAGACAAAAATCGTAAACCCAGAGAAACACTCGCCTTCTTTGGCCTTGAGGACGACATGAAAGTGGTCGAACTTATTCCCGGTGGTGGCTGGTACACCAAATTACTCGCGCCCATCTTAGCTGAGAATGGACAGCTTCATGTTGCTTTCGGCACCCGTTGGATGGAAAAGAATTTGCTGACACAACCAGGATTTGAAGACGTTAAAGTTGCTGCGCCAAAGACAAAAATGTATCGCCCAGAGGGCGCGCGTTTTTACACGCTTGAAAGCACACCGCTGGGTTTAACAAACCAAGACATCGTTTTCACATTCAGAAACTATCACAACTTTGATAAAGCGGGTCGTGAGGCGATGAATCAAGCGGCGCATAAATCACTTAAAAGTGGCGGTATATATGCGCTTGTCGACCACACCAAAAGACACATGGAAGGTTTGAACGGTGAAAATGGCAGACGTTTTGATCCTGTGCTTGCAATAAAGGAGATTCAGGCCGCGGGTTTCGAATTCGTCGATTATAGTGACCTGCACTTCCGGGCTGACGATGAACTCGAATATGAAGTGGGTCGTCGATCAGTGAGTGGGAACACGGACCGCTGGACGCTCAAGTTCAAGAAAATCTAAATCAACGCGTCAAAATTCATCCACCCAGACTAAACCGCAGGCGATCACCTGCGGTTTTTTTTCGCCCTCAAACGGTGCACTAATTCTATTTCCCCTGCCAAATCGGTGCGCCAGCTTGCACTTACTTTGTACGACTTTCCCTATCTCATTGTTTTTATTAATATTAATTTCTGGCACGCAATCTGCATTACCCTAGTCGTGAAGCGCACCCACACAGAAAATTAAACACACGAATTACCTACAAAACTAGGAAAACTCTACATGAAGATCAAAACAGCAGTAATCACCTTGGGAACAACACTCCTTATGACTTCACTTTCAGCTCAAGCTGAGCTGAGTGCCAACGTCGCTATTACGACCGATTATTCGTTTCGCGGAATTTCGCAAAATGATGAAGCTATGGCTATTCAGGGTGGCTTCGACTACGCCCATGAAAATGGTTTCTACGCGGGTGTTTGGGCCTCAAATGTTGATGATAGTTTCTTCGCAGGCTCGAGCATCGAATTGGACACCTATGCTGGATGGAGTGGTGATGCAGGTCCCGTCAGCCTCGATGTGGGTTATCTGCGCTACAACTATCCTGATAGCGATGCTAGCGATCCTCTGATTGGATATGAAACCGATACTGATGAATTTCATATTGGCGTATCCAAAGATTTTGGCACAGTGAGTGCAGGTTTCACATATTACTACAGCCCTGACTTCTTTGACGTAGGGAACGGCAGCTACTTCGACTTCGGCGTTGATATTCCCGTCGGTGATTTCTCGATCGCCTTGCACTACGCAGCGACTAAAATCGATGAAAAAGACGGCGGTGCAGACCTCGACTACGCAGACTATGGCATCGGCGTTTCAACTGAGTTCGAAGGTTTTGGTCTTGATCTGAGTTACTCCGGTACTGACGACGATGGACTATGCAGCGGCAGCGATCTGTGTGACGGACGCGTATATTTTACTGTCTCCAAATCGATGTAGCTCTACTCGATAAGCCCTGCTTCAAGCAATCTCAATTGAAGTAGGGTAGCCCAGAAAACTAACAAAAATATCACCGGCCTCGTGAGGCATTAACTCGCCCACGAAAAGACAACAACGAATGCAAAAGGCATTAAAACCACTTGGAGTAAAACCCATGAAATTAGTCACAGCAATAATTAAACCGTTCAAATTGGATAGCGTACGTGATGCGTTATCTGAATTGGGCGTTGCGGGTGTAACCGTCGCTGAAGTCAAAGGCTTCGGTCGGCAGAAAGGCCATACAGAACTTTATCGAGGCGCTGAATACGTGGTCGATTTTCTGCCCAAGGTAAAGGTTGAGATAGGGATTGACGATGACAAGCTGGATGCAGTGATCGACGCAATTACCCTTGCTGCGCGAACAGACAAAATTGGTGACGGCAAGATATTTGTCACCGACTTGGTCCAAGCCATTCGTATCAGGACCGGTGAAACCGGCCCTGACGCACTTTAATCAGACTCTGAGGTTACAACCATGCAAGATCAGATTTTTCAACTCCAGTATGCTATGGATACGTTTTACTTCCTCGTTTGCGGTGCGCTTGTCATGTGGATGGCAGCCGGATTTGCAATGCTTGAAGCTGGACTTGTCCGAACAAAAAACACGACAGAAATACTCACCAAAAATGTCGCGCTATTCTCGATTTCCTGCATCATGTATCTCGTGGTGGGTTACAGCATCATGTACGGCGGCGAAATCTTCCTAACGGGGATTGAAGGCGGCGATACTCTCGTTAAAGATGCGCTTGCCAGCTCAGCCGAAAATGGCTTTGATGGTGATTCGGTTTACGCTGGCCCATCAGACTTCTTCTTCCAAGTCGTCTTTGTAGCAACCGCCATGTCTATTGTGTCTGGCGCTGTGGCTGAGCGAATGAGGTTATGGCCGTTTCTAGCCTTTGCTGTCGTCATGACAGCCGTTATTTACCCACTTGAGGGCAGCTGGACATGGGGTGGTAACGCCGTATTTGGGCTTTACAGTTTGGGCGATGACTTCGGCTTTTCTGACTTCGCCGGTTCCGGCATTGTACATATGGCCGGCGCTGCTGCTGCGTTAGCAGGCGTTCTTCTACTGGGTGCACGCAAAGGAAAATATACAGAAGATGGTCGAGTGGTGCCTATCCCAGGCGCTAACCTGCCGCTCGCAACACTAGGCACATTTATTCTCTGGATGGGCTGGTTCGGATTTAACGGCGGCTCAGTACTCAAGTTAGGTGATATCAGCAACTCAAATGCTGTCGCAATGGTATTCCTCAATACCAATGCAGCGGCAGCCGGCGGTCTCGTCGCGGCACTGATCATTTCACGACTGAAGTTCGGCAAAACCGACCTGACAATGACCCTGAACGGCGCGCTCGCCGGGCTCGTCGCCATTACGGCGGAACCTTCGACGCCCAGTGCATTGGAAGCAACATTAATCGGTGCCGCTGGCGGCGTGATTGTTGTCTTTTCCATTCTGTCTCTGGACAAATTAAGAATTGATGACCCGGTTGGCGCCATCTCGGTTCACGGTGTCGTCGGATTGTGGGGGTTGTTAGCAGTTCCCCTGACTAACGACGGAGCAACCTTCTTGGGCCAAATCGTGGGCGCATTGACTATTTTTGGCTGGGTATTCGCTGCCAGTTTTGCGACATGGTTCGTTATCAAACTCATTATTGGCATTCGTGTCAGCGACGAAGAAGAGTACGAAGGTTCAGACGTCAGCGAATGTGGTATCGAAGCTTATCCTGAGTTCACAGGCACCAGAGGCTCCGGCATCTAGTCAGACCCAGGAAACACTGTGCCGGAATTCCAATCTTCCGGCACAAAACAGAACCCCTCTTGCGGAGACATCCTGTCTCCGCTTTTTTTTACCCGGGATTTACTCAAACGCCTTGAGGCAGGTATTGCGCCAAAAGTACGATCGATATTCCCTATTGATTCGATCAAAACAATCCGTTTTTACAATTGCTCTTTGCCCGTTAATGTTCGCTCCACCAATGAGTTATTACACACGTCGTGACACAACTCGCGACACAAGGAGCAATAAATGCAGACCAGAGAATCAAAAAGGGTACCAGACGTCACCTTCAAAACGAGAACAGACGATGGCTGGAAGAATATAACAAGCAATGACATTTTCGCCGGCAAAACCGTGATCGTTTTTTCACTGCCGGGCGCATTCACACCCACGTGCTCTGCAACACATCTACCCCGCTACGAACAATTGGCGCCTCAGTTTGCCGCTGAGGGTATAGATGACATCATCTGCATCGCTGTGAATGACGGCTTTATCATGTATGCGTGGGAGAAAGAACAGGCGCTGAATCACGTGAAACTCATACCGGACGGAAATGGTGAATTCACAGAGCAAATGGGCATGCTTGTAGACAAAACTGATCTCGGATTTGGCAAACGATCTTGGCGCTACTCTATGCTGGTTAAAGACGGGGTAGTCGACAAAATGTTCATCGAACCCGAAGTCGAAGGCGACCCATTTGAGGTATCTGATGCAGAAACCATGCTGAGATATATCAACAGTGATGCTGCCATTCCCGAGTGTGTTGCCGTGATCAGTCGGCCCGGGTGCCCGCATTGCCAACGCGCCAAGGACGTGCTCGCAGCACGTAATATGAACTATAACGAAATTGTGCTTGGCAAGGATATCGAACATCCCGCACTTAGAGCGCTCGCTGGGTCTACCACCGTACCTCAAATATTTATCGGCGGAAAACTCATTGGTGGCGCTGATGATCTTGAGTCCTTCGGCGTATAGAACAGAACACTTGTTCTTAAAACAGACGCGAGAGAATCGGCATTTATTTGCAGATTCTCTCTGACTGATACATGTATAATCTCGCGTTGATGCCAAACGGCACCACCACGCTTAATTTGGGATTAGTACATGCTCTTTAAGAACGCCTCCATATACCGCCTGACTCAAAGTTTCGATTCAAACACCGATTCGCTGCAAGACCAGCTTTTACAGCGCTCTTTTACACCTTGCTCCGGTTTCAGACCGTCCAGCTTCGGCTGGGTGCCACCGATATCGGGTGTCGAGGATGCGCCACTGTTCCACGAGGTTGCAGGTTGCATACTACTTTGTGCTCGTCGGGAAGATAAAGTGATTCCCCCGAGCGCCCTCAACGAGGCGATTGCCGAACGCGTAGAGAGAGTGGAGTCATTGGAGGGAAGAAAGCTAAGATCAAAAGAGCGCATGAGTATTAAAGATGAAGCGCTGGCCGAACTGATGCCGCGGGCGCTGGCCAAGTCCAAACAGATCCTGGGATACATCTCCCCCAGTGACAATCTGCTGGTTATCGATACGGCGAATGCATCAGAAGCTGAATTGTTTATAAACTGCCTTCGAGAATCTCTCGGCACGCTTAATCTGGTACCACCCCAGGTTAAATCAAACCCCAGTGAAACCTTTAACCAGTGGATCCTGAAGCGAAAATTACCCGATAACTTTAACCTTGGTAACCAATGCGACATGGTCGACCCCGAGGACGGCAGCAGTGTAAATTGCCGCAGGCAGGACCTCGATACTCAAGAAATCAGGAATCACATCGAGTCCGGTAAGGTCTGCACAAAATTGGGGATTCGGTGGCATGGAGATCTATCCCTGTCTGTGGACAAGGAACTGATCCTTCGACAGATCAAACTGGAGTCGGGCGACGATGATGCAAACGACGAAGACAACCCTATCGCAAGACTCGATGCTGCCTTTGTCAACATGACCCTCGAATTTGCGAGATTCCTGCCAGCACTGTTCTCCGCCCTTGGCGGCGAAACCCAGTCACTTTCAAGCTAACACCCAAGAAAGACAAGTATTCCCACCGTCCAAAAATTTACGGTATAGTTCTGTCAATCATACGCGAGAGCACGGATATGACTGAGCAGGTTGCGGGCAACGGGTTACTAAATCGGCGCGGACTTTTGAAGGCAACAGGTACCGGACTCGCCGGTGGTGTTTTGATACCAGTCATGGCGCCGGTAAGCGCTGCCGAAGACTGGATGACGACATCCGGCGCACCCATGGATGAATATGGCGCGCCCTCAAAACACGCCCGCCTGAAACGCGTGAACATTGGCGCTCACCCTTATGGTTCTGGCGCAGGTTCATCTTCAACACCGCTTGAAAAGCTTAACGGCACAATCACACCAAACAGCTTACATTTTGAGCGGCATCATAGTGGCATTCCGGACATTGACCCGGCGCGCCACACCCTAACAATTTATGGTGAGACAAATAAGAAACTTCAATTCAGCTATGAAGACCTCTTGGCTTATCCAATGGAGACTCACACCTACTTTCTAGAATGCTCGGGGAATAGTTATAGCAATGTGATTTTCCCTGAGGCTGCCGACAAAACCGTTGGCGAATTAAACGGACTGGTCTCCTGTTCCGAGTGGACAGGTGTCCCTCTACACTACTTGCTCGATGAAGCCGGATTAAACTCAAATGCAAACTGGATAGTCGGCGAAGGTGCCGATGCCGCGGGTTTGACCCGAAGCATCCCAATGAAGATAGCAACTAAAAATGTGATGATTGCGCTCTTTCAAAATGGTGAACCGCTACGCCCTGCTCAGGGTTACCCTATGCGGCTATTTGTACCCGGATCTGAGGGCAACATCAGTGTTAAATGGCTCCAGAATATCAAGGTCCAAAAAACGGCAGCCTACACAAAAGATGAGACTAGCAAATACTCTGACCTGCATGTTGACGGAAAAGCCGACATGTTTTCTCTAGAGATGGGCGTGAAATCTCTCATCACATCACCATCAGGAAAAATGAAACTCAACCGCAAGGGTGTATACGAAGTCTCTGGTCTCGCCTGGTCCGGTGCGGGCGGAATCAATCAAGTAGAAGTCAGTGCCGATGGCGGCAATTCTTGGGCTACCGCTGCACTGCAATCTGAACACCGTAACTTGTCTCTGATGAGATTCAGGATACCTTGGCGATGGGAGGGACAGCCTGCAGTACTACAAAGCCGGGCAACCGACGATAAAGGCAACGTTCAGCCAACCCGGGCCGCCGCACTCGCCAGATATTCAAAGTCAAACATCTATCATTACAATGGCACGCAGAGCTGGCAAGTCACTCAAGCAGGAGTTGTCAAAAATGTTTACGCGTAATTGTCTAGTTGTTAATCATCTTGGACGCGTGTGCCTGGCGCTTCTCGTAACCTTTGTCGTCAACCAAGCACACGCCGGAAATAATCAGGGCAACCTCGGCGTACACTTAAAACCGGCACTTGGCCAGACGCCAAACTTACACATAGACAACATCGTTTCACCGGATGGTCTTGCACTACCCGATGGCAGTGGCAGCGCAGCTGAGGGCAAAACACTTTATATTTCAGCGTGTGCAAGCTGCCACGGCATGAGCGGTATGCAACCCGGTAATGAGGTCGCCGGCGGCAAGGGCAGCATCGGCACAGATAGCCCCTTCAAGACCGTTGGCAGCTATTGGCCTTATGCTACAACACTCTATGACTACATCGCCCGAGCAATGCCTTACGACAAGCAAAAATCTCTAACTGTTGATGAAACCTACGCCATTACAGCCTATGTGCTCGAACTCAATCAGATCATTAAAAAAGACGACGTGATGGATAAGCACACACTACCGAAGGTTGTCATGCCGAATGCGGATGGGTTTAACGAACTTAATTGACTATGCCTTGTCCACCATCAGTACAATCCAGTCGAAGAAATTCCGCAGTTCAGATAGCGTTTCACCGATGAAGATGAGGTGCCCCTGTGATAACATTCACAACCTGGCCCCTTAGCTGCACCGCCTAACCTTTTTACATCTTCGGAGAAACGCCCATGTCGTGGGAGCAACTAGCAGAGATGGATGCCTTCGGCACATCACCGTTCCAGAATCTCTGTTGCACTAAAGTATCAAGGCTCATACCAGATGCGCGCTTTGAAGAGGCCCTCATTCAAGACAAAGCGTTTGAAGACGGCTTTGCTGAAAAGTACTTCGTCGCAGACATCCCAACTATCGATATGAAGGTTTACGTTTATCTAGACAGTGCCGAGATTGTCTCACCCTATCTGGACATTAAATTTGACAGAGCCAACTCGCGGACCCCGGATGATCTTGCCCTAAAATTGATCAGAGAACTCTCTAACGCATTTTAGCAAAGGCACATCGACTCAAAGCGTCGAACGCGCGCTAAGGCAACGCTTTCATCGTGAGCGCACCGACTTCCGCAGCGATACTGTTTGGAATTAGGAAAGTCAGGCTGTAGTGCAACACCTTCCATTCGCCGTTCTCTTTTATCAACACACCGGTGCCCCGGCAGCGACCTAGCCTCTCATTGTCGAGTTGCTCGTCAAACCAGGCGAAATCTCCTTCTCTTTCGATGTTCCGTTCCACGGGTAAATATGTCCAACCTCGCCCCTTGTCGAAGTGAGGCTTGGCGTAAAGCTTGAACGCTGAAACAGACCACCGCTCAGAAGCGTCGGTGCCAAGAAAATAGCCATTACTGGCAAAACGATTAAAATAGCCATCAAAGTTGGCTTTCGACGCATCGACATGAAAGCCATCCAAGAAACGATTGAGCTCCGCATGCGCCGTCGGTTCTGCCGCTAAACCCCGAGATGACAAGACAAGCAACACAATCAGAACCTCGATAAAAATCAGACTTTTCAACACAGTAACTCTCCCCTATCAATCGATTTGTTCTTCCGAGCAAGATAACCAACCTGTGCTTTCAACGCCAGCGTGGCAGGATCATCTCGTTATCAGCACGTCACTATAACCCTTTATGGCGTCGAGTCGCGCCAGAACACACTGTCCTCAATATTCCGTCCTCGATATTACCATTCAATAATGATGCCGACGTGCTGCTGACGCTGTGCGCTGTGCGCAATCGTTATCACGTTTTTATCGACTGCCTGAGTCAAATCAGTAAGGCAAGGCCGGACGGCCGAAAACCTGGCAGACGACGGCGCAACAACCCGTGTTTGCTGCGAAACAGACCCAAATCAAAATCGCTTTCACCCGTGTTGGCGCGTTGATTCAAAAGCGATTTTCCCCTGAGATGTTTGCTATGATAGGCCGCATCTAATCCACAAGATTTGCCAGAGAAAAATTCATGAGTCACAACACCATCAGCGCGTTATTAGCCGGACAAGTCACAGTAGAAAGCACCGTCACCGTAAAAGGCTGGGTCAGGTCCAAACGAGATTCGAAAGCAGGTATTTCTTTCATCGCCGTTCACGACGGAACCTGTTTTGACACCATCCAAGCCGTCGTCCCTAACGACCTCGAGAACTATGAAACAATGGTGCTTCCAATCTCAACCGGCTGCGGCGTTGTCATTACAGGCACGCTCGTCGAATCACAGGGTAAAGGGCAGTCTGTCGAAATACAGGCGACAGCGGTTGAAGTGCTTGGCTGGGTAGATGATCCCGAGTCATACCCCATTGCCAAGAAGCGACACACTTTTGAGTACCTCAGGACGGTCGCTCACTTGCGACCCCGCACTAACACCTTTGGTGCTATTACGCGGGTTAGAACAACGCTGGCTAATGCAATCCACAACTATTTCTTCGAGCGGGACTTTCACTGGATCAACACACCGCTTATCACCGCAAGCGATTGCGAGGGTGCTGGAGAATTATTTCGCGTAAGTACACTCGATATGACCAACCTGCCGTTGGACCCTCATCAAGCTGTGGACTATAACCAGGATTTCTTCGGCAGCGAAGCGTTTCTCACCGTCTCAGGGCAGTTGAATGTAGAGGCTTACTGCCTCGCCATGTCCAAGGTCTACACCTTCGGGCCAACCTTTCGGGCTGAGAACTCGCACACAAGTCGTCATCTGGCAGAGTTCTGGATGGTCGAGCCTGAAATTGCATTCGCCGACCTCAATGACAACGCTGATCTGGCGGAAGACCTGTTGAAATACATCTTCAAAGCGCTGCTAGAGACACGCGAGGATGATATGGCGTTTTTCCAGCAGCGTATCGATAAAACAGTTATCGAGCGATTGACCACCGTCGTGGATGCCGAATTCGAACGCATGGAATACTCCGACGCAATTAAGATACTTCAGGCATGCGGCAAGAAATTTGAGTTCCCAGTTGAATGGGGACTTGATTTGAAATCAGAACATGAGCGCTATCTCACAGAGGAACACGTGGGCCGTCCGGTGATTCTCATGAACTACCCCAAGGATATCAAAGCATTCTATATGCGTGTGAACGACGATGATAAAACCGTCGCCGCGATGGATGTACTGGCGCCAGGCATTGGAGAGATTATCGGCGGCAGTCAGCGCGAAGAACGACTGGACGTGCTTGATGCACGGATGGCGCCACAGGAAATAGGTGAAGAACTCTGGTGGTATCGTGACCTTCGAAAGTACGGCACGGTGCCTCATGCTGGCTTCGGCATGGGCTTTGAGAGAATTCTTAATTATGTGACCGGTATGGAAAACATCCGAGACGTGATTCCATTTCCTCGAACACCGGGCAGTGCGCACTTCTAACCAATTTCTACTCGTTTTCTTTTCTACTAAGTTAATCCAACAGGAGCGACATTTTGAAACTACTAATCGCGATGATGAGCCACGAGACGAACACTTTCTCTCCGGTACCCACATTACTTGAACGTTTCGGCAGTGGCGCGAACCCACCGGAAAACGCGGATGCATACCGCGCGATTAAGGGACTAGGCTTAACGATGGCTGGCATGATCAGTGTGGCCGAGGAGAACGGCATTGACATCATCACGCCAATTGCCGCAGGCGCGCCGCCTTCCGGTCCTGTTTCAGATGAAGCCTACGACTACATCAGTGATTGCATTTGCCATGCCGTGGCGGACTGCGATGGTATTTTGCTTGAACTTCACGGTGCCATGGTGACAGAAACGCGAGAAGACGGTGAAGGTACCCTGCTCAAAAGATTAAGAGAGGAGAATCCTGGTATACCGATCGGCGTTGGGCTAGATATGCACGCTAATCTATATCCGGAGATTGTTGACAATTCGACTGTCATTGCAGGGTTTAGAACTTATCCTCACATCGACATGTTCGAAACAGGTGTTCGCGCCGGGCGAGTGTTGATCGAGGCGATGAACAACCGAGTGAACCCCACAATGGCCTGGGGCAACTGTCCCATGCTACCCCACGTCATGCGGCAGGGTACTGATGATCACCCCAACAAGATGCTTCAGGAGAAAGTCGCGGAGTATGAAAAAAATGGCGCACTTTGTGTTGCACTGTTTACAGGTTTTCCCCACGCAGACATTCTTAACGCAGGCTTGAGCGTCGTAGTCACAACGGACAATAACCAAGAGGAAGCGATTCGGATTCGTGACGAGCTGCTTGAACTGGCCTGGCAAGAACGAGAGAACTTCGTCTACGAAATAACGCCACTCTCTGATTCCGTTGGCAGCGCATTTGACGCCGCTGATGAACCCGGCGAAGGCCCCGTCATACTACTCGATCATTACGACAACACCGCATCCGGCGGCACGATGGATACAACTGAGGTACTGAGAGAAATACTCGCGCAAGGGCTTGAAGATGTGGCGGCCTATGGCATCTATGATCCGGCCGCAGTAGCACAAATGATCGAAGCGGGGATCGACAGTGAAGTTACCGTATCCCTGGGTGGTAAAATGCACCTCGACGCGCTTGAGGTACAGAGCTCCCCGCTGACCGTTACCGGCCGGGTGAAGCTTATCTCCGATGGACGTTACACAATTACCGGACCGATGGGCACAGGGTCAAAAATGAATATGGGCCACACGGTATTGCTTGACACAGGCAATGTTCTGATTGCGGTGATTTCCCGACATATTGAACCCTATGACCTAGGCTGTTTTTCCAGTCTAGGGATAGATCCAATGGCTAAAAAGTATCTAATGCTGAAAAGCAGAATTCACTATCGCGCTACTTTTATGCCTATCGCAAAGAAAATTATCGAATGTGCCGGCGTGGGAGTTTGTACTTCGGACTACGATCAACTGACCTTCAGAAACGTACGGCGTCCGATCTTTCCGCTCGACAACATTAATTCTAGTAGCTTTAAGGACGGCTTCCCTGACCATTAGGCTTGGGCAATTCGAGCTGCAGACCCTATCCAAATGCCCTTAGAGGAGACACGCTAGAGCTCTCAAGGGCAGCACAAGCACCCCTGGGACAAGATTCCCATGGGCACGCCTACAATTATCCGCCATTTTTTGTATACTACGCCTCGAAAATTAGCGTGCTCTTGACGACGATCGGCCACAAACCGTGTCAGCGTCAATATTTGGTTATCCACCTGAAGAATTACTTGAGACAGATATGACGGAACAGAAATCTAAAATAATCTACACCCATACCGACGAAGCGCCAGCTCTGGCAACCTACTCTTTTCTACCAATCATCAATCGATTCACCCGCGCAGCCGGGGTAGAAGTAGAGCTAAGTGATATATCGCTTGCAGCGAGAATTCTTTGTAGTTTCCCTGAGAGACTCACTGAAGAACAGCGAGTACCCGATGCCCTGACTGAATTGGGAGAACTCACCAAAGAATCTGGCGCAAATATCATAAAACTACCAAACGTCAGTGCCTCAATACCACAACTGATAGGCGCGATCTCAGAACTTCAGGCACAGGGATTTGATATTCCGGACTTTCCCGAAGATCCACAGACTGATGAAGAGAAAGACATTCGTGAAACTTACGCTCGAGCACTGGGCAGTTCAGTAAACCCAGTCTTGCGTGAAGGTAACTCTGACCGACGTGCACCAGATTCAGTTAAGCAGTTCGCCCGCAATCACCCACATTCCATGGGTAAGTGGAGCCAATCATCACGCACGCACGTTGCGCACATGAGAGAAGGTGACTTCTACCATAGCGATAAATCAGTCGTCATTGAAAAAACGGGTAGTCTTCGGATAGAACTGGTTAGCGACAACGGTGACGTGACCGTACTGAAAGAAGCAGTTCCCGTCATTGAAAAAGAAGTTGTCGATGGCATGTTCATGAGTGTCGCCAAACTTCGAACCTTCCTTGAAGAAGAAATGGAAGGCGCCAAGAATGCTGGATTATTGTTCTCGCTTCATCTGAAAGCCACCATGATGAAGATTTCTGACCCTATTATTTTTGGTCATGCAGTAACGGTTTACTTCAAGGACGCTTTTGAGAAACACGCCAAGACATTCGAAGAGCTGGGTGTTAACCCCACCACGGGTCTCGCGAGTGTGTACGAAAAAATTCAAGACGTTACTTTTTCACTGCATAACGAAATAGAGGCAGACCTTCGCGCCTGTTACGAGAATCGTCCTGAAACTGCCATGGTAGATTCGGACCGAGGCATCACAAATCTTCACGTACCCAGTGATGTCATCGTCGATGCTTCGATGCCTGCGATGATCCGTCTGGGTGGTCAGATGTGGGGTACCGATGGCAAGTTGAAAGATACTAAAGCGATTATTCCTGACAGCTGCTATGCAACGATCTATCAAGAAGTCATCAATTACTGTAAGCACCATGATGCATTTGACCCAACGACAATGGGTACGGTTCAGAATGTTGGTTTGATGGCGCAGAAAGCTGAAGAATACGGATCACACGACAAGACTTTTGAACTGCCTTCAGATGGCACCGTACGCGTCGTGGATGAAGCAGGCAATGTCATCATTCAGCACGAGGGTTTAGAAACAGGTGACATTTGGCGCATGTGTCAAACCAAAGATGCCCCCATTCAGGATTGGGTAAAGCTTGCAGTCAATCGATCGCGCGCTTCTGGCATGCCAGCAATTTTCTGGCTCGATAAATACCGTGGCCATGATGCACAAATCATCAAGAAAGTTGAAACCTATCTCGAAGATCACGATACGAGTGGCCTGAAAATTCAAATCATGTCACCGGATCTGGCGATTCGTTACACCATGGATCGTTGTCGTCACGGCGAAGGCACCATATCGGTCACTGGCAATGTGCTGCGTGATTACTTGACTGACCTATTTCCAATTCTGGAATTGGGTACCAGCGCAAAGATGTTGTCTATTGTGCCTCTGATGGCTGGTGGCGGTCTGTTCGAAACTGGCGCTGGTGGATCAGCACCCAAACACGTTCAGCAGTTTGTTGCTGAAAATCATCTGCGATGGGACTCACTGGGCGAATTTCTGGCATTGGCAGTATCCTTGGAAGATGTTGCGGACAAGACCCAAAACAATCGAGCCAAGGTGCTTGGGCAGGCGTTGGATAAAGCAACAGGTAAACTGTTAGAGCTGAACAAGTCGCCCTCGCGCAAAACCGGCGAACTCGATAATCGCGGTAGTCACTATTATCTCGCCAGCTACTGGGCAGAGGCATTGGTAGCACAGGACGATGATCTGGAATTAAAAGACGCTTTCAAAGCACTGGCTAAAGCGCTGGTCGACAATGAAGATCAAATCGTCAAAGAACTGATCGACATCCAGGGCGACAAAGTTGATCTGGGTGGTTACTTCTATCCGGATGCCAAGAAGGCAGAAATAGCGATGAGACCCAGCGCTACATTGAACGGCCTGTTCTCTTAAACTACAGGTCTCAGTGCTTTAATTTTTGTTAATTCTAAGCCCCCGTTGTATTTATACTTCGGGGGCTTTTTTCTGCCATTGCCTCAAGCGCCGGAAGTACTATCTGCTTTTGAACTCCTAGCCCCTCGATTCCAATTTCAACAACATCACCGGGCTTTAGGTACGTCGGCGGCGTCATGCCAGCTCCGACCCCGGCGGGTGTTCCTGTAAATATTGCATCTCCGGGTTCCAGCGTCATGAACTGGCTCACATAACTGACGATGGTTGCAGCGCTAAATATCATATCTTCAGTACTGGCGTTTTGACGCATATCGCCGTTTACTTTCGACCAGATTTTTAGCTTTTGCACATCCGCCAAAGCGTCAGGTGTGACCAACCATGGCCCTATTGGCGCAAATGTATCAGCGCTTTTCCCTTTCACAAATTGGCCGCCGCGCTCTCTTTGAAATTCTCTTTCAGAGACATCATGACCCACGGAGAACCCCGCAACATAGTCAAGCGCGCTGGCCTTGGAAACGTATTGCGCTCTTCTTCCGATGATAATGACCAACTCAGCTTCGTAGTCTAATTTACGCGAAGCCCTAGGGGTTTGAACCGGATCATAAGGACCATGCAACGCAGAAACAGCCTTCATAAACACTAACGGTTCTTTCGGAAGCGCTGTGGTCATCTCCGATGCATGTGCTTTGTAGTTGAACCCGATAGCGATTATTTTACTGGTGCCCGCCACCGGCAACCCAATTCGAGGCTCTCCCTCTACTAGCGGTAGCTCGGCAATATCAATGCCTTTAAGGTTCGGAACCATCGCCAGTGTACTTGGGTCAATGTCCTCAATGTGTTGCGACAAATCCCGAATACGCCCTTCGCTATCCAGCACACCCGGTTTTTCAGCGCCAACGGGGCCATATCTCAGCAGTTTCAAACCATCTGCGTAGGCCGCCTGTTGAAGTAGGATTAAGCCAGCACCCAATAACACCTGCACTAAGTTTCTGATAGACATCTCCACCTCTCCCTCAATCGTTGTAAGGCCATTGATCATACGTTACCGGTGTGAGGTTTGGCGAACCTGAAAGATTGAGTTTTTTGGCAAAAAAACGCATGCTCTCCAATACAATTTTGATTTGATGAGCATCCAAAATGAACCGGAAGGAATGGTTAGCCCAGGTAAAAGAAGAAATTATTGAGCCCGATTTACCGATATGTGATCCCCATCATCATCTCTGGGATACACCGACCGACAGATATTTGCTTGACGAAATTCTGGAAGACACGAATGGCGGGCACAATATTGTCAGCACCGTGTTCGTTGAATGCAATTCAATGTTTCGGGCAGATGGACCAGAAGCACTTAAGGTAATTGGCGAAACTGAATTTGTTCAAGGTATTGCTGCAATGAGCGCCAGTGGTCGATACGGCAATACCCGTGTCGCCAACGGCATCGTCAGTCACGCTGATCTTACGCTGGGTGCAGACGTACGCCCGGTACTGGAAGCCCATATTGCTGCCAGCAATAATCGATTCAAAGGTATTCGGCATGCCGCCGGGTGGCACCAGGATAGCGCTGTCAGAAACTCCCATTCACACCCGACGGAACACCTGATGCTTGATGATCAATTTCAGGCAGGACTTCAGGTTCTCTCAGATATGGGGCTGACCTTCGATGCCTGGTTTTACCACGAACAGTTGCCGGAGTTTATCGCCCTAGCTAACAACTTTCCCGAGGCGACCATTATTCTTGATCACTTTGGTGGACCATTAGGTATTGGCCCTTACCAGGGCAAGTTGGATGAAGTTTACGAGAAATGGTGTGAGTTGGTTGCTCCGCTTAAAAACAACCCCAATGTGCTTTTTAAACTCGGCGGCATTAATATGAAGGTCAATGGGTTTGAGTGGCACAAGCATCCCCAACCCCCCTCATCTGACCAACTGGTAGATGCAACTGCGCGTTACTATCAGTTTTGTATTGATAACTTTGGCGCTGACAGATGTATGTTCGAAAGCAATTTTCCAGTGGACAGAGACTCCTGCTCGTACCATGTACTTTGGAATGCCTTTAAGAAAATGAGCAGCGGTTATACCGACCAACAGAGACAAGCACTGTTCCACGACACGGCAACAAAAGCCTATAAACTGTCCACCGACTGATCCGGCTATAACCAGCGCTATAAGATATCCCGCAGAGACAACTGTGCGCACGTACCAGCGGTTTACAATTTGTAATTTAGCTTCCGTTAGAAAGTCCTATAGCGTTGGGCATGCGCCAAATCTACCCTTTTTCGGCCCGGGCACCCAAGGTACTTTCCAATCTCAATTCGTTTGAATGATAGTGATGACAGCGTTTGACACAGCGATCAAATTTCCCAATTATGGCACTTCAGGCAAATCCAGTCAGAACAAAACCGGGAGAGTAACTATGGAAACGGGAAACTTCACAGGATTTGAGGTCTCGGTCACTGAACCGGGTATCGCTTGGATAGAATTTAACGAACCTGAAAAACTGAATGGCATGAGTATCGGTAAGAAGCGGGATTTGATTGAAACGCTGACTCAGGCGCAGATGGATAATGCAATCAGGGTCATCGTGTTTATTGGCCAAGGTCGTGGATTTTGCGCCGGAGACGACCTCAAAGCCTACTCAAGAGGTGCCTCCAGTGACAATGCGCTTATGGCGCCCATTCCCCCCGGGCACGACAATGCACTTGGCACATACAATGCGTTAAGGCACATATCTCAGGCCCTGAATCAGAAAATCCGAAGCTTGGACAAGTTGACGATTGCCGCCATCAACGGTGTCACCATTCAAACCGGATTATCTCTTGCACTGGCTTGTGATTTCAAAATTGCGGCGACCTCGGCAAGGCTAGGTAGTGCGACCCTCAGGTTTGGTTTACTGCCAGACGAAGGCGGCCAATATCTGCTAATGCAGCATCTCGGACTCGCCAAAACAATGGACTTCATCATGCGGAAGCGAATCGTTGATGCTGAGGAAGCCATGTCGCTCGGCCTGGTCAATTCGGTTGTTCCGGATAACGCGTTAAGAGTCGAGGCAGCTAAACTCGCAGAAGAATTTGCTAATGGACCACAAGTGGCGATGCGCATGATGAAACGTTCAATTTACCAGGCTGCAGAATTAACCTTTGATCAAGCCTGTGATGAAATCGCCGCAAAAACAGCGGTGACGGATCATCACCCCGATACAAAAGAAGGTGTCAGTGCCTTTCATGAGAAGCGTGCACCAGCGTTTAATGCATGGCTAACAAAAACGCAGTAAGCGTGGAGTTGATTTGAATCGCAAACCCCCAGAGTTACCGGACCAGTTTTTCAAGCGTCAGGATGAATCCGGCGACGAATTATTTTACGTCCATCCTCGTTTTGAAACACATATCGACGATAGTACGATCGACAACCTGACCGCGTTCTATCGGGAAGCGTTGAAACCGGACGATCGTGTACTTGATTTGATGTCCTCATGGATCTCCCATCTGCCACCGGAAGTGCGTTACCAGCAAGTTTCCGGTCTTGGCATGAACGAAGCCGAGTTAGCCCGCAATGAACGCCTCGATGACTATGTGGTACACAATTTAAACGATGAGCCATCACTACCTTATGAGGATGCAAGTTTTGATGTCGTGACAATTGTTGTTTCGGTTCAATATCTGACCCGCCCCTTTGAAGTATTCGAAGAAATAGCCAGGGTGCTCGCGCCTGGGGGTCGCTGTATCGTCGCGATGTCTCACCGGCTGTTTCCCACTAAAGCCGTTTACGCGTTTCAAATGTTGTCACCTGAAGACAGGTGCCGCATCGTCGCCGCTTACATGAAAAATACCGAACAGTTCGAAGAGACGGAAAGCCTCGACCGCTCGCCGCCTGTGGGTGACCCGCTTTGGCTAGTGAGAGGGCATCTCTACTAACTGCCACAATATTTATGATACAAATATAAACAAACGAATCGTTAAACGACACGAGTAAAACCTATGAATTACACATGCTTTGATGTGACCATCGAAAACAATATTGCCCATATCGTTCTGAACCGACCTGAAAAGCGGAACAGCATGAATGTCGCATTCTGGGATGAACTTCCAGCAATCATTCAGGATATTGATAATGAGAGCCGCGCCCGCGTCATTGTTATCTCGTCTACTGGACCGCACTTTTCATCAGGCCTCGATATCAGCGCTTTCCTTGCCAATGACAATGCAGCGCCAGAGGGTAGTAGACCGGATCCGAAAGAAAAGCGCGTCAAAGGCGAAAAATTGTATCAAAACATTAAGCGTATGCAGAAGAGCTTCTCGGTATTAGAAGACTGCAGAGTACCTGTCTTAGCGGCCATCCAAGGAGGCTGTATTGGTGGTGGCATTGATCTCACCACAGCATGTGACATGCGCTATGCCAGCGCCGAGGCCTTTTTTACGGTCTATGAAATTAATATCGGTATGACTGCCGATGTGGGCACTTTTCCACGTCTGGTCAAATTGATACCCGAGGGAATCGTTCGCGAGCTTTGTTACACCGGCAGACGAATGCCTGCTGAAGAAGCCAAAAGCGCTGGGCTCGTGAATAACGTGTACCCGGACCAAGCCACCATGTTGGCTGAAGTCATGAAAATCGCCGCCGACATTGCGAGCAAGGCCCCTCTTGCCATTTACGGTTGCAAGCGCATGATCAACTACGCAAGAGACCATTCCACTGCAGATGGCCTGGATTACATCAGTATCTGGAATGCAAGTATGTTGCAGCCCGAGGAAATGATGGAAGCGATTTCTGCGAACACTGACAAAAGAGCGGGTGACTTTGCAGATCTACCGGCAAAACGGGCGTAAATATTTCTGTGCGGGACTTACCAACCGATATCCACAAGGTTGGATATGAACTCAGCCCCTGCAGCAAAAGATCTTCGTTCAAATAGCGAACTAAGCGTTAACGCTGCTGAACCACTGCCCGTTCGTCGGGTCATTATTCAGACACTAACGGATAAAATGTAAAGGATAAAATAACAATGGGTAGACTAAGCGGCAAACGGGCAATTGTGACAGGCGCAGGCAGTGGCATTGGCAGAGCAACAACACAACTGTTCGCTAAAGAGGGCGCGAGCGTTCTGGCGGTCGATCTCAACGCAACGGGTTTGAACGAAACATGTGCGGGTTTGGAAACTGATATCGAAGGCACCGTAGAAACAATGACCGCGGATGTGGGTAATGAAAACCAGGTTGCGAGTTTCGTCGAACGGTGTGTGACCAACCTCGGTGGTATTGACGTGATTTATGCAAACGCGGGAATCTCCGGTGGTGCGGTGCCGTTGTTTGAGCAGACACCGGAGCAGTGGCAGGAAATTCTACGCATTAATTTGATCGGGCCTTTTCTCGCGGTAAAACATGCTGGTAAACATATGGCGTCGCAGGGTTCTGGAAGCATCATTTGTACGGCATCGGTCGCAGGTATTCGCGCGAACGCCGGTGGTTCACCCTATTCTGCCAGTAAGGCCGGCGTGATTAGCCTGGTACAAACGGTCAGCAACCAGCTTTCCGGTACCGGCGTCAGAATCAATGCAATTTGCCCCGGCTTAATTGAGACAGGGATGACAAAACCTATCTTCGATGGTGCGCGGTCGAGGGGTAATGAGGATCGAATTGGACAGTTGAACCCGACTAAACGCTATGGCGTACCACAGGAAATAGCCAATATGGCGCTGTTTCTGGCCAGTGATGAAGCCAGCTATGTCAACGGTCAGGCAATTCCGGTCGATGGCGGGCTATCGAGCACGCATCCCTTTGTTCCACCCCGGGCAAGCTGAATGATTCAATAAGGCCAGTTGAACGCAGTGCGATGACGACCGTTATTGCTGATTAGGGACAACCAACGCCCGGAACACTGACTTCACAAGCTTCGATTTTTGCAGTCAATCTCCCTTCCGCTTTCGAGCCTGAACCTGCTGCGGTACAAACAAATAGCGTTTTACGTTCTTCACCGCCGAGCATACAGGCGAAAGTGCCGTTGCTCATCTCTATCTTTTGCAACACATCACCACCCTCTGCAACACGCACCACACAATGATTAGCGGGGTCTGCCAGCCATATCGCGCCTTCGGCATCCAGGCAAATACCATCGGGAATGTGAGGATGCAAATTAGCCCAAATCCTGCGATTTGAGAGTCCCCCGTCATCGGCGATATCAAATGCCGTGAGACAGCGGCCAAAGCTTTCACCGATAATTAACGTTTTGCCGTCCGGCGTAATCACGGCTCCATTTGGAAAAGCCAGGTCTTCGGCTGCCACTGAGACCGACCCGTCAGTATCGACAAATGCCAGGTTTGCCTTTACTAATTTGTTGCCACTTTCTATGTCAGAGCCGAAGTTTCCAACATAGGCTCGCCCTTGCGTATCGACGACCATATCATTGCAATGATAGGTCGCGATCTTACTCAAATCTGCGTGCTCAACCAGACGACCGTCGCCTTCCTGGCGCAGCAGCTTTCTATCCAACATGGAAACAACAAGCATTCTTCCGTCAGGTAACCAACCCAGACCCGAGGGTTGCCCGGGCACGATAGCAATGACTTCAACTCGACCTTCACCATCAACCGCAAGGACTCTATGTGTGTAGAAGTCGGAAAAATACAGGCGGCCTTCATGCCACCTAGGTCCCTCTGTAAAAGAGTAGCCTTCTGCTATCGTCCTCATATCACCCTCCTCTGGTGCTCAATGCCCCATCATTATTTTCCAACTTTCTAAATTATCGATTCTCATGTAGACGTTAGCTTTTTTAGTGTCGGCCATCGTCGCACTTGGCACGTCGCTATAGTTATGACCCGGCAATAAAATAGTGTCATTCGGCAGCGCGGCGAGCTTTTGAATACTGTGGTACATGTCTTCGGAGTTGGAACCCGGCAGATCGACCCGGCCACATCCATTAACAAACAATGTGTCTCCAGAAACCAGCGTATTCTTAATCTTGAAGCACTGTGAGCCAGGCGTATGCCCGGGCGTGTGCAAGAATTCCACTTCAATGTTGCCAACCTTCAGCTTGTCACCGGAATCGACCCGCTTAATATCTGACTCTGAGACGCCTGTTACTTTTTTAACACCATCTGCTTCAAGCCGATGTGCAAAAATTTTAACAGGGTTGGTTTCAAGTAAATCTGCGACTCCCTGAACCGTATTCTTACCAAAAGAACCCCCGCAGTGATCAGGATGATAATGGGTAACAAGCGCACCGGTCAGGGTATACCCCGCCTCGTTGATCATATTGGTCAATGCCGGGATATCCCATGCAGGATCAATGATGACAACCTCCCGCGTACTTTTCGAACCCACCAGATAGGTAAAATTCTGCATTGGTCCTATCTGAATTTGCTCAACGATTAGTTCATCTTCCAGACTCGCCATACTTCCCTCTTGGAAAAATTAAATTTTGATTTGTGCCTGATACTTTACCTCAGAGCGCCTCTTGAATGACAGCCAGAAACGCTTCACTGTATTTTTCGAGCTTTCGCTCCCCAACACCGGTAAGCAAACCAAATTCACTTGTATTTTGGGGCATCTGCTCAGCCATCTCGCGGAGGGTTTTGTCATGAAAAATGACATAGGGTGGCACGCCCTGCGCCTCCGCAAACAACCTCCGGCATTCGCGTAGCGCTTCCCAGAGCCCTACATTAATATCCTCGGGTAGCGGGGTTTTAGTCTGACGAGCAACCGCTTTTTTACCGCTATCACGGCGAAGCTCTATCTGCTGCTCACCTTTAAGTAAGGGTCGACATTTCTGTTCCAGACGAAGTGCACCGTAACGTTCTAGGTCAACGCTGAGATAACCCCTTGCAACCAGCTGCCTAAACACCGACCGCCATTGATTGATATCCAGGGTTTGCCCGATTCCAAAAGTAGACAGTTTGTCGTGCTCAAACTGACGGATCTTTTCCGTATTAGATCCCTGCAATACATCGATCAAATGGTTAACCCCAAATCGTTGATCCGTACGAAATACAGCGCTCAACGCCTTTTGGGCGGCTTCGGTTCCATCCCAGGTATCAACAGGATCAATGCAAGTGTCGCAATTGCCACACCGTTCGGGTGAATCCTCATCAAAGTAACGCAGCAGCGCATGACGCCGACAACTGGTGATCTCACAGAGCCCCAGCATTGCATTCAATCTGTGCTGCTCAGCGCGTTTGTGTTCATCACTGCCTTCTGAATTTTCCATCATCTGTCGTAGTTTGATTACGTCTTGTAATCCATAAACCAGCCAGGCATTTGCTGCTTCGCCATCCCGACCGGCGCGGCCAGTTTCCTGATAGTAGCTTTCAACCGTTTTTGGCAAGTCAAGGTGGGCAACGAAGCGCACATCCGGTTTATCGATACCCATACCAAATGCAATGGTCGCCACAATGATAATGCTTTCTTCATTTAGAAACCGCGCCTGATTTTTAGCCCGGGTTTCACTATCCAGCCCCGCATGATAGGGCAAAGCTTCAAATCCCTGCTGACTTAGCCAGGTTGCTGTTTCCTCAGTTTTTCGTCGAGATAGGCAGTAAATGATACCCGCATCATTTCGGTGCTCGTTCTTCAAAAACTGTAATAGCTGCTGTCGCGGGTTAGTTTTCAATGCAATGCGATAGCGTATATTCGGACGATCAAAACCAACGATAAACTGCCTTGCGTCATCAAGGGAAAGTCGGGATACAATCTCCGTCCTCGTCCTAATATCTGCTGTGGCGGTTAACGCTATTCTTGGAACACTCGGAAACTCCGTCGCGAGTATATTCAAGTGCAGGTAATCAGCCCTGAAATCATGGCCCCATTGGGAAACACAATGTGCCTCGTCAATTGCAAAAAGACTAATGTCGAGCTCACGCAATAATGCCAGCGTCGCGGGCTGAACAAGACGTTCCGGCGCAAGATAAAGCAAATCGACTTCTCCCTGTCGCAGCGATTGCTCGATTCGGTGAACGGTTTCAAACGCAAGCGTCGAATTCAAAAAAGTCGCACTGACCCCCAACTGCTTCAAGGCGTCTACCTGATTTTGCATCAGCGCGATGAGTGGGGAGACAACAACACCAACGCCTTCTCTGGCAATCGCTGGAATCTGGTAACAAAGGGATTTGCCGCCACCGGTCGGCATCAGCACGAGAACATCTCCACCATCAACCAGTGTTGAAATGATTTCATCCTGAGGCGCTCTGAAATCGGGAAAACCAAAAACATGCTGCAGAATTTGTTGGGGATCTTTCATCAAGACCTTCTTCGAACCAGCGGCCGGGTTAGACAAGTTGGTCCACCCTCTCCCTTGCGACTAATTTCGTCACCCTTGTAAGTCGTCACACTGCAACCAGCCTGCTCTAACCTTCTTTTTGTTTCCGGTAGTCGATCGAGCATAATCACTTGTCTGGGTCCAGTAGCCAACACGTTGCACCCCATTGGCAAATATTCCTCTTCTGGCACTTCTACAAACGCAATACCCAGGGACATGAGCCAAGTCATAAAATCTTCAGACATCAGTGGTCGATAAATTAGCGCCAGATCTTTGTCTAACGGAGAAATCATACTCATCAAATGAAAAACATCTTCCGGGTGCTCCGGCTCAGGTAAGGGCACCACGTGTAAATCGATGTCATTTCCCAACAAATATCGTAACTGGGAAATACCTTCCTGGTTGGTTCTTGGGCCCGAGCCAACCGCCGCATGACGTTCGTCCAGCCAGATAAAGTCCCCGCCCTCCAAAGTACCGGGTCGGCTAATTTCTCCGAGCACAGGGAATCCGAGCGAGACGAGCTCAGCGGCGTTTAGTTTTGGTTCATTCGATCGACTGGGTCTTCCCATTTCGCAGAGTACCAGGCCCTGGGGCGCAACAATCAGCGCGTCCCGGGGATAGATACTGTCCAGCGTCAAAACCTCATGACCCTCTAACAGAATGACATTGGAGCCAGTTGCTCTGATGAGCGCTTCAAAAGACTGATATTCCTCATCGGCAGCATCGAATTCCGGCTGACTGTGAAACCTGAGCGGACGCCACTGCCGGCTAATCCTACTGTCGCTCTCAAAGGCTACTTTCGCCTCTCTGAGCGCAATATATTCAATCGGCCCCCACTCATTACATGCGCTTTCGACCAAAACCTTCGCTGTTTCACTGTTCAAACTTCGAATTCCATTTAAATTCCATTCTGGCTCTCGCCATCCCTATTCTTCGCGACCAACACATAGATTGGCATCGCAGCGGTTAAGAGTATGAAACCATAAAAAACCGTTTCTGCACCGGCCCCAATAATAACAAGTAGTGAGTAAAGAAAGGCGAGCACCGCCACAATAATTCCCTGGCTTCGCGATGCACTCGCATCATCACGCTTCAAAAATATCAATGCGGCAATGGCGGCGAACGATAGAGGAACGAGGGTCGTCAGTGTAGACAACAAAATCATCATATTAAACGCTTCAACCAATCCCTTCGTGTAGTTCATTGCCACCAGAATACTCGCCAGGATTGAGGAAACGATAATGGCGACGAAGGGTGTACCCTGGACGCCAAGTTTACTCAATATTTTGGGAAACAAGCCGTCAAGTGCAACGGCTCTTACCACTTGCCCAGACAACAACACCTGCGCGTTCAGCGCCCCGAGGGTCGAAATCATCGCACCCATAGCAATCAAGGATGCGCCCATGGTGCCAATGACCTTTACCGTCGCATCAGCAAAGGGCGCGGGGGAATTGCTGAGCATCTCAGCAGGTAAAAGGAGCATGACGCCAGAAAACGCAACAAGATAGACGACGAGAACCGTCAAAGTGCCGAAGATCAGGATTCGCGGAATGGTTTTCTTAGGCTCTACCATATCGGCTGCGGGCACAGTGCCGCCCTCCAGGCCGACAAATGCCCACATGACCAGAGTCACACTGGTCGCAATGACAGCAAATAGGCTTCCACCACTGGGGTTAAACGGCGGCAAATTATCTGTTGAGCCTGCACTAAAGCCTAACAACCCGACGAACAACAAAGGCAATATTTTTAAAAAAGTAGTGAGTAGTTGAAACCCACCTGAAGATCCCATCGAATGAATATTCATCGCAGTTAACGACCAGATGAGTGTCAGTGTGGCGGTCGCAGCCAGCAATGAACTCTCTCGAAGAATTGGCAGAAAAAAGCTGATATAGCCCACACAGGCGACGGCGATAGCCGCGGTAGCTGACCAGATTGCGATCCAATAACCCCAACCTACCCAGAAACCCACAAAGTCACCCAGACCCGCTCGAGCATAGGCATAGGGACCACCAATGGCAGGCATTCTGATAGAGAGCCGGGCCAGCATAAATGCCATCAGCAATGCACCGGAACCGGCGATAAACCAGCCAACCAAACCCAGCAATCCATAGGGCGCTAACAATGCCGGCAGCGTAAATATCCCTGACCCGATGGTACCGCCGACAACCAGTGACCAACCCCGCCAGAAGCCTAGTGGTGTTGTTGGTTTTTTCCCCGTACTTGCGGTTTCTTCTGTCGCCATGGTGAGTCCCGTATGCACCAATACGAACTCGCATCGGGCGAATTACATTATTGATAACAACATACTACTCAATTTGACGTCAGGTGCTCAACAAGGCCACTCATATTACTGTCGTAACATTTATGCTCGGAGCGCTTAAGATCGGCTCTACTGCTCCGCACAAAAATGGCGCTCCTCCGGCCGAATGATTGGCTTCAAAGGCACTCATCCCTCACAGACTTTCTCCAGAGGATACATGAGCGACAGGGGCTCGATTCACTTTGAACAAAAACCATGCTTTCAAGCGCCTTCTAAATCTGTTTAGGTCGTCACCAATACAGTAGAGTGCAGGTACCATAAAGAGGCTCACAAACAACGCGAATAACACTCCGAATGCTAACGACAATACAGCAGGTTTGAGGAACTGTGCATCGGTCGAACGTTCCGCCATGATAGGCATCAATCCTACAAACGTTGTGACTGAAGTTAACAAAATTGGTCTGAAACGGGCAATACCTGCCTCGACAACGGCTTCGATTGCAGAATGGCCCTTCGCTCGCAAACCTTCGATGTAATCGACGAGCACAAGGTTATCGTTGACAACAACACCAGCAGCGGCACCGATACCAAAATAAGAGAACATTGCCATCGATACGTTGAACATAAGATGGCCATAAACAGCGCCCATAAACCCGAAAGGTATCGCAGTCATCACCAACAGCGGCAACCAGTAGGAACGGAATGCGATCGCGATCAGCGCGTACATCACAAACAACGCAATTGCGAACAATGACATGAGTTCTGACAAAAACAATGCTTCGCTTTCAGCATCACCACCAACGCCAATCTTTAAACCAGGGTATTTTTCTTCAATAACAGGTAGAAAGGTCTCTTTCATGTCGGTATTGATATCGCTCATCAGCTCACCCATCACTTCCGCTGTCACACGTACCATCCGTTCTCCATCGCGACGCCTGATATGCTGAACCCCAGTAACAACCTCAACTTCTACCACAGACAATAACGGGAGCTCGCGCCCGTCGTTGGTCCTGACTCTGAAATCATTTAGGCTCTCGAGGCTATAGCGTAACTCTTTCGGATAGCGCACCATCACTCGAACGTCACCTGTCTCTCGCGGTAGGCGCTGAACTTCCTCTCCGAAATATGCCTGCCGCACTTGTTGAGAAACCTGTGCCAGCGTCAATCCCAACTTTTCAGCACCAGGCAAAAGCTGCATGTGCAGTTCTTCCAATTCACCCCGCATGCTGTCTCTGACATAAAAGGTACCGTCATAACCATAGAGATGACGCTTAACATCCTTGGCTGCTTCTTTTAGTTGAGAAAGATCCTTGTGGCGCATGACGTAGCTCACCCTAGGGGTTGAGTTGTTCATGGTGTAGTTCACTTCAATTTCATCGGCATCTGGCACTTCGCCAACCAACTCACGCAATCTTAATGCTGCTTCCTTGGCAGACATGTCCCTAACCTCAGGAGGGGCCAATTTTACGATAGCAATCACACTGTCCCTGCGCGACCTCGTATACCATCCCTCAATCAGTTGACCCGAGCCTCCCTCAGTGACAGCCTCTGATTCAACTTGTCGTATCAGTTCACGCTCTGCTTCCTGAAGCTGATCTAACACCTTCAAAGCCCGGGCATAGGGTGTGCCTGTGGGTAACTCGACGTTGATATGAATCAATTCGTTCTCAACCTCAGGCATAAACGAAAACTTGACCCAACCACTGCTAAAAATACCAAAGCTAACCGTCAATGCTGCGATAAACACGCTGGCTGTTAAGTATCGATTATTAACACAAGCATCAATCCAGCCTCGATAGGACGTTTGAGAAAAGCCGACAATCTTGTCTTCAATACTTTTTTGGAATCGTCCAATTTTTCCCAATTCTTTCCGGCGTTGAAGCTGTGAAAGATGCGCCGGCAGTATCAAAAAGGCCTCAATGAGGGAAACTACCAATGCAAGAGTGATCACAATAGAGAACTGGCGTGTGACCTGGGCATCTTCACTACTCAGAAAAAAGAATGGTGCAAACGCCACCATCGTCGTCAGCACAGCAAAAACCACCGGTTTGGAAACAGCACTGGCACCCTGAATTGCTGCCTCTAACGGGTCATCAATTTTGTGATGATGCTGATGGATACTTTCCCCGACGACAATCGCATCATCCACAACGATACCCAGCACCAGTAAAAAGGCAAAAGTCGACAGGATATTCAATGAAACATCCATTGTCGGCAGCATGGCAAAAGCACCCAGAAATGACACGCCAATTCCCACGGTTACCCAAAGCGCGACTTTAGGTCGCAGGGACAAGATCAGCACTAGAAAGACAAGAATCAGCCCCATATAGGCTGAATTACCAATTGTTTTCATTCGGGAATTGTAGATATCTGCGGTGTCGAACCATAAAGAGAGACTCACACCATCAGGCAACGTCTTTTGCCGCTCCTCCATCCAGGCTTTGACCGAGTTACTCGATTTAACCACCTGCATATTGTCCGAGGAGAGAATTTGCAAGAGCACTGCAGGTTCACCGTTCATGGTCGCCAGGATTTCATTCTCCTCAAAACCATCCACCACCCGCGCGACGTCACCTACATGGATAATGCCTGACTCAGGTGACTGACGAATCACGATATTGCTGAACTCATCTTCATTGTCAGCCATGTTTCGAGCACGCAACAATACATCGCCGGTTTCTGTTCGAATGCTACCGGAGGACAAATTGATCGAACTGCTGCGGATAGCCGTGGCAACCTCTTCGAAACTCAGTCCATAACGACGAAGCGCCTGCTCTGATAGCTCAATGGTTACTTCTTCCCGCCTAGTGCCAAACAATTCAACGATGGAGATATAGGGTAAAGCGGCGACTTCATCGCGAAGCTCTTCAGCAAGACGGGTCAATGCACGTTCGCCAACTTCACCATGGACGGCAACGCGGATCATTTCGTTTCGATATTCAACGCGCCGGACCTGCGGCTTCTCAATATCACGCGGCAGCGAGTTCACCGAGTCGACCGCGTTCTTAATCTCATTCAGAAAACCTTCCATATCATCGGTAGGCAATGTCGACACATCGATGCGCGCGTAGTTTTCCTCAGCAAAAGAGTAGTAGCGGTAGACACTGTCGATATTATCGATCGCGTTTTCAATGCGAACAACCACTTGTTCTTCTATTTCCTGTGGTGCCGCGCCGAGCCAGGTCACCTCGATAGAAACCTCATTAGGTGTGAAGTTCGGAAAAGCTTCTCTTTCCATCGAGATAAAACCAAGGATGCCTGCTAAAAGAATGCCTACCATCAGCAGGTTTGCAGCAACGGTATTTGTCGCCCACCAGGCAATCAATTTACGCATGTTTTCTTCCGTCCAATTGACATCGATGCTGCATTAATTCCGCCTCGCTAACGCAGACTCATCCAGCGACGCTTCCAGTGTTTTGAGCGCCATGCCCTGAATCGCATTTCGCACAGGCGACACAACAACTTTCTCATTCAACGAAAGACCACTAGAAATAATTGCCTCCCGCTCGGAGCTGTAGGCAACTACAACGGCTCGTATTTCCAGCAGGCCATTTTCGTTCACCACAAAAACCTTGTTTCCGGCACGCAATCCTTCCCGTGGGATGGCATAACCTTCATTGATTTTCCGCCCGATAATCTCTGCTTCAACATACAGACCTACCGCTAACGGCATCTGATGCTGTGAAACATTACGTTGGTAAGGCGATTCAACCACAGCAAGGCCAAATAGCATTCGGGTGTTTTTATCAATCGAAGCGTCAAGACGCGTGAGCTTGCCTTGCCATCTCTGCTGCTTGCCCGCTACGTTGGCTTTAAAAACGACAGGCAGCGCATGACCAGGTTCAGCGACAAAACCGATGGGTAAATTCAAAGATGCAAGCTGCGTGTCGTTAAGGGGCAACCTGACTTCGACAACCTCGGTAGAAAAGGCTCGCGCTAGACGAGTCCCGGGCGCTACGTACTGACCGACATTCACATCAATACTCGCTAATCGGCCACTAAAAGGTAATGAAATTTTAGTTCGCGTAAGGTTAAGCATTGCTTGTTCGTAACTGGCTTCCGCAGCAGCGAGTAGCGCTCTGGCTTCGGCTACTTGTGGTTTTTTCAAAGCTAGGGGCGAAGCATCCTTCGCGTTTCGCAGCTGCTGCTTAGCAACATCCGCTGTGGCCAGAGCAGTCTGCATCCCCACTTCGGCTTCCGCCATTTTCGCCCTGGCCTGAGCCAATTCAAGTTTGTAATCAAGATCCTCAATTTCAACCAAGGTGACCCCTGGTTCAACCACGCCACCCTCTGTGAATTCCGTGGTAACAGAAACAACGCGGCCCGCCACCTGCGAGACGATATCGACCTCGGTTCTTGCTCTGACCTCGCCCTCGGTCCTGACCTGTAGTTCAGTATCGGCACCTTCAACGTGCTTGACAAAAACGCTGAGTGCCCGAGGCTCATCTTCTTTTTTCTCAGGTTCCGGCTTAGCCCAATCTAAAACAAGAAAAGCCCCTAAACCTCCGGCAAGTACGATCACCGGCGCAATCATTTTAATAGCTTTGTTCACTTTCATTCCTTACCAGTCCCAGGAGTGGTTTAAATATGCGCAATATCTTTTGAGACATGCGACGACGCTAAACCGGATTTGGTTGCTATACGCGGCCGAACTTTATGCCGAACAAAAAAAATATGTGATTATTTGAGGCGAAGTGATTGAAAGACAAGGTGACTCAGCCAGATCTCCAGTATTACCCGCCAAACCGCGCCTTCTGGAAGGTTCAATGAAACAAAAAGGGCACTCCGTACTTTGGTGGACTTTGACCTCGCTTCCCTACACACTCTTGAATGTTCCGAAGTAAATCTGAACTTTCGGGGAGACCATTGCACTATTGTGGCAATCCACAACAAGTTGAGATTTCAGGTCGGAGATAAAATCAGCGTGGGTTTTAGGATAAACAAAGTAGACACAGGCGCCGCACGGTAGCGGAAGGACAGCAAATTGCAATATCGAAACCTCGGCAAACATGGTCTGGAAGTGCCGGCACTATGCTTGGGCACAATGACTTTTGGTCTTCAGGTAGAAGAAAAAACCTCGCACGAAATACTTGATCGTGCGCAGGAAATGAAACTGAGCTTTCTCGATACAGCTGACGCGTATCCTCTTGGCGGCACCCGCGAAACGATCGGTGAAACCGAAGCAATCATCGGCCGTTGGATGAACTCACGAGGTAACCGAGACAATCTCATTATTGCCACCAAGTGTTTTGCTCCAACTCACAAACGGCCCAACAATCGCGGGCTGTCCCGCAAACACATCATGGATTCGGTTGACGCCAGCCTGAAACGGTTACAAACAGACTACGTCGACCTCTATCAGTCTCACGGTTTTGATACCAGCACGCCAATCGAGGAAACATTACGCGCATTTGAGGATCTCACCCGTACGGGAAAGGTACGCTATGTCGGATGCTCGAACTACCCTGCTTGGCGCCTCGGTCAGGCGCTTTCAGCCGCCAAAGGTCTAAACATCAGCGGCTATGCCTCTGTTCAACCACGCTATAATCTCCTATATCGAGAGATCGAAACGGAACTTCTACCCCTTGCCCAAGCCGAAGGGCTTGGCGTGCTTGTTTACAACCCGCTCGCGGGTGGATTTCTCTCCGGTAAATATAAAAGTGGCCAGGCGCCTGTCGAGGGTACACGGTTTACACTGGGCACTGCTGCGGAAAGGTATCAGGCGAGATATTGGCACGACGCTCAGTTCAGCGCCGTTTCAACACTTAAGGAAGTGGCAGAATCAAAAGGACTCAACATGGTTTCGGTCGCTGTTGCATGGGTACTAAGAAACCCAGCGGTGTCATCTGCTATTATCGGCGCCAGTCGAGCCGATCAGCTTGAGGCTAATCTGGCAGCATTTGAAGTTCATTTCGATGAAGAGCTTGAACAAGCGTGCGAGGCACTCTGGTGGTCGCTACCACGAAGACCGATAGCAGAAGGCTATAGATAGGCGATATCCTGAATCCCTGAAGATGAATGCTGGGGTTAGCGCCTCGCCTAAAAACAATAACAATTACAATTACAGTGAATTTAACTCATGAACCCTGCTAGCGGTCTCACTTTCTATACTCTAATTCTGTTGCCCCTGATATATTTCGGCAATCCTGCGGTGGCGCTTCTAGTTGGTATGGCCATCACCCTTGGCCTGAACAAAACGCTGATAAGCAATGCGTCAGTGCTTGGCAAGTACAGCCTGCAGGCAGCCATCATTCTGCTCGGGCTAAAACTCAACATTGGCGATTTGTGGCGAATCAGCGCCAATTACACCCTTGCCATTTTTATATATGTCATCGCTGCGATCACAATCGGTTTAATGATTGGTCGATTGATGAAAGTTGAGCGAAACAGCAGCCTGCTGATGGCATCTGGCACCGCGATATGCGGCGGCACTACGATCGCAACACTGTCTCCTATTATCAAGGCAAGACCTGATCAAACAGGGGTCGCATTAGCTATCGTCTTTTTGTTGAATGCTGTTGCGTTATTCACATTTCCCCATGTTGGTCATTGGCTGGAAATGACGCAGGAACAATTTGGAGTTTGGGTTGCACTCGCAATTCACGACACCAGCTCTGTCGTTGCTACTGCGCAGATTTATGGCGAGGAAGCAGCCGCTGTAGCGACTACGCTGAAACTGGGAAGAACCTTGTGGCTAATACCGCTTGTGCTAATTGTCAGCTTTTGGGAACGTTCAGAGGGGGCAAAAGTTCGGCTGCCGGGGTTTATTCTCTTGTTCCTGCTTGCCTCAGTCGCAGGCTCAATGCTTCCAATGCCAGAATTTATACCATCCACGGCAGCGACTTTATCGAAGGCGCTTCTAGTCATCGCGCTGTTTTTTATCGGTACAGAGATATCCCGCAGCACGCTTGGTAATTTGAAAGGAAAAGTACTTGTTCAAGCCTTAGCGCTTTGGGGCATTGTCGTGCCTGCGACGCTGTTTGTGGTCGTCAAGTTCGTCGATTAATGTAGGATAGTTCATTCGAGCATAAGGTTAGGATAAACAATTCTTTCCTGTTCTCTCTGTGATTGGCTAATGTTCGCGCATGGACAGTCAACACAAAAAGCCCACCGTATTCAAAGTCGATCTAGCCAGCATGGCAGCCATCGGTTTTTTTATGTTTTATGTCGCTGCCGGCGTATATGGCGCGATCAGTTAGTTCCCCTCGGAAGCGATTGAGCTTCGCCAGAGCCACCCTTTGCTCAGATGACTTGTTGTCTCACTCATCCTGATAGCGGTTGTATTTTTTAGCGTTTCCTTTTGCCAGCGCCACGGGATACTTGGTGCCATTTTTTATCATTTTTGCTTTAGCTGCGGCAGGAATGTCGATACCAAGCTGATCCGCGATTCTGAGCAGATACCATTGGACATCTGCAATTTCGTCGGCTACTTCAGATAATTTCTTAGCATCAAGATTTCTGGACTCTTCTTCTGTTAGCCATTGAAAGTGTTCCACTAACTCCGATGCTTCAACACTGAGAGCCATTGCGAGATTCTTAGGCGAATGAAAGGTCTCCCATTCCCGCTCTGCTGTAAACCTGTTAATGATATTTGTGAGTTCACGAAACTCCGACATCCTAACTCCAACGATATTGATTAATTCGAGGATATGAGTGTAGTGTCCGGACACTTCAGAAGCTAATATTCCTGAACCTTACCCGACTGCCATAGAGGACCATTGATGAAGGCACAAACTGATTCCGACGTTTGCCCATGGGTAAGTAAATTTGCCCCGTTAGTACCAACAGCCGGTATGGTAATGGACTTGGCCTGCGGGAAAGGCAGGCACACCGGGTATTTCCTCGCAAAGGGTCACCCCGTCATTGCGCTCGACAGAGACACAACGGGCGTCACAGCTTTTGCTGACAACCCCGCATGTAAAGTCATTACGTTTGACCTTGAGGCACCCGTTCTGATTGATGCAGACCATAAAACAATGACTTATGACGCTCAGCTACCATTTTATGAACAGGAACTTGCTTGTATCGTCGTTGTTAACTATCTGTATCGACCACTATTACCCCTTCTATCCCAGTCGCTCCGCTCTGGCGGCATTCTGATCTATCAGACTTTTATGACAGGTAATGATGTCTACGGACGTCCCCGAAATCCAGATTTTTTACTCAAACCAGGGGAGCTTTCTGAAACACTTAATAGGGATCTAGAACAAATCGACTTCTTCGAGGGATATGTTGACACGCCTAAGCCTGCCGTCATTCAGAGCTATTGTGGTCGTAAACCCTGATACCCGTTTAAACCTGAGAACCATTCACCGCATGCCAGCGACAGTGCGGCGATAGATGGAGTCATAGGTCACTATCGCCGTACTGTTACTGATCAATGAAACATCGCATCAAGCTCAATGGGAAACTTCGTACCGGTCCATCAAGTCTCGCACCAAACCACTACGCACGATGTCATCACGCACGAACTTATGAACATGCACCCGAGGTAGCCCTCTGACACGCGACACCGCATCAGCAAGTCCATTAGGCCCGCGAATATCACTCTGCTCGACATCCCCGTTCACCACAACCTGACAGCCCTCCCCTATGCGTGTCAAAAACATTTTCATCTGCGCAACCGATGTGTTCTGGGCTTCATCCAGTATCACAAAAGTATCCTCCGAAAATGTCTTGCCACGCATAAAAGCCAGCGGAGCAGCTACGATTCGACCGTGACGAAGATAATAATCAACCGCACCACTGCCCAGTCGTTCGTTTAACGTATCTCGGAAAGCTTCAATATAAACGGCAAACTTCTCGTTCACATCGCCTGGAAGAAAACCGAGTTGCTCCCCTGCTTCGACAGCGGGCCGAGTCAGAATAACCCTTTCGACCCGACCCGCTTCCAATGCGTCAGCAGCGATGGCTGCGGCACAATAGCTTTTACCGGTGCCTGCAGGGCCAATACCAAAGGTCAGACAGTTATTTTTTATTGCATTGATGTAGTTTTTCTGTGAACTTGTTTTTGCTTCAAGGGGACGTACGGATTTATTGGTGGTGTAGGCTGTTTCTACCGAAGGTGGTGGGGAATGCAGCGTATATATATCTGCACTCTGGTTTTTTGCGTGTCGTTCTTTGCGATTTGCGGATTTCTTGCTTTTCCTCCCTTCAAAATGTCTTTTACTGCGCTCTGAAAATTTGAATTGGGCTTTTTTTGTCATAGTTAACGCTTACCTGCTTTGATGAATAAAAGGGGCTTGTTATCTATTGTTGGCCATACACCAACTAATTTAGTGTGGCAGCTTTCCTGCCGTCTCCTTTTGTCAGGTGATAAAACTCACGCGTTTAAACCTTTTTCCAACTCTGATTTGAAATCAGTGTCTCTTTAGTATTGTGCCATTCTAAAAAAATCTCGCAAGTAAAAATCGATCAATCGTTGATAAATATTTCAAGCGCCCCTAACATAGGGTCAGGTTTGAATAGTTAACCGCGCTTAGAAGCGCGGTTAAAGGTGTTGCTAGCCCACGCTTGCGGTTACGGCTATCTCGACGACGAATTTCGGAGACGCCAACTTAGATTCAACACAGGCACGGGTAGGTGCCGCGTCTTTGTCTACCCAGGCATCCCACACTTCATTCATTTCATTAAACAACTGAATATCCGACAACCAGATCGTAGCCGTTAGTAAACTAGACTTATCAGTTCCCGCTTCGGCTAACAAACTATCAATACTTTTTAGAATGTCTTTGGTCTGCGTAATCGCGTCTTCACCGGCAGCATTTTGAGCAACCTGCCCCGCCGTTGTTACCACACCATTGTGTACCACCGCCTGAGACATTCGAGGGCCAGGTTTAATTCTCTTAATAGACATTGATTTCTCCTTTTACGCTTATTGATAATGACATTCGATTGACAGTTGATCGATTAAATTAACTAACATGAAGCTTTTGACCTTTACTCCCATTACCATTCTAATTTCGTCTTTATCACGAGACAGAGAACACGTAACGGGACCCCAAAGATCCGCATGCTTTTCAATTTTGAATCAAGGATTTCTGCTCGAACTATCATCTCATAGGTAAGAAAAAAGCGCGACGATTGCTATCGCCGCGCCTTCCTTATCGTGCGCTTTGATTGAGAATCTATTGCCTACGAATGCGCTGTAGTCTTCAGGCCGGCCTTTGCCATGGCTGATTCAAGCGCTTCGTTATAACAGGCACGGTTCTTCATTACCTGTGTCAAACTTCCAGCATCTGTTCGATGGAAAGTGCCACAAGCCTGTTTCGCTGCTCTCTTGATTTTGGATACCGCAAGCGAATGATCTCGTTCGGCGTTCGTAACCGTTGTCTGATAAGGCTTTTGTAGGGTATCTGTGCTCACTACGGCGGCGCCTGCGGTCGTGGCGAAAGTTGTCGTCAGTGCTACGGCAATAATTGTCTTTTTTATCATCTCAATATCCTCATATTTATGTTTAGCAGGCTCCAACCCAACATGGCCGTGAATGCCTGTAGGCAATTAGACAAGGAAACAACGAAGAAGGGTTAGCAGTATGAGACAAGCCGAAAACCTGAAACGACTAATCTTTAAGTTGAGCTTGTGACAAGTTAGATGCCAGTCAATAACTTAGGTGCATCACCTGCATATGACGAGGCCGATGAGGGTATTTACCGTCGCCAGACATATTTTCGCTTAGGGTTCAGCGCTTGTTTCAGGATAGAATTTCGATCACCTGAGCCAAACGCTCAGTTGATAAAATAGCATCTCGATACTCAGGGTGAAGGTTTCTCACAATAACATCGGTATAACCAAGTGAGCCTAATTCGTCGAATTGCCTGGCGACTGATTCAGCATCACCGATCACTAACGCTTCCGGGTTGAACCCTCTGTAACCTCTGGACGCAATCTGCTTTTTTAAAGCGTCCGCTTCGGCTGCCGATGCAGCAACAAAAATATCCCTTCGAATGGCGATGGTTTCAGGCGCCGGCTTTTGATGAATTGTAAGTGCTACCTGATAAACATCCATTTGCCTTTCAGCTTCTGCCCGCACCAGACCTGGTCCTGCAAGCCAAACATCACCTATTCTAGCTGCACGATCAATCGCAACATCCGCTGATGCCCCTATCCAGACCTCGATGTTCTCAGGGGGTGTCGGCGATATTTGGGCATTCTCCAGTTTCCAATGGCCATCGAGCGAAACCTTCTCCCCAGCCCAAAGCGCCTGCATGACCTCAAGGGACTGTTCAAATGCTTTAGCACGATGTTTTTGTTCCGTTCCCATTGCCCTGAACGCAGCTTCGCCATATCCAAGACCGCATTGCATAATGAACTTACCGCTAGTGATACACGCTAATGTCGCAATTTGTTCCGCAGCTAAAACTGGATGCCACATCGGCAACAGAAATAACGCGCCCACATCGCGGTGGTCCCACTCTGCCATCATTCGGGCAATCATAGGAACATTTTGATAATAGGGACTACTAACAGCGTGATGATCTCCGACAAACAGGGAACTCAACCCAGCACCAGCCGCCGCAGTCGACCGAGCCAACATTTGCCTCGGGCCTTCCCGGAAGTCCTTATCAGCAAATGCGCTGGTAATCGATATACCTACTTTCAATGTACGCTGCCCCCAATCATAAAGGGTCCCACCTCTTTTTTATTTCCCCTGAAAGACTGGCGGCCGTTTTTCCGCAAACGCTTTTCTGCCTTCCTTGTAATCCTCGCTATCGAAACAGGTATCTACCAGATGCGCCACTTCACGCGAGGCCTCGGTCATGGAATATTTTTCGAATGCATCGACCGCAGCCTTGGCGGCAAACACTGTCAGAGGCGCATTAGCGGCGATTAATCTGGCATAGTCAGTCACTGCCTGTTCCAGTTCAGATGCCTCAACGACAAAATTTATCAGGCCAATCGACTTTGCCTCTTCGGCATCCATAAAACGTGCTGTGAACATGATGTCCCTTGCAACGGAAGGACCAACCAGGCGCGCAAGTTTGGCTAGCCCGGCATACTCATAACCAAGACCTAGTTTCGCGGCAGGAATACCAAAGGTAGATGCAGGCGTTGCAAACCGAACATCTGCATTCAGTGCCGTTGCCAAACCTCCGCCAATACAAAACCCATGAATCATAGCGATCAGAGGCTTGCTGAATTTCGCCAGCCAAGCATTCCCTCTTGCCGAAATCTCCTCGTAATTTCTGCGTTGCTCTGCATTGCTTCGATGTTGATCAAATTCAGATATATCAGCGCCTGATGCAAACGCTTTACCTCCAGCACCCGTCATCACGACAACCCGCACTTCGGGGTCAGCCTGATAAGCTTCGAGAACATCTCCGATGCCCTGCCACATTTCTAGGCATATGGCATTTCGCCGCTCAGGCTGATTGAACGTCAGCCAGCCAATTCCGTCTTTGACTTCTGCCAGGATTTTGGTTGTTTTCAACTCCAGGGTACTCATCTGGTTATCTGTGCCTCTTGTTTTAAATCTTGTTAGCTATTTTTTAGGGATTACCACCCCATCTGTATCACGCTGGCACTATCGAATTATTTTGCACCACGCCCGACGCGATCAACTCTCTCACTGATTGCTCATCAAGCCCGAATTCCTGCAGAATTTCCACTGTATGCTGTCCCGGGCCAGGTCCGGCGCGAACAAACTGTTCAGTTTCCGGAAACAAAGATAAATTAATCGGCGTTCTAACAAGATTTATTTTTCCCAACAATTCATGCTCTGCAGGTTTCACCATTTTGAGGTGCTGCACCTGATGATCTTCGAATGCCTCGCTTATCTTGTTTATGGGACCACAGGGAACCCCAACTGCATTAAGTTTATCAACCAACTCTGCCATCGTGAATTTTTGGCAAAGGGCATTCACTTCACGGTTCAGGCTTTCCCGGTTCTCAAATCTTGCCCGACCACTGGCATACAAAGGGTTCTCGAGCAATTTGTGAGCATCCAACGTCTGACAAAAATTGCGCCACATCTTCCCACTACTGGCGGCGAGATTCACAAATCCGTCTTTGGCCGAGTACATACCCATGGGCGCGAGGGTTGGATGGAAATTACCTTCCTGCTCCGCGATCTCCCCATCCATCGTATATCTGGAGCCTTGAAAATCAATTTTGCTCATCATCGCTTCAAGTAAAGAAGTATGAACCCATTGTCCGTCTCCCGTTTTCATTCTGTGTAACAGCGCCAACAAAATTCCCTGTCCAAGAAACATGCCCGCGCTGGTGTCGGAAACCGCAATTCCGGCGCGCATAGGACCGCCACCCGGCGCGCCAGTGACAGACATCAGTCCGCTTGAACCCTGCACAATCTGATCCACGCCGGGACGATGCTGATACGGTCCTGTTTGACCAAAACCCGAGATACTCGCAAGAATGATACCCCGATTTTCTCTTCGCAAATCCTTGTACTCTATGCCCAGACGTTGCTTGACATCACTGCGAAAATTTTCAACCACAATGTCGGCGCTAGCCACCATTTGTTTGAACAGCTTCGACCCCTTAGGGTGTTTAAGATCAAGTACCAAGCCGCGTTTGTTTCGATGCAAATTCTGTTGATCAGAGCCCTCATGCGCACCGGACAATGAATTATTTGATCCACTGGTGATGGGCGGTTCAATACGAATGACGTCCGCTCCCCAGTCGGCTAACAGACGCACAGCCGTCGGCCCGGCTCGGGCAATCGTAAGATCCAATACCCGATATCCAGAGAGCGGTCTTTCCTTTGCTGTATCAACCATCGCTATTGTTTGTCCTGAAATCTAAAAGTTAATTGCTGCGAAACATAATCCGGTGTCTGCTATTGAAGTTTCTAATCAAGCTGACTGCCAAAAACTTTTTTGACAGGGATCTCGTCAAGGTTCACGTCGTCCAGACACCTGACATTAATGGTCCAAAGTTCCGGTGCTGTTCTTGGCCGCCGGAATGGCAGAATGCCGCAAATAGGACAAAAATAGTCCTTGGCCGTCGCCGTATGCCATTGGTAAAGCGTCATATCGGAAACTGGCGTTAGCACTCTCAACTGCGATTCCTCAACCCTGAAATTCAGGGCTCCCCGCTTACGACAGATGGAACAATCACAAACGCGAACATGATCGAGTTCTAAATCGACTTCAAATTGAATGTGACCACAATGACACGCACCGTTGTATGTTTGCATTAGCAAATAAACTCATCCTTTAAGCCGCTGATACTACATGGGCAGCTGTGAGTATCGACTACTATCCCTCTTTCCTGGCACAACATCTCATCAGGATTACCCAACTGATAGACCGCTTCGAATTCCATCAACGGACCAAGTGCTGTATAACGGCGTCATGAAAATTCCAAAGCGACTAAAACCCCTCGTCGAAGACGGTTTGATTGACGAGGTTATCACTCAACTGATGAGCGGAAAAGAAGCATCTGTATTCATGGTCAGATGTGGAGCCAAAACCCGCTGCGCCAAAGTATATAAAGAAGCAACCAATAGAAGCTTCAAGAAAGCTGCCACCTATCAGGAGGGCAGAAAGGTTCGCAACAGCCGGCGCGCACGGGCGATGGAAAAGGGCTCACGATATGGTCGTCGTCAGCAAGAGGAAACCTGGCAGAACGCAGAGCTTGATGCGCTCTACAAAGTCTCTGCTGTGGGCGTACGTGTTCCCGAAACCTATGGCTGCGTTAACGGTGTACTGTTAATGGAACTTATCACCGACGAAGAGGGCTATGTTGCGCCACGGCTTGGCGATGTCTCGATGACGCCGGAACAGGCGATCGAAGATCACGGCGTGATGATGCAGTACATCGCTCGCATGTTATGTGCTGGTATTGTGCATGGCGATCTGTCTGAGTTTAATGTGCTGGTCGACCAATACGGCCCGGTGATTATTGACTTACCTCAGGCTGTCGATGCCTCATCAAATAATAACGCCGAAGAAATGTTTCATCGGGATGTGAATAAAATTCGAGACTATTACGGTTTGTTCGCCCCCGAACTACTGAGCACCCGATACGCCAGTGAGATCTGGTCCGTTTATAGCGAGGGTGGCTTGAGTCCGGAAACAATACTCACAGGCAGGTTCCAAGACGACACGGAAGAAGCAGACGTTGATGCGGTCATGGAGGAAATTAAAGCGGTGTATGCCGAGGAGCAGGAGCGACAGGCCTACCTTCGCTCCCTTGAAGAAGATCAGCCCGAGCCTTATTGATCTCTCACTCTGCTTTCGATGAGTAATTTGATCACGGGATTTTCTGACGTGATATCAACTACGCCGGAAGCAGCCTGAAAATCATCTGGTGACGTATTTGCAATCCCTGAAGAGGAAATTCGCGCAACCAGTATAACCGCATCAAAATTTGCGAGACTCATTCCCTGCATCATCCCCATGGTTTCGTCCAACGTCACCAGACGCGGTAAATCAGCCACCCGCATACGCTCAACAGCAAGTGGCATAGGCGGCCCAGCGTTGGCTTTGGCATAGACAAACACCGAGTCATTGGGATTACTTTCCACCGTGTCAGCGACTTCAACTAACAGTTGAACAGAACGAATGGGAGCAGAG